>VFQR01001233.1_pt1 | contig 21050 bp, 20 predicted proteins | sample 3512321 | NCBI WGS metagenome assembly VFQR01 (sample SAMN10412374, study PRJNA504923) | tailings metagenome | isolation source: Relicate 3 Philex TSF1 revegetated site | place: Philippines: Tuba, Benguet | collected 2017-08-29 | reverse complement strand
ATCACCACCTGTGCGGCGCCCAGCTCAAGCGCTTTGCCCGCGGCGAGAACAGCCGCAGCCACGTGTTCTATCGTTGGTTCAATGAAGCGCCGGTGCTGGCCCTGCTGGGCATCGTGATCCTGGTCGTCGTCCGCCCCTTCTAGCAGGCCGTTGAAAAACTACCTGCGTTGCCATTGCTGCGTTAAAAACAGGCTCACAGCCGAAGGCTGAACGCGCTTTAGCGCGGCCCCGAAGGGGTGAGCGAAGCGAATCAAGTGCTCATTTACAACTCGTAAACTCCGCTTTTTCGCCTGTTTTTGCCTTGCAATGACTGCCTCGCCTACATTTTTCCACAGCCTGCTGAGGAGTTCGCCATGTCTCTGCCCGCCCTGCTCGAACAACGCCTGCGCCTGCCTCTGGTGGCTGCGCCGATGTTTCTGGTGTCCAACCCGGCGCTGGTCAGTGCCTGCTGCAACAGCGGCATCGTCGGCAGCTTTCCGGCACTGAACCAGCGTGAGAGCGCCGGCTTCGCTGCCTGGCTCGACGAGATCGAAGCCAGTCTTGCGGCTGACGCCGCGCCCTTTGCCGTCAATCTGATCGTGCACAACAGCAACCCGCGGCTGCAGGCGGACCTGGCCATCTGCGTCGAACATCGCGTGCCCATCGTCATCACCAGCCTGGGCGCGGTCAAGGAAGTGGTCGATGCCGTGCACAGCTATGGCGGCCTGGTGTTCCATGACGTGACCACCCGCCGCCATGCGGAAAAGGCCGCCGAGGCCGGTGTGGATGGCCTGATTGCCGTGGCAGCCGGCGCTGGCGGCCATGCCGGTACCTGGAGCCCCTTCGCCCTGCTGGCGGAGATTCGGCAGTTCTTCGACAAGACCGTACTGCTGTCCGGCTGCCTCAATCACGGCCACGAAATTCTCGCTGCCCAGCTGCTCGGCGCCGATCTGGCCTATATGGGCACACGCTTCATCGCCACCACCGAGAACAATGCCTCGGCCGATTACAAGCAGATGATCCTCGACGCACGGGCCGCCGATATCATCCACACGCCCGCCGTATCCGGCGTGCCGGCCAGTTTCATGCGCCAGAGCCTGGAGCAGGCCGGCTACGACCTGAAACAGCTGCAGAACAAGGGCGATATCAACTACGGCGAGAAGCTCAAACCGATGGACGAAGAAGCCAAGGCCTGGAAGACCGTCTGGTCGGCCGGCCAGGGCGTCGGCGGTATCGACGACCTGCCCTCGGTCCAGGAGCTGGTAGTGCGGCTCGACCGCGAATACCGCGCCGCGCTGACACGCAGCCAGCAGTTGGGACAACGCTGGCCGCGATGAAGCGCCGTCACCTGCTGGGGCTGAGCGCACTCGGACTGCTCGGCGGCTGGGCGCTGCGACCGGGCGATCACGGGCGCGAGCATGACGCCTACTTCGCCGTACTCAACCGGCACCTGCAGCGCGACGGCGAGGGCGTGCCGACCCTGCTGCTCGACCTCGACCGGCTCGATGCCAATGCCGACCTGCTGGCGGCACGGTTGGCCGGTCGCCTCGAACTGCGCCTGGTCGCCAAGTCCCTGGCCAGCACCGGTCTGCTGGAGTATCTGGCCAAGCGCCTGCAAACCCAGCGCTTCATGGTCTTTCACCAGCCGCAACTCAATCGCCTGGCCAAAAGCTTTCCGCAGGCCGACCTGCTGCTGGGCAAACCCATGCCGGTGGCCGCGGCACTGAATTTCTATCGCCAGCTGCCGCAACACCTGGGTTTCGCTCCCGACCGCCAGCTGACCTGGCTGATCGACAGCGAGCAACGCATGGCGCAGTACGCCGAACTGGCCAAGGCGTTGGGACGACCGCTGCGCATAGCGCTGGAGATCGACATCGGCCTGGAGCGCGGCGGCTTCGCCACACCCCAGGCTCTGGCTCAGGCTATGCAGCAGCTTCACCAGCTACCAGGGCTGCAGTTGCAAGGGCTGATGGGGTACGACGTGCAGGTCGCCCACACCCCACCCTGGCAAGGCCAGGTCAAAGCATTCACCGCAGCCGACACACGCTATCGCCAGTTTATCGCCAGCGCCCAGGCGTTCAGCGCGCTATGGCCGACTAAACCGCTGTTAAATGGTGGCGGCAGCCTGACCTATCCGCTGCACAGCCAACAGCACAGCGCGCTCAATGAAGTCGCCATTGGTTCTGCCCTGCTCAAGCCCTCGGAGTTCGACACGCCCTTGCTGCAGGAACATCAGCCGGCACTGTGGATCGCCAGCCCGGTACTCAAGGCGCTCGACGGCGCCCTGCCCTACCTGCAGTCGCTGCAGCCGCTGCTCGCAACCTGGAACCCCAACCGCCAGCACGCCTACTACCTCTACGGCGGTCGCTGGCCGGCGCAGCCCGTTTCACCGGCAGGTCTGGACTACGATGCGCTGTACGGCCGCAGCGCCAATCAGGAACGCCTTATCGGCAGCGCCGCCACGCGCCTGACCGACCAGGACTGGGTAATTCTGCGCCCGGCGATCAGCGAAGGCCTGCTCGGTGATTTCAGCGAAATACGTCTACTACGCCGCGGCCAACTGGTCGGTCGCTGGAGCACAATGGGCAATGCCTGAAATTCCCCGGTAGCGAGGCCTCAGGCCGCTTGTATACTGGCCTTACGGCACTCTAGGCTTATGCCTCGCCTGGCGCCGAACGGGCGCTTCGCTCACCTCAACTTCCCGCCGACAAGGAAGCTCGCATGAACCCACCGCGCTACAAGATAGTGTTCGACGGCCAACTGATGCCCGAGGCCTCGTTGGAAATGGTCAAGACAAACCTGGCCCGCCTGTTCAAGAGCGACCTTGCCCGAATAGACAGCCTGTTCAGCGGCACGCCGGTGGCGCTCAAGCGTGATCTGGGCGAAGGCGAGGCGGAGCAGTACCTCACCGCGCTGCAGAGGGCGGGAGCCAAGGTGCGCAAGGAGCTGGATCAGGCCGCCAGCCTGAGCCTGGTGCCAACCGAGGCTGAAACCGTGCAGGCCGAGCAGGTCAAGCAGGCCGCTGCACCGCACATGACCTGCCCGAAATGCGGCCATGAACAAGCCAAGGCAGCGGAATGCTCGGCCTGCGGCATCATCATCGAGAAATACCTCGCGCGCCAGGCGCAACTGACCGAAGCCGCTCCAGCTCCAGCAGCTGTCGCAACGGCCGCATCGCCCTATGCACCGCCCCAGGCGAATGTCGCCGAGCAGTTGCCGCAGTACTCCGAACTCAAGGTGCTCGGCGTCAGCGGCCGGATCGGTCGCGTGCGTTACTTGGGCTGGCTGATGGCGATGACGCTGTGTTTCATCCCGATCATGTTGATCGGTACCGGCATTGCCGCGATGTCCTCGACCCTGGCCATCCTGGCGCTGGGCATCGTCAGTATTGCCGCGGTGGTGATCGGTATCTTCATCGGCGTGCAGCGCCTGCATGACATCGGCTGGTCCGGCTGGTTGCTGCTGGTGCACCTGATCCCGGTGGTCGGCAGCGTGTTCGCCCTGCTGATGCTGATCATTCCGGGCACCCAAGGCGTCAACCGCTACGGCCCACCACCGCCCCCCAACAGCACCGCGGTGAAGATCCTGGCCTGGTTGTTCCTGCTGGTGCCAGTGACCGGCATCATCGCCGCCATCGCCCTGCCCCAGTACCAGGGGTACGTCGAGCGTGCCGCCGAATATCAGGAGCGGTAACCCCTCTACCATGCGCAGTTATGCATTGATCACCGGCGCCTCCAGCGGCATCGGCCTGGCCCTGGCCGAAGCCCTGGCGCGCCGGGGTCGCAATCTGATCCTGGTAGCACGCAGGCGTGACGCCCTAGAGAGCATCGCCTGCGAGTTGGCGCAGCGCTTCGGCGTCGAGGTGCTGTTTCGCCTGTGCGATCTGAGCGAGCCGCTGCAGCTGTCCGGCCTGTTACTGGAGCTGGAAGAAGGTCAGTGGCAGATCGACCTGCTGGTGAACAATGCCGGCCTGGGTTGCGCCGGCCCGTTCCTCGAGCAGGACTGGAGTCGCGAACTGGAACAGCTGGAGGTCAACGTGCTGGCACTGACCCGACTGTGCCATGCGCTTGGCCAGCGCATGGCCGAGCGAGGCGGCGGACAGATCCTCAACGTCGCCTCGGTGGCCGCCTTTCAACCAGGCCCCTGGATGAGCAGCTACTACGCCAGCAAGGCCTATGTGCTGCACTTTTCCGAAGGCCTGCGCGAGGAGCTGAAAAGCCGCGGCGTGCGCGTGTCGGTGCTCTGCCCCGGGCCAACCCACAGCGCCTTCTTTCGCGCGGCGCAGATGGACGTCAGCCGTCTTGCCGGCAGCAAGCTGATGATGAGCGCCGAGGAAGTGGCGCTGATCACCGTGCGCGCGCTGGAAAAGAACCGCGCCATCATCGTTCCCGGTTGGCGCAACCGCCTGCTGGCACTGAGCCCACGCCTGGGGCCACGCTGGCTGGTGCGCAAACTCAGCGGCCGCCTGACCCGTCCGTTCGCCGGCATCAGCCGGCGTTGACCGTGCGCCCGTCGGCCCACTGGCGCAACGCCGTCAAACGCTCGGCCATCACTACAGACAAAGGCGCCGTGCTCTGCAGCGCACGCAGCAGCAGAGCCTGATCGACCGCCTGTTGCTGCGCCTGCCCGGCGTACAGCGCGCTGACCACGGCCTGCTCGATCTCCGCGCCGGAAAAACCCTCGCTGGCCGCGGCGAGCTGCGCCAGGTCGAAGCCGGCGGGCTCCAGTTCGCGGCGCTGCAGGTGGATTCGGAAGATATCGGCGCGCACCTCGGCATCGGGCAAGTCGACGAAGAACAGCTCGTCGAAACGCCCCTTGCGCACCAGCTCAGGCGGCAGGCGGTCGATGGCATTGGCCGTGGCGACAACGAACACCGGCGCCTTGCGCTCGGCCATCCAGGTCAGCAGGGTGCCCAGTACACGCTGGCTCACGCCACCGTCATGGTCGCCACTGGCCAGGCCTTTCTCCACTTCGTCCATCCACAGCACGCAAGGCGCCATCTGTTCGGCCAGGCGCAACGCCTCGCGCAGGTTGCGCTCGGTCTCGCCGAAGAACTTGTTGTACAGACAGGCAAAATCCAGGCGCAGCAGCGGCAGGCCCCAGAGACCGGCGACCGCCTTGGCCGCCAGGCTCTTGCCGCCGCCCTGCACGCCAACCAGCATCACCCCCTTGGGTGCATCGATGCCCTTGCCTTCGAGAAAGCCGGCCTGACGCTCGGCCAGCCAGCGCTTGAGATTGAGCAGGCCGCCGACATCGGCAAAACGTGCGGTGTCATATTCGAAGCTGAGCACGCCCTCCAGATCCAGCAGCTGGAACTTGGTCTTGTTCAGCTCGGGGATGTCTTCCTGGGTAATCGCCCCGTCATCGCAAATGACGTTGCGCGCCAGCGCACGCGCTTCGGCATGACTGAGGCCGCGCAGGTTCTTCACCACCTGCTGCAGGGTGCGGTTGTCGGTGCGCACGCGTGAGCCGCGGTTACGCTCGCTCCAGCGCGTCGCCTCGTCACGCACGATGCTCAGCAGTTCATCCTCCGACGGCAGCGCCAGACTGAAGCGCGCCGCGTAACGCTGTACTTCGGCCGGCAGCTTGAGCGCATGCGACACCAGCACCAGCGTCGGCTTGTGCGCTGCCTCGTTCATGGCAATTTCCTTGAGCAGGCGCACCAGCCGGGGGTTGTCATCGAGAAACGGATGCAGATCGCACATCACGTAGAGGTTCGGCTGCGGATCGGCCTTGATCATGCGCAACGCCGCTTCCGGTTCCAGGGTTGGCGACTCGTCGACCGGCGCGCCGCCGAAGCCCAGGCGCTGCAAGCCCTCGGTTACCGACCAGGTGTGCAGGCCAAGGCCGCGCCTGACCGCCAGGCCGGTCAGGGTTTCCAGCACGCGCATCTCGTCCCAGGACTCGATCACCACCAGCTTGACCTTGGAATCGAGCACCAACCCGAGATCATGAATATCGTTCTTCAACACCTGCTCCTTGTGAGGTTTGGCCAGTCAACCGTGCAGGGTTACTATCCGCGGTTTCGCAGAATCGGAGCTCACAGCATGGACCGTCTGAACAGGCAGATCGTCGCCGCAGGTTTCGCGCCGTGCAAGTGCTGAACGCGCGCCGCGTCACAGCCGTCGTATCCATTGCCATCGCCACGGGTGCGCTGCTGGTGAACCGAGCGGCCGTCGCCATCGAGGCCATCAGCGATACGCTATCCAGCGGCGGCCAAGGCCCTGAAATGGTGGTGGTTGCGGCTGGCGAGTTCGCCATGGGCGATGCCAGCGGTCGCGGTAACGACGATGAGCGCCCGCCACGCATCATCGTTTTCGATCAGCCCTTCGCCATCGGTCGCTACGAAGTCACTTTTGCCGACTGGCAGAAGTACGCCGAAGCGAACAAGTTGCCCATGCCCGATAACGAGGGTTGGGGCCTTTCGTCGCAGCGCCCGGTGATCCACGTGTCCTGGCGCGATGCCCACGCCTATACGCAGTGGCTGTCGCGCGAGACTGGCGCGCGCTATCGCCTGCCGACCGAGGCCGAATGGGAGTATGCGGCGCGTGGCGGCAGCCAGAGCTACTACTGGTGGGGCGACGAACTCGACAGCAACGAGCAGGCACCGCGCGCGCATTGCCGCGGATGCGCCAGCTCGCGCCTGCTGCGCAACAAGACGGCAACCGTGGGCCAGTTTCCGCCCAATGGCTTCGGCCTGCATGACACCGCGGGCAATGTCTGGGAGTGGACGGCTTCAAGCTATACGCAGCGCTTCGACGGCAGCGAAACGCAGAGCGCCGGGCTGCTCGACAACAGCCCGCGAGTGGTGCGCGGCGGCGCCTGGAACAGCGGCCCGACCTACCTGCGCAGCAGCATGCGCGACCTCAAGCAGCCCCATCATCGCGACTATGCGCTGGGGTTTCGTGTGCTGCGCGAGCTGCCCTGAGCGCGGACGTCCCCCTCACTTTGCAGTAGACTAGCGCTGTTGTTACCTCTGGAGGTGCCCCATGGCCAGCGAACGCCAGTATTCCCCCGTCGACCGCCTGCTGCTGCAAGCCGATGCCGCGCTGCGTACCCTGTTGCCCTTCAGCGGCGCATCGGGCCGCCCTTCGCCGGCCATCGTGCAAAACGATACGGAACTGAGCAGCGAGGAATCACGCCATGTCGCCGGCCTGATGCGCATCAACCACACCGGCGAAGTCTGTGCCCAGGCGCTTTATCAGGGCCAGGCGCTGACGGCCAAGCTGCCGGAGGTGCGCAGCGCAATGGAACATGCCGCCGACGAGGAGATCGACCACCTGGCCTGGTGCGAGCAGCGCATTCGCGAGCTGGGCAGCCATCCCAGCGTGCTCAACCCCTTGTTCTACGGGTTGTCCTTCGGCGTGGGTGCGGTGGCCGGGCTGGTCAGCGATCGCGTCAGTCTGGGTTTCGTCGCCGCAACCGAAGACCAGGTGTGCAAGCATCTGGATGAGCATCTGGAACAACTGCCCGAGCATGACGCCAAGTCACGGGCCATCCTCGAACAGATGCGCATCGACGAGCAGCAGCACGCCAACAGCGCCCTGGCAGCGGGCGGCGTACGCTTCCCGGCACCGGTGAAGTTCGGCATGACCTTGCTATCGAAGGTCATGACCAAGAGCACCTACCGCATCTGAAACGAACGAGGGCGCCAATCGGCGCCCTCGTCGTCTCCAGCGAACCTCAGCCCAGTTCGACGATTTCGTAATCGTGGCTGATGTCCACACCGGCACGGCCGAGCATGATCGAGGCCGAGCAGTACTTCTCTGCCGACAGCTCCACCGCCCGCTTGACCTGGGCTTCCTTCAGCCCACGGCCCTTGACCACGAAATGCAGGTGGATCCTGGTGAACACCTTGGGCTCCTCGCCGGCGCGCTCGGCGTCGAGGAACACTTCGCAGCTTTCCACGGGCTGGCGCCCCTTGCGCAGAATGCTGACCACATCGAAGTTGCTGCAGCCGCCAAGGCCGATCAGCAGCATCTCCATCGGCCGAATGCCGAGGTTGCGACCGCCGGCATCGGGCGGACCGTCCATCACCACGGCATGGCCACTACCGGACTCGCCGAGGAACAGGGCTTCACCGGCCCACTGCACACGCGCTTTCATCGATATTGGCTCCCAGAATGGAAAAGGCCGGCAGATTAGCACAGGCGAGCCAGGCTTCGATGTGGCCCGAATACGCTAAAGTTCCCCTGGGTTGTGTTACCCAGGTCGCAAAAACCTTTCTAGTCATCGCATGTCTGTTAAGCTGGCGCCGGAATGCTGGCACACTTGGCCGGATAACTAATAAGAAATTGCCGTTGGACAAAGGCCTTCACTTTTCATATTCGGGACTCGGGCATGGTAGCTATTACCCTTACACCTAAAATCAAGAACCTCGACAAGCTTCTTGCGCATTGTCATCGTCGTCGTTACACCTCCAAAAGCACCATCATCTACGCAGGCGATCGCTGCGAAACCCTGTTCTTCATCGTCAAGGGCTCGGTCACCATCCTCATCGAGGATGACGACGGCCGCGAAATGATCATCGCCTACCTCAATGCCGGCGACTTCTTCGGCGAGATGGGTCTGTTCGAAAAGGAAGGCGCGGAGAAGGAACGCAGCGCCTGGGTTCGCGCCAAGACCGAATGCGAAGTGGCGGAAATCAGTTACGCCAAGTTCCGCGAACTGACCCAGCAAGACCCCGACATCCTCTTCGCCCTCGGCAGCCAGATGGCCGAGCGCCTGCGCAACACCACGCGCAAGGTCGGCGATCTGGCCTTCCTCGATGTCACCGGCCGCGTCGCCCGCACCCTGCTCGATCTGTGCAAGCAGCCGGACGCCATGACCCATCCGGACGGCATGCAGATCAAGATCACCCGTCAGGAAATCGGTCGCATCGTCGGCTGCTCGCGGGAGATGGTCGGTCGCGTACTCAAGTCCCTGGAAGAACAGGGCCTGGTACACGTCAAGGGCAAGACCATGGTGGTGTTCGGCACGCGCTGAACCAGCCCAAAAGAAAAAGCCGGCTTGATCGCCGGCTTTTTCATGCGTGCTATTCGGGGTCGCTGCCGACCACCGCAGCGCGGCCGCGCTCGGGAAAGAACAGGCGCTGCAATTCGCTACCCGGATTTTCCGCGCGCATAAACGCCTCGCCGACCAGGAAGGCGTAGACCTCGCTGATCTCCATCAGCTCGACATCGGCGCGATTGAGAATGCCGCTCTCGGTCACCACCAGGCGGTCACGCGGAATGCGTGGCAGCAGGTCGAGTGTGGTTTCCAGGCTGACCTCGAAGGTGTGCAGGTTGCGATTGTTGATGCCCACCAATGGCGTATCCAGGGTCTGCAGCGCGCGCTCCAGCTCCTCACCGTCATGCACCTCGACCAGCACGTCGAGGCCGACGTCCTTGGCCACCGAGGCCAGTTCGGCCATGCGCACGTCATCCAGGCAGGAAACAATCAGCAGCACGCAGTCGGCGCCAAGAGCGCGGGCTTCGACGATCTGGTAGGGATCGACCATGAAATCCTTGCGGATCACCGGCAGCGCGCAGGCGGCACGGGCCTGCTGCAGATATTGGTCGGCACCCTGGAAGAAATCGATATCGGTGAGCACCGACAGGCAGGTAGCGCCGCCGGCCTCGTAGCTGCGGGCGATATCCGCCGGGACGAAATCGGCGCGCAGCACGCCCTTGCTCGGCGAGGCCTTCTTGATCTCGGCGATCACCGCTGGCTGCTTGCGCGCTGCCTGCTCCAGCAGGGCGCGGGCAAAGCCGCGCGGCGCGTCGGCGGCGCGGGCGGCTGCTTCGAGTTCGGCGAGGCTGACCTGGGCGCGGCGCGCGGCAACCTCCTCGAACTTACGGGCGACGATCTTCTCCAGTACGGTTGGCACGCTCACCCTTCGTTCTCCTGTTTGAATACCGCGGTAAAGGACACCAGCTCCTCCAGCTTCTCGCGCGCCAGCCCGGTGTGCAGGGCGTCATGCGCCAGCTGGATACCTTCGCGCAGGCTGCTGGCGTGATCGGCAGCATAGAGCGCAGCGCCCGCATTGAGCACGATCATGTCGGCAGCCTTCTGGCCGTTCTCGGTCTTGCGCCGGCCCAGGGCATCGCGGATCAGTTCCAGCGACTGCTCGGCGTTGTCCACGGTCAGGCCGATCAGGCTCTGGCTCTTGATGCCGAAGTCCTCGGGCTGGATGCGGTACTCGCTGACCACGCCGCCCTTGAGCTCGGCGACGAAGGTCGGCGCGGCCAGGCTGATCTCGTCCAGGCCGTCCTGCGCATGCACCACCAGCACGTGCGCGCTGCCCAAGCGCTGCAACACCTCGGCCATGGGCCGGCACAGCGCCTGGCTGAACACGCCGATGACCTGATGCCTGGCACCCGCCGGATTGGTCATCGGGCCAAGCATATTGAAGAGGGTGCGCAGACCCAGCTCGCGACGCGGGCCGATGGCGTGCTTCATCGCGCCATGATGGGACGGGGCGAACATGAAGCCGACACCGACGCTTTCCACACAGCGCGCCACCTGCTCGGGCTTGAGCCCCAGGTAGACGCCGGCCGCTTCCAGCAGATCGGCACTGCCGCTCTTGCCGGAGACTGCGCGGTTGCCGTGCTTGGCCACCTTGCCGCCGGCCGCCGCGACGACGAAGGCCGCCGCGGTGGAGACGTTGAAGATGTTCATGCCGTCGCCACCGGTGCCGCAGGTGTCGACCAGGCGCTCGGCGTCGATGACCACCGGAGCCGCCAGCTCACGCATGACGCTGGCGGCGCCGACGATCTCGTCGATGGTCTCGCTCTTCATGCGCATGCCCATGAGGAAGGCGCCGATCTGCGCATCGGTACACTGGCCGGTCATGATTTCGCGCATGACCTCCTGCATTTCCTCGGTGGTCAGATCGAGCTGAGAGACGATGCGATTGAGGGCTTCCTTGATATTCATGCGCGCACGCCTCCGGTCTGCTTGAGGAAGTTGGCGAACAGTTCGTGGCCCTGCTCGGTGAGGATGGACTCGGGATGGAACTGCACGCCCTCGATGTTCAGAGTCTTGTGGCGCAGGCCCATGATCTCGTCGACCGAGCCGTCTTCATGCTGGGTCCAGGCGGTGATCTCCAGACAGTCCGGCAGGGTCTCGCGCTTGACCACCAGAGAATGATAGCGGGTCACGGTGAGCGGGTTGTTCAGACCGGCGAAAACGCCCTTGTCCGCATGGAACACCGGGCTGGTCTTGCCATGCATCACCTGGCGCGCGCGCACAACGTCGCCGCCATAGGCCTGGCCGATGCTCTGGTGGCCGAGGCAGACGCCGAGGATCGGCAACTTGCCGGCGAAATGCAGGATGGCCTCGATGGAGACCCCCGCCTCGGTCGGCGTGCACGGGCCGGGCGAGACGACGATGCGCTCGGGCTTCAGTGCTTCGATCTCGGCGATGCTCAGTTCGTCGTTGCGAATCACGTGCACGTCGGCACCCAGCTCACCCAGGTACTGCACGACGTTGTAGGTGAAGGAGTCGTAGTTGTCGATCATCAAAAGCATGGTACGGCTCCTGTTATTCCTGGGCCTGGACGGCAGTCTGTTCGGCGAGCGCAACGGCGCGGAACATGGCGCGGCGCTTGTTCAGGGTTTCTTCCCACTCCAGCGCGGGCACCGAGTCGGCGACGATGCCGGCGCCGGCCTGCACGTGCAGCTCGCCGTCCTTGATCACCGCAGTACGGATGGCGATGGCGGTGTCCATGTTGCCGTTCCAGGCGTAGTAGCCGACTGCGCCGCCGTAGACGCCGCGCTTGACCGGCTCCAGCTCATCGATGATTTCCATGGCGCGGATCTTCGGCGCGCCGGACAGGGTGCCGGCCGGCAGGATGGCGCGCAGCGCGTCCATCGCCGACAGCTCGGGTTTGAGCTGACCGGTGACGTTAGAGACGATGTGCATGACGTTGGAATAGCGCTCGATGACCATCTTCTCGGTGAGCTTGACCGAGCCGATCTGCGACACGCGGCCGGTGTCGTTACGGCCCAGATCGATCAGCATCAGGTGCTCGGCGATCTCCTTGGCGTCGGACAGCAGGTCGTCTTCCAGCGCCTTGTCCGCCTCCTCGCTGGCGCCGCGCGGACGCGTACCGGCGATAGGGCGCACGGTGACCAGACCATCCTCGACGCGCACCAGCACCTCCGGCGAGGAGCCGACCACATGGAAGTCGCCGAAGTTGAAGAAGTACATATAAGGCGTCGGGTTGATGCAGCGTAGCGCGCGGTACAGGTCGATCGGTGCCGCCTTGAACGGAATCGACATGCGCTGAGAGATGACCACCTGCATGCAGTCACCAGCCAGGATGTACTCCTTGATGGAACGGACCGCCGCCTCGTAGTCGCCCTGGCTATAGCTGGAACGGAACGCCGGTTCCTCGCCCAGCGGCGCGGACAGATCCACGCCCAGGCGCGGGGTGATCGGCTGACGCAGCTTGTGCAGGATCTCGCGCAGACGCGCATGGCCTTGCTCGAAGGCGTCCGGCTGGGCCGGGTCGGCCAGAACGATGCCGTGCATCTTGCCGGCCAGGTTGTCGAACACCACCACGGCGTCGGACACCATCAGCAGGATGTCCGGCGTGCCCAGCGCATCGGGATTCACACCGGCAGCCAGCTTGGGCTCGACGTAACGCACGCTGTCATAGCCGAAGTAGCCCACCAGGCCACCGTTGAAACGCGGCAGGCCGGCGATGGTCGGCACCTTGTAGCGCGCCTTGAACTGCTCGACGAACTCCAGCGGGTCGGCGCATTGGTGGCGCTCGACCTCGACGCCGTCGGTGCTGACCACCACGTCATGGCCATGCACGCGCAGCACGGTGCGCGCCGGCAGGCCGATGATCGAATAACGGCCCCACTTCTCGCCGCCCTGCACGGATTCGAGCAGGTAGGAGTTGGGCGCATCGGCCAGTTTCAGGTAGATGGACAGCGGCGTGTCGAAATCCACCAGGGTTTCGCAGGCCAGCGGAATGCGGTTGTAGCCTTCGGCGGCTAAACGCAGGAATTCTTCATGGGTCATGATCAGCCTCATGGCTCGGGGAAAACGGTCGGGTGCAAACGGGCCGCGCGCAGCGGCAGGACGAAATCAGGCGCGCCAGCGCCAACGGGCCAGGGCCTTGATGACCTTCATCCAGAGTTTGCAGCTAACCACCACGGTGCGATCTCGACAGGCGGGGGAATAAGGAGAGCGGCCAAGGTAGCAGCTACACGCCAAGCGCTGCAAGCGGGGCAAAGCGATAGCTTGGTAGGAGCGGATTTATCCACGATCTCAATCGCCGGTTTCGCGGATAAATCCGCTCCTACAAAAGCCGAATGGCACAGCTGAAGATTCGTCAGAGCAACTCGGCGAGGTTATCGACCACCAGGTTCGGTTTTTCTTCGGTGATCGGGCGGCCATGGTTATAGCCGTAGCTCACCGCGACGCAGGGCACGCCAGCGGCATGAGCGGCCAGCACGTCGTTGCGTGAGTCGCCGACGAACAGCGCTTGCGCCGCCTCGACCCCAGCCAGATGCATCACCTGCAGCAACGCAGCCGGGTCGGGCTTCTGCTGCGGCAGGGTGTCGCCGCCGATGATCCAGCGAAAGTAGCCCCCCAGGCCGACCTGCTCCAGCAACGGCGCGACGAAGCGCTCCGGCTTGTTGGTGACCACCGCCAGTTCGACGGCAGCGGTGCTCAGCGCCTCGAGCAGCTCGTGCACACCCGGGTAGAGCGCGGTCAGGTCATGACAGTCAGCGTAGATGTCGAGAAAGCGCGCCAGCGCGTCTTCCGTCTCGGCCTCGCCTACCGCGGAATGATCCAGGCCGCCGGCCAGGGCGCGCCGCACCAGCACGCGGGCGCCGTTGCCGACCCACTCGCGAACCTGTGCCACGCCAGCCGGCGGACGGCCCAGCTCGACCAGCACGCGGTCGACCGCTGCGGCCAGATCCGGCACCGAGTCGATCAGCGTGCCATCCAGGTCGAACATCACCAGGCGCGGCAGCTCGCCGCCGCACAGCGCGCGCAGCGGTTTCATCCACGCACCTGGGCCAGTTCGGCGCGCATGGCGTCAATTACCGCCTTGTAGTCCGGCTGGTTGAAGATCGCCGAGCCGGCAACGAAGGTGTCCGCGCCCGCCTCGGCGATTTCGCGGATGTTCTGCACGTTGACGCCACCGTCGATTTCCAGGCGGATCTCACGACCGCTGGCGTCGATCAGCGCACGGGCTTCACGCAGCTTGTCGAGGGTGCCGGGGATGAACTTCTGCCCACCGAAGCCCGGGTTGACGCTCATCAGCAGGATCATGTCGACCTTGTCCATCACGTACTTGAGCACGTCCAGCGGAGTAGCCGGATTGAATACCAGGCCGGCCTTGGCGCCGCCCGCCTTGATCAGCTGCAGCGAACGGTCGATGTGCTCGGAGGCTTCCGGGTGGAAGGTGATATAGCTGGCGCCAGCTTCGATGAAGTCGCCGATGATCCGATCAACCGGCTTGACCATCAGGTGCGCATCGATGGGCGCAGTGATGCCGTACTTGCGCAGCGCCGAGCAGACCATCGGGCCGATGGTCAGGTTGGGCACGTAGTGGTTGTCCATGACATCGAAGTGGACGATGTCCGCCCCGGCGGCGAGTACGTTGTCCACTTCCTCACCCAGGCGGGCGAAGTCGGCGGAAAGGATCGACGGGGCGATGGCGAAGGGTTGCATGGCGCACCTCTAAGGGCTTGGGTCACGGTGGCGCGCATTGTAACGGTTGAAACGGTTGCTGGCAGCGCCGCCAAGACGGGCGCGCCAATTCGTCTCACAGCAAAAGGCCCCGCCGATTACCCGGCGAGGCCTTGGTCTTGCAGTTGCGGTGGTTTATTCCGGCGTCGAAGTGCGCAGCTTCTCGCTACGCCCGCGCAGCCACTCCAAGGTCAGCAGCAGCAGGATGGAGAAGCCGATCAACAACGTGGCGGCGGCGGCGATGGTCGGCGACAGGTTCTCGCGGATGCCACTGAACATCTGTCGCGGCAGGGTGGCCTGCTCGGGGCCGGCGAGGAACAGGGTCACCACCACTTCATCGAACGAGGTGGCGAAGGCGAACAGCGCCCCGGAGATCACCCCCGGCGCGATCAGCGGCAGGGTCACGCGGCGGAAGGTGGTCAGCGGCGAGGCGCCGAGGCTGGCGGCGGCGCGCACCAGATTGTGGTTGAAGCCCTGCAGCGTGGCCGACACGGTGATGATGACGAAGGGCACGCCCAGTACCGCATGCACCAGAATCAGCGAGATGTAACTGTTGCCCATGCCCAGCGGCGCGAAGAACAGGTAACTGGCGACACCGATGATCACCACCGGCACGATCATCGGCGAGATAAGCAGGCTCATCACCAGCGCCTTGCCACGAAACTCGCCACGGGTCAGGCCGATGGCCGCCAGAGTACCGAAGACCATGGCCAGCAGCGTCGCGGCCGGGGCGATGATCAGGCTGTTCTTCAGCGAACGCATCCAGTCGGCGGACATGAAGAAGTCTTCGTACCAGCGCAGCGAGAAGCCCTGCAGCGGGTAGACCAGGAAGGTGCCGGAGTTGAACGACAGCGGCACGATCACCAGCACCGGCAGGATCAGAAACAGCAGTACCAGGGCGCAGATGATACGCAGGCCGTAGTACCAGAGGCGCTCGACGGGTGACATGTAGGGGCTGAGCATGGGTTTTACTCCAGTGAGCTTTCAAGCTCCCCTCTCCCGCTTGCGGGAGAGGGGTTGGGGGAGAGGGTTTGGTAAACAGCCACCCTCTCCCGCCCTTCGGGCACCCTCTCCCATAAATGGGAGAGGGTCATCAGATGGCCTGCTGCGCAGGCCGTTTTTAACCAAGCCTCAGCTTGCTGGCGCCGACCAGCCAGCTGTACACCACGTAAAGCACCAGGGTCGCAGCCAGCAACAGGCCGCCGAGGGCCGTGGCCATGCCCCAGTTGATGGTGGTGTTGGTGTAGAAGGCGACGAAGTAGCTGATCATCTGGTCGTTCGGGCTGCCCAGCAGCGCCGGGGTGATGTAGTAGCCGATGGACAGGATGAACACCAGCAGGCAACCGGCGCCGACACCGGCCAGGGTCTGCGGGAAGTACACCCGCCAGAAACTGGCGAACGGATGACAGCCGAGCGACACCGCCGCGCGCATGTAGCTGGGCGAGATGCCCTTCATCACGCTGTAGATCGGCAGGATCATAAACGGCAGCATGATGTGCACCATGGCCACGTAAACACCACTGCGGTTGAACACCAGCTGCAGGGGCTGCTCGATGATGCCCAGCGACATCAGCGCGCTGTTGATCAGCCCGCCCGACTGCAACAGCACGATCCAGGCCGCCACCCGCACCAAAATCGAGGTCCAGAACGGCAACAGCACCAGAATCATCAGCAGGTTGCCCTGACGCGTCGGCAGGTTGGCCAGCAGATAAGCCAACGGATAGGCCAGCACCAGGCAAATGGCGGTGATCACCAGGCTCATCCAGAAGGTGCGGGCGAAGATGTCCAGATAGATGGCCTGATCCGGCGTGGCCTTGGCCAGTTCACCGAGATCGTCGATACGATGATCGAGCGCAGCCAGCAGGTAATAGGGAGTAACCGGCGAGGCGTTGCGGCGAATTACCTGCCAGTAGGCGGGATCGCCCCAGCGCTCGTCCAGGTCGAGGAAGGCCTCCTGGTAGGACGCCGGCTCCTCGCGCAACGGCAGCTTGCGTGCGGTGCTGCTGACCAGGCTGCGAAAGCCCGCCAGTTCCATGTTCAGGCGCTTGGACAGATCGCCCAGGCTCTGGTTGCGGCGCGCCTCGACGATGTCGCTGGCAATGGCCTGGTATACCGACTCGTCCGGCAAACCACGACCATCCCAGGCACTTATCGCCTCGACGGTGCGCGGCAGGCTGCCGACCACTTCCGGGTTGTCCACGCTGCGCAGCAGCAAGGCGCCGATGGGCAGCAGGAAGGTCAGCAGAAGGAACAGCAACAGCGGCAGGATCAGCGCCTTGGATTTCAGGCGATTGAAACGCTCGGCACGGGCCAGACGCTGCTTCAGGCTCGGCCCAGGCAATTCGGTGGCAGGCAGTACGGCGGCCATGGACAACTCCGCAAGCAAGAAGAAAATTCAGACGGCCCTGCCAGCAGGCAGGGCCGGATAGGCGACTTAGCGCGCGGCCCAAGCGTTGAAGCGTTGCTCCAGCTGCTCGCCGTAGTCAGCCCAGAAGGTCACGTCGATGGCCACCTGGTTGGCGATGTTTTCCGGCGTGGTCGGCATCAGGTTCAGACGCTCCGGCGCCAGCAGCTCGATGGCCTGCTTGTTGGCCGGCCCGTAGGCGATGTTCTCCGAATAGGTCTTCTGCGCTTCGGGTTTGACCGAGAAGGCGATGAACTGCTTGGCCAGCTCGACGTTCTTCGCGCCACGCGGGATGGCCCAGGAGTCGAAGTCGTAGATGCCGCCGTTCCACACCACCTGCAGGTTGCTCTCGCCCTGCACCGCGGCGATACGGCCGTTGTAGGCCGAGCTCATCACCACATCGCCGGAGGCGAGGTACTGCGGCGGCTGAGCGCCGGCTTCCCACCACTGGATATTGGGCTTGAGCTCGTCGAGTTTCTTGAACGCGCGATCCTGACCTTCCTTGGTGGCCAGCACCTTGTACACGTCCTTGACCGGCACGCCGTCAGCCATCAGGGCGAATTCCAGGGTGTACTTGGCGCCCTTGCGCAGGCCACGCTTGCCCGGGAATTTCGCTACGTCCCAGAAGTCGGCCCAACTGGTCGGGGCCGCGCTGAGTTTGTCGGCGTTATAGGCCAGGACCGTGGACCAGACGAAGAAGCCGACACCGCAAGGCTGAATGGCGCCATCGATGAAGTCGGACTCATCGCCGAACAGCGCCGGGTCGAGCTCTTCGAACAGGCCTTCATCGCAACCGCGGGCCAGTTCCGGCGACTCCACCTCCACCAGATCCCAGCTCACGCTGCGGGTATCGACCATGGCTTTGACCTTGGCCATTTCACCGTTGTATTCGCCGCCCAGCACCTTGTTGCCGGTTTCCTTCTCGAAGGGTTCGTAGAACGCCTTGACCTGCGCCGCCTTGTTCGCGCCGCCGAAGGATACCGCTGTCAGGTCCACCGCCAGTGCCGGCATGGCGCAGCTAACGCCCAGGGCCAATGCCGCCAGCTTCAGGGATTTCGTCATTCTTATCAGCTCCTCTGTGTTACGGGGTAAAGGTGAAGCACTGCGCGAAGCGCTCACTCGGCTTGGAGTGGGTCGAGCGCGCGGACATGCTCGACAGACCAGCCGAGCGGAACCAGGTCACCAACCGCCAGCTGCGGATCGAGCTCGGCCACGGGTTGCTTGACGTAGAAATCGGACTTGCCGCAGACCTCCATGCGAATGCGCACGTGGTCGCCCAGGTAGATGAACTCGGCGATGCGCCCGGAGAAACGGTTCGGGCAGGCCTCGCTGTGGCCGTTGAGGCGGATACGCTCGGGGCGGATCGACAGGCTCACCGCCTCGCCCACGGCGCCGACGTTGACCGCCGTGGCGCGCACTTCCTCGCCGCGCGCCAGGCGCACCACGCACTCTTCGCCATCTCGGCTGACCAGCTCGCCGGCCAGGCGGTTGTTCTCACCGATGAACTGGGCGACGAAGGTGTTGTGCGGTGCCTCGTAGAGGTCGCGCGGCGGGGCGATCTGCTGGATCTCGCCCTGGTGGAACACAGCTACGCGGTCGGACATGGTCAGCGCCTCGCCCTGGTCGTGGGTCACGTAGACCACGGTCACGCCCAGGCGCTGGTGCAGGTGCTTGATTTCCATCTGCATGTGTTCGCGCAGTTGCTTGTCCAGCGCGCCCAGGGGTTCGTCCATCAGCACCAGTTGCGGCTCGAACACCAGCGCACGGGCCAGTGCCACGCGCTGCTGCTGACCACCGGAGAGTTGGCCCGGATAACGATTGCGGAAGCTGTCGAGCTGCACCATGGACAGCGCGCGCTTGACCCGCTCGCTGATGTCGGTGCGCGACATACCGCGCACGCTCAGCGGGAAGGCGAGGTTCTCGGCCACGGTCATGTGCGGGAACAGCGCATAGTTCTGGAACACCATGCCGATGTCACGCTTGTGCGGCGGCAGTTTGTTCAGCGAACGGCCGTCGAGGAGGATCTCGCCGGCGGTCGGGGTTTCGAAACCGGCCAGCATCATCAGGCTGGTGGTTTTGCCGGAGCCGGACGGGCCGAGCAGGGTCAGGAACTCGCCCTTGCGGATATCCAGGTTGAGGTCTTTGACGATCAGCGTCTCGCCATCGTAGCTCTTCTGCACGCCGCGGAAGCTCACCAGTACATCGTTTGCCATCACACCACACCCTTGTTCTTGTCTCAGGCCGATGACCCAAGATTAGGGCGGTAAGACAGCGTGAAAAATCGGGCGGGATGACAAGCTGATATCAGGCGCGAGGAGAATCTGCTGTAGGAATTGCCCTACAAAATCCGAGTATTTTCTTTGGTTTTCGAGCGCCCGACGAAGCGTAGGAGCGGCTTCAGCCGCGAAGCTCCGGGGGGCGATTCATCGCGGCTAAAGCCGCTCCTACGAAAGCTCCCGGTCAGACCAGACGGTGCTCCATCGCGTAGCGCACCAGATCGGCCATCGAATGGGCGCCGAGCTTCTGCATCAGGCGCGCCTTGTGCGTGCTCACGGTCTTGTTGCTGATCGCCAGGTGCAGGGCAATATCGTTGACGCCCTCCCCTCGCACGAGACGCTCGAATACCGAGAACTCGCGCTCGGACAGTTGCGCATGGGGCGGGCGCGAATCGGTCAGGCCAACCTCGAAAACCATGCGATCGGCCAGGGCCGGGTCGATGTAGCGCCCCCCGCTGGCCACCTTGCGAATCGCGGTGATCAACAGCGCCGGGTCGCTGTCCTTGGTGGCGTAGCCGGCAGCGCCAGCCTTGAGCGCACGGGCCGCCATCTGCGCCTCGTCGTGCATCGACAGCACCAGAATCGCCGGCGCCTCGGTCAGCGCGCGAATGCGCGGAATCGCCTCCAGACCGTTGACGCCCGGCATGGAGATATCCAGCAGCACCACGTCGCAAGGCGTACGGCGCAGTACCTCGAGCAGTTGCTCGCCATTGCACGCCTCGCCCGCCACCTCGAGATCGCGGGCCATGCCGATCAGTTGCTTGATGCCTTCCCGCACGATGGTGTGGTCTTCGGCCACCAGTACCCGAATCACGCCGCGACCTCCTCATCCAGGGTTATGCGCGCGTACAGCGTAGTGCCCTCACCCGGCCGGCTGTCAATCTGCAACTGGCCGCCGAGCATGAGCATGCGCTCCTGCATGCCGACCAGACCGAAGGACTGCCCGGGCTTGCGCATGGCGGCATCGAAGCCCTTGCCATCGTCGCTCACCGACAGGCACAGATTGCCCGCTTCCTGCCACAGGCGCACCACCACACTGTGCGCGCCGGCATGACGCATGACATTGGTCAGTGCCTCCTGCAGGATGCGGAACAGGCCGATGGCCTGAGCATCGGGCAAACGCGGCAAATGCTCGGGCACCTCCACCAGGCAGGGGATCTGCGTGCGCTCCTCGAAGCGGCGTACCTGCCATTCGATGGCCGAGGCGATACCGGCATCGAGAATCGGTGGACGCAGCGCCGTGGCCACGTCGCGTACCAGTTGAAACAGCTGGGCGATCAGACGCTTCATGCTGGCCAGGCGCTCATCCAGTTCGGGAATCTGTCCGGCACAAACCAGCTCGCACATGGCGGTTTCCAGCTTGAGCACGGTCAGCACCTGCCCCAATTCGTCGTGCACTTCGCGGGCGATACGCGCCTTTTCCTCCTCACGCACGCTTTCCAGATGCGCGGACAGTTCGCGCAGGCGCGCCCGCGAGTCGGCCAGCGCCAGCTCGGCCAGCTTGTTCTCGGTGATGTCCCAGAGAATGCCGTCCCAGACCACCCGACCACCGCCCAGCGGGCGCGCTGTGGTGCGGATGTCGGCCCACAGCACCTCCTGCTCGGCGGTAAGAATCCGCCCCTGCCAGTACCAGTCGCTCTCGCCTTCCAGCGCCAGCGTCTGGCTGTTGAGGTAGCTGGGGAGATCCTGCGGGT
>VFQR01001232.1_pt1 | contig 21051 bp, 18 predicted proteins | sample 3512321 | NCBI WGS metagenome assembly VFQR01 (sample SAMN10412374, study PRJNA504923) | tailings metagenome | isolation source: Relicate 3 Philex TSF1 revegetated site | place: Philippines: Tuba, Benguet | collected 2017-08-29 | reverse complement strand
GCCGCGGCATCTATGAGGCCCCGGGCCTGGCGCTGCTGCACATCGCCTACGAGCGCCTCGTGACCGGCATCCACAACGAAGACACCATCGAGCAGTACCGCATCAACGGCATGAAGCTCGGCCGCCTGCTCTACCAGGGCCGCTGGTTCGACCCGCAAGCCATCATGCTGCGCGAAGCCGCCCAGCGCTGGGTCGCCCGTGCCGTGACGGGCGAGGTGGCCATCGAGCTGCGCCGGGGCAACGACTACTCGCTGCTCGACACCCGCAGCCCCAACCTCACCTATGCGCCTGAGCGCCTGAGCATGGAGAAGGTGGAAGACGCACCGTTCAGCCCGGCCGACCGCATCGGGCAGCTCACCATGCGCAACCTGGACATCAGCGACACCCGCGGCAAGCTGGGCGTCTATACCAGCGCCGGCCTGCTGTCGGGTGGTGGCCTCCCGCAACTGGAGTAAACCACTGGTCAGGCATCCAGTAGTGCTGTATAAACTTACAGCACATTTCGTGGAGCTTGACCATGTACCACCAGTACCGCCAAAACTACGTTCCGAGCCGCCCCCTGCCCCGTTGGGTTCAACTGCTGCTGCGCTGGCTCTGAGCGTTCAAAACTCGTCTGCCACCCGCAGGAAGCTCGCAAACCGAGGCTTGCCTGCAGGGGTGACGTCCCGGTAGCGGTAGGTCACGGTGGCGCCCACGGGCGGCGGATTGCGGCGCAACTCATCGCTGAAGCCCGTGCCCAGCTTGAACCGGATGCCGTCAGGCGTTTGCACTTCAAGCGCTCCCATCTGCCCTGCGTAGCGCCCCCTGCCCGGCTCGTGGCCGATGACCACCGCCTCGGCATCCGCCAGCGGCTTGAGCTTGAGCAGCAGGTCACTGCGCCCCGAGGCGACCGGTGCGTCCGCCCGGTGCAACATCAGACCCTCGCCCCCGGCTGCGACAACCTCCTTCAGCCGGGCTTGCAGCGCGGCATTGGACGGCAGCCGCCATTGCGCCACCGGCACGATCACCGCATTGGCGAGCGACTGCATCTGCTCGGCGCGCTGGGCAAAGCGGCCGCCCTCGCCCGGCAGTTCGAACACGTGATAGCGCACCTGGTGCCATTCGGCATCTACCGGTTCGGTGCGGCGCACGGCGGCAGAGAGTTCGTCAAAGCGCCGCCGCCCCATCCATAACTCGCCATCCAGTGGCTGCTTCGGCAGCTGCGCGAGAAACCAGGCGGGCGCTGCCACGGTGCGTCCACTGCGAAACCTCAGAGCCTGCCCGTCCCACAGCGCGCGCACGCCATCGAGCTTTTCGCTGACGAGGTAAGCCTGCGGATCAATGCCTGGCGGCGCCGTGCGGGCCAGCAGGGGCTCCACCGCGCCCGCCGGCAGGCTGGCCGTGGCGAGCCACCCCAGCCAGACCCGGCGGCTGAGCGCTACACCACCACCGGCTCCGGCTCCAGGCGGATCCCGAAGCGGCCGTAGACGCTCTCCTGGATGGCACGCGCCAGGGTCACCACCTCGGCCCCCCGGGCATCGCCCTTGTTCACCAGCACCAGCGCCTGCTTCTCGTAGACCGCTGCGCCACCCACCGTTTTGCCTTTCCAGCCGCATGCGTCGATCATCCAGCCGGCAGCCAATTTCACACTGCCATCCCCCATGGGGTAGTGAACGATGCCCGGGTCGCGGCCGATGATGTCCCGGCACTGCTCGGCCGTCACCACCGGGTTCTTGAAGAAGCTGCCTGCGTTGCCGATCACCGCGGGGTCGGGCAGCTTGGCGCGGCGCACCGCGCAGATCCAGTCGTAGACCTGCCGCGCCTCTGGCGCAGTGATGCCCGTCTCGGCCATCTTGCGCTCAATCTCCAGGTAACCGAGCACCGGCTGCCAGGGGCGCGGCAATCGAAAGCGCACACGGGTGATGACGCTCTTGCCCGCCAGCCCGCCAAAGTCGCTGTGCTTGAACACGCTGTCGCGGTAGCCGAAGCGGCAGACCTCTGCGGGCAACAGCGCAGGCCGCCCGGTGATGAGGTCCATCACCTCCACCGCCTCCAGGCGGTCTTTCACCTCGATGCCGTAGGCGCCGATGTTCTGCACTGGCGCTGCGCCCACGGTGCCGGGGATGAGCGCCATGTTCTCGAGGCCGGGGTAGCCGTGATCCAGCGTCCAGCTCACGAGGTCGTGCCAGGCCACGCCCGCGCCGGCCTCGACGATCCAGGCATCGTCGCGCGCCTCCAACAGGCGGATGCCGGGAATTTCCACCTTCAGCACGACCGCGTCGACATCCCGGGTCAGCACCAGGTTGCTGCCACCGCCCAGCACGAACTTGGGGGCCAGGCCCAGGTCCGGGTGGTCCACGACGCGACGCACGTCGGCAGCCTCACGGATGCGCACCAGACGGCGCGCCACAGCCGGCAGGCCGAAGGTGTTGTAGGGCTTGAGGTTGACGTCCGTCTCAATCAGCAGCCCGGGGGCTTCATTCGAGGGGGTCAACGAGTTGGCGGGAGGCAGGGACATGGGAAACTTTGGGACGCGCAGCGCCGTGCATGAACGGCCAAATTTTCGCAGACGCACACCCGACGACATTCACATGCCCAGCTTCGACACCGTTCTCGAACCCGACCACGTCAAGATCCGCAATGGCGTGGACAACAGCATCAAGGAAATCGGCACCCGCTTTGACTTCAAGGGCACGGGCGCCAAGGTGGAACTCAAGGAGAAGGAAATCCACGCCACCGGTGACAGCGAGTTCCAGCTGGAGCAGATCGAAGCCGTGCTCTACGGCAAGCTGACCAAGCAGGACGTCGTCATCAGCTTCCTGGACAAGCAGGACAAGATCGAGAAGCTCGGCGGCGACAAGGTGCGCCAGGTCTACAAGATCAAGGAAGGCATCGAGGCCGCGCTCGCCAAGAAGATCGTGGCCTCGCTCAAGGACAGCAAGCTCAAGGTCCAGGCCAGTATCCAGGGCGACGCCGTGCGGGTCACCGGCAAGAACCGCGATGACCTGCAACTCGCCATCGCGCACCTGAAGAAGAGCTTCAGCGACACGCCGCTGACCTACAACAACTTCCGCGATTGATCATGCGCCGCTCGCTGCCTGCGTTGCTGCTGCTGACGTCGAGCCTGGCGTTGGCGCAGGCCCAGCCGCCGGCGCAGGTCGCGCTCAACGGCACGCTGGGCTCGCGGGCGGCGCTGCTCATCATTGACGGCGAACCCCTCACGGTGCGGGTCGGGGATGCCGTCAAGGGCGTGAAGCTGCTGTCGCTGGAAGATGGGCGCGCCGTCGTGGAATTCAGCGGCCGGCGCCAGACGCTGGAGCTCGGCGCCGCGCCGGGCCGCATCGCGCCCCAGGCCAGCGAGCCGCGCCAGATCGTGCTGCCCATGGGCCAGGGTGGGCACTTCACGAGCATCGGCACCATCAACGGCCAGGTCACGAGCTTCCTGGTGGACACCGGCGCCACCACCATCGCCATCAGCCAGGTCGAGGCCGAAAAGCTGGGCCTCAAGTACCTCTACGGCAAGCGGCTGGTCACGATGACGGCCAACGGCGTTGTGCCGGCCTACCAGCTCCGGCTCAACAGCGTGCGCATCGGCAGCATCGAGGTGCGTGACGTCGAAGCCATCGTCGTGCCCGGCACCATGCCGCATGTGCTGCTGGGCAACAGCTTCCTGAACCGCTTCCAGATGCGTCGTGAGAACGATGTCATGACCCTGGAGCTGCGGTACTGACCCTGGCCCGTGTCTCGGACGGGCTTCTGCAAGAATCCGCCGGCCTTTCAGCCGGCCCATCCCATGTCTCGTCAGCACACCCTTCTCGCTTCTCTCCTGGCCGTGGCCTTGTCCGCCGGCGCAACGGGGGCCGCCCATGCGCAGACACCCAAGGAGAAGGCCGCGCGCTACTACGAGGATGCACAGGCGCGCTTCGACCGCAAGGACATTCCAGGCACCATCATCCAGCTGAAGAACGCCCTTCAGGCGGACAAGACGCTGCTGCCGGTGCAGCTGCTCCTCGGCCGCGCATTGCTGATGGACGGCCAGGCCGCGGCCGCCGAGGTGGCCATCACCGAAGCCCTGCGGCTCGGGGTGGATCGCGCCGAGGTGGCCCTGATCCTCGGGCAGGCCCTGCTGGCCCAGGGCAAGCACCAGCAGGTGCTCGACAACCCCGTGCTGGCGCCGGCGGGCCTGCCCGCCGACACCCGCATGAACCTGCTGCTGCTGCGCTCCAAGGCCTATGGCGAGCGGGGTGACTCCGCGAATGCGCTGCAGGCCATCGAGGAGGCGCGCAGCATCGACCGCAACGCGCCGGATACCTGGCTGGCCGAGGTGCCGGTACGCCTTCGTGCCGGCCAGTTCAAGGAGGCCACGGCCGCCGCCGACACGGCGCTGAAGCTCGCCCCCTCGTCCGCCGAGGCCGTCTACCAGCGCGGGACCATCGCGCACCTGCGCTCGGACGTTCCGGGCGCCCTCAAGCTGTACACCAAGGCGCTCGAGCTGGATCCGGGCCACATCGAGTCGCGCATCGCCCGTGCCGGGCTGTACATCGACACGCGACAGGACGCCGAAGCCGCGGCCGACATCGAAGAAGCCCGCAAGCGCTCGCCCCGAGAACCGCGCGCCGCCTACATGAAGGCGGTGCTGCTGGAGCGCGCAGGCGACCGGGTCAAGGCGAAGGCGGCACTCGGCGAGGTGGTGGGCTTTCTGGACGCGGTGCCGATCGAGTTCATCCGCTACCGCCCGCAGATGCTGCTGCTGGCGGGCCTCGCACATTTCGGGCTTGAGGAGTTCGGCAAGGCCAAGCCCTTCCTGGACCTGTTCTGCCGCGCCCAGCCCAGCACGCCGGCCAGCAAGGTGCTGGCGCGCATCTATGCGCAGGAGAACAACGTCGATCGGGCGATTGAGCTGCTCGAAGGCTATCGACGTGCCTACCCGAATGACGGCCAGGCGCTGATCCAGCTGTCGGCCGCCTACATGGCCAAGGGCCGCGCGAACAAGGCTACCGAGTTGCTCGAAGCGGCGCTGAAGACCCGCGACGCGCCGGAGTACCACACGGCGCTCGGCATCGCCCTCAGCCAGAGCGGCGACAGCAGCGCCGCCCAGGCCCAGCTCGAAGCCGCCATCAAGAAGGACCCACGCCAGATCCAGGCCGGCATGGCCCTCGTCCCATTGCTGCTGCGCGACAACCAGGCCGCCAAGGCGGCCCAGCTGGCCGACCAGCTGCTGCGTCAGGAACCTGGCAATGCGACGCTGCTGAACCTGGCCGGCGTGGCCAAGGCCCAGGCGGGCGACTTTGGAGGCGCGCGACGCCACTTCGAGGCCGCCGCCATGATCGACAACAAGCAGGTGGCCCCGCAACTCGGGCTGGCACGCCTGGACATCGCCACGCGAGCCTACGACAGCGCCATTCGCCGCCTCAAGGCCATTCTCAAGGCCGACGAGCGCAACGCCGAAGCCACCTACGACATGGCTGTGGTGCTGCAGCGCACGGGCAAGCTGGACGAAGCCCAGCGCTACTTGGAGCGCGCGGCCGAGCTCAGCGGCAAAACCGACCTGCGCGCCGACTACGCCCTCGTCGACCTGCACCTGAAGACCAACCGCCCCGCGGTCGCCCTCGAAAGCGCCAAGGTGCTGCTGGGCAAGGCCCCCGAAGACGTGACGGCGCTGCGCACCTATGCTCGCGTGCAACTCGTCAACGGCGACAACGCCGGCGCGCGCCAGACCCTGATCGCCGCCTCGCGGCGTGCCGGCTTTGACCCCGAGCTGCAAACCAGCGTGGCCGCCCTGCAAGTGGCCGCCGGTGACGACGCCTCGGCGGCCTACAGCCTCGACAAGGCGCTGAGCAACAACCCGGACTTCGTTCCGGCGATCGCCTTGCTGGCCGGGGTGGAGTTGCGTCGCAACGACCTCGCCAAGTCGGAAGCCCGGGCGCGACGCATCATCCAGCTGCAACCCAAGCTCGCCATCGGGCATCAACTGCTGGGCGACGTGGCCCTGGCCCGCGGCCAGTCGCGCCCGGCCATCGATGCCTACCGCCAGGCCTTCAAGATCCAGGCCAGCTCGGCCACGGCGCTGCAACTCGTGCGCATGCTCAGCGCGCAGGGTGAAGCGGCCGAAGCGACCAGCACGGCCAGCCAATGGCTCAAGAGCAACCCGGGCGATGCCGCCATGCACAAGGCCTTGGGCGACCACCTGGCGCGCAACCGTGACTTCACGCGGGCTCGCAGCGAGTACGAAGCGGCCGTCAAGCTCGCACCCAACGACGCGCAGGCCCTGAACAACCTCGCCAATGTGCTGATCAAGCTGAAGGACTACAAGGCGGCCATCAGCACCGCGGAACTGGCGTTGAGCAAGGGCAACAACGAGCCCATCATCGTGGACACCCTGGGCTGGGCCCTCTTCCAGGATGGGCAGATCGACGCGGCACTGCTGCGCCTGCGTGACGCCCGGTTGCGTTCGCCGAGCAACCCGGAAGTCCGCTACCACCTGGCCGCGACCCTGGCCAAGGCAGGCAAGCGCGCCGAGGCCCGGGACGAATTGCAGGCCGCGCTGCGTGAAAACCTGCCGTTCGAGGGCAAGGCGGAGGCCAAGGCCCTGCTGGACACACTCAAGTAAGGGGGCCGCGGGCATCGCACCGGCTGTCGGGCGCTTTTACACTGCGTCACATCCGGCAACCCCCACCAGAGCTAAAGGGTTGATCCAGGAGGAAATTCCCGGCTTGGCACGAACCCTGCTTGGAAGCTGACAACGAAACAACGCTCGCGAAGAAAGCACACATGATGTTCAGCCAAAACAAAAAGCTTGTGATGCAGGGTCTCCTCGGCGCCACGATGGCCCTTGCCTCGGCGTCCAGCATGGCTGCTTCCAGCTGGGGTTTGGACGGCTGCGGCACCAGCACCGGTGGCACCAACTACGGGAACGTCTTCACCTGCACTTCCAACAGCGGCACGACGGCGAACGTGACTGTCAGCGCCTTCGGCGCTAGCGGAGGCACGTACGACGTTGCATACCTGAAGCAGAACGGCTCGGGTTCCGGTTTCGGTGTGGCCAGCAAGGACGAGGGCATCAACGTCACGGCTCCGAACCACTCGATGGACAACAACCCGTCCACCAGTGTGCCGGACCTCATCCTGCTGAAGTTCGACACCAAGGTGGCCCTGAACGCCATCACGCTCGGCTGGTCCCAGAGCGATGCCGACATCACCGTCATGGCCTATGACGGCTCGAGCGCGCCGGTGATCACGGGCAAGACTGCCAGCAATCTGCGCGGCACGGCCGCCCAGGGTTGGACCATGGTCGCCAACTACGGTGATGCCGACCCCGCCGGCACTGTGGGCTACAGCTCCAGCGGCACTGATATCCGCTACGTGAACAGCAGCAACGTCACCGCCAGCTGGTGGCTGATCAGCGCCTACAACGCCGGCTTCGGTGGCGGCACGCTCGACAACCTGACCGACTACGTCAAGCTGCTGGGCGTCTCCACCAAGGACGTGACCAACAACAACAACGGTCGCGTGCCCGAGCCGGCCAGCCTGGCGCTGGTGGGCCTGGCCCTGGTCGGCGCCGCGAGCGCTCGCCGCAAGGCCAAGAAGTCGGCCTGATCGACCTCCGCTCAGCCCAAGACAAGGCGCTCCTCGGAGCGCCTTTTTTCATGCCTGCGCGCAGCCACTCGGCGCTGTGGGGGCTGTCCCTGGCCGGACAGCCAGGATGCGAACGACCGTGCTAAAACGCGGCGCATTCCCCACGACAACGAAGCGAGACATGGACCTCAACTTCACCGATGCGGAGCTCGCCTTCCGCGCCGAGGTGCGCGACTGGGTGCGTGCCAACCTGCCGGCAGACATCGCCCACAAGGTGCGCCATGCGCTGCGCCTGAGCAAGGACGACATGCAGCGCTGGGCGCGCATCCTCGGCACCAAGGGCTGGCACGGCTGGGCCTGGCCCAAGCAGTTCGGCGGCCCGGGCTGGAACGCCGTGCAGCGCCACCTGTTCGAAGAGGAATGCGCCCTCGCCTGCGCGCCGCGCATCGTGCCCTTCGGCCCGGTGATGGTGGCACCGGTCATCATGGCCTTCGGCACGCCGGAGCAGCAGCAGCGCTTCCTGCCCGGCATCATGAGCGGTGAGGTGTGGTGGAGCCAGGGCTACAGCGAACCCGGCTCAGGCTCTGACCTGGCATCGCTGAAGTGCCGCGCCGAGCGCCAGGGCAACAAATACATCGTCAACGGCCAGAAAACCTGGACGACCCTCGGCCAGTACGGCGACTGGATCTTCTGCCTGGTGCGCACCTCCAACGAGGGCAAGCCCCAGACCGGCATCAGCTTCCTGCTGATCGACATGAAGTCGCCCGGCGTCACGGTCAAGCCCATCATCATGCTCGACGGCGAGCACGAGGTGAACGAGGTCTGGTTCGACAACGTCGAAGTGCCGGTGGAGAACCTCATCGGCGAAGAGAACAAGGGCTGGACCTACGCCAAGCACCTGCTCTCGCACGAGCGCACCAACATCGCCGACGTGAACCGCGCCAAGCGCGAGCTGGAGCGCCTCAAGCGCATCGCCACCGCTGAGGGGCTGATGGAAGACTCGCGCTTCCGCGACCAGATCGCGCTGTGCGAAGTGGACGTGGTGGCGCTGGAGATGATGGTGCTGCGCGTGCTGTCGGGTGAACGCACCGGCAAGCAGCCGCTTGACGTCGCCGGCCTGCTGAAGATCCGCGGCAGTGAACTGCAGCAGCGCTACACCGAGCTGATGATGCTGGCTGGCGGTCCGCTTGCCCTGCCCCATGTGCTGGAGGCCATGGAGGCCGGCTGGCAGGGCGACCAATGGCTGGGCGGCGCCTGGATTGGCGGCGCCTCGCACGCCATCCCGCTGACGGGCAACTACCTGAACGTGCGCAAGACCACCATCTACGGCGGCTCGAACGAAGTGCAACGCAACATCGTCGCGCAGACGGTGCTCGGCTGACCGAGGGAGACAGACACCATGGATTTCGATTTCACGGAAGACCAGGAAGCCCTGCGCGACGCGGTGCGCCGCTTCGTCGACAAGGACTACGACTTTGAACGCCGCAAGGCCATCGTGCGCGCCGGCGGCTTCGACCGCGGCGTGTGGGACGGCCTGGCCGGGCTGGGCCTCACGGCGCTGGCCGTGCCCGAGAGCCATGGCGGCCTGGGCTTTGGCGCCGTCGAGGCGATGGTGGTCATGGAGGAACTGGGCCGCGGCCTGGTTATGGAGCCCATCGCCCAGGGCGCATTGATCGCGCCAGCCTTGCTGGCCCAAGCCCCGCAAGCGCTGCAAAGCGACTGGCTGCCGCGCATCGCCGGCGGTGAGGCGCTGGTCGTGCTGGCGCACCAGGAGGCCAAGTCGCGGTATCGCCTGAACCGCGTCACCACCCGCGCGGTGGACGGCCGGCTGACCGGCGTCAAGAGCCTGGTGCCCGCCGGTGACGTGGCCGATGCCTTCATCGTGCCGGCGCGCGTGTCGGGCGCCGACGATGCCGCCGAGGGCGTCGCGCTTTACCTGGTGGAGCGCGCCTCGGCCGGCGTCCACACCCGGGCTTACTCGCTGCACGACGGCTCGCGTGCCGCGGAAGTGCACTTTGAGAACGCAGCGGGCCAGCTCATTGCCGGGCCCGACGCGGGACTGGCCTTGCTGGAGCTCGCGGCGGACATCGGCATTGCCGCGCAGGCTGCGGAAGCGGTCGGCGTGATGGAGAAGTTCCTGGCGCTGACGACCGAGTACATGAACACCCGCAAGCAGTTCGGCGTGGCCATCAGCAGCTTCCAGGCACTGCGCCACCGCGCGGCCGACGTGAAGATGCAGCTCGAGCTGGCCCGCTCCATGAGCTACTACGCGACGCTGCGCCTGGGTGACGCGCCCGCGGTGCGCCGCCGCGCGCTGTCGCAGGCCAAGGTGCAACTCGGCCAGGCCATGCGCTTCGTCGGCCAGCAATGCACCCAGCTGCACGGCGGCATCGGTGTCACCGACGAATACATCGGCAGCCACTACTTCAAGCGCCTGACCGTCATGGAGATGCAGTGGGGCGACACCCTGCACCACCTCGGCGAAGTGAGCGCGCGGATGCAGGACACCGCGGGCGTCTTCGCCTGATGCGACCCCGGCATGGCCCGACAATCGCGGCCATGCCAAAACCGCAGCGTCTCGACCAGATCCTCTTCTCCCAAGGCTTCGGCACCCGGCGCCTGTGCGCCGGCCTGATCCTGCACGGAGAAGTGAGCGTGGGTGGCGAGGTCGTGGACGACCCCGACGCCGAATTCGACACCACCGGCTTCGCCTTCGACATCGGTGGCGTCTCCTGGCCCTACTTCGACAAGGCCTTGATCCTGCTGAACAAGCCGGCGGGCTACGAGTGCTCTCAAAAGCCCAAGCATCACCCGAGCGTGATGAGCCTGCTGCCGGCGCCACTGCGCGAGCGCGGCGTCCAGCCCATCGGGCGGCTGGACGAAGACACCACCGGCCTGCTGCTGCTGACCGATGACGGCGCCCTCATCCACAAGCTCACCTCGCCCAAGCACCACGTGCCCAAGGTGTATGAGGCGCGCTGCAAGCATCCCCTCACCGATGCCATGGTCGAGCAGTTGCTCGCCGGCGTCGAGCTCAAGGAGCCCGAAGGCAAGTTCCAGCGCCCGCCGGAAATCACCCAGGCCGAAGGTGCCGAGATCGTCGACGAGACCTTGCTGCGCCTGACGCTCGTGGAGGGCAAGTACCACCAGGTCAAGCGCATGGTGGCGGCGGTGGGCAACCGGGTCGAGGCCTTGCACCGGCCGCAGTTCGGCGCCCTGACCTTGGCGGCCGACCTGGCACCGGGGCAATGGCGCTGGGTCGGCAGCCCGGCCGAGGTCTGGGGACAATGACGGGCATGCGAGTTTTCAGAGGCTTTCACCACCCCGGCATCGCGCCCGCCTGTGCGCTGACCATTGGCAATTTCGACGGTGTGCACCGCGGTCACCAGGCGATGCTCGCGCTGCTGCAGTCCGAGGCCCGGCACCGGGGCCTGCCGACCTGCGTGATGACCTTCGAGCCCCATCCGCGTGACTTCTTCGCCGCGCGCCTGAACAAGCCCGAGATGGCACCGCGGCGCATTGCCACGCTGCGAGACAAGCTCGTCGAGCTGGAGCGCTGCGGCGTCGATCAGGTCGTCATCCTGCGCTTCGACGACCGGCTGGCCAGCCTGGCGCCGCAGGATTTCATCCGTCAGGTGCTGATCGACGGGCTGGGGGCGCGCTATGTCCTGGTCGGCGATGACTTCCGATTCGGCGCCAAGCGGCTGGGGGACTATGCGACGCTCGACGCGGCCGGTCGTGCCCAGGGTTTCGACGTCGCCCGCATGATGAGCTACGAGGTCCATGGCCTGCGGGTCAGCAGCTCGGCCGTGCGTGATGCGCTGGCGGCAGGCGACATGGCCGCCGCCGCGGCCCTGCTGGGCCGGCCCTATGCCATCTCGGGCCACATCTCCCATGGCCGCAAGCTCGGCCGGCAACTCGGTGAAAGCGCACCCGGGGCGGCCGATGGTTTCCGCACCCTGAACCTGCGCTTCCCGCACGACAAGCCCGCCGCGCACGGCATCTTCGCGGTGCAGGTGCATGGCCTCACACCCGAGCCGCTGCCCGGCGTGGCGAGCCTGGGCAACCGGCCCACCGTGGAAGACGCCGGTCGCGTGCTGCTCGAGGTTCACTGCCTGGACTGGCCTGCCGACCAGCTCGGGCCCGAAGGGGGCTACGGTAAACTGGCCCGCGTGGAACTGCTGCACAAACTCCGCGACGAAGCCAAGTACGACGGGCTGGACGCGCTCACGGCCGCCATCCGGGCGGACACCGAGTCGGCACGCGCCTTCCTGGCCACCCACGCCGCACAGCGTCGCCAGACCACGCGCGACCGAATTTGAAGCGGCGCCCCGCCGCTCTCATTCCACCCTCCTTCGCCTTCCGACCGCCAGGCTCGCCGCCTGGCCGCATGCCATGACCACCCCGGACTACCGCTCCACGCTCAACCTGCCTGACACGCCCTTCCCCATGCGCGGCGACCTGCCCAAGCGCGAGCCGGGCTGGGTCAAGGCCTGGGACGAGCAAGGCCTGTACAAGCGGTTGCGTGACGCCCGCTGCGGCGCGCCGAAGTTCGTGCTGCACGACGGCCCGCCCTATGCCAACGGCCAGATCCACATCGGCCACGCCGCCAACAAGATCCTGAAGGACATGATCGTCAAGGCCCGGCAGCTCGCCGGTTTTGATGCGGCCTACATCCCGGGCTGGGACTGCCATGGCCTGCCCATCGAGAACCAGATCGAGAAGACCTTCGGTCGCGGCCTGCCGCGCGACGAGGTGCAGGCCAAGAGCCGCGCCTACGCCACCGAGCAGATCGACGGCCAGCGGACCGACTTCAAGCGGCTGGGCGTGCTGGGCGAATGGGACAACCCATACAAGACCATGAACTTCGCCAACGAGGCCGGCGAGATCCGGGTGCTCAAGCGCCTGTTCGAGCGTGGCTTCGTGTACCGCGGCCTCAAGCCCGTGTACTGGTGCTTCGACTGCGGCTCGTCGCTGGCTGAGTTCGAGATCGAATATGCCGACAAGCAGTCGCCCGCGGTGGACGTGGCCTTCCTGAGCGCCGAGCCGGAGAAGCTGGCCGCGGCCTTCGGCGTGGCGCCGCTCACCAAGGACGCCTTCACCGTCATCTGGACGACCACGCCCTGGACCATCCCGGCCAACCAGGCGCTCAACCTCAACCCCGAGCTGCCCTACGCGCTGGTGGACACGCCCAAGGGCTACTTTGTCGTGGCGGAAGCCCTGGTCGAGAAGTGCCTGGCCCGCTGGCAGCTCGAAGGGCAGGCGGTCGCCACCGTGCCGGGCCGCCAGCTGGAGCTGCTGAAGTTCAAGCATCCCCTGGCGCATGTGCACCCGGGCTATGACCGCGAGAGCCCGGTCTATCTGGCCGACTACGCCACCGCCGATGACGGCACCGGTGTCGTCCACTCCGCGCCTGCCTACGGCCTGGACGACTTCCAGAGCTGCGTGGCCCACGGCCTGGCCTTCGACGACATCCTGAACCCGGTGCAGGGCAACGGCGCCTACGCGGCCGATCTGCCGCTGTTCGGCGGCCAGCACATCTGGAAGGCCAACCCGGTCATCGCCCAGGCGCTCAAGGATGCAGGTCGCCTGATGGCCGAATCCAAGATCACGCACAGCTACCCGCACTGCTGGCGCCACAAGACGCCGGTCATCTACCGCGCCGCTGCGCAGTGGTTCGTCCGCATGGATGAAGGTGAGGGTCTCTTCACGACCGACAAGGCGCCCCAGAGCCTGCGCCAGACAGCCCTGGCCGCCATCGACGCGACGAGCTTCTACCCCGAGAACGGCCGGGCCCGCCTGCACGACATGATCGCCGGGCGCCCCGACTGGTGCATCTCGCGCCAGCGCAGCTGGGGTGTGCCGCTGCCCATCTTCCTGCACAAGGACACGGGCGAGGCGCATCCGAACACGCTCGACTTCATCGAGCGCGCTGCGCAGCTGGTGGAGCAGCAGGGCATCGAAGCCTGGTCCAAGCTCGACCCGGCCGAATGGCTGGGCGCCGAGGCGGCCCAGTACACCAAGGGCAACGACATCCTGGACGTGTGGTTCGACTCCGGCTCCACCTTCGAGCATGTGCTCAAGGGTAGCCACAAGGGCGCCGCGCACGACACCGGCCCTGAGGCCGACCTCTACCTCGAAGGCCATGACCAGCACCGCGGCTGGTTCCACTCATCGCTGCTGATCGCCTGCGCGCTGTACGGCCGCGCGCCCTACAAGGGTCTGCTGACCCACGGCTTTGTCGTCGACGGCCAAGGCCGCAAGATGAGCAAGTCGCAGGGCAATGTCGTCGCGCCACAAGCCGTGTCGGACAAGTACGGCGCCGAGATCCTGCGGCTGTGGACGGCTGCGACCGACTACTCCGGCGACCTTGGCCTGGACGACAAGATTCTCGCCCGCGTGGTGGACAGCTATCGCCGCGTGCGCAACACGCTGCGCTTCCTGTTGGCCAATGTCAGCGACTTCGATCCCTCGACCGACACGGTCGTCCCCGATCAACTGCTTGAAGTCGACCGCTACGCGCTCGCCCGCGCGGCCGAACTGCAGGCGGACATCCTCGGGCACTTCGAGCGCTACGAGTTCCACCCGGTGGTGGCCAAGCTGCAGGTGTATTGCTCCGAAGACCTCGGCGCCTTCTACCTGGATGTGCTGAAGGACCGCCTCTACACCACCGCTCCCAAGAGCCTGGCCCGCCGCTCTGCGCAGACCGCGCTGTGGCAGATCACGCATGCGATGCTGCGCTGGATGGCGCCCTTCCTGAGCTTCACCGCCGAGGAAGCGTGGGCCGTCTTCGGCAAGGGGCCGTCCATCTTCACCGAGACCTACTGGAACTTCGGGACGACCGAGTCGGCACTCTTGGCCAAGTGGGCCCGCATCCACGACATCCGGGACGAGGTCAACAAGGCCATCGAGGCCGTGCGCACGACCGGCGCGGTCGGCGCCTCGCTGCAGGCCGAGCTCACGCTGCATGTGAATGCCGAGGATGAAACGCTGCTGCGCAGCCTGGGTGACGACCTGCGCTTCGTCTTCATCACGTCCGCCGTGACGCTGGTGCCGGCGGCCGAGTTCAGCGTCGTCGTCACGCCCAGCACGCATGCCAAGTGCGAGCGGTGCTGGCACTACCGTGCCGATGTGGGCAGCATCGCGGCGCACCCGACGATCTGCGGACGCTGCGACAGCAACTTGCATGGCGCGGGCGAAACCCGCAAGGTGGCCTGAGCATGGCGGGCAAACAAGGCACCAACGCCGGCCTGCTGCAGTGGCTGCTGATCGCGGCCCTCATCATCCTGGCCGACCAGTTCACCAAGATCCTCATCATCGGGTCCTTCCGCCTGGGTGACGTGCATCGGGTCACGGGCTTCTTCGACCTCGTGCGCGCCCACAACTACGGCGCGGCGTTCAGCTTCCTGCACGGTGCCTCGGGCTGGCAGCGCTGGTTCTTCCTGGGGCTGGGGGTGGCGGCGGCGGTCTTCATCACCTGGATGCTGCGCCGGCACGGTCACCAGCGGCTGTTTGCCTGGGCCCTGACGCTCATCCTCGGCGGCGCGCTGGGCAATGTGATCGACCGTGCCATCCACGGCTATGTGGTCGACTTCATCCAGGTGCATGCCGGCGGCTGGTATTTCCCCGCCTTCAACGTCGCCGACAGTGCGATCACCATCGGAGCCATCCTGCTGATCCTGGATGAGCTCCGACGTGTCCGACGCACCTGAGCAGTACCCGCCTGGCTATGTTCCCTACGTGCCCGAGCCTCCGGTGGAGCTTGGGCCGCGGCTGCAACGCCTGCGACTGACCGCGCCCTTGCGCTGGCTGCGCCTGGGTTGGGGTGACTTCCGCCGAGCGCCCGGCGTCGGCCTCTTCTTCGGGGTGTGCTTCGCACTCATGGGGCTGGCGGTGTTGATGGTGTTTCGCCATGCGCCGATCTACACCCTGGCCCTGTGCGCTGGCTTCGTGCTGCTCGGCCCGCTGCTATGCCTGGGCCTGTACCAGGTGAGCCTGCGGCTGGAGCGCGGCGAGACACCAACGCTGGACGACGCCATCGGCGCCTGGATGACCAACCTGAAGCAGATCGCGATCTTCGGCTTCGTGCTGCTGATCCTCGAAATGCTTTGGGGCCGCGCAGCCCTTGTCATCTTCGCGGTCAGCTTTGACGGCATGCCCGACTTCGCGGGCTCCATCCACAAGCTGCTGAGTGCCGACACGCTCGGCTTCGTGACAGCCTATCTGGCCGTGGGCGCGGTGTTCGCGGGCCTGATCTTCGGCATCAGCGTCATCGCCATGCCCCTGCTGCTGGACCGCGAGACGGATGCCGTGACCGCGGGGCTCGCCAGCCTGAAGCTGTGCCTCACGCAGCCACTGGTTATGGCGTTCTGGGGCTTCACGGTCACGGTGCTCGTGCTGCTGGCGATGTTGCCCTATTTCGCCGGGCTGCTGGTCATCGGCCCCTGGCTGGGCCATGCAAGCTGGCATCTTTACAGAGATGCCCTGGGTCAAGGTCCGGCCGAGTAGCCCATTAGTTCACGCAACAAGGTGTGACAAGCGGTGACAATCGCGCGCCGCTCGACACCTGACATGCTTCTCGATTTCGCCAGCCTGAGCCATTACGACTGGCTCGACGTGCCCTTGTGGGTCTTCGACCCCGAGCAACAACGCAACCTGTGGGCCAATGCCGCCGCGCTGCGCTTTTGGCATGCCGACAGCGCCGAGGAGTTCCTGTCACGTGACTTCTCCGAACACGGCGACGCCGTGCGCGAGCGCTTGGCCGTCACCGCCGCCGACCATGCCCAGGGCAAGATCGTGCGCGAGCAGTGGACGCTCTACCCCAAGGGCGAGCCGACGACCGTGATGTTGGTCTCCCGCGGCATGCGCACGCCCGACCGGCGACAGGTGATGCTCTTCGCCGCCGATTCGCTGGGCGGCGGTTCAGACCTCGCCATGCTGCGCGGCGTGGAAGCCCTGCAGCACACGTCCGTCCGCATCGCCGTGTTCGGCCTGGAGCAAGGCGAGCTGCTGATGCGCAACCCGGCCGCCGCCCTCACCTTCGGCGACACGCCGCCGCCCGCGGGCGGCACCGAATTCACGCGGCTCTTCGCCCACCTTCACGACGCCGAGAACATCCTGGGTCGCGTGCTGCGCGGCGAGGCTTGTCGTCAGGATGTGGAACTGCAGACACTGGCCGGCATCAAGTGGCACGCACTGGACGCGCGGCCGATGCGAGACCCGGTCACAGGTCACACGGTCATGCTGCTGAACGCCCGTGACATCGCTGACCTCAAGGCCAGCCAGGCCGCGCTCGTGGCGGCACGCGAGGCTGCCGAGGCCGCCAGCCAGGCCAAGAGCGCCTTCCTGGCCAACATGAGCCATGAGATCCGCACGCCGATGAACGGCGTGCTGGGCTTGACCGAGCTCGTGCTGCAGACGGATCTCGATGACCGTCAGCGCCGCTTCATCAGCATGGCGCATCAGTCCGCCAAGGGCCTGATGACCATCATCAATGACCTGCTCGACGTCGCCAAGATCGAGGCCGGCCGCATCGTCATCGAGGAGGCGCCATTCAGCCTGCACGACTGTCTGGGCGAGGCCCTGCAGCCGCTGCTGCTGCAGGCGCATGACAAGGGCATTCAGCTGCACACCCGCGTGCAGCCAGGTGTGCCGTCGTGGCTGGTGGGCGACGCGCTGCGGCTGCGGCAGGTGCTGATCAACCTCGTCGGCAATGCGCTGAAGTTCACCGAGCACGGCGAAGTCCGCATCGAGATCGGCCTGGCCGATGGGCACGAAGGCGATCCGCCAGCGCGCCTGCGCCTGCGCGGTGCGGTGACCGACACCGGCATCGGCATGACGCGCGACCAGATCGGCCAGATCTTCGATCCCTTCATCCAGGCCGACGGCAGCATCACGCGCCGCTATGGCGGCACCGGCCTGGGCCTGACCATCGTGCAGCGCCTGGTGACATTGATGGGCGGCAGCATCTCGGTGGAGAGCGAGCCGGGCGTCGGCTCCTGCTTCAGCTTCGAGATCTCGCTGCGCCGCATCCTTTGACCGTCAAGGCAGCAGCACCGCGCTGCCGGTGATCTGGCGCGCCTCCAGATCACGGTGGGCCTGCGCCACATCGGCCAGTGCGTAGCGGCGGTCCATGTGGATCTTGACCTGGCCGCTGGCCACCATCGCGAAGAGATCCTCGCCCATGGCCTGGGTGGACTCGTGCGTGGCGATGTGGGTGAAGAGCGTCGGCCGGGTCACGTAGATGGAGCCCTTGGCGGCCAGTGTGCCGATCACCACCGGCGGCACCGCGCCCGAGGCCGAGCCGAAGCTGGCCATCAGGCCGAAGGGTGCGAGGCAGTTCAGCGAGCCTTCCCAGGTATCGGCGCCCACCGAGTCGTAGACCACCTTCACGCCACGGCCGCTGGTGATGTCTTTCACACGGGCAGCAAAGTCCTCGGTGCGGTAGTTGATGGCATGGGTGGCCCCGTTCTCCAGCGCCAGCCGGCACTTCTCGTCGCTGCCCGCGGTGGTGATCAGCTGCAGGCCGAGCGCACGGGCCCATTGGCAGGCGATCAGGCCCACACCGCCGGCTGCGGCATGGAAGAGCACGAAGTCGCCCGACTGCAGACCGCCTTGGGGCAGCGTCTTGCGCAGCAGGTACTGCACGGTCAGCCCCTTGAGCATCATCGCGGCGCCGGTCTCGAAGCTGATCGCGTCAGGCAGCTTCAACACACACTTTGCGGGCATCACACGCGCCGTGGCATAGGCGCCCGGCGGCTGGCTGGCGTAGGCCGCGCGGTCGCCCGGCTTCAGGTGCGTCACGCCTTCGCCCACGGCCTCCACCACACCAGCGCCTTCCATGCCCAGCGTGGCGGGCAGCGGCAAGGCATAGGTGCCGTTGCGCTGGTAAACGTCGATGAAGTTCAGGCCGCAGGCGGCATGGCGGATGCGGATCTCGCCCGGCCCCGGCTGGCCGACGTTCACCTCCACCAGCTGCAATTGCTCCGGCCCACCCTGGGCTTTGATCACCACGGCCTTGTCACTCATTCGGCGTCTCCTGTTGCAAGGTGGGCTATCGTGCCAGCCCTTCGCAACCGCTGCCGCTGGTGATGACGCTGACCCCACGCCCCGTCCGGATCGTCCATGTGGACGCGGGCCTGATCGTCATCGACAAGCCTGCGGGCCTGCTCAGCGTGCCGGGCCGTACCGAGCCCGACTGCGCCAGCGTCCGGGTGCAGGCCCTCTACCCCGATGCCCTCATCGTGCACCGGCTGGATCAGGCGACCTCAGGCCTGTTGCTTTTCGCGCGGGGTGTCGAGGCCCAACGCGCGCTGAGCGACGACTTCGCCGAACGCCGCGTCCACAAGGTCTACACGGCCATCGTTGGCGGCAAGCTCGAAGGCGAAGGCCTCATCGACCTGCCGCTGGCGGCGGACTGGCCCAACCGTCCGCGCCAGCAGGTCGATACCGTCCACGGCAAACCCTCGCAGACACGCTGGCGGCATCTCGCCAGCGAAGGCGCCCACAGCCGTGTCGCCCTGGAACCCATCACCGGCCGCAGCCATCAACTCCGCGTGCACCTCGCCGCCTTGGGTCACCCGATCGTCGGCGATGCGCTCTACGCGCCCCCTGCCCTCGCCCGGGCCAGCACCCGGCTGCTGCTGCACGCCAGCGAGCTGCGGGTGGCTGGCCATCACTTCATCAGTCCTCCGGAGTTCTGAATGCACCTCTTCATCATCACCGGCAGCTCACGCGGCTTGGGCGCGGCCCTCGCCCAACAGCTGTCCACCGCAGGCCATACCGTCATCGGCATCGCTCGCCGCCGCCACCCTGGCCTGGCGGCGGAACAATGGACGCTGGACCTCGGGGACCCGCTGCCGGCCGCCCAACGCCTGCAAGCCTGGCTGCAGGCGCACGGTAGCTGGCAAAGCGCCACCCTCATCAACAACGCCGCGCTGCTGAGCCAGCCGGGGCCGCTGGCCGGCACCGATCTTGGCGAGCTTTCAGCCGCGCTGCGGGTCGGCCTCGAAGCCCCCGCGCTGCTCTGCCGCGCCTTTCTGGCCGGCACCCGAGGCGTGGCGACCCGGCGCATCCTGAACATCTCCTCGGGCCTGGGCCGCCGCCCCATGGCCGGCAGCGTGGCGTATTGCGCCGTGAAGGCTGGTCTGGACCATCTCAGCCGCGCGCTGGCCCTGGAGGAACCTGACCTGGCCATCGAATCGCTCGCGCCCGGCGTCATCGACACCGACATGCAGGTGCAGCTGCGTGGCGCCGACCCCAGCCGCTTCACGGAACAAGCCCGCTTCCAGGGGCTGAAAGACGGTGGCCAGCTCCAAACCGCCGACGACACCGCCGCGCGGATTGTTCGCTACCTCTTGGGCTCACACTTCGGAAAAACCGTCGTTTCTGACATTCGAGACGCTTGAGAATCCTGAGCCAAGTCCGCACCTGCGGGCTTGCCTCATCCCTGACTGGAGACTCACGTGAACCGCATCATTGCTGTGACCCTGGCCACCTTGCTGGCCGTCGGCCTGCCCGTGCAGGATGCCGAGGCCAAGCGCCTCTCGAACGGCGGCATGAAGCGCAGCACGCCCACGCAGCCCGCGCCGCAAACCCCGCCCGCCCAACCTGCAGCACCGCAGCAGGCGGCCCCGGGCCAGCAAGCCGCTGCGGCGGCCGGCACGGCCGCCGCGGCCGCGCCCAAGCGCTCCTGGCTGGGCCCGGTCGCCGGCCTGGCCGCAGGTCTCGGCCTCGCCGCCCTCGCCAGCCACCTGGGCTTCGGCGCGGAGTTGGCCAACTTCATGACGATGCTGCTGCTCGGCATCTTGGCTTTCATCGCCATCCGCTTCCTGATGCGCCGCTTCGCCGGCCCCAAGCCGCAGCTCGCCGGCGCGAACGGTGTGAACTTCCAGGGCCAGCAACCCAATGCCTGGCAGCCAGCGGCGCCCGCGGGCGGCTTGGGGGGCGCAGCAACGCCGGCCGCGGCCGCAGCGGTTTCAACGGTGCCGGCCGACTTCGACACCGCCGGCTTCGAGAAGATCGCCAAACAGGTGTTCATCCGCCTGCAAGCGGCCAACGATGCCGGTGATCAGGCCGACCTGCGCCGCTTCACCACACCGCAGATGTACGCCAGCATCCAGCAGGAGCTGTTGGAGCGTGGCGGCCAGACGCAACGCACCGAAGTGCTGCAGCTGAACGCGCAGGTCGTGGACGTGGCGACCGAGCACGGCGAGCAGATCGTGTCGGTGCGCTTCTGGGGCCTGATTCGCGAGCAGAGCGACCAGGCTGCCGCCGACTTCGATGAGGTGTGGCACCTGACGCAGTCGGGCGACGGCTGGCTGATCGCCGGCATTCAGACCGCGGCATGACCTCCCTCACAGCGGGTTCGACCTGAGCCCGTGCCACATCAAAATGGGCGCCTCAAGCGCCCATTTGCTTTTTCATCATGCGTCCTTTCCGTCATTCGCTCGCCGCCTGCGCGGTCGCGCTGCTCGCGGCCTGCTCGTCGACTCCGCC
>VFQR01001231.1_pt1 | contig 21063 bp, 17 predicted proteins | sample 3512321 | NCBI WGS metagenome assembly VFQR01 (sample SAMN10412374, study PRJNA504923) | tailings metagenome | isolation source: Relicate 3 Philex TSF1 revegetated site | place: Philippines: Tuba, Benguet | collected 2017-08-29 | reverse complement strand
CGTTGGCCTTGATCATCCCGGTGATGACGTCCGCGGACGGGCGCTGGGTGGCCAGGACGAGGTGGATGCCCACCGCGCGGCTCTTCTGGGCGAGGCGGATGATCGAGTCCTCGACCTCGGCCGGCGAGACCATCATGAGGTCCGCCAGCTCGTCGATGACGACGAGGATCGTGGGCATCGGGGGCTCGCCGGACGCCGCGCGCGCCTCGTTCCAGTCGCGCAGGTTGCGGGCCCGCTTCATGCCCATGAGCTCGTAGCGGCTCTCCATCTCGCGCACGACGTTGGAGAGCACGGCCGCCGCGTCCTTCATGTTCGTGACGACCGGCGTGAGCAGGTGCGGGATGCTCTCGTAGTGGTTGAGCTCGACCTTCTTGGGGTCGATCAGGATCATCCGCAGCTCCTCCGGCGTGGAGCGGAGCAGCACGGACGCCAGGAGGGCGTTGAGGCACACCGACTTGCCCGTGCCGGTCGAGCCGGCGATGAGCAGGTGCGGCATCTTGGACAGGTCGATGTAGACCGGCTTGCCGCCGAGGTCGAGGCCGAGCCACGCCATGAGCGGGCCGGCCTGCGGCGGGAACTCGCGGGTGATGTCGCCCAGCGTGACGAGGGAGGCCTCGGGGTTCGGCACCTCGACGCCCACGGCCTGCTTGCCCGGGATCGGGGCGATGATGCGCAGCTCCTCGCGGGACGCGAGGGCGTAGGCCAGGTCGTCGCGCAGCGCCGTGATGCGCCCCACCTTGGTGCCGGGGGCGAGCTGCAGCTCGTAGCGGGTCACGCGCGGGCCGCCGACGGTGTCGGTGACCGTCGCCTCGATGCCGAAGTGCCCGAGCGACTCCTCCAGGAGCTGGCTCGTGCGGCGGATGAGCTCCACCGGCTGGCTCGTGGGGCCGCTGGACTTGCGCAGGAGGGACATCGGCGGGCGCCGGTAGGTGCCGCCGCGGGCGCCGCGCACGGTGCGGCCGGTGGGCTTGGGAGCGAAGACCGGCTCGAGCTCAGGGTCCTCGTCGGCCAGGTCGAGCTGATCGGCGGGCTCGTCCACGACCGGGCGCACGGGGGCGGCCGGGGGCGCCGGGGCCAGGGCGGCGGCCGCCGTGAGCGGCGTGGCCGGCCGGGGGAGCGCCTCGTCCTCCAGCATCTCGCCCACGAGGGCGGGAGACGGCGGCAGCGCCGAGGGCTCGCCGAAGATGTCCGAGTACTCGTCCGCGCCGTCGAGCAGGGGGCGCGACGGGACCGGCTTCGTGCGGCGGCGGCCCATGAGGGTGACGGGCTCCGCCACGTCGATCCGCTCGCGCACGACCTTCACGGCGCCCACCGCGCCCGCGGTGGCGCTCGCCGTCGCGCGTCCCACCTGGCGGGACGCGGTGACCGCGCCCTCGCCGCCGCGGCGCAGCACCATCCCGAGCGACGCGCCCGAGATGAGGACGGCCGCCGCGATGAGCCCGACGCCCACGATGAGCGCCGTCCCGAAGCCGCCCACGGTGCTGCTCGTGGCCCAGTAGCCCGCCTCGCCGATGTGGCCGCCGCGCTGGTTCACGCCCTCGTCGAACCAGGAGATCCGCTCGGCGCCGCCGCCCATCCCCGCCGCGAGGGCGATGAGGACGGCCATGCCGCCGATCGCCACGCCCAGGCGCAGCGGCTGGGCCGCCAGGAGGGGGTGGTCGAGCATGAGCGCGATGCCCACGAGGATCAGGGCCAGCGGGGCGAGCGCCACGGCGCGCCCCACGAGCATCCGGACGCCCTCCTCCAGCCACCCGCCCACGGGACCGGCGCCGAAGCCCAGGAACAGCGACGCGGCGAGGAACACGCCCACGGCCACGAGGCCGAGGCCGATGAGCTCGCGCGTCTGCGTCTCGTCGCGGCGACCGCCGCGGCCCGCCGGCTTTGCCGGGCGGCGACGGCGACTGGATGGGGCGACCTGGGTGCCGATCTCACACCTCCGGGGGATCACGGACGTACGGGCTCGTGGCCCGCCGCATCGGGATTGGCCGTGGGCGGTCGGGTTCCTGCCGGGCTAGGGTTCGTGCTGGTTCCGGAACGGATGAACACACCAGGAGGCGCTCTTCCCGTGGCCAACGCCCCCCACCAGCTCTCGCCCATCGAGAAGCCGGACAAGATCCTGAAGCTCGACGGCATCTCGGCCGAGTCGGTCGAGGCCCACTGGGGCCTCTACGAGGCCTACGTCAAGAAGTACAACGAGGTGCAGGAGAAGCTCACCGGCGCCGACCGCTCGGCCGCCAACCAGATCTACTCGGAGTACCGCGGCCTGCGCGAGCAGCTCACGTTCGCGATCGGCGGCATCAAGAACCACGAGCTCTACTTCCAGAACCTCGGCAACGCCGGCGGTTCCCCGTCCGACGTCCTCGCCGGTCAGGTCGAGAAGGACTTCGGCTCCCACGACGCGATGATCACCGAGCTCAAGGCGGGCGGCATGGCCGGCCGCGGCTGGGCCTGGGTCGCGTGGGACTGGGACTGGGCCCGCCTGGACGTCTACATCGGCGACGCCCAGAACACGTTCCCCGTGTGGAACGCCACGCCGATCCTGGCGCTGGACGTGTACGAGCACTCGTACATCCGCGACTTCTCGACGGCGCGCCCGAAGTACATCGAGGCCTTCGTGGCCAACATCGACTGGGCCGACGTGTCCTCGCGTTGGGAGCGGATCGCCAAGGAGCTCTAGGCGACAAGCGCCTCGTGCGGCGGCTTCGCCGCTGATCGCACGGACGGCGCGGACGGCATCACCGGCTCCCGCCGGGGATGGATGCCGAAGATTCAGCCTCGACGGCCCCGCCTATCCGGCGGGGCCGTCGTCGTCTCCGGACGCTGTGAGCTCGCGTTCCACCTCCGCGAGCCAGTCCTCATGCGCGTCCAGGACGCGCGACCCGAGCGAATGCACCAGCCGCAGGTTGCGCGCGCGGTGTGGGATCTCGTCCACCAGGGCCTCCGACTCGCCCTGGGCGGCGCGGAGCGCGGCGATCTCGGCGCGCATCGCCAGCAGGCTCGCGCGCAGGTCGTCGTCGGAGGCCATGTCCCCGGACATCATCCGCACGGCCGCCTCGGACTGGATGCGGGGGAACGGCGTGGCCTCCCCCAGCCAGCCGCGCAGGGCCCCCTCCCCCGCCGGAGTCAGCTCGTACACGCGCCGTGAGCGCGTCCGGCCCGGCTCCTCGCGCGACGTGAGGTAGCCCAGGCGCTCCAGGCGCTTCGGCTCGGCATAGAGCTTGCTCTCCGCGGCGGCCCAGTGGAGCCGGCCACCGCGCCGCATCATGTCCACGACGTCATGGGCGCCGGCGCCACCACGCCCGACCATGCCGAGCACGACGTACGACAGCGGGTTGAGGTCCTCGGCCATGCGTGGCTCATCTCCGGGTTGACATACTCCCAATGGGACTCTTAAGGTCCCAATCGGAGTTTACACCGTCCGAAGGAGCCCGCCATGACCACCACCCTCACCGCACCCGTCGTCGTCCCCGCCGAGGCGACCGCCGTCGTCGAGAGCGTCCACCCCGTCCGGGTGCTGCTCGCCACGGAGGGGATCTCCCTCTTCGAGGCCGTCGTGCGTCCCGGCCAGGAGCCCCCGATGCACATTCACGAGCGCGAGGACGAGGGCTTCCACGTGCTGGAGGGCCTGCTCGCCGTGCACGTCGACGGCGTCACCCACCTGCTCGGCCCCGGCGGCACCGCCCTGCTGCCGCGCGGCGTGCCGCACACCTTCGCCGTGCGCTCCGACGAGGTGCGGATGATCGTGACCTGCACCCCCGGTGGCTTCGAGGGGATGTTCGCCGAGCTGCCGGCGCCCCTGGATCCGGCGACGGCGGGCCCGGTGTTCGCGGCCTACGGCATCACGGTCACCGGCCCCAACCCCGGCTAGGACGTCCGGAGACGACGACGGCCCCGCTCAGCGAGCGGGGTCGTCGAGACCGAAGTTTCGGCATCCATCCCCGGCGGCAGCCGGTGATGCCGTCCGCGCCGTCCGTGCGAAAAGCGGCGAAGCCGCCGCACGAGGCGCTTGTCACACCTCGACGATGATCGGGAGCACCATCGGGCGCTGCTGGGTGCGCTTCTTCAGCAGGCTCGCCACGGCGTCGTGGATCTGGTGCTGCAGGACCCCGGTCTCGGTGATCCGCTGCTCCGCCGACGAGGCCAGGGAGCGCTCGACCGCGAGGCGGGTCTCCTCGATGACCTCCTCGTCCTCACCGGGGGCGAAGCCGCGGGTGATGACCTCGGCGTCGCCGACCACGGAGCCGTCCGCCGCGTCGATGCGGGCGATGACGACCACCAGGCCGTCGTCCGAGAGGTGGCGCCGGTCGCGCAGGACGCTCTCGGTGATGTCGCCGCCGCCGGACTGGTCCACGTAGGTCAGGCCGGCCTCGACCCGGTCGGAGATGAGCGCCGAGCCCGGGGTCACCTCGAGCACGTCGCCGTTGTCGAGGATCGTGATGCGGTCGTCCTCGTAGCCCAGCGCGCGTGCCAGGTCGGCGTGGGCCCGCTGGTGGCGCGCCTCGCCGTGGATCGGCGCGAAGTACCGCGGCCGCAGGAGCTCCAGCATGAGCAGCAGGTCGCTGGCGCTGCCGTGGCCGGAGACGTGCACCCGCGGGTTCTGCCGCTCCGTGATGAAGTCGGCCTCCGCGCGGACGAGCCGGTTGACGATCTCGTTCACGGCCAGCTCGTTGCCCGGCACGGTGCTGGACGAGTAGAGGACCGTGTCCCCCGGCTCCAGCGTCACCTGGTTGTGCTCGCCGCGGGCGATGCGCGAGAGCGCCGCCATCGGCTCGCCCTGGGAGCCGGTGCAGATGAGCACCTGCTCGTCGCGCGGGTGCGACTCCAGCTCGCGCAGGCGCACGAGGGTCCCGGGGGGCGGCGACAGGTACGGCCGCCCGGTCTCCGGGTCCATCAGGTTCGTCGCCATGTTGACGTTGCGCGTCAGGGACCGGCCGACGAGCGCGACCACGCGGCCGTCGTCGTAGGCCGCGTCCAGCACCTGCTGCACCCGGTGGATGTGCGACGAGAAAGTGGTGACGAGCACCCGGCCCTTCGCCGTGGCGAAGATGCGGGTCAGCTCGCGGCGCACCTCACGGGTGGGGAGCGCGGAGCCGCTCGGCCCCTCCTCCGCGTTCGTCGAGTCGGCGAGGAGCAGCTGCACGCCGCGCTCGCCCAGGCGGGCGAGGGCGGGCAGGTCGCTGCGGCGCCCGCCGACGGGGGCGTACTCGATGCCGAAGTCGCCCGTGTGGACCACCGTGCCCGCCGGCGTCTCCAGCGCGACGGCCGCGCAGTCCGGCGTCGAGTGGGTGAGCGGGACGAACTCGGCCCTGAACGGGCCGACGTCGACCGGCGTGTTGAGCGGCACCTCGTGCAGCTCGGCGCCCTCCAGCAGGCGGTGCTCCTCCAGCTTGGAGCGGAGCAGCGCCAGGGTGAACCGCCGCGCGTAGATCGGCACCTGGCCGATCGCGCGCAGCAGGAAGGGCACGGCGCCGATGTGGTCCTCGTGCCCGTGGGTCAGGATGAGCCCGTCGAGCCGGTCCCGGCGCGCCAGGACGTACCCGAAGTCGGGCAGGACGATGTCCACGCCCATCTGGTCGTTCTTGGGGAACGTGATGCCGCAGTCGATGAGGACCATTCCGTCCCCCGACTCGACCACGTACATGTTCTTGCCGATCTCCCCCGCTCCCCCGAGCGGGATGACGCGCACTGCGTCGCTGGTCGCCATGCGACCCCTCCTCAGACTGAGTGCCCGGGGCCTATGCCCGGGACAGGATGCCCTGGCGCTCGAGCACGCTGCGCAGGATGTCCCGCTGCACAGGCGTGGCCTCGACCAGGGGGAGGCGGAGCCGCGCCGAGGGGATGAGCCCGGTCATCTCCAGCGCCGCCTTGATCAGGATCGGGCTCGTCGTGACGAAGAGGCCCTCGTAGAGAGGGGCCAGCTCCTCGTCGAGGCGGGCGGCCTCGTCGTCGTCGCCGCGGCGGACCGCCTCGACGACGCGCGCCATGTGCTCACCGGCCAGGTGCGAGGCGACGGAGATGACCCCCGCGCCCCCCATCCGGGCCACGTCGAGCAGCATGTCGTCGTTGCCCGCGTACAGGTCGAGGCCGCTGGTCTCGGCGACCACGCGGCACTCGGCGACGTCCGGGTTCGCCTGCTTCACCGCGGTGACGCCGGGGATCTCGCCCAGCTCCGCGATGAGGTCCGGCTCCATGTTGAGCGTCGTGCGACCCGGGATGTTGTAGAGCACCACCGGCACGCCGACCTCGGCGATCGCGGCCACGTGGCCGATGATCCCGGCCCGCGGCGGGCGGTTGTAGTACGGCGTCACCACCAGCACCGCGTCCACGCCGGCCTCCGCGGCGAGCCGCGTGAGGTGCACCGAGTGGGCGGTGTCGTTGGAGCCGGTGCCGGCGACGACGGAGGCGCGGCCCCCGACCTCGCGCACCGCCTGCGCGTAGAGGGCGACCTTCTCGTCGTCCGTCAGCGTGGACGCCTCGCCGGTCGTCCCGGCCATCACCACGCCGTCGGAGCCGTGCTCCACGAGGTGGGCCAGGAGCCCGGCGACGGCCGCCTCGTCGACCCGCAGGTCGGCGTCGAACGGCGTCGCCACCGCGGTCAGGATGGTGCCGAGCACGCGCCGGAGTATAGACGCGTGCCCGGTCACCACCCCGCGGAGGTCAGGAGGTCTGCGCGCAGACCACCCAGATCTTGACCGGCACGTTCTTCGTGAAGTTCGAGGTGAAGATCGTGTACCAGGTGCGCGGCACGCCGTTCACGTCGGCGCCGACCTGGCCGCCGATGATCGTCCCGTCGGTGCTGTTGACGAGCGAGGCCGTCCCGCCGGTGGCGATGCCGCCGCCGGAGCAGGTGTGGGACACCGTGACGTTCTGGGCGGCGTTCGCCGCGACCGTCGTGTCGAGCAGCTCCACCTCGAAGCCGGTGATCGTCGAGCCGCCGCCGCCCGCGCCCGCCTTGGCGGCCAGCATCTGCCAGATCGGGGCCACGCCGGGCACGAGGCCCGGGTCCACGGGGCCGGTGGCGACGTAGGAGGAGCCGTCGTGCTGCACGGCGTCGTCCTTCACGTAGCTCGCGCCGGGGGACCAGGGGCCCTTCCAGGTGAGGCCGCGCGCGCCCTGGGCGCCCTGCGGGCCGGTGTCACCGGTGTGGCCCTTCGGGCCGATCGGGCCCTGGGGGCCGGCCGGGCCGGGGGAACCCGCCGCGCCGGGGGCCCCCGCGGGGCCCTCGGGGCCCACGCCACCCGCCGACACGGCCCGCGCGAAGCGCGCCTCGAGGGACTCGACCCGCCCCGTGAGCGCCTGGAGCTGGGTCGCGAGGCCGCGGACCTGGGTCTCGAGCTTCTTGGCCTGCTTCGGCAGCACCTTGAGCTGCTTCGTCAGGGCCGCCGGCACCGCCGACTTGGGCGCCTTCTTCGTGGTCGCGCCCGAGGCGAGCGGCACGGCGCTCACGACGAGGGCGGCGACGAGGGTCAGGACGAGCAGGCGGGAACGGCGCAGGCACATGGGCGGGACCTCCGGCGGACGTCGGGGCCACCGCGTCCCGGCGGATGCCGGGGGGAGGCCGCGGCGTGATGCGGTCGAGCGGGTTCGGGCGGGACACCAGGGTCATCGGCATCTCCCGCCGAAACCGACACCCCGCCTTGTGAACTAGACCGAGACCGGCTCCGGCAGGGGCTCGCGCGCCGGGCCGGGCGTGAGGAGCCCGGGGTCGGCGACCTCCCAGTAGTTCCGCACCGCCCAGGGGTGCACGCGCCGGCTCTGCACCGCCTTCGCGAGGAGCGCGAAGGCCACGTCGGGCATGCGGTCGAGCACGCTCTGCAGCCGGTCGAGGGCCCGGTAGCCCTTCTCCCGGGACATGACGTAGTCGCGGTAGCGGCCGAGGGCCTCGTCGAGGGTGAGCTCACCTATGCGCACGCGCTCGGCCAGGCGCCCCGCGAGCTGCCCGAACACGAGCGCCGGGCGGATCCCCTCGCCGGAGACCGGCAGGCAGTGGCCGGCCGCGTCCCCTACCACGAACATGCCGTCGCGCACCGGCTCGCCGAAGCGCGAGGTGAAGAAGCCGCCGTGCGTGACGCCGGGCTCGCCCAGCCCCGTGTGGTCCAGGAACCGGTCGAGGTCGCCCGACAGGGACGACCGGCCGTCGTAGGCCGCGAGGCCCGCGCGCACATGGTCCCCCGCCGGGAACACCCAGGAGAACATCCGCCGCCCGTGCGACGGGCCCACGTAGAAGTGGAGCCCCTCGCCGCGGAACGGCTGGCGCGCCTCGACGCCGAACGAGCGCCGCCCGGCGCGCGCGGCGCTGCGCTCCGGGCCCTTCGGCGCGGACGTCCGCCAGCCGGCCGCCTCCACCACGATCGGCGCCTCGAAGGTCCCGGCGCTCGTCTCCACCACGCCGCCGCGGGAGGCCGAGATCCGCGCCCGCACGTACTCGGCGCCGCTGCGGGCGAACATGTCCTCGCAGAGCGCCCGGTAGTCGAAGGTGGCGAAGTCGAACAGCCGCATCACGTGGACGCGGTCGCCCACGTGGAGCACGAGGTCGCGGTGGACCTGCTGCACGTGCCGCATGAGGTCCATGTTCTCCAGGCACGCCACCGGGATCGCCGACGCGGAGGTCTCCCCGTCGCCGATCTCCAGCCGGTCGATGACGAGCACGCGCCCGCCGATCTGGCCCGCCGCGGCCAGGCCCCCGAAGGAGCCGCCGCAGATGATCGCGTCGTAACCGCTCACACGGTCCCCAGCACGGCCTTGCGCCCCTCCGCGACCGCGGCGATCGCCGTGTCGCGCTCGTCGGCGGACAGCCGCTCGCGGCGCAGCATGCGCTCCTCGGCCGCGAGCGCCCCCAGCACCTCGGTGCGCGCCTTCTCGCGGTCGCGCGCGGCGCCCACGAGGTGGACGCCCGCCCGCGCCTGCGCCGTGTAGGCGTCGAGGGCGGCGGCGCGCACCGGCCCGGGGGCCATGTCGGCGATCTCGTAGCGCAGGGCCATCAGGTCGCGCTCCCAGGCCGCCGGGGAGACCTTGCGCTTCTCGACCTCCTTGGCGATACGTGCGGACATCGACGCCGCGGCGCCGCCCGCCACCTCCGAGGCCGAGCGCAGCTGGGCGAGCAGGGCCTGCTTCGTGCCCTCGTTGGCCGGGTCGGCGAGCCACTCGCGCCCCGCGCGCATGAGCGCGGCCGCGACCACGGGGCCCTGCTTCCGCGCGACGAGCGCGGCGAGGCTGACGAGCCGCGGACCCATCAGGCCGGGTCGGGCGGGTCGCCCACGACCATCAGGAGCTGCTTCGTCTCCACCTGGGTGCCGGCCCCGGCCAGCACCTCGGTCACCACGCCGTCACGCTCGGCGAACACGCCGGTCTCCATCTTCATGGCCTCGATCGAGAAGAGCCGGTCACCGCGCTCAACCGTATCGCCCTCGTGGGCCAGCACGGCGACGACCAGGCCCGGCATCGGCGCGGCGACGTGCCCGGGGTCGGACTCGTCGGCCATCCGCCGGCCCCCCCCGGCCGGGGCGAGGGCGCGGTCCGTGACCTTCACCTCGCGGGGCTGGCCGTTGAGCTCGAAGAAGATGGTCCGGCGGCCCTCGTCGTCGGGCTCCCCCACCGCCAGGAAGCGGATGACGAGGGTCTTGCCCCGCTCGATGTCGACGAACAGCTCGTCGTCGCGCCGCAGCCCCCACAGGAAGACGGGGGTCGGCAGCACCGAGACGTCGCCGTACGTGCGCCCGTGCTCGGCGAACTCGGTGAAGACCTTCGGGTACATGAGGTAGCCGGCCAGCTCGCGGTCGGAGACCCGCCGCTTGGCGGCCTTCTCGGCGTCGGCGCGGGCCTCGTCCAGGTCGACCGGGTCCAGCACCTCACCAGGGCGCACCGTGAGCGGGTCGGCGCCCTTCAGCACCTTCCGCTGGAGCGCCTCCGGGAACCCGCCGTACGGCTGGCCCAGGTCGCCGTGGAAGAACTCGACCACGGAGTCCGGGAAGGCGATCTCCTTGTCCGGGTCCATCACGTCGTCCGGGGTGAGGTCGTTCGTGACCATGTAGACGGCCAGGTCGCCGACGACCTTCGACGTCGGGGTCACCTTCACGATGTCCCCGAACATCCGGTTGACCGCGGCGTACGTGCCGGCCACCTCGCGCCAGCGCGACTCGATCCCCAGGGCGCGCGCCTGCTGGCGCAGGTTCGTGTACTGCCCGCCGGGCATCTCGTGCTCGTACACCTCGGCGGCGCCGGCGCGCATGTCCGACTCGAAGCCCGCGTAGGCGGCGCGCACGGACTCCCAGTAGCCGGCCACGCGGGCGAGCGGCTCGCGCTCGAGCCCGGTGTCGCGGTCGCCCCCGCGCAGGGCCTCGACGATCGAGCCGAGGTTGGGCTGGCTCGTGAGGCCGCTCATCGGGTCCATCGCGGCGTCCACGGCGTCCACGCCGGCGGCGGCCGCGGCCAAGACCGACGCCGCCGAGATCCCGCTGGTGTCGTGCGTGTGGAAGTGGATCGGGATCCCCACCTCGGCCCGCAGCGCCGACACGAGCAGGGTGGCCGCCTCGGGCTTGCACAGGCCGGCCATGTCCTTGATGCCCAGGATGTGGGCGCCCGCGGCCTCCAGCTCCTTCGCCATGCCGGTGTAGTAGGCGAGGTCGTACTTCGTGCGGGCCGGGTCGGTGAGGTCGCCGGTGTAGCAGATGGCCCCCTCCAGCAGGCCCCCGCTCTCCAGCACGGCGTCCATCGCGACGCGCATGTTCGGCACCCAGTTGAGCGAGTCGAACACGCGGAAGAGGTCGACGCCGCCCTCGGCCGCCTGCTGCACGAAGTAGCGGACCACGTTGTCCGGGTAGTTCGTGTAGCCGACCGCGTTCGAGGCGCGCAGCAGCATCTGGATGAGGACGTTGGGGACGGCGGCGCGCAGGCGGGCCAGGCGGTCCCATGGGTCCTCCTTCAGGAACCGCATCGCGACGTCGAAGGTCGCCCCGCCCCAGGCCTCCAGGGAGAAGAGGCCGGAGAGGTGGCGCGCGTAGTACGGCGCCGGCCCGAGCAGGTCGTGGGTGCGGAAGCGGGTGGCCAGGAGCGACTGGTGGGCGTCGCGGAAGGTCGTGTCCGTGACGAGCAGCCGGCGCTCGTCCCGCATCCAGCGCGCGAAGCGCTCGGGGCCAAGCTCGTCCAGGAGGTCCTTGGTCCCCTTCGGCTCGGACGGGCGGGCCGGCACGGCGGGGATGACCGGGTCCGGCAGGTGCTCCGGGCGGCCGATGCCGGCGGCCTCCGGGTTGCCGTTGACGAGGACGTCCGCGATGAAGTGCAGGAGGCGCGTGGCGCGGTCGCGGCGCGGGCGGAAGCGGAAGAGCTCCGGGGTCTCGTCGATGAACCGGGTCGTGTACTCGCCGGAGCGGAAACCCGGGTGCGCGATGAGCGCCTCGAGGAACGGCAGGTTGGTCGACACGCCGCGGATGCGGAACTCGCGCAGGGCGCGATCCATCCGCCGCACCGATTCCTCGTGGGTCGGCGCCCAGGCCGTGACCTTCTCCAGCAGCGAGTCGTAGAAGGGCGTGATGACGGCCGACGAGTAGGCGGTGCCGCCGTCGAGCCGGATCCCGAAGCCCGTGGCCTCCCGGTACGCGCTGATGCGCCCGTAGTCCGGGATGAAGTGGTTCTCGGGGTCCTCGGTGGTGATGCGGCACTGCATCGCCGAGCCGTTGACCCGCACGTCCTCCTGCGCCGGCACGCCGCTCTCGGGGGTGCCGATGCGGGCGCCCTGCGCGAGGCGGATCTGGGCCTTGACGATGTCGATGCCGGTCACGACCTCCGTGACCGTGTGCTCCACCTGGACCCGCGGGTTCACCTCGATGAAGAAGTACTCGCCGCTCTCGGCGTCCACGAGGAACTCGACCGTGCCGGCGCAGACGTAGCGGGCCTCGCCCATGAGGCGGACGGCGGCCTCGCAGATGGCGTCGCGCAGCCCCGGGTCCAGGCGCGGTGACGGGGCGATCTCGACGACCTTCTGGTGGCGCCGCTGCACCGTGCAGTCGCGCTCGAACAGGTGGACGACACCGCCGTGCTCGTCGGCGAGGATCTGCACCTCGATGTGCCAGGCGCGCTGCACCAGCCGCTCCAGGAACACCTCGCCGTTGCCGAACGCCGCGCGCGCCTCCCGGCGGCCCGTGTCCACGGCCTCCTGCAGGTCGGCGGGGTCGTGGACCATGCGCATCCCGCGCCCGCCGCCGCCCCAGCTCGCCTTGACCATCAGCGGGAACCCGACGCCCTCGGCCAGGCGCCGCACCTCGTCGGGGTCCTCCGGCAGGGCGGTCGTCGCGGGCATGACGGGCACGCCGGCGCGCTCGGCCAGCGCCCGGGCCTCGACCTTGTTGCCCAGGCGGTCCATGACGCCGCGCGGCGGGCCGACCCAGGTGATCCCCTCGCGGACGCAGGCCTCGGCGAGCTCCGGGTTCTCGGCCAGGAATCCGTAGCCCGGGTGGATGGCGTCGGCGCCGCAGTCGCGCGCGACGCGGATGATCTCCTCGATGCCGAGGTAGGCCCCCACCGGCTCGGCGCCCTTGCCCACCTGGTAGGCCTCGTCCGCCTTGAACCGGTGCAGCGCGAACCGGTCCTCCAGCGAGTAGATGGCGACGGTGCGCAGGCCGAGCTCGGTCGCGGCCCGGAACACCCGGATCGCGATCTCGCTGCGGTTGGCGACGAGCAGCTTCCGGATCCGCTTCGGCATCAGCCGATCCTAGCCGCGTGGCACATGGCCACGCGGCGGAGGTTCCACCGGGCCGACTACTCCCCGAAGAGGACCGGCTCGAGCCCCAGGGTGAGGCCGGGGCGCTCCCGCACCGCCCGCACGGCCAGGACGACGCCCGGCATGAAGCTCTCCCGCGAGAGGGAGTCGTGACGGATGGTGAGGGTCTCGTCGTGCCCGCCCAGGATGACCTCCTGGTGGGCGACGAGCCCGGGCAGGCGGACCGAGTGGACGACCGGGTCGCCCTCCATGAGGCTCGCGGTGCGCAGCGCCGTGCCGGAGGGCGCGTCGAGCTTGCGGTCGTGGTGCAGCTCGATGATCTCGGCCTTGGGCATGTGGCGGGACGCCTCGGCGGCGAACCGCATCATGAGGACGGCGCCGACGGCGAAGTTCGGGGCGATGAGCGCGTTGGCGGGGCCGGCCTCGGCCGCGGCGCGGATCTCGTCCACCTGCGCGGGCGACAGGCCGGTCGTGCCCACGACGGCGTGGACGCCGGCGCCCAGCGCCGTCATGACGTTCGCGAACACCGTGTCGGGGATCGTGAAGTCGACCATCACGGCGGGCGTGCCCGCGGCGAGGGCCGTGGGGAGGTCGGGGTAGGCGGCCTCCTGCCCGGCCAGGGCCGGGTCGACGGACATGGCGACGCGCATGTCCTCCTCGCGGGACACGGCGCCGACCACGGCCTGGCCCATGCGGCCGGCGGCACCCGTGACGCAGACGTCGATCACGCCGCCGAGCCTACAGGCGCACCCCGCGCCGTATGGTCCCCGAGGTGCGGTTGATCCTGGTGCGCCACGGGCTGTCCGAGTGGAACGCGGTCGGACGGCTGCAGGGCCGGGCCGACCCGGCCCTCGTGCACGCCGGGCGCGAGCAGGCGCGGGCCCTCGGCCCCCTGGCCGCCGCGATGCGCCCGGACGCCGCACTGTCGTCCGGCCTGCGCCGCGCGGACGAGACGCTGGAACTGCTGGGCCTGCCCCTCGACCCCCTCCCCCCGGACCCGCGCTGGCGCGAGGCCGACCTGGGCGAGTGGACCGGCCGCCTGCCGGGCGAGCTGACCGAGGAGGACCGCACGGCGTTCGCGCGGTGGCGGGTGGGGAAGGCGACGCCGCCCGGGGGCGAGAGCTGGGCCGAGACCTGCGCGCGGGTGGTGGCGGCGGCGCGGGATCTGGCCGCCTCCGGTCACCGGCGGGTGCTCGTGGTGACCCACGGCGGCGCGATCCGGGCGACCTGCGACGCGCTCTGCCGCCTGGACCCCGAGTCGATGGTCCCCGTGGGCAACGCGTCGGTGACCGTCGTCGAGACCTCACCCATCCCCCACCTGCTGGCCCTGGGGGTCAGGACGCCGTCCGCACCGTGATCGACCGCACCAGGCCCTGACCCCGGGACGGCGGTTCGCATGGTGGGACGCCGATTGACGCGCCACCCGCCGCCCGCGAGGGTGCCGCCGATCATTTCCTGAACGGGGGGCGGACGGTGCGCGCACGACGGAGAGGGCTCGCGGCGCTCGTGGGTGCCGGGGCGGTGGCGCTGGTGGTGGCCGCCTGGGCGCCCGCGGCCACGGGTGCCGGGAAGCTCGCGAGCAGCGACCCGGCGGGTGACGCCGGCACCGGGTTCGACATGACCCTGGTGACGATCTCGAACGACGACGCGGGCCTCATCACGTTCCGCATCGACGTCCCTGCGCTGGCGACGCTCCCGCCGGACTTCTCGGCCTCGGTCATCCTGGACACGGACGGTCGCCAGGAGGACCCCATGACCGACTGGGCGATCATCTCCAACGGGACGACGGCGGTGATGGCGCCCGCGACGCCGAGTGGGCTGGGCCAGTTCTTCTCACCCCGCAGCCTGACGACGGCCTTCACGCCCGGGGCGGTGACCATCTCGGTGCACCGGCGCGACCTGGACCACGCGCGGGCCTTCTCCTTCGGCGTCCTCCTGGCCCGCCTGACCGCCGAGGGGTTCGACCAGGCCAACGCCGACGAGGGCCCCGTGGACGCCGGGAGGCCCTACCTGATCAAGCTGCCGACCCGGCTGGCCGTCCGCTCCCCGTCCCTGACGCCGGCGCGCCCGGCGGCGGGGGCGCGGTTCCAGGCACGGGTGGGCGTCAGGGACATCACCTACGGCCCGCCGGGCGACCCCGCCGAGGGCGGCCGCGTGACGTGCCGGTTCACGGTGGGCGGCGTCAAGGTGACGGCCCGCGGCGCCCTGGACAGACAGGGCCGGGCGACCTGCTCGGGGAAGGCCCCCGCTGGGGCGACCCCCGGGGCCGCCCTGCGCGGGACGCTGACCTACACCCTCCGGAACGCCACGGTCACCCGCACCTTCACCGGGCGGGTGGCCTAGGCCCTAGAGGTCGTCCTCGGGGTCCCGCTCGAGCAGCTCGATGCGGTAGCCGTCCGGGTCGCGCAGGAAGCAGATGCGCGGCCCGCCCGGGTAGGGGGCGTAGGGGTCCTTCTCCGGCGTGATGCCGTGGCCGGCGAAGGACGCCAGGTTGCCGTCGAAGTCGTCCCCCAGGACGAGCGCGATGTGCCCGTACCCCTCACCCAGCTCGTACGGCTCGGTGCGGCCGTCGTTGACCGTGAGCTCGAGGCGCGCCGAGTCGCCGGGGAGCGCCAGGAAGATCACGGTCGCCGTGTCCCCGCCGACGCGCTGGCGCCCCCGCTCCGTGAAACCGAGGGCGCCGTAGAACTCCAGGGAGCGCCCCTCGTCGAGCACGCGGATCATGGTGTGGATCAGGCCCTGGGGCATCGCGGCGCCTCCGGTTCCGGGGTGGGGTCGTCCTCTCCCCGACCCTACCCCTATGCCGCCACGGTGAGCCGCATGGGCCCGGCGCCGTCCGACGCCCTCCAGGCGTGCGCCGTGTTGCCCCAGCCGCGCAGGCCCCAGACCTCGACGCGCTCCGCCCGGCCCTCGTCGGCCAGCAGGCGCAGCGCCTCGCGCACCGACGACAGCGCCGGCCCGCCCGCCGGCCGCCCGAAGGCGAGCCGGTCCCGCACGTCCTCCGCGCTCCACGCCCGCGCGTCGCGGGAGCGGAGCACCGTCTCCACCACGTCCGCCATGTCCGCCGCCGTCCAGCGCCCGTGCGCCCGTCCCCGCCGCGGCCTCTCACCCGTCCCGATCACGTCCGCCTCCTCCGTCTCGTCCCCACCGTGGAGGATAGCGAACATGTGTTCGGTGGGCCACCCCCGCGACCCGGCCAAAGCACACTGGGACCTGCCCTCCGGGGCCAAGTGGACCCCGGGCGACGGAGCGCACCTGTGACGGATGGCGTACGAGGGGCATGGGGCGGGAACGGGGGAGGAACCGTCCCGTCGTCAGGAGGAGACCGTGCCCGCCCCCGCCGCCACCAGCCGCGCCGTGCGCTTCGAGCAGTTCGGCGAGCCCGCGGAGGTGCTCTCCGTCGCCCGGGTTCCCGTGCCGCGCCCCGGCCCCGGGGAGGCGCTGCTGCGGATGACGGCGCGGCCGGTCAACCCGTCGGACCTCTCCCTCGTGCGCGGCCGCTACGGCACCCTGCCGGACCTGCCGGCGATCCCCGGGCTGGAGGGGGTCGGCGTGGTCGAGCGGCCGGCGGAGGACGGGTCGGGACCCGTGGCGGGAACCCGGGTCGTCCCGCTGACCGGCGCGCCGGGGACGTGGGCGGAGCGGATGGTGGCCCCGGTCGCCACGCTCGTCCCGGTTCCGGACGCGGTGCGCGACGAGCACGCCGCCCAGCTCGTCGTGAACCCCCTCACCGCCTGGGTGCTGCTCCACGAGGAGCTGTCGTTGCGGCCGGGGGACTGGTTGCTGCAGAGCGCGGCGGGCTCCACCCTCGGCCGGATCATCCTGCAGCTCGCCCGGGCGCGGGGCCTGCGGACGATCAACGTGGTCCGGCGGGCGGAGCAGGCGGAGGAGCTCCGCGCGCTCGGCGCCGACGAGATCCTGGTGGGCTCCGCGGACCTTCCGGAGCAGGTCCGCGCCATCACCGGCGGTGAGGGCGTCCCCGCTGCCATCGACGCCGTCGGCGGCGAGGTGGGCGCGGCGCTCGCCGCCTCCCTCGCGACCCACGGCACCATGATCACCTACGGGCGCCTCTCCCAGGAGCCGACGCCGCTCGACGGCGGGGCGCTGGTCTTCAAGGGCACGACCGTCCGGGGGTTCTGGCTCGTCCACTGGTTCCACCGCTCCCCGCCCGAGACGGTGCGGGACGCGGTCACGGCGGTCCTGGGCGGCATGGTGGACGGGTCGATCGCCCCGCCGGTCGAGGCGACCTACCCGCTCGAGGACGTCCGTGAGGCCGTGGCCCACGCCGAGCGGCCCGGGCGCTCCGGAAAGGTCCTGCTCGTCGGCTAGCCCCTCCGGCGCGCCACCGTCAGCGCCGGGGTGCCCGCCCCGGCGCGGACGCCGTCGCCGCCCCACTGGGCCACGAAGCGCGTCGTCCTCCTGATCCGCACCGAGGCGCTGAACGTGCCCGTGGACGCGACCGTGAGCGTCTGCGCGGGCAGCCCGGAGGCGTAGAGGGTCACGACCTCACCGCCCTCCGCGCCACGGAGGCGGCCGCGGATCGTGATCGGCGTGCCGGGCCGGCGGAACGTCGCCGGGCTCGCGGTGATCGTGATCGCGGAGGCCACCGGGGCCAGGCCGGAGGTCGTGGTGGTGAACACGCCGCCCGTCTGCGTGAGGACCCACGCGCGGCCGCGCGTCGCCGAGACCGCCGCGACGGTCCCGCGGCCGATGAGCTGCGGCGCCCAGGTGCGGCCACCGTCCTTCGTGTGCAGCACGGTGGCGTTGAGCTCGGTGCCGATCGGGGCGAGCGCCAGGAACGCCTCGCCGCGCGCGCCGGCGGCGACGCCGGTGATCGCCCGCGTCGGGACGCCGACCGCGGCGGTCACGTCCGCCCAGCGGCCCCCGGCGTTCGTCGTGCGGTACACGCGCGACCCGGAGGTGACGATCCAGCACGTCGCCGGGGCCGCGCAGCCCGCACGGGCGAGCCGCGGCGCCCGGGCCTGCACGCGCGGCAAGGGGATGCGGGTCCAGGTGGCGCCTCCGTCCACCGTACGCACCGCCGCCCGGCGGCCCACGATGATCGCCGCGCGCCCGGCGCCGGCCGTCGCGATCGGACCGCCGGCCAGCACGCGGCTGCGCCGGATCACGGGCGAGTCCACCGGCCGGAAGGTCGTGCCGTTGTCGCCCGAGCGCACCAGGCCGTTGCCGTAGACCAGGACGAGCCGGCCCGCGCCGAGGGTGACGATCTGCGAGAGCGGGGTCGTCACCGGGCCGGGGTCGAGCACCTGCCAGGTCGTCCCGCCGTCGAGCGTGCGGCGCAGCACGCCGCCGTCGTCCTGGGCGAACCCGGTGAGCGGGTCGGTGAACGCCGCCGCGGTGATCGAGCGCGCGGTGGGGATCGCGACCGAGCGCCAGGAGGCGCCGCCGTCGGCCGTCAGGGAGATCGCGGACGGCGAGACGGTGAACGCGAAGTCCCCTCCCCCGCTCGCCACGCCCACCCGGCCCTGGCCGAGCGCCGCGCTGACCGTGCGCCAGGTGAGCCCGCCGTCGTCGGAGAGCACCGTCACGCCCCCGTCGCCCGCCGCGACGACCCGCGTGGCCGACGCGAAGGCCACCGCCCGGATGGGGCTCGGCGCGGCCGTCACCTGCGCGTACGTGGTGCCCCCGTCGGTCGTGCGCACGAGCACGCCGCCGGAGGTGACGAAGATGCAGAGGTTCACGTCCGCGCAGCGGACGCGGGTGAGCGTGAGGTTGGTGGCCGGCACCGCGAGCGGCGCCCAGGTGCTGCCGCCGTCCGTCGTGCGCAGGACGGCACCACCGTCACCGACCGCGTACGCCGTGGTCGCGGTGACGAAGGTGAGCGAGCGCATCGTGCGGTTCACGAGAGACACGAGCGTCCACGAGCCCGCGCCGTCGGTGGTGCGGTAGATGCCGTTGTTGCTGGTCGCGTACGCCGTCGTCGGCGACGTCGCCACGAGGTCCGTCGGCAGGCCGCCCGGGACCGGCGTGCGCCGGGCCAGGCTCGCGCCGCCGTCGGCCGTCGTGAGGATGATGCCGTTGGCGAGCAGGATCATCCCGTTCTGCGTGTCCGAGAACGAGACGGCGCTGATGGACGACCCGCAGCCGGTGTCGCCGCCGCCCACGTCGATGGTCCCGAAGGTGACCCCGGAGTCGCCCGAGCGGCGCAGCGCGCAGGCGCCGCTCACCACGACGCCGCCCGGCCCGGCGAACCCGACCCGGGTGAGGTCCTGGAGCGTCCGCGACGGCAGGCCGGTCCAGGTGCCGCCGCCGTCCGCGGAGCGCAGCAGCGTGCCGTAGCCGCCCACGGCGTAGCCGGTGCCGCCCGAGAAGGCGAGGTCGGCGATCGACTCCCCCTGGGGGGTCGGGTCGGCCCACGACCAGCCGGAGTGGCCGGTGGAGACGAGTGCCCCCGCGGATGCGGTGCCCATGAGGGTCAGGGCCGCGGCGGCGAGGAGGGTCAGGACGGTCCGGGATCGGCTCATGGGCCGACACTAGGACCGTGGGGGGACACGACGGAGCACCCGGTGTTCCACCGGTCCCGCCGGGGGTTCAGGCGGCGGCGAGCCCCGGGGAGAGGCGGCCGACGGCGGCGCGGATCGCGTCGCCCTTCGGGCCGATCGCGGCGACCGACATCGCGTCCGGCGACCAGTGCTCGGCGGCCAGCGCCTGCACGTCCTCGGCGGTCACGGCCTCGACCCGCTCCACGATCTCGTCGACCGTGAGCAGCTCGGTGCCGGTGAGGACGGCGCGGCCGATGCGGTTCATGCGGGTGCCCGAGCTCTCCATGCCGAGCACGAGACGGCCCTTGAGGTGGTCCTTCGCGCGGCGCAGCTCGTCGGCGGGCAGCGGCTCGTCGCCCATGCGGCGGAGCTCCCTCGCGATGATCTCGCAGGAGAGCGGGAGGTTGTCCTCGCGCGTCCCCAGGTAGACGCCCACCTGGCCGGCGTCCGAGTAGCCGACGACGTAGGAGCCGACGGAGTACGCCAGGCCGCGCTTCTCGCGCACCTCCTGGAACAGGCGGCTGCTCATCGACCCGCCGAGGATGGTGTCGAGCACCGACTGGGCGTGCCGCCGCGGGTCGTTGCGCGACAGGCCCGGCCCGCCGAGGCAGAGGTGGTACTGCTCGGTGGCCTTCTCCTTCACCACGAGGGTCGGGACGCCGGGGCGCGCCGCCTCGTAGGCGCCCTCGCCGGAGGCCGCCGACAGCCCGCCGAGCAGGCGGTCGGAGAGCTCCATGACCCGGTCGTGGGTGATGTTGCCCGCCGCGGCGACCACCATGTTCGGCGCCGTGTAGTGGCCGGCGTGGTACGCGCGGACGCCGTCCTCCGGGACCGAGCCGATCACCTCGGCGGTGCCGATGACCGGCCGCCCGAGCGCCTGGTCCGGGAAGACCGCCCGGCTCGCCAGGTCGTGGATCTGGTCCTGGGGGTCGTCCTCGTACATGGCGATCTCCTCCAGCACCACCTCGCGCTCCTGGTCCAGGTCCAGGAAGGTGGGGCGCTGCGCCATGTCGGTCAGGAGGGGCATCGCCTGGTCGAGGAGCTCGTCCAGGACCCGGCAGTAGAGGACGGTGTAGTCCTTGCCGGTGGCGGCGTTGACCTCGCCGCCCAGCCCGTCGAACGCCTGCGCGATCTCCTCGGGGGAGTGCGTCGGCGTCCCCTTGAACAGCATGTGCTCGAGGAAGTGGGAGATCCCCGCCTCCTCGTCCCGCTCGAAGCGCGAGCCGACCCCGATCCACACCCCCACCGCCACCGAGCGGACCCCGGGGATGGCCTCCGTGACGACACGGAGGCCCCCCGGGGTGACGCCGAGGACGGGGGCGGGTGTGGCCGGGGTCGTCGCCATCGCTACTCCGCCGCGGTCAGCCGCCGCCGGCGCCGCTTGGGCCGGTCGCCGTCGCCGCCGGCCGACTCGCCGGACGCGCCCTCGCCGCCGCCGCCGTCGACGTCCTCCATGCCGACGATGCGCAGGCCGATGCGGCCGCGGGCCTTGTCCACCTCGACGACGGTCACGTCGACCGTGTCGCCGCGGTTGACGACGTCCTCCACCTTCTCCACCCGGCCGCGGCCGAGGTTGGAGATGTGCAGCAGGCCGTCCACGCCCTTCGTGAGCTCGACGAACGCGCCGAAGGTGGTCGTCTTCACGACCTTGGCGCCCATGTAGGTGTCGCCGACCTCGACGTCCTTCGTCATGGCCTTGATCTGCTCGATGGCCTGGTCGGCCTTCTCGCCGTTGACGCCGTACACCTTGACGGTGCCGTCGTCCTCGATCGAGATCTCGACCTCGTAGTCGGCCTCGAGGCCGCGGATCGTCTCGCCGCCCTTGCCGATGACGGTGCCGATCCG
>VFQR01001230.1_pt1 | contig 21074 bp, 20 predicted proteins | sample 3512321 | NCBI WGS metagenome assembly VFQR01 (sample SAMN10412374, study PRJNA504923) | tailings metagenome | isolation source: Relicate 3 Philex TSF1 revegetated site | place: Philippines: Tuba, Benguet | collected 2017-08-29 | reverse complement strand
AGGTCCTCAACCACGTGCGCATCATCCAGGGCGATGGCATCAACCTGGTTTCCCTCCAGGCGTGTCTGGCCAACCTGAAGCAGCATGGCTTCTCGGCCGAGAACATCGCGTTCGGCATGGGCGGCGGGCTGCTGCAGCAGGTCAACCGGGACACCTTGCGATTCGCCATGAAATGCTCGGCCATGGAGGTGCATGGCCAGTGGCGCGATGTGTACAAGCAGCCGATCGGGGACGCGACCAAAGCCTCCCGGAAGGGGCACTTCGCGCTGGTGGCGACCGCTGGGGCGATCGTCACCCAAAGCCGCGGTCCAGACCAGTCTGTGTCCGGCGACCTGTTGGTGCCCGTCTTCAGGAACGGCCACCTGCTGCGCGAAACCGGCTTCGAGGACATCCGGGCCCGGGCGGCCGAAGGGCTGTGGCGCTTGAGCGTTGCCTGAGCACGGGGCTGGGCTGTTGTCGCCCGTAAATGTTCTATTGACAGCACATTAAAACAGGTCGCAAGATGCGGCGCATGACGTCGGGCATGCCGCTTCCCAAGTACCACCAGATCTATCTGGTGCTCAAGGAGCGCCTGCTCGAAGGCGCGTTCAGCGACGGCCTGCCCGGCGAGCTGGCGCTGATGAAGCACTTCGAGGTGGCGCGCATCACGGTGCGCAAGGCGCTGGAGCTGCTGTCGGCCGAGGGGCTGGTGCAGCGCCATCGCGGCCGCGGCACCGTGGCCACCGTGCAGCGCGATGCGGCCTCCGGCGCCGCGGTGCGCCCGGGCACGCGCGCCGGCCTGCTCGACAACCTCGTGAGCATCAGCCTGGGCACGCGGGTCAAGGTGCTCGAGCTGGAGACCATCAAGGCCTCGCCCCAGGTGGCGCAGGCGCTGCAGCTGGAGGTCGGCGAAGCGGTGCAGAAGGCGGTTCGCCTGCGCAGCACGCGACACGGTCCGCTGTCGCACATCACCACCTATGTGCCGGCCCACCTGGCGGAGCACTTCGGCCGGCGCGAGCTCAGCCGCGAGCCCATCCTCGTGCTGCTGGAAAAAAGCGGCCTGCGGCTCGGGCGCGCGCAGCAGACCATCACCGCCCGGCTGGCCGACGCCGCCACCGCGCAGGCGCTGGACGTGCCCGTGGGCTCGGCGCTGCTGGCGGTGCGCCGCACCGTCTACGACCAGGACGACCGACCCATCCAGTGGTTGCACGGCCAGTACCGGCCCGACCGCTATGAGTACGAGATGAAGCTCTCGCGCGTGGGGGACATCGACGCGCGCGTCTGGGTCACCAGCGAGCTGACCACGCAATACCGCTGAGCGATGCACGCCGCCCGCTTTGCCCCTTCCGTTTCCGCCGTCCGGGACATCTGGCCCGGGTTTCGTTCCACGCGCTGCCCCGTGCAGCGGCCTTGACCGTCAGGAGATCGCGATGACCAACCGTCGACAGTTCGTTGCACAAACCGCCGCCACCGCGTCCGCGCTGGCGTTCCCGCTCGTGGCCGGTGCGCAGCCGCGCACCATCAAGGTCGGCGTGTTGCACCCCGTGACGGGCGCGCTGGCGTATTCGGGCCAGCAGTGCCGCGCCGGCGCCCTGATGGCGATCGAGGACATCAACAAGGCCGGTGGCATCAAGTCCCTGGGCGGTGCGCGCATCGAGGCCCTGCTCGGCGACGCGCAGTCGCAACCGCAGGCCGGGGCGGCCGAGATCGAGAAGATGAACGAAGCCGGCGTGTCCGCCGTGGTGGGCGCTTTCGCCTCGGCCATCTGCCTGGCCACCACGCAGGCCGCGGCCAAGTACAACCTGCCGCACATCGTCGACGTCGGCGTGGCCGACCAGATCGTCGAGCGCGGGTTGAAGAACACCTTCCGCTTCGGGCCGGGCTACAAGGTCACGGCCGAGCTCGCGGTGGCCAACCTGCACGTGCTCAACCGCCTGGCCGGTCAACCCGCCAAGACGGTGATGATCATCCACGAGGAGTCGCTCTTCGGCACCGGCACCGCCAACCTGCTGGCGCGCGAACTGCCCGGCTTCGGCTTCGAGGTGAAAGAGGTCATCAAGCACGCCAACCCCACGCGCGATTTCAACAACATCGTGCTGCGCATGAAGTCGGTCAACCCCGACATCGTCATCCCGGCCAACTACTACAACGAATACGCCCTGCTGGTGCGCACCATGCAGCAGCAGCGCGTGGTGCCCAAGGCCATCTACTCGGTGCTCGGTGGCGCCGCCTCGAGCTACAAGTTCGTGCAGGAGTTTCCCGAGGCCTCCAACGGCATCATCGACTGCAACCACTGGTTCAACCCGAAGAGCGCGCAGGCGCAGGCGCTCAAGAAGCGGGCCGAGGCGCAGAAGCTGTTCTTCAGCTACGAGCTGTTCATGACCTACACGGCCATGACGCTGCTGGCCGATGCGCTGGAGCGTGCGAAGTCGTCCGAGCGCGCGGCCATCATCGCCGCGCTGGAGACCAGCACCTTCAGCGATCACATCATGCCCTACGGTCCGACGAAGTTCGTCAATGGCCAGAACACCGGCGGGCGCCCGCTCATGACGCAGGTGCTCGACAAGGACATCAAGGTCATCATCCCGCGCGAGTACCGCGAGGCCGAGGCCCTGTTCCCGCTCAAGGCCTGAGCCCGGTCACGAGGTTCTTCCACCATGTTCGATCCCGGCATCGTGGTCCCGTCCGTGCTCAACGGACTGACCACCGGGGCGGTGTACGCCCTCATCGCCCTGGGCCTGACGCTGATCTACGGCGTGCTGCACATCATCAACTTCGCGCATGGCGCGGCGTTGATGCTGGCGCTGTACGGCGTGTACTGGCTCAAGCAGGGCCTCGGCGTTGACCCTTACCTGGCGCTGCCGCTGATGGTGGCGGTGATGTTCGTGCTCGGCTACGGCCTGCAGCGCATCGTCATCAACCGCGCCAGCCATGGCAAGGACGAGAACATCCTGCTCGTCACGCTGGGTCTGTCGATCGTGATGGAGAACCTCGCGCTGCTGGCCTTCCGCTCCGACACCCGGACCATCGACACCGCCTACACGCTGACCACGGTGGAGATCGGGCCGGCCTTCATCGCGCTGCCCAAGCTGATCGCCTTCGGTGGCGCGCTGGTGGCCTCGGCGCTGCTGCTGTGGCTGGTCTCGCGCACCGATCTCGGCCGCGCCATCCGCGCGGTGGCCAAGGAGAAGCAGGGCGCGCGGCTGATGGGCATCGACGTCGACCACATCTACGCCATGAGCTTCGGCATCGGCCTGGCCTGCCTGGGGGCCGCGGCGTGCTTCCTGCTGCCGGCCTACTACGTCAACCCGCAGGTCGGCGGCGGCTTCGTGCTGGTGGCGTTCACCATCGTCGTGCTCGGCGGCATGGGCAGCTTTGCGGGCGCGCTGCTCGGCGGGTTGCTCATCGGCGTGGTGGAGTCGCTGGGCGGGCTGTACCTCGGCGAGTCGCTGGGTCAGATCGGCATCTTCCTCATCTTCATTGCGGTGCTGCTGTTCCGGCCGCAGGGCCTGTTCGGATCGAAGGCATGAAATCCTTGCTGTCCATCGCGGCCTTCGCGCTGCTCGTGGCCTGTGTGCCGCTGTTCACGCAGTCGGGTGTGTGGCTCAACTTCGTGATGACGACGCTGTACGCCGCCTTGCTGGCGCAGGCCTGGAACCTGCTTGGCGGCTTCGGCGGCCAGTTCTCGTTCGGGCACGCGCTGTTCTTCGGTTTCGGCGCCTACGTGCAGGCCATCGCGCAGCTGCAATGGGGCATCAACCCCTGGTTCGCCTTGTGCCTGGCGGCCCTGGTCAGCGCCTTCGTGGGCCTGTGCGTGGGGGCGTTGAGCTTCCGCTACGGCCTCAAGGGTTCGTACTTCGCGCTGGTCACGCTGGCCTTTGCCGAGGTGTGCCGCATCCTGGCCCTGTCGGTGGACTTCACCGGCGCCGGGGTGGGCCTGATGATTCCGCTCAAGGAGTCGGTCGCCAACCTGCAGTTCGGCTCGCGTGCCGGCTTCGTGTACCTCGTGCTGGCCTTCGTGGTGGCGGCCTTGCTGGTCACGCACTGGCTGCAGCGGTCGCGCTTCGGCGCCTACCTGCAGGCGGTGCGCGACAACGAGGACGCCGCGCGCGCCGCCGGCGTGGACCCGCTGCGCGTCAAGCTCGGGGCGATCACGCTCTCGGGCGCGTTCATGGGGCTGGCCGGCGCCTTCTACGTGCAGGTGTTCCAGTACATCGACCCGGCCATCGCCTTCGGTCCGCACGCCTCGGTCGAGGCCCTGGTGGCGGCCATCGTGGGCGGGCTGGGCACGCTGTGGGGCCCGCTGCTGGGGGCGCTCGTGCTGCACGTGCTGGCCGATCTCACGCGCAACCTGTTCGGCGAACTGCCGGGCATCAACATGGTGATCTACGGCAGCGTGCTGGTGCTGATCGTGATGTTCGTGCCGCGTGGCATCGCCGGCCTCGGGCAGGACGTGCGCCGTCTGTGGAAGGGGCGCGACCATGGCTGAGCCGCTGCTGCGCGTCGATGGCGTGTCGAAGTCCTTCGGTGGCCTGAAGGCGGTGAGCGCGGTGAGCCTGCAGGTGCAGCCCGGTTCGCTCACCGCGCTCATCGGCCCCAACGGGGCGGGCAAGACCACGCTGTTCGCGCTTCTGTCGGGCTTTCTGCGGCCCGACACCGGTCGGGTCTGGTTCAGCGGGCAGGACATCACCGGCCAGGCGCCGCACCTGAACGCGCGGCTGGGCATGGCGCGCACGTTCCAGATCGTGCAGCCCTTTGCGGTGCAGACCGTGCGCGAGAACATCGCCGTGGGTGCGCACCTGCACCACCCCGGGCGGGGCGAGGCGCTGGCGCATGCCGAGGCCGTGGCGCAGCGCGTGGGCCTGGCGCCGCAGCTCGACAAGCCCGCCTCCGACCTCACCGTGGCCGGGCGCAAGCGGCTGGAGCTGGCGCGCGCGCTGGCCACCCGCCCGCGCCTGTTGCTGCTCGACGAGGTGCTGGCCGGCCTCAACCCGCACGAGATCGCCGAGATGCTGCCCGTGGTGCGCGCCATCCGCGACGACGGCGTCACCGTGCTGATGATCGAGCACGTGATGCAGGCGGTGATGAACCTGGCCGAGCACGTGTGGGTGCTGGCCCAGGGGGAACTGATCGCCGAAGGGCCGCCGCAGGCCGTCACGCGCAACGAGCGGGTGGTCGAGGCCTACCTGGGTCACGGCACCGCCGCGCGTTTGCAGAAAGCGCAGGCCCCGGCATGAAGCGCCGGGCCGCATCGCGGGCGCACGGCCCGCAGTTCACAGGCTGGAGGGTGATCCGGTGAGCGAGGCACTGCTTGAGGTCGAGGAACTGCGCGGCGGTTACGGCCGCACCGAGGTGCTGCGTGGCCTCTCGCTGTCGGTCGCGCGAGGCGAGACGGTGGCGCTGCTTGGCAGCAATGGCGCCGGCAAGACCACCTTCAACAACACGGTGTGCGGGCTGCTGCCCGCCACCGCAGGCCGCGTGCGCTTCGATGGCAAGGACCTCACCGGTGCGCACTACCGCGAGGTGGTCAAGGCCGGGCTGATCCAGGTGCCCGAGGGGCGTCGCATCTTTCCGAACCTGAGCGTGCTGGAGAACCTGGAGCTGGGCTCCTTCACCCGCGCGCGGGCCCACCGCGCCCGCAACCTCGAGCGCGTGTTCGGCATCTTCCCGCGCCTGAAGGAGCGCACCGGCCAGTTCGCCGGCACCATGAGCGGCGGCGAGCAGCAGATGCTGGCGATCGGGCGCGGCCTCATGGCCGAGCCCTTGCTGCTGATCCTCGACGAGCCCTCGCTCGGCCTGTCCCCCCTGCTGGTGGAGGAGATGTTCGCGCTGATCCGCCAGCTGCGCGAGGACGGTCTGTCGGTGCTGCTGGTGGAGCAGAACGTGGCGCAGTCGCTGGAGCTCGCCGATCGCGTCTACGTGATCGAGAACGGCACGCTGCGCTTCACCGGCCTGCCCGACGAGTTGATGCACGCCGACGAGCTGCGTCAGGCCTACCTGGGGTTGTGAGATGGCGCTTGCGCAGACCCTGGCCCAGAAGCTGATCGCGCGCGCCGCCGGCCGCGAGGCGGTCAGCGAGGGCGAGATCGTCAACTGCCGCGTCGACCTGGCGATGTTCCACGACTCCTCGGGGCCGCGCCGGCTCAAGCCCATGCTGGAGGAGCTGGGCGCGTCGATCTGGGACCGCTCGCGCGTGGTGCTGGTGCTGGACCACTTCGTCCCCGAGGTGGACGAGGACGCGCGTCGCATCGTTCGCATCGCACGCGACTGGGCCGTCGAGCAGGGCCTGCCGCACGTGCACGACAGCCAGGGCATCTGCCACGTGGTGCTGCCGCAGAAGGGCCATCTGCGCCCGGGCCTGTTCGGCGTCGGCGGCGACTCGCACTCGCCCACCGGTGGCGCCTTCGGCAGCTACCTGTTCGGCATCGGCAGCACCGAGATGCTGGGCGTGCTCGTCACCGGCGAGATCTGGCTCAAGGTGCCGCGCACGCTGCGCCTGCGCTGGCACGGCGCGCTGGCCGACGGCGTGTGCGCGAAGGACATGATGCTGCACATGATCGCGCGCCTGGGCATGAACGGTGGTGACTACCAGGCGGTGGAGTTCGCTGGCGACACGGTGCGCGGCCTGGGCATGGCCGAGCGCATGACGCTGTCCAACATGAGCGCCGAGCTGGGCGCGCAGGCCGGTCTGATCGCGCCCGACGCCACCACGCTGGACTGGCTGCGCGAGGTGGGCGTGGACCTACAGCCCGACGATGCGGCCCCCTGGCACACCGACGACGAGGCCGTTTGCGAAGACCTCGATTTCGACGCCACCGCGCTGGCGCCCATGGTGGCGGCGCCGCACAGCCCGGCCAATGGCCACGTGGTGGGCGCACTCGCCGGCGAGGCGGTCGATCTGGCCTACATCGGCGCCTGCACGGGCGCCAAGTACGAAGACCTGCAGGCCGCCGCGCGCGTGCTGCAGGGGCGGCACATCGCCCCTGGCATGCGGCTGCTGGTGGCGCCGGCCAGCCTGCACGACCTCGAGCGCGCGCGTCGCAGCGGCGTGGCGCAGGCGCTGGCGTCTGCTGGCGCCGAATTCCTGCCCAGCGCCTGCGGTGCCTGTGCCGGCTACGGCCAGGCGGTCCAGGGGGCGGCGCGCGTGATCGCCACCACCGCGCGCAACTTCAAGGGCCGCATGGGCTCGGCGCAGGCCGAGGTGTTCCTGGCCTCGCCCTACACGGTGGCGGCCTCGGCCCTGCACGGCCGCATCACCGACCCGCGCGAGGTGCTGGCATGAGCGCACATCGCGTCTGGACGCTCGGCGCCGACGTCGACACCGACGCGCTCGCCCCCGGCCACGCCATGAAGCACGGCATGGACGTGATCGCCCGCCATTGCCTCGAATCCCTGCGCCCCGACTTCGCCGGCAACGTGCGCCCGGGCGACGTGCTGGTCGCCGGCCCCGGCTTCGGCATCGGCTCCTCGCGCGAGCAGGCGGCGGCGGTGCTGGTGGCGCTGGGCGTGCGCGCGGTGATCGCGCCCGGCTATGGCGGCCTGTACTTCCGCAACGCCTTCAACGTCGGTCTGCTGCTGCTCACCTGCCCGCAGGCCGGCCGGCTGCGGGAAGGCGAGTGCGTGGCGCTCGAGGTGGACGATCCGCAGGCGCTGGCCGTCATCGCCGCCGATGGCACGCGCCTGCCCTGCGAGCCGGTGCCCGCCTTCCTGATGGAGCGCGTGCGCCTGGGCGGCCTGCTCAACGAACTCAAGCAACGCATGCAGCACGCGAACAAGGAACCCCATGTCTGAACCCGCACTCGACCCGGTCACGCTGGCCGTTCTCAAGGGGCGCCTGGAGCAGATTGCCGACGAGATGGACGCGACGCTGTACCGCAGCGCCTTCAATCCCATCATCGCCGAGGCCCACGACGCCTGTCACGGCCTGTACGACGGCCAGACCGGCGACACGCTGGTGCAAGGCAAGTCGGGCCTGCCGGTGTTCGTGGGCGCCATGGCGTTCGCGGTGCGTGCGGCGCAGAAGGCGGCGCAGGCGCTCGGCGGCATGCGCGACGGTGAGGTCTGGCTGTTCAACGACCCGTACGAGGGCGGCACCCACGCCAACGACTTCAAGCTCGTCACGCCGGTGTTCCGGGGCGGCCGGCTGGTGTGCTTCCTCGCCTCCGCGGCGCACTGGCACGACGTGGGCGGTGCGGTGCCGGGCAACTACAACCCGGCGGCCACCGAGTGCTGGCAGGAGGCGGTGCAGATCCCGCCGGTGCGCATCGCCATGCGCGGCGAACTCAATGCCGACGTGCTGGCCATCCTGCGCGCCAACACGCGCCTGCCCGACAGCCTCTGGGGCGATCTCAACGGCCAGCTGGCGGCGCTCGACCTTGGCCAGCGCCGGCTCGCCGAGCTGTTCGACAGCCACGGCGAGGCCACCGTGCTGGCCGCGCTGGCCGCGCTGCGCGAGCGCGCCCGTCGCCTCATGCGCAGCCAGATCGCCACACTGCCCGACGGCACCTACCGCTTCGAGGACACGCTGGACAACGACGGTGTGACCGACCGCCCGCTCACCATCGCGCTGGACATGACGGTGGCCGGCGAGCACCTGCGGCTGGACTTCTCGCGCAGCTCGCCGCCCTGCGACGGGCCGGTGAACATCTCGCGCGCCACCGCGGTGGCCGCGTGCTACGTGGCCCTCAAGCACCTGTTCCCCGATGTGCCGGCCAACGCCGGCGTGCTCGACGCGGTGGAGTTCGTGCTGCCCGACGGCCTGTTCATCACGGCCGAGCGGCCGCGCCCGGTGGGCGGTTACACCGAGACCATCCTGCGCATGATCGACGTCATCTTCAGCGCCGCCGCGCAGGCCGACCCGCAGCGCGCACCGGCCCAGGCCTACGGCACCATCAACGCGCTGTCGATCGCCGGCCACCGCAGCGACGCGGCGCGCGCCGGCCAGCGCTGGGTCATGTTCAGCTTCTTCGGTGGCGGGCATGGCGGTCATTCCGACGGCGATGGCCTGAGCCACGGCAACGCTCCGATCTCCACCGCCACCATCCCGCCGCTGGAAATCCTCGAGGCGGCGTACCCGGTGCGCTTCACTCAGTGGGCGCTGCGCCCCGATTCCGGCGGCGACGGCCGCCACCGCGGCGGCCTGGGTGCGGTCTACGAAATCGAGCTGCTGGAGCAGAGCGCCCAGGCGTTCATCTTCGGCGAGCGCGGCAAGGCCGCGCCCAAAGGCATCGCCGGCGGCGCCGAGGCCGCGCGCAACGTGTTCCGCTTCCACACCGGCGGGCAGTGGCACACGCCGCCCATGGTGTCCAAGATGCTGGGCATCAGCCTGCAGCGCGGCGACCGCGTGCGGCTGGAGACGCCCGGTGGCGGCGGCTGGGGCGCACCCGCCGATCGCGACCCGGCCGCGCGAGCGGCCGACCGGGCCCAGGGCTACGTGACGGAGCAGGCCCGATGAGCGCTGCCGCCACACCCCGCCGCGTCGTCGGTGTCGACGTCGGTGGCACCTTCACCGACCTGTTCGTGTTCGACGAGGCGCAGGCGCGCGTGGACATCGTCAAGGTGCCCTCCACGCGCGGCGAAGAGTCGGTGGGCTTCATGAACGGCATCGCGCGCGTGGTCGGCGCAGAGGCTGGTGCAGAGGGGATCGCCACCATCATCCACGGCACCACCGTGGGCACCAACGCGCTGCTCGAGCGCAAGGTGGCGCGCACCGGGCTCATCACCACCGAGGGTTTTCGCGACGTGCTGGAGATGCGTCGCCGCGACCGACCGCAGACCTGGGGCCTGCGCGGCGGCTTCACGCCCGTGATCGCGCGCGAGCATCGCCTGGGGGTTCGCGAGCGCGTGCTGGCCGACGGCACGCTGCACACGCCGGTGGACCTGGACGAGGTGCGCGCCGCCGCGCGCCAGCTGCTCGCGCAGGGCTGCGAGGCGGTGTGCGTGTTCTTCATCAACGGCTACGCGAATGCGGCCAACGAGCGCGCGGCCGCGGCCGCGGTGCGGGAGATCTGGCCCAACCCGAACGTGACCGCCGCCACCGAGGTGCTGCCCGAGATCCGCGAGTTCGAGCGCGCCAGCACCGCCAGCCTGAACGCGGCACTGCAGCCGGTGGTGGGGCGCTACCTGGCGCGGCTCGACGGCGACCTGCGCGCGCGCGGCTTCGGCGGTGAACTGCTCATCGTGCAAAGCAACGGCGGCGTGATGTCGCGCCAGACCGCCTGCGAGCTGCCGGTGCGCACCGCGCTGTCGGGCCCGGCAGCGGGCGTCATCGCCTGCGCCGCCATCGCCAGCGCCGCCGGCTATCCCGACGTCATCACCGGCGACATCGGCGGTACCTCCTTCGATGTCTCGCTGATCGCGGGTGGCCGCGCGGCGCTGGCGGCGCAGACCAGCCTCGACTTCGGCATGGTGGTGCGCTCGCCCATGATCCAGATCGAGACCATCGGCGCGGGTGGCGGCTCCATCACCAGCGTGGACGCCGGCGGCATGCTGCAGGTCGGGCCCGAATCGGCCGGCAGCGTGCCCGGGCCGGCCTGCTACGGCCGCGGCAACGAACGGCCCACCGTCACCGATGCCAATGTGCTGCTCGGTCGCATCGCGGCGCAGCGCCCGCTGGGCGGCGGTCTGCTGGGCGCGCTGGATGTGGGCAAGGCGCGCGAGGCGATCCGGCGCCACGTGGCCGAGCCGCTCGGGCTGGACGTGCTGGCCGCGGCCGAGGCCATCCTCACGGTGGCCAATGCGCGCATGGCCGGCGCGATGCGCCTGGTCTCGATCGAGAAGGGACACGACCCGCGCCAGTTCGCCTACATGCCTTTCGGCGGGGGCGGCGGCCTGCACGTGTGCGCCATGATGCGCGAGGTCGGCGTCACCACCGGCATCGTGCCGCGTTACCCGGGCGTGACGTCGGCGCTGGGCTGCGTGATGGCCGACATGCGCCACGACGCGGTGCAGACCCTGAACCAGCCGCTCGATGCCATCCGCTTCGAGGACCTTCATGCCCTTCGCGCGGGTTTCCAGGCCCGCTGCCGCGAGCGCCTGGACTCGGCCGGTGTGGCCTTCGAGGCGCAGCGCGAGGAGATCGTGCTCGACATGCTGTACCAGGGCCAGACGCACAGCGTGGCGGTGGCGGTGGACCCCGCCGCGCTCACGCGCGAGGCGGTGCGCGCGGCCTTCGAGGCCACCTACCGCGCCGAGTTCGGCCGCGTGCTCGACGGCATTCCGGTGCGCGTGCTCAACCTGCGCTACGCGCTCATCGGCGTGCGCCCCAAGTTCGATCTCGCGCTGCTGGCGCCGCAGGGCGAAGGCCGCCGCGAGCCGCTGGGCGAGCAGGCGGTGTACGTCAACGGGGCCTGGGTGCAGGCGCGCCGTTTCGCCCGGCTCGATCTGCCGGTGGGTGCGCGCATCGACGGCCCGGCGATCCTCGAACAGTCGGACACCACGGTGTGGCTGGAGCCCGGCTTCAGCGCCACGGTGGACCGCTTCGGCAACCTCATCCTGCGTCAGACATGAAGACCGCGCTGATCGTTGTCGATCTGCAGAACGACTTTCTCGACCCGCAGGGCGCCTACGCGCGCGGCGGCTGCGCCAATCCGCTGGCGCAGGCGCTGCCCGCGCGCGTGCTGCCCCTGGCGCGCGCCATCAAGGCCGCCGGTGGCCTGGTGGTGGCCAGCCAGTTCACGCTGTGGCCGGGGCCCGACGGCGAACCCCTGATCTCGCCGCACCTGAAGGCCTTGCGGCCGTTCCTGCGCCGCGGCGACTTCGCGCCCGGCAGCCGCGGACAGGCCAGCGTCGATGCGCTGCAGCCGGTGATCGACGTGTCGGTGCAGAAGGTGGCCTATTCGGCCTTCTACTGCACCCAGCTCGAGTGGGTGCTGCGCAAGTGCGCGGTGCAGCGCGTGGCGGTCTGCGGCATCGTCACCAACGGGGGCGTGGCCAGCACCGTGCGCGACGCCCACATGCGCGACTTCGACACCTGGGTCATCGCCGACGGCTGTGCCGCCTTCAAGCCCGAGGCGCATGAGCATGCGCTGGCCGACATGGCCAGCGTGGCGCGCGTGGTCGGCGCGCAGACCTTCATCGACGAGGCACTGGCGTGAACGCGCAGGTCGAGTTCGCGGCATCGATCGACGCGCCCGTGCACGTGCCGGCCCTGATCGTCGGCGGCGGCGCCTGCGGCCTGACGGCCGCGCTCGCGCTGGCGCAGCGCGGCGTGGCCTGCGTGGTGCTCGAGCGCGATGCGCAGCCCAGCGGTTCGACCAGCCTGTCGTCGGGCTTCATCCCGGCCGCCGGCACGCGTGCGCAACGCGCGCTCGGCGTGGACGACAGCGCGCCGCGTTTCGCGTCGGACATCCAGGCCAAGGCCCATGGGCAGGCGGCGCCGCACCTGGTGCAGGCCTACACCGAGGCGATCGCCCCGGCCATGGACTTCCTGCAGGAGGCGCATGGCCTGCAGTGGGAAGTGCTCGACGGGTTTCTCTACCCCGGCCACACGCGCCACCGCATGCACACGCTGGCAGCGCGCACCGGTGCGGCGCTGGCCCAGGCGCTGCAGGCAGCGGCCACGCGCGCCGGTGTCGACATCCTCACCGAGGCGCACGCCGAAACGCTGGTGGTGACACCGCAGCGGCGCGTGCTGGGCGTGCGGGCGCGCCGCCCCGACGGCGCGCTCGAGACCATTGCCTGCGACGCGCTGCTGCTGGCCTGCAACGGCTACGGCGGCGCGCCCGCGCTGCGGCGCCGCTTCATTCCCGAGATGGCCGATGCCGCGTTCGGCGGTCACGCCGGAAACGACGGCACGGCCATCCACTGGGGCGAGGCGCTGGGCGCCGCGCTGGCCGATATGCGCGCCTACCAGGGCCACGGTTCCTGGGCCGTGCCGCACGGCGTGCTGATCAGCTGGGCGCTGATGGTCGAGGGTGGCGTGCAGATCAACGCGCGCGGCGAGCGCTTCCACGACGAATCGCAGGGCTACTCGGAGGCCGCGCTGCACGTGGTGACCCAGCCCGATCGCCTGGCCTGGAACGTGTTCGACGGCCCGATCCATGCACTGGCCCAGGGCTTTCCCGATTTCGTCGACGCCGAGCGTGCCGGTGCGGTGCGCCGCGCCGGGACGCTGGCCGAGCTCGCCGCCCTCATCGGCTGCCCGCAGGCCGCGCTGGAACAGACCCTGCAGGCCTGCCGACCCGGCGAGCCCGACGCCTTCGGCCGCCGCTTCACGCGCCAGCTGCAGGCGCCGTACTTCGCGGTCAAGGTCACGGGCGCGCTGTTCCACACGCAGGGCGGGCTCGACGTCGATGCGCACTGCCGCGTGCTCGACGGCACCGGCCAGGCGTTCGATCGGCTGTGGGCCGCGGGCGGCGCCGCCCGTGGCGTGTCGGGCAATGACGTCAGCGGCTACCTCTCGGGCAACGGCCTGCTCAGCGCCGTGGCCGGCGGCTTCATCGCGGCCCACGCCATGGCAGACACCCTTTCAGCGAGTTGCACATGAACCTGCGCGAGCGACTGGGCCAGGGCATCCCCTTGTTGTGCCCTGGCGTGTACGACGCCTTCAGCGCCCTGCTGGCCGAGCAGGCCGGCTTCGAGGCGCTCTACCTCTCGGGGGCCTCGCTGGCCTACACGCGCCTGGGCCGCTCCGACGTCGGGCTCACCACCTACAGCGAGGTCTGCGACACGCTCGCGCACATCACCGAGCGCGTGCGGCTGCCCGTCATCGTGGACGCCGACACCGGCTTCGGCAACGCCCTCAACGTGCAGCGCACGGTGGCCGGGCTGGAGCGCGCGGGCGCGGCCATGGTGCAACTGGAGGACCAGGGCTTTCCCAAGCGCTGCGGCCACCTCGACGGCAAGACCGTGGTGCCGGTGGGCGAGATGGTGGGCAAGCTCAAGGCCGCGCTCGACGCGCGTCGCAGCGCGGACACGCTGATCCTGGCGCGCACCGACGCGCTGGCGGTCGAGGGCTGGGACGCCGCCATGGCGCGCGCCGAGGCCTACCTCGCCTGCGGGGTCGACGCGCTGTTCATCGAGGCCCTGCGCAGCCCGCAGCAGCTGGCCGCGGCGGCCGGGATCTTCGCCGCCCGCGTCCCGCTGCTGGCCAACATGGTCGAGGGGGGCAAGACACCCATCACGCCGGCGGACGAGCTCGGCCGGCTCGGCTTTCGCATCGTGATCTTTCCGGGCGGCACCGTGCGCGCCCTGGGGCAGGCGCTGCAGGGCTACTTCGCCAGCCTGCGGCAGCACCAGACCACCGAGCCCTGGCGCGATCGCATGCTGGATTTCGACGGCCTCAACCGCGTCATCGGCACGCCCGAGCTGCTGGCGCGCGGGGCGCGCTACGACGGGACCTGAGGCCCCGCGGCCCTGCCCGCCGGGCGCGGGCGCACCCGGCCCGGGCCCGAAATGACCGGTGATCCGGGGTGATTTCCGCCGAACGGCCTCAAGCCGGGCGGGCATGATGCCGACATCAGGGTAAACCCGTAGTCAAGCACCATGAAACCGATTGCCACCTTCCTTTCCTCCCGCACCTGGCGCGCCTTGTGCGCCCGCCTGAGCGCGCTGTTGCCGCGCCACGCCATCGTCGAACAGGACGCGCTGGAGACCTACCTGGCGCAGGCCACCAGCCTGCCCGAGCTCGAGGCCATGCAGCGCCAGTGGGACCGCGCGCGCGGTGCGCGCCGCTGGTCCGGCGCTTTCTGAGGGTTCACGATGCACCCCTTCATCGCCGCCTTCCTGCGCAAACCCGCGTTCGCCGCGGGCGCGCGCGTCAACCGCTTCGTGCGGGGCCAGATCGACCGCATCGACGGCCACGTCGTCGTCCAGCGCCAGCACGAGGTGCTGGTCGAGTGGCCGCGCAACGGCGTGTGCTGGGAGCAGGCACACCACCTGTGCCAGCAGGGCTGATCCGTCCGTCCGGGCGCAGCGGGCGGCTCAATCCCCGACGTAGCTGCGCACCTTGGAGATCAGCGCGTTCTTCTGCACCGGTTTGACCACGAAGTCGTTGGCGCCGTGCGACAGGCAGTCGAGGATGACCTGCCGGTCGCTCTTGCCGGTCAGCATGACCACCGGCACCTTGTTCAGCGGGGTCGACTGCCTGAGCTCCTTCAGCAGGTCGACCCCCGTGCCGTCGGGCAGCAGGTAGTCGAGCAGCACCACGTCGGGTCGCGATGCCTTGAGCAGCTGGCGCGCGCTCTCGAGGGTGGACACGGCGTGCACCTCGAGGTTGGCCTGGCGCAGCATGCGGGCCACGATGCTGCGCACGAACTCGTCGTCGTCGACCAGCAGAACCTGCTGTCGCAGCCGGCTGGCCGATTGCGCGAGCTGCCTCGCCGAGTCCAGCGGCCCCTGCAGTTCGTCCGTGATGGTCTCCACCCAGCGGCGGATCGGCTTCTGCGATTCGAGCAGGTGCTCCATGGCCGGCGCGATCGCCGCGTCGCCGATGCGCCTGACTTCGCGTGAGGCCCGCTCGCGGTCCTGGACGAGCGAGGCATCGCCGATGACCGAATCGACGACGTTTTTCGTGAAGCGGGTCAGGGCGCCGGACACGGCGCTTTCGGCACTCGCCGCGAGGGTCCGTGCGCTCTCGGTGAAGGTGCGCCCCTGGTGGATCTGTTCCGCGAGCCGGTCACCCAGCTGCTCCGCCTTGCGGGCGAGCGCGGCCATTTCTTCCCAGGGTTGGGCCGCTTTCATCTGCTCCAGCGCCGCCAGTGCCAGGTGCACCGACATCGGCAGCCGCTTGACGTCGTGCACCAGCGGCCAGAACAGCACGTAGTCGTCGAACACGCCCTCGTGGCACAGCTTGTAGGCCTGGTTCACCTGTTCCTTGCTGCACAGCACGATGGTCTTGTGCGCCAGCCCGTGAAGCACGTCCGAGCGGCGGTGCAGGTTCAGGTAGACGCTCTCGCAGGTGTCGAGCGACTTGAAGGTCAGCACCAGCACCTGCGGCCGGGTCTTGTCGAAGATCGCGCAGAAATTGTCCGGATCGCTGCAGGTCTTCAGGTTCTGGTGTTCCAGGCGCAGCACGCTGCAGACGACCTCCGTGTCGCCCGCGCTTTCGCCGAGGATCAGGATGCTGGTTTCCCTGTTGAGCGACATGTGGCGCCTGCTTTCCATGGATGACGGAAGGGTCGCCATGGTGGGGAAAGTCCGGTAGGGCGTCTGTCGGGAGTTCTCGATCGGCGCCGCGCGCGCGAGCGCGTGCCGTGCGCCGTGTGCGCCAGTTCACACGTGCTGCGCCCGGCGTGCGGGGTCGGGGCGCAGGGCTCAGCGGCCCGCGGCGCCGCCGCCGCGCACCGTGCTCTCCATCAGGCAGCGCGTCACACGCGGCGGCTCCTCGCCCCGGTGGAAGGCGAGCTTGCGGTCGCGCAGCGCGATGTCGGAGGCGGTGACGCGATCGAAGCGGCGCAGGTGATCGGTCCACGACTCGTCGACGATCACCTCCAGGAAGCGGCCGGGATCGGCGATGTCGTGCAGCAGTTCCCAGGACAAGGCGCCGTGGCGCAGGCGGCTGCGACGGCTCTCGTTGAACATGAGTTCGCGAAATTCGGCCGCGCGCGCCGGGTCGACCAGGTACTCCACCGTCACCATCACGTGGCCGTGTGTCGGCGGGGAGTCGATGCGCGGCGCCGGCAGGATGCGCTTGGGCGTGATGTCGTCTTCCAGCCCGGCGTCGGGCATCCAGCGGTTGGCCGCCAGCATGGCCAGCACGCCACTGACCGAAGCGATGCCCAGCGCCACCGGCACGCTGCTCCAGGTGGCGATCTGGCCCCACAGCGCGGCACCCGCGGCGCTCGCGCCCATGATGGCCATCTGGTAGATCGACATGCCGCGCGCCCGCACCCAGTCGGACAGGCCCATCTGGATCGACACGCTCAGCGTGTTGGCGGTGGTGATCCAGGCCGCGCCGCCCGCCAGCATGGCGGGCACCGCGAGCCAGAGCTGGTCGCTCCAGGCCATCACCGCCATGGCCGCGCCCTGCAGCGCGGCGCCGCGCAGCACCAGGCCGTCGCGCGGGTAGCGCCGCCGCAGCTGAGGCAGGAAGGCCGTGGCCACGATGGCGCCCGCGCCCATGCAGGCCAGCAGCAGCGTGAAGGTCCCGGCGCCGCCGCCCTGTATGCCGCGGGCCACCAGCGCCAGCAGGGCCAGCAGCGCGGTGGAGTGGAAGAAGAAGATCGAGATGCGCAGCAGCACGCCCTTGAGCAGGTAGGACTGGGCCACGTACTGCCAGCCCACACGCATGGCCGTGCCCAGCCGCTCGCGGCCCAGCGGGTTGGGCTTGTGCTCGCGCCGCCAGCGCCAGATGATGACCGCCGCGGCCAGCGAGAACAGCGCGTTGAGCGCGAACACCCAGGCGCTGCCCACGCTGGCGATCAGCGCACCGGCCAGCAGCGGGCCGACGATGCGCGAGGCGTTCATGGACACGCCGTTGAGCGCCAGCGCCGCCGGCAACTGCGAACGCGGCACCAGCTCGGGCACGATGGCCGCGAACACCGGCCAGCGCATGGCCAGGCCGATGCCGTTGGCAAAGGTCAGGGCCAGCAGCAGGGGCGGCGTCATCGCGCCGAACAGCACCACCGCGCTGAGCAGCAGCGCCACCAGCGCCACCCAGAGTTGTGTGACGAGGTAGTAGCGCCGGCGGTCCAGGTTGTCGGCCAGCGCGCCGCTGGGCAGGCCGAGCAGGAACACCGGCAGCGTGGACGCCGTCTGCACCAGCGCGACCCAGATCGGCGTGGTCGTCAGCGAGGTCATCATCCACGCGGCGGCCACGTCGTTCATCCACATGCACAGGTTGGCCACCAGCCAGGTGATCCACAGCATGCGAAACACCGGCCGGCGCAGCGGCGCGATGGGGGAGAGGTCGTTGTCCTCGGGGGTTGGCATGGGCGTCACGATACGCTGGCCGCTGCGTTGCTCAACAGGCCGTCACCGCCAGCCGCGCGGCCGCCAGGTCCCACCCGGCCCAGCCGCAGCTCTTGAAGAACACCGGCCCGCGCGGGCGCGGCGCATCGAGCACATCGCCCAGCGTGGGCACGCGCGCCACGTCGATGCCGGCCAGCAGCAGGTCGCCGGCCTCGTGGTCGGCGTCGCGCGTGTCGACCACCAGCGTGCCGTGCGCGGCGATGTCGCGGCAGACCTCGGGCGCCCACTCCTGCATCTGTGGCGTGAAGGCGCCCACCGCGGCGATGAAGGCGTCGTCGCGCGGCGTGCCGCGCAGCGCCACGCCTTGTGCCGGCGTGCCGCTCACCACCAGCGGGCAATCGGCGAGTGCGGCGTCGGCGTCGTCCACGCGCTGCGCATCGAGCCCGAGCGAACGGGCATGCGCCACCAGCGCGTCGGCGCTGGCCGCGCTGCGCGAGGCCACGCGCACCCGGCGCACGCCCAGGCCGGTGGCGAAAGCCTCCAGGTGCGCGCGGCCCTGCACGCCGGCACCCACGATGAGCAGGGGGCCCGGGTCCGCGTCCTGGCGCGGCGCCAGCGTGCGTGCCGCCAGCAGCGAGACGGCGGCGGTGCGCCGCGCCGTCACCGTGGGGCCGTCGAGCAGCGCGATGCGCTGCCCGTCGCGGGCGTCGAACACCACCACGTCGCCCTGGATGGCGGGCAGGCCGCGCGTGGCGTTGTCGGCCACGTAGGTGATGAGCTTGGTGATGGCCACCTGCGCATCGGTCGCCGGCATCAGGAACAGGCTGCCGCCCTGCGGCAGCGGCAGCACGGTGCGCGTGGGCACGCGCACCGACCCGTCGCGCAGCAGCGCGGCGATGGTGTCGGCCAGCGCGGGGTAGGGCAGTGCGGCGGCGGTGGCCGCGGGCGAGAGCAGGCGTGCGATGGTCATGTGCCGATCATCGGTGAACCCGCGTCATGAAAAAAGCCCGCCGGGGGGCGGGCTTCTTCGGGCGAGACACGATCCGCCGCCGGGCCGCCCCAAGGCGGATCAGCCCCCTCGGGGGGCAGCGACCCGCGCAGCGGCGGAGCGTGGGGGCTCACACTTTTGCGGAGGTGATGTAGCTGTCGTAGCGCCACTCCGAGAAGCGGCTCCACAGGATCTGGTCGCGCTGGAAGGCGCGCATGTCCTGGTGGATCTTCTTGAAGTCGGCCGACTTGGCCTCGTGCGCGGTGAACACCTCCATCGCGGCCTTGAAGCCGGCGTCCATCACCGCCTTCGGGAAGGCCACGAGCTTGGTGCCACCGGCCACCAGGCGCTTGAGCGCGGCCGGGTTCTGGGCGTCGTACTTGGCGGTCATGTCGCGGGCAGCAACGGCACCGGCGGCGCGCACGATGGCCTTGTTCTCGGCCGACAGCGCGTCGAAGGCCTTCTTGTTGATGAAGAACTCCAGCTCGGCGCCGCCTTCCCACCAGCCGGGGTAGTGGTAGAAGGGCGCGACCTTGTTGAAGCCCAGGCGCTCGTCGTCGAACGGGCCGACGAACTCGGTGGCGTCCAGCGTGCCTTTTTCCAGCGCCTGGTACACCTCGCCGGCGGGCATGTTCTGCGCCACCACGCCCAGCTTGGCCATGGACTCGCCGAACAGGCCGCCGCCCAGACGCATCTTCAGGCCCTTGAGGTCGGCCACGGTCTTGATCTCCTTGCGGTACCAGCCGCCCATCTGGGTGCCGGTGTTGCCCGCGCTCATCGAGACGATGTTGAACTTCGCGTAGAACTCGTCCATGAGCTTGCGGCCGTTGCCGTGCTCCATCCAGGCGTCCATGTGGCGCGCGGTCAGGCCGAAGGGCACGGCGCAGCCGAAGGCGAAGATGGGGCTCTTGCCGGTGAAGTAGTAAGGCGCGGTCTGCGCCATCTCGATGGTGCTGTCCTGGATCGCGTCGACCACGCCGAAGGCGGGAACGATTTCACCGGCGGCGTGCACCGACACCTCGAACTTGCCGCCCGACAGGGCCTTGACGGTTTCCGAGAACTTCTCGGCCGAACCGAAGATGGTGGGCAGCGACTTGGGGAAGCTGGAAGCGAGGCGCCAACGCACGGCGGCCTGCGCATGCACCGCGGGGGCGATGCCAGTGGCGAGAACGCCGGCGATGCCGGCGTTCTTCATCAGGGAACGACGATCCATGAGGGGAAGTCTCCAAAAGTCATAGGGGAAAAGGGCGCGTTCGGGCGCGCGCCCGCAGGGACGGTAAGTATGCCACCCGTCCCGCAGCGCCCCGCCCGCGCCTGACCCTTGCGAGACCAGGGGCCGCACCGCGTTTGCAGGATCGGGCAAACCATTCGCAGGATCGGGCTACCACCCGCCCGGGGCTCGGCGGAACACTCGCGGGGCACCGGTGGCGGCATGCCGCCGGATCGTGCATCCGTTCCACCTTTTCCGGGAGCCCCCATGACCCGCCTGAACATCAATGGCCGCGACCACGCGCTCGACGTGGACCCCGGCACCCCCGTGCTCTGGGCCCTGCGCGACACGCTGGGCCTCACCGGCACCAAGTTCGGCTGCGGTGCCGCGCTGTGCGGTGCCTGCACCGTTCACGTGGACGGCCAGGCCACGCGTTCCTGCGTCACCCCGGTGAGCAGCGTCGAGGGCCGGCGCATCACCACCATCGAAGCCGTCACCGGCGGCGACGACCGCGTCGGTCGCGCGGTGAGCGAGGCCTGGGTGAAGCACGATGTCGCGCAGTGCGGCTACTGCCAGAGCGGCCAGATCATGAGCGCCACCGCCTTCCTCAAGTCGCTGCCCAGGGGCAAGCGGCCCACGGCCGACGAGATCGACGCCGCCATGGCCGGCAACGTGTGCCGCTGTGGCACCTACCAGCGCATCCGCGCCGCCGTGGCCGACGCCGCGCGCGCCATCGCCTGAGGGAGGACACGACCATGCTGCCCCCCATCGCCCCCCATGACATGCCACGCGCCTTGCAGCTGATGCTGGCGCGTGAAGACATCGACGGCACCGCCGCCCTGCCGCGCCGCGGTTTCCTCAAGCTCGCCGTGGCCGGCGGATTCGCACTCGGTGTCACGCCGCTGGCGCTGCAGGCACAGACCGCCCCGGCGCCCGCCGGCCTCAAGCCGCACCAGCAGCCGGCCGCCTTCGTGGCGATCGCGCGCGACGGCACCGTCACCGTCACCGTGAACCGGCTCGAATTCGGCCAGGGCGTGCAGACCGCGC
>VFQR01001229.1_pt1 | contig 21097 bp, 34 predicted proteins | sample 3512321 | NCBI WGS metagenome assembly VFQR01 (sample SAMN10412374, study PRJNA504923) | tailings metagenome | isolation source: Relicate 3 Philex TSF1 revegetated site | place: Philippines: Tuba, Benguet | collected 2017-08-29 | reverse complement strand
GCCATGGTGGCGGTGTTCGGTTGGACGGAGATGCTGCTGGGCGCCGCCGTGGCGGCAGTCAGCGCTGCGGCCGCGGTGACGTTCCTCGTGGGCTACCTGTCCAAGCGCGGCCTGGGGGTTTTTGCTGCGTATCGTTTGCTTTTGGCGGCGGTACTTGCAGCTTGGTACTTCCTGTAAGGCAGATATTTTGGTGGATCGATGAACCTTTTGCGCCCGGTCCTGTCCGGAGGCGCCACAGCTTCAATTACCGTGGGAACAATCGAACACTTTTCGCGTCAGAGTGCGGTTGAACGTATGTCAACTAAAGCACAAGAAGTGGCCATGGACCGCCTGTTGGTCGACCGTTTCAAGCAAGGTGACCCGACGGCGTTCGACGAGATGGTGAGCCGGTATTGGGACCGCATCTACGCGATGGTCCACCAGCTCCTGCGCAACCAGCAGGACGCCGAAGAGGTCACCCAAGACGCGTTTATCCGTGCGCATCGCGGTCTGGCCAATTTCCGCGGCGAGTCGGCGTTCTCCACCTGGCTTTATCAGATCGCCACCAACCTCGCCCGCAACCGGTACTGGTACTGGTGGCGCCGCAAGCGCGACAAGACCGTATCGTTCGACCAGCCGGTTGGAGACGACAACAGCACGCCGCTGTCGGAGGTGTTCGCCGCCGAGCTCGAGACCCCGGAAGACGCGACCGTCACCCAGGAACTGGTGGACCGCATCGCGACCGGCATGGAGCGGCTCAGCGCGAAACACCGCGAGATCCTGATTCTCCGCAACGTGAAGAACCTTTCCTACGAAGAGATCGCCGTGATCCTAAATATCTCCGTGGGCACCGTCAAAAGCCGCATCGCCCGCGCCCGCGAAAGCCTGCGCGAGACCCTTGGGGAGGAATTCAAATGAAAGAGTCACGATTCATCGAACTCCTGAATCTCTACGTAGATCAGGAATTGTCGCCCGCCGAGGCGGCACAGCTGGAGGCGGAGATCGCCTCAAACCCGGCCCGGCGCCGCACCTACGAGCAGTACTGCCGGATGCAGCGGGGCTGCGCGATGCTGTTTGAGCAAATTCGGTCCAACGCACCCGCGCACGACGTGCTCTCACGCGCCGGGCACGCCGCGGACCGGAAGGTCCTCGATTTTCCGGTGGAGCGTGCCGCCCCTCGCCGCGGTTTTGGCGCCACGCTCGCCGCCACCCTCGCGTGGGGTGGGGGCCTCGCCGCTGCCGCGGCCGTCGTTACGGTCGCGCTGGTGCGCCAACCGGTATCGCCGGGCGGATCGATGGCGGCCGTCGACACACCGGTGGCCGCGTCCACCGTTGCCGATGCTTCCGAGGCCGCTTCCCGGCGCCCCACGCACTATCAGCTCGCCGCCAGTCTCAATCCGGGCGCCAGCGGTGCCGCCGCGTTCTCCAACCAAGAGACGGTTGATCTGGGCTGGATGAACACCGTGCAATTGTCGGCTTTGCCCCGGCTGTCCCCGGAGGATCTCGAGTTCCGCCAAGACGTTCCTGTCGCCCCTCGCGCCACGTCACTGCTGCACACGCACTCGGTGCCGTACACGCCCGGTGAGGCGTTCAACGCCTTCGAATTCCGGCGCTAAGCCGTCCGTACGTTTTGCCCGCAAAGGCGCCCGGTCACGAACCGAGCGCCTTTTTTATAAGCTGCTCGGTCGTGGCCTTCGGGCCGAGGGTCAACGAGGCCCGCCGCACGGCTTCGTCCGCGTCCGCGGTCTTATAGCCCAGGGCCGCCAAAGCCAGCACGGCATCGCGAATCCGTTGCTCTCCGGCTGGAGCAGATGTGCCGGGCGCCGCTTCCGACGGAGCTTCGATCCCGGCCGCGGTGCCGCCAACGCCCACCTTGGAGCGCAATTCCACGACGAGGCGTTCCGCCGTTTTTTTGCCGATCCCGGGCGCCTTCGCCAGCGTGGCAATGTCGCCCACGCGGATCGCTCCCTCAAGCACGGGCAACGACAGGCGGCTCATGATACCGAGGGCCATCTTGGGGCCGACCCCCGTGACCTGTTCGATCATCAGCCGGAAAAAATCGCGCTCTGCCGGGGTCGCAAATCCGTACAACGTCTGCGCGTCCTCCCGGTAGATCACCAGCGTGTGCAGCTTCACCGTCGCCCCGGGAGCCGGCAGCTTCTCCGCCGTCGTGACCGGGATGTGCACCTCATAGCCGAGGCCGTTCAATTCGATCACGGCGTGCAGCGGCGTGCACTCCACCAGCACACCTTGGAGCGAGGTGATCATTTCAGACCCAGCACGTCCTGCATGTCGTACACGCCGGCCGGACGACCGACGAGCCATTGCGCCGCCCGGAGCGCGCCCCGGGCGAAAATACCCCGATCCGACGCCTTGTGGGTCAGCTCCACGCGTTCGCCGAGGGCCGCAAACATCACCGTGTGGTCGCCCACGACATCGCCGCCGCGCAGGGCGTGGATGCCGACCTCCGTGGGTGTGCGTTCCCCGGTGATGCCCTGGCGGCCATGGCGCAGCGCAGAGGCGTTCAACTTCCGCTCCTCGAGAATGATTTCCAGCAGACGCGCCGCCGTCCCGCTCGGGGCATCCTTCTTGAAGCGGTGGTGCATCTCGATGACCTCCGCGTCGTACTCCGAGCCGAGCACGGCCGCGGCCCGCCGGGTGAGGGCGAAGAGCAGGTTAACCCCGACCGAGTAGTTGCCCGACCAGACCAACGGAATGCCCTGGGCGAGACTGAGCAGATGGGCCTTCTCGTCGGCGGCATGGCCGGTCGTGCCGATCACCAGCGGTTTCCTCAGGCGCACCGCCTCGCGCACCACGGCTGCCGTGGCTTGGTGGGAACTGAAGTCGATGATTACGTCGCCACCCCGGGCGAGGCCCGCGGCGAGATCGTCGCCCACATCAAGCGCGACGCCCATGGGGACGCCGGAGGCCTGTGCGGCCTCCGTGATGGCTTTGCCCATGCGCCCGCGGGCGCCGACGAGTGCGATGCTGATGGCCATGGTGTCGAAGGTCAGCGGGAAAGCCCGGCGAGTGCGGCCGTGAGCACCTTGCGCCCGGCGTCGCTCAATTCACACAGGGGCGCGCGCACCTCGGCGGAGCTGATCAGGCCGGCGTCCACCATCGCGTGCTTCACCGGCACGGGGTTCGGTTCGACGAACAGCGCCTTGAAAACCGGATACAGCTGCCGGTGCACCTTCGTGGCCTGGGCAAACTCGTCCGCCCGCGCCAGCCGCACGAGCTTGCTCACCGCCTTCGGCAGCAGGTTCGACGCGACACTGATGACGCCTTCGGCGCCCACAGCCATGAACGGCAGCGTAAGGCTGTCGTCGCCACTGAGCACCACGAGGTCCCGCCCGAGCGCCTGCTTGAGCAGATCCACGCGGTCAACCGAGCCGCCCGCCTCCTTCATGTAGCGAACATGCGAATACTTCGCCCGGAGGCGTTCGACCACGGGCACGCCGATTTCGATGCCGCAGCGGCCCGGGATCGAGTAGAGCACGATCGGCCGGTCGGTGGCCTCGGCCACGGCGCAGAAATGACGGAACAGGCCCTCCTGGCTGGGCTTGTTGTAATAAGGCGCCACCACCAGCATGGCATCGGCACCAGCCTCATGCGAAAGGCGGGTCAGCTCGACCGCCTCGTGCGTCGAGTTGGAACCGGTGCCGGCAATGACCGGCACGCGGCCGCGCGCCGCGGCGATCACCGCCGAGATGACGTCTAGGTGCTCCTCATGGCTGAGGGTAGGGGATTCACCCGTGGTGCCGACGGGAACCAGCCCGTCGACGCCGCCTTTGATCTGAAACTCCACGAGCTTTCGCAGGTCGTCGTAGGCGACCTTGCCTTGGGCAAAGGGAGTGACGAGGGCGGTGATGGTGCCGGTGAGCGGACGCTGCTTCATGGAGGTCGGAAATGATACCTTGCCGAGGAAAGCAGCCCACTTTACCAAATGAGCAACCCTTTTCTGGACCGCGCCCTTCTCATGTCCGCCCACACCGAACTTTTCAACGACCTCCTGAAACTCGCCGTCGAAAGCGAAGCGAGCGACATCGTCATCAAATCCAACAAGCCGGGCTATGTGCGCATCGCGGGACGCCTGAAGCCGGTCGACATGGATCCGATCACGTGCCCCGAGGCGCAGGCGTTCGTTGACGAGCATGTGCCGCGCGTCTTTCGGACCAAGTGGGAAGAGGACGGCCAGATCGACTTCGCCTATTCGGCCGACGGGATCGGGCGTTTTCGTGTCAACGCCTTCCATCAACGCGGCCTCGTCAGCATCGTCTTCCGCCACATCAAGAGCCGTGTGCCGGAGTTCGACGACCTGAATTTGCAGGGCGAACCGCTGCTCAAGCTCGCCCAGGCCAAGGACGGCATTCTGTTGATCTGCGGCGCCACCGGATCGGGCAAGAGCTCGACCATGGCGGCCATGCTAAACTGGATCAACCGCAACCTCGACCGCCACATCGTCACGATCGAGGATCCGATCGAGTACACGTTTCAGGACGACAAGTCGCTGTTCCAGCAGCGCGAGATCGGGCTCGACGTGCCGAACTTCGAAATGGCCATCAAGTCGGTGCTGCGCCAGAATCCCGACATTATTCTCATCGGCGAAATGCGTGACCGGGAGACGTTCGAGACCGCCATCTCCGCCGCCGAAACCGGCCACCTCGTGTTCTCGACCATGCACGCCGCCACGGTTGCCCAGTCTCTCACCCGACTGTTTGAGTTTTTCCCGCCCGAACAGCTGGTGCAGGCGCGACGTCAGATCGCCGGCTCGATCCGGGGCTTCATCTGCCAGAAACTTATCCCGACGATGGAGGGCAACAGCCGCATCCCGGCCAACGAAGTCCTCAACTGCGACAGCGTGGTGAAGAACCTCATCCTTGAGGGCCAGAATGACAAGATCCAGGCCATCCTCGAGGGCAGCGTTGATTCGAACAGTTTCTCCTTCAACAAGGACATCTATCGCCTCGTGAAGGCCGGGAAGATCAGCAAGGCGGACGCGCTGCGCTTCTCGCCGAACCCGCAGGCTTTGGAGATGAACATGAAGGGTATCTTCATCAAGCAGTGACCGGATCGTGCGCGTGCGGCGGAGTATTCTTGGTCTGACGATTCTTCTCTGCAGCGCCGCCGTCGCGGTCGCCGCATCGACGACCGCTGCACCGGCAGGACCGGAACGTTCCGCCACCGCTGATGCCCGCGCCGAACGCGACCGGTCTTCGCCTCAGGCCGAGTGGAGCCGGTCGTCGGCCCCGGCGAATCCGCTGGAGCCGTTCCTGCGCCAATGGATTGATCCACGCCACCGCGTCGCCGCCGCGATGACGGAGCGGAAGGACGGCACGGCGCTGCCGACGCTGACAACCTCACCGCGCCCGGCGAGCGATTCCCGCGAGCCGGTTACGATTCCGCCGACGGGCACCGGGCCGGTCGAGACGAACCCTTACGTCGCCGCCATGAACGCGTCCGCGCCGTCAGGGGCAACACCCGCGACGACGCTGGTCGCGCCGACCGCGACCCGGACCAATGCGCCGGCTCCGGCCTCCGCGGCAAGCCCGCCGGACGCGCCGCCCCCGGTGCCCTCGTCCGGTTACCGTCCGCCGCCCGCGAGAGACGCGAAATACTTCCCGCAGCAGAAGCGGTTTTAGGGCTTGGTTTCGCACGCCGCGGGCCTTAGCCCTTGGCGTTTCACTCACATGGCTACCGCACTTCTATTTGCCGGGCAGGGCGCCCAAAAAGTCGGGATGGGCAAGTCGTTGTACGACCAATCCGCAACCGCTCGCGCGCTTTACGACCAAGCCAGCCAGGTGCTGGGCTGGGACCTCGCCAAGGTGTCGTTCGAAGGACCGGAGAGCGAACTGACGCAGACGAAGGTCTGCCAGCCGGCCCTCTTCGTCCATGGGCTTGCCTTGCACGCCCTCCTGCGTGAGCAGGGCAAACTGGCCGACGTGAAGTTCGCCCTTGGCCTGAGCCTCGGTGAGATTACGGCCCTGACCGCCGCCGGCGTTTTTGATTTTGCCACCGGGTTGCGCGTGGTTGCTGAACGCGGCCGCCTCATGCAGCAAGCCTGCGAGCAATCGGTTGGCGGCATGGCTGCCGTGATCGGGGAGGAGAGGGGAGCGGTCGCGACGTTGTGCCGGGAATTCGGCATTGAGGCGGCCAACTTCAACGCTCCCGGACAGATCATCGTTTCCGGCGAGAAGGCCTCCGTCGATGCCGCCGTTGCCGCCGCCAAGGAGCGGGGCATGAAGAAGGTCATTCCGCTGAACGTCGCCGGCGCCTACCACAGCCGACTGATGGAACCCGCCCGCGTGGCGTTCGCGCGCTTCCTGGACACGGTTCCGTTCGCGGCGCCCACCTTGACCGTGTTCACTAACACCACCGGCCAGGCGATTGCCGAGCCGGCCGCGATCAAGGCTGCTCTCGTTGCCCAGGTCGTGTCGTCGGTCCTTTGGGAAGACTGCATGCGCAGCGCGGCCGCCGCCGGAGCCACGGCATTTCTCGAACTCGGACCGGGCGGGGTGCTCGCCGGACTCGCCCGCCGGACCGACAAGGCCTGGAATGTGCGGAGTCTTTCCGAATTTTCCGACCTTGCCACCTGATCTTCCGCGCCGTCTCGCCCGTATTCTCGACTGTATTCATGGACGTTTCCCTCACCCGTAATTTTTGCATCATCGCCCACGTCGACCACGGCAAGACGACGCTTTCGGACCGCCTGCTGGAGTACACCAACACGGTGTCGCAGCGGGTGATGACCGACCAGCATCTCGATGCCATGGACCTCGAGAAAGAGCGTGGCATCACGATCAAGATGCATCCCGTGGTGATGCATTACCCGGCCAAGGACGGCAAAATCTACAAGCTGCACCTGACCGACACGCCGGGACACGTGGATTTTTCCTACGAAGTTTCCCGGTCGCTCGCGGCCTGTGAAGGCGCGTTGTTGTTGATCGATGCCGCCCAGGGCGTGGAAGCGCAGACGGTTGCGAACGCCCACCTGGCCTTCAACCAGGGCCTCAAGGTCATTCCGGTCATCAACAAGATTGATCTCCCGAGCGCCAACCTCGAGCTGTGCATGAAACAGCTGGAGGACATCCTGACGATTCCGGCCGAGGAAGCGATCTTGGCCAGCGGCAAGTCCGGCATCGGCATCCAAGACATCCTCGAAGCCGTGGTGAATCGCATTCCCGCCCCGCGCTGGGCGGATTACCCGACCCTCCGGGCCTTGGTCTTCGATTCGAAGTACGATTCCTACCGTGGCGTCATTTCCTACGCCCGCGTATTCTCCGGGGCGCTCCGGGCGGGCGAGATGATGATGCTGATGAGCACTGGCCAGCGCTCCGAGGTGAAGGAGGTCGGCGTGTTTCGTCCGGGGATGGAAAAGGTTGCCCAGCTCAATGCCGGCGACGTCGGCTACATTGTCTCGAACATCAAGAGCACCGACGAGATCAAGATCGGCGACACCATCACCCACGCCAACAAGGCGGCGGACGAGATGCTGCCGGGCTACAAGGAAGTGCGGCCGATGGTGTACTGCGGCCTGTATCCGCTCGAGTCGAACGACTACGAGAAGCTCAAGGTGGCGCTGGGCAAGCTCCGGCTCAATGACTCCGCGCTCGTGTATTCATCGGAAACGTCCGTTGCGCTCGGTTTCGGTTTCCGCTGCGGCTTTCTCGGTCTGCTCCACATGGAGGTCGTGCAGGAACGCATTCGCCGCGAGTACGACGTCGACATCATCTCCACGTATCCGAGCGTCGTCTACCGGGTCAAAGTCCACGGCGGCGAGACCATGGAGGTCGACAACCCCGTCAATCTGCCGGACCCCGGCACGATCGAGGAGATCGCCGAGCCGACGATCAAGGCGGCGATCCACATTCCCAACGAATACGTGGGCGACATCCTCAATCTTGTGATGGAAAAGCGCGGCTCCTGCGATCACACCGACACGCTCGACGGCAGCCGCGTGATGCTGACGTGCACGTTGCCGCTCAATGAAATCCTGGTCGATTTCAACGACCGCCTGAAGAGCATCACCCGCGGTTACGGATCGATGGATTACGAGCTCGGCGAGTACCGCGCGTCGGATCTGGTCAAGATGGACATCCTCGTGAACAGCGATCCGGTCGACGCATTTGCCAGCATCGTACACCGCAGCAAGGCGGAGATGCAGGGCCGCGCGCTGTGCGAGAAGCTCGCCGAGATCATTCCGCCGCAGATGTTCCGGATCGCGGTCCAGGCTGCCATCGGCGGCAAGATCATCGCCCGCGACAACGTGAAGGAGATGCGCAAGGACGTGACCTCGAAGTGCTACGGCGGCGACATCTCCCGCAAGCGCAAGCTCCTCGACAAGCAGAAGGAAGGCAAAAAGAAGATGAAGCAGATCGGAAAGGTCTCCATCCCGCCCGACGCCTTCATCCAGGTGCTCAAGAATTGACCTCCCGGCCCGTCGCATCCCGCGGGCCGTTTTCACTTCCGCCGGTTTCCACCCTCAACGCGTTTTCCCACCGTGTTCAGTTTCTTCGCCTCCCAGGAATCCAAGATGCGCACCAACGCCGGCAACTGGCTGGAGGTGGCGGAGAAGGTGTATCATTACCGTCGCGACGTACTGGCGGCGCCGCTCCTGGGCGAATTGCTCGCCCGGATGCAGGCCCTGCGGCAGGCCCTGAAAGACCGGGCCGATGCGGCGAAGCTCAAGCTGGCCATCGAAGCCCTGGAGGACGTGCTGCGCCGGACCGGCGGGAAGATTTATCCCAAGTCATCCTTGGTCGAGAACGTGGAGTTCTTCCTCGTCGCGGCCATCGTGATCCTCGGCATCCGCACCTATTTCGTTCAGCCGTTCAAGATCCCGACCAACTCGATGTGGCCGAGTTATCACGGCATGACCGGCGAGGTGTTCAAAACGACGTCGGAGGAGCCGGGCTTTGTCGCCCAGGGCTTTCGTTTCGTCACCGAGTTGGCCAAACCGATCCGCATCGACGCTCCGGCCGAGGGTGAGGTTTCGATCGTCTTCAACACGGCGAGCGGGCGGGCGGCGTTTCGGGACGTTCCGGGCCGGAAATGGTTCGTGATTCCGACGACGTTGCGTGAGTACCAGCTCAACGTGGGCGGCGCGGTCGTGCCTGTGCGCGTGCCGGCGGACTTCGATCTCGATCGCGTGCTCCAGGAAGCCTTTTTTGATGGCTTGGATGGTTATCCGCGGGGACGGGCGGTCAACGGAACGCTCGGTCTGTTGCGCACCGGCAAACGCGTCGCCCGCGGCGAACGGGTGCTGTCGTTCGACATTCTTACCGGCGACCAATTGTTCGTGGACCGCATGAGCTATCATTTCGTGCGGCCGAAGATCGGGGACGGCTTCGTTTTTCGTACGGGACACCTGCCGGAACTGCACGCGATGATTCCCGGCAGTCCGAAGGATCAGTATTACATCAAGCGTCTCGTAGGTGGACCGGGAGATAGCCTGGAGATCCGCGACTATGCCTTGCTGCGGAATGGTGAACCGATTGAAGGTTCGCCGGCCTTCGATCTGAACGCCAAGCGGGAAGGGCGCTATCCCGGTTATCGCAATGAAGGCCGGATGTACGAAGGTTCGAAACTGGAGGTGCCGGCCGATCGGTACGCAGCCTTCGGTGACAATTCAGCCAGCAGCCTCGACAGTCGTTTCTGGGGAACCATTCCTGCGAAGGACGTCGTCGGTCGTCCGCTGCTGATCTACTATCCGTTTACCCGCCGTTGGGGTCCGGCACCCTGAACGGGGGCGAACACGCCCAGCTGCGACGCAACGCTGTCAGAGAGAACTGCGAAGGCCGCCTTGGCCTCAGCGGGTCAGGATTTCGAGAATGCAAACGCCTTACGGCGGGCTACGTTACCCCTCGAGCTGCGCACAATAAACACTCAAGTCACTGGTATTTAACGCTTTCGGATTGTTGGAGGATGATATTTGCGTATCGACGCCAGGCACTCCCACACGCGTTCCGGGGGAACGTCTGCCATCGTATTCAGGAAAATGATACTCATCTCATTCGATGAGAAAAAACCCAGGGCGGCGCGCTGCGTCTCCAGCCGCGCGAGAAGGCCGGCCTCGGCCTTGAGCAGAAACTGCTTTTTTGCGTCCTCGCTCACGTGCGTTCCCAAAAAACCGGCACGTAGTCCGCGAGCTTCTCCCAGCACCAACGCGAGCGCAGGAGACTCTCGGGACCCGTCGACTCGCGGCAAAGGCGGAAGAACGGGGCGAAGCCGACCGTTTCCAGCATGGCCGTGAGTGCCTCGACGCTGCGCGCGTCCACGTGCTGCGTGCCGGCATGGATTGCGGCAATGCGGTCGCCGAGGGTGGGAATCTCCGCCAGGCGCGCGAACAGCCGGCGCGAGTCGTCAAAGACTTCGCGGCCGCGGCCGTAGGTGACCACCACCACCGGCGGGGAAAGGTGCCAGTAGACGGCCACGGGGGCGGAGGCTGGAAGGACGCGCGGCATCTCAACCAAAAATCAGCATCAGCCGGCCTTCGTCCTCGGATATGGCGCGAACACGCTCAGGCGGAAAAACGCAGTCAACCCAATGCGCCGAACGTGTATCGACGACTACCTCGAAGTAGCCGACAAGGACATTCGAGACGCGCGGCCTCAGGAGACCGTGAAACAAGATGCCGTCGATTGCGACGGTAACGGCCTTGCCGGATATGACTGTGAGGTGATCGGCAATCGACAGCTGGGGCGAGGGGGCCGGGCTCGGATCGGTGGGGGAGGGGGCGGTTTCGGTGGCGTTCATGGTTGGAAAGGCCGGCCGGCGGGGGTCTATGGCCTTTCCAAGAGCCGAGAACACCCCGCCGCCGGTGCTATTCGTGCTAACTAGCAACGATAGCGACACAAGCTTTTTGTCGCACTGGTGCGCCTAGTGCGCTGGAATCCTCACGTGGGCAAGATCGGCAAGGGCCGGAAGTACATCGGCGTAAGCACGCCTGGAGACCTCGCGGCCATCATCGACGCGAGAGCCGCCGCACTTGGCTGGTCCCGTGCGCAGTACGCCCTTGCAATTTGGACCGACTGGAAAAACCGAGGCTGCCCGCCCGTGACGGAGCCGGATCGCCTGTTGCAGCTCGCGAAGGCCGAAAAGCCCGCGAGGAAGGCCGGTTAGCCGCCGTAATCCCCTTCCCACGACTTGGCCCGGCGGAGTAGCCCAGGGCCATGCAAAGCAAATGCCGGACTCATTCCCCTATGAGCAACCAAGACCAGACGCCAGAGCAGCCCAAACCGCCCGAGCACCGCGACCAGGAGCGGCACCCCGAAACGCCGATTCGTTCGGCAAGTAACCTGGTAATGCCGCCGGAGGAGTGGCTTGCCGAGTGGCGCGAGCGCAATCCGTAAGGCGCCGGCGGGCAGCGTCAAAAACGGCGCGCCGAGCAGCTCCGGGGCCCCAGCGCCGGGAATGACGCTAGCGGCCGCTCGGCTCAGGCTCAGGCGTCAACGTGATCCAGCCATGCGAAACCCTACCGTTCCGCCGGTAGCGCAATTCTCGCCAGGTCCACCCGGAGACGGTGCGCCGGAGGCCGTGCGCGACGATTTCCACGTCAACCCATGCGTTCTTGTGGCCGACCTCGGCCGAGCCCGTGAAATCGGCCGGCAAGGTGGCGTCCAGGGTGCGCTGCACGATCCCCGGGCCGCCATCGGCGCCGACCGTCGCACAGCCAGCGAAGACAAGGGAGACCAGGGCAAGGACCAGGGCGAGGAGGGCGCGCGCGTTCATGGGCTGGAAATGGTGAGGGTGACGGAAACGGAAATCTTCGCATCTGACGGCCGGAACGGCGGGATAATCCCGGTGACTTCGTTCGTGGGTTCGGTCACGACGGCCGGGCTCGAGACCAGGCGCGCCCGGACCCGGGCCGTAACGCTCGCGCCAGGCGTCGGATTGTCCACCGTCCAGGAGATCGGCGAGCCGGGCGCCTTCGCTACCTCCGTCCAGGTCGGAGCGGCGGCCGTGCCGCCCTTCACTTCGACGAAGTGCTCGACCGCGCCGGCGGCCATGCTGCCGGGGGTAAAGGAAACGCTGATGTTGGCCCGCGGCGGAGTCTGCGCGGAAAGGGGCGCGAGGAAGGCAGCCAGGGCAAAGAGGACGGCAAAAAGCGATTTCATGCGGAGGGAGGAGGCGAGGGCGGGGGAGGAGCGGCCGGCGGACGGCCGAAGAGGGCGCGGAGCTTCGGCGACCAACGATCAATGATCAGCGGAGCGGCCGCCAGGATCGCGGCCACGCCGGCCGTGATTGAAATGGTGGCGTTCAGTTCCTGAATCGTGATCGAGACCAGGGCGCCCGAGCCGGACGTTGCGGCGAGAATTCGTTCGTTCATTGCGCGCGGGCGGGCCGGGACTTGGCGACCAGGAAGAGAGCCAGGACCAGGCCGAGGCCGACGAGGACCTTGTTTAGCGTCAGCTGGAAACCGGCAAAGACCGGCGCAGCGTTGGCGGAAAATTCGTCGCCGAACTGCGACCAATCAAAGGACGTGTCTTGCAAAGGCGAATACGCCTTGCCGAACACCAGGGCGGCCGAATCCAGGTCCTGCTTCGAGAACAGGCCCGGATTTTCGAGGATGTAGGCGGCCAGCGCCTGATTGTAGCGCGTGCGCTGCTCATACGTCCAGGACGCCGGCGCGATGTTGGCGAGGCCGAGCTGCGCGCGGACGATGGAGACGGCTTTTTGTCGGGGAGTCATGGGGAAATCAGTTCTGCAGGACGCGGTTCCAGGACAGGCGCCAGGTCGCGGCCAGTGTGTGCGTGTTGGCCTTGGTCTGCGGGGTCGTGAACTTTACCGAGAAGGTGCGCGAACCACGCGAAAGGCTGATGCCGTGAATGCTTCCGTTTCCTTCGTTCACGGCCACCGTGGCAGACGTCCAATCCCGGAAGAAGGTGCCGGGCGTGTACGTGCTGGGAGTGCCGTTCTTCTGAATTGCGGTGCCCACCGACACGTCACCCGACGTGATCGCCTGTTGCGTAAAGGTCGCGGTGTGAAAGTGCGTCGATCCCGAAAGATTCGACGCGTGCGACGGTTCAAGGGTCGCGTAAGAGCCGGCAGCATTGCCAGCCGAGTTGATGCCGACGAACGCTTGCCCGTCGCCGAGCTGAACCGACTCAAACTTAGCAGTTCCAGCGGTGTTGAATCCGTTGTTGCCGACGTCGCCGACTGCGGCGCCCGAAGCGGGGGAAAGCTTTACGGAAAGACGGACGATGACGATATATTGTTGGCCAGCGAGGAGCGCGTCACCGCCCGAAATGATGTCCATCCCGAACAGGTTAGCGCCCGCCGAGGCCGAAGGAGACCAGCCAATCTCATTGTATGTCACGTTTGCGCCGACTGCCGGGAAAAGAAACGTCCGCTTGAACGTCCAGGTATCCACGGAGAACGTGGCCTGGTTGTCGCCGGCGTCTGCCCGGTAGTTGCCCGTGCGCGCCGTCTCCGTCTGAAGGCCGGTGCGGTTGACGTAGTAGATGGTGCCCTCGGCCGCGCCGAGCGCCCCGGAGGTGTCGACGGTGACGTTTTGCGGATCGGTGTAGACAGTCACCTTCATTTCCGGGCCGGAATCGAACTTGAGGAGCCGGCCGACGTCGGCCGCCTCAAAGAAGTTGGCCGAGGCTGTGACGACGCTTCCCGCTCGCGTGAACGTGATGGCGCCGGAGTCGCGCTTTACCGGATTCGTGCCGGTGCCGACCGCGCAATAACGGTGGCAGTTAACCACCAGCTGCGACGCGAAGTAGTCCAAGCCCTGGTCGAGGATCAAATTTCGCTTGGCCGCGCGGAGCGGCCGGACCGTGCCGTCTAGATCACGCGCAAACGTCTGATACTCGACCGACGCGCCAAAGCGGACCCCGGCCACGATGTGCTTAGGCAGGCGCATAGTTGACGGACTGGAGAATGGCAGAGAGTGACGCATTGTCTTGCTGATCGGGGCCGGGTTCGAGGACCTGGACATAGTTTACCGAGGCGAGGGCAGGGGATAGGCTGGCGTCGTCTTGCTGCGGATCGCCAGGGACGAGAACTTGCGCGTAGTTGGCCGCGGTAAGGGCCGCGGTAACGCTCGCGTCGTCTTGTTGGGGCTGACCGGGCGCGAGGGTGTTGAAGTAATTGACGCCGGTAAGGGCGGCGGAAACTGCGGCGTCGTCCTGTTGCGGCTGGCCATTGACCGCCACAAGGAAGTAATCAACGCCGGCGAGCCGTGCGCCGAGGGCCGAGAATTCGTCCCACGTGCGGAGCCGGAACCCGCCGGTAACGTAGATTCGAGGCGTCGGCCGGCACTGGATTTGCCGATATTCATTCACGCGCGGAGGGTCAGACCGTCCACCAGATTTCCGAGAAGTTGCACGCCACGGAGCCGCCCCCGTTTTGGTTGTAGAACTCGACCGGGCCGGAGATCGGCAGCGTGATGGACGTTTGCGGGAAAATCGTCAGAACGACGTGCCCGTCCGGGTCGCGGATTTGCAACGTCAGGTTCTGGTCAAGGTTCGTCGCGACGATCGCCTTGCGCCGGACGCGGTTGCCGGAGGGAGTGCCGGGAAAACTTTGGCCAGTGGTCGGGGCCAGGCTGCTGCCGCTCCAACCGTCCGCCACGGTCGCCGGCTCGATGACCGCGTAACGGGAATCCCGATACAGCGGGCCGCCGATGTAGACTTTGACGATGATGGAGGCCGCGGACGGGTTGCGGATTTCGAGGCGCTTGAACGTGCGACCCTCGGGCAAATCTTCGATGCCGGCGCCTTGGCCGTAGATCGCGAATTCGCCGCCGTTCATGGCGATTTCCAGGTCAACCGGCGAATAGACGACGTAAAAGTTACGCCCTTCCGCGTTCACCGGCTGCACGCGGCCGGCGGGGATTTCGAGGGTGGTGAAGTGGGAAAGGTTCATCGGCGACGGAGGAAAGCGAACAGCAAAAGAGCCGCGGCCGCGTAGAGCGCCGGCTTAACCCAGGCAGGCGCGGCGGATACGCCCGGCTTCCCGAGGCTCGGGTTGTAGAGGTGCGAAAGGTCGCCGTAGCGGGGTTGCGTATTCATGCGGCAGAGGGAGCAGGACGCGGCCGCGGAGCGGGCCGGCGAGTGACCGAGGCGAAGAGGAAGGCGGCCGCTACGGCCACGATGCCGACCACCCAAAGGAGTTGCCGAGTAACCGCGCTGTCCGGCGTCTGCGACCGTTCCAGCGCCGCGGCCGTCAGGTCGGAGAACTTCGAGACCAGGCCTTGCTGAGACTGGAGGAGTAGCGCGTCCTGTTTCATCGCGTCCGCGCGTTCGCGCGAGCCGATGGCGTAGAGATCAACGGCCGCGTCGAACGCGCGGCCGGCCGTCGCGCCCGTCGTCTCGATGGCCAGGCCCGCAACGTCCCGCTGTGCAGCCAGGGCAGCGGAGGAAACGGCCGCGTTCGCTTCGAGGGAGGCACGCGCGACGCCTTCGGACACGTCGATTACGGTGGTGTTAGTGTTCACCTGCGCGCCAGCGCCGAGCGCAAGCGAACCGTCGCCGCCGGCGTTGATGCTGGAATCCGTGTACGCCGTCGAAGACGTGTTTTGCGTCGAGGACTGGCTAGAGGTGCTCCGACGATTGAAAAGGCTCATTGAATCTCTTTCCGCATGAAGACTTCCGCGACGCGGTAGCCGTAACGCTTCATAGTTTCGACCATGCCCGGCCGGGACGTACCAAACCGGATCGAGGCGCAGCCATGACGGCGCGCCAGGTCTTCAATTCCCGGGTAAAACGTGCTGAGGAGATCGAGGCGGCCGGGCGCAGCGGCCACCATGGCCGTAACGTACATTTCGCCGCGCTCGACCTCGTAAATCAGCGTGCCGACGCGCTGGCCTTCGAGGGCGAGGACTGCGTGGCGCTGGCCCTTGGCTCGCTCCACGACGTCCGGCCGTTCGCCCGCGGGAATGTCGGCCCGCTCGGCCGCGCGCAAAAAGTCGGCCGTGGACTGTTCAGTCCATGGCGCATCGAAGATTGCGGCATTGAGTAGCGAGGCGTTCACCGGCGACGGGACGGCAGGAGGAGAGCGAAGAAAAGGACGGCCGCGCCGATGATCGCCCACGGCGCCCAGGACGGCAGAGCGCCCGGGAGCATACCGAGGGCGGCCGCCTGTTCGGACGGTGGCACCTGCGCAGCGGTCGCGGTAGTGGCGCCGGCCGAGTTGCCTTTGCCGCCCACCTGTTTGGCGCCGACGGTCAGAAGACCGCCCTGGAACGTGGCGCCGGCCGTGGTGTTGATCGGGCCATCCGGACCGGCGACGGGATTGCCGGCACCGGAAGCGAATTGCGAGGCAAGGCCGACGAGTGCGGGAAGCATGGGATCAGCGGCGGCGGATCAGGGCCACCAGGGCGAGGACAACGACGCCGATAATCACCGGCAGAGCCCAGGGAGCGGCGGACCAGGCGGCCGCGGCGGCGGCGCGCGGATCGGCCACGGTGCCATTGACGCCGGCCCCCGTGCTTTGGTTCTTGATCGCGTCCGACTGTAGCTTCGCCTGGTACACGGTGGCGCCGGTGCTCAGGGCATTATTGAGGAAGCCGAGCAGCTGGCCGCCGAATCCGGTATTGTTGGCCACGTTCCGCGTCTCGATGGGATTGGCTTCTTGCATGGTTTGGAGAGAAAAAAACCCGCCGCGCTTGTGGCGGCGGCGGGCTCACGTGTGGGCGTGATTGGTTTTGCGGGCTCGGTTGTTTGGACCGGGCAAAGGTTAGATGTAGCCGGGCACGCGCTTCTCGACCAAGGCCTTCAGCTGGCCAGAAGCGGAGCTGGTGACCGTGATTCGCAGCGACTTGACGGCCGGGAGGCCGTCGAACAGCTGGCCGTTCGCGTCGAACGCGATGGGGAAAATGGCGCCGTTGCCAGGAGTCGGAGCCACAAGCCCGTACTCGGCGAGCTTCGCCTTGTTGCGGGCCGCGGTGGTTTCCAGCACAGTCTGCGTGTCGTTGACCACAACCTTGACCGAGTTGATGGAGACGCCGGCGTCCGGAGCCAGGTAGATACGCTGGATCGGGTAGTCCGCCACGATCTGCGTAAGGTCCTGGATCGAGGCCGCGGAGACGAACGTGGGCTCCTGCTTCACGATGTTCAGCACGCGGGCGCCGGCCGCGTTGGTCGAAAAACCATCGTCATAATCCATCTCGGCGGCGAGGGTAACGCCGGTGAGACCAGACTTCAGACGCACCTTGAGCGTCATTTCCGAGACGCCGAACAGGTCCCAGGCCGTCACCTGCTCATCCATCACAGAGGCCCGTTTCGGGTCGCTGTAGTAGATCGCCAGGCCGTCCGTGGACTGCGTGCGGGTGATGCCGTTGAAGGCCGAAAGGAAGAGGAGTTCCGCGCCGGTGATGATGCGGATAAGCCGCGTGCCGACGTACTGAAACACGGTGTCGATGACGTCCACGCCGTAGACCGTGGCCGGGACGCTGTTGGTGCCTTGAGCGAAAAGCCGCACCTGGTGAAGGCGCCGGTTGGTCGGGATTTTGACGGTGGCGTCAGCGCCAGAGGCAACGCCTTCGATGCCGGCGATGGGTTCGGTGATACGCATGGGTGCGGGTGCGTCGAGTTGCGGTTACGGGTTGGGCCGCGCCTTACTTGGCGCCGGGAATCTTGCTCGCGACCGGCGCGAGAAGGTTGCGCACCATCGGCACGGCGAGGGCGAGAATGCCGCCCAGGGCCAGGAGAACGTAGGTGCTCGGCTTGGTGGCGTAGCTTTTGAGGGTCGAGAGCATGGGAGGAGGTGATTGCGTCGATTTCTGCGACGTAACGACCAAGGCACTACACGTGCCCGACCCTCAAACAGTCAAAACGCGGGAAACGAGCGAAGCGGACCGACGCGCAAGAAACGAACAAGCCGCGGATACCAATCGCCTCATCGACTGACCCAATAGCCTCTTCCTAACCGCAATTCAGAGACTCCTAATATGCTATTAACTTGCTTCTTACGTTAAATGCAGCCGTCAATAACCCCAGATGAAAAGTTGTCTGCTAGCATTTACTGCCTTCGCGCTCATTCTCTTATTTTGGGCTCTCGTTCTCGTTCTTGTTGCCACGGATCAACTTGCTCCAGCATCCGAAATTGCATCTAGAAACTCGCACGGCGATTTCGTGTCCTATTTCCCTTCAGGGCTTGTCTCATCAGCACTTGGAGCGTTGGCCGGTTCTCTGTCCGCATTTTACCTTGGGATCCATCAGCAGAGGATAGACCGAAAGGAGAAACAGCACGCGGCATTACTACGCACTTATTTCGCCCTTCTCTCACAGTGGAACATACTCGAAGGGATACGAAAGGGATTACTTGAGCCCAACAGGGCGCATCCGGAACGTTTCACACGAATGCCGGAGTACAGGATCTCTGCGCGATGCGCTAGAGTACCTTTTGATGAGATTGCCTTTATAACAGTGGTAGATGACGCTAATGTTCTTCAGGAAGTTCAGATTGCTGAACAGGGCTTTGATACAGCTATCGGTGCCCTAGACATATGGAACGCCCGTGTGCACGGCCTCCATAGTTCCCCAGAAGTAGATGTAAGGGAGTTCGACTTCGCAACAGGCGCGGGCAAGATCGCCGTACCGCTTCCCATGATGTACTTTATAAAAAAGGCAGCTGACGTTCTTTATGAAGTAGTAGACGAAGCGCTTGCAAAGACCGTAACGGAGATTCGATCCGTCGAGAACCTAACTAAACGTCTGTTTCCCGGGATGAAGGCGCTCACCATGGTTCCAAAGGAGAATAACGACGTCACCACTAAGCAATCGGGTGAAAACCCGTCTACACCCAAAGCATAAGCCTAGAATGGATTTCCGCCCACCGGGCAGCGGGTTTTGACTTCGTTGTCTCGCGGCGCGAGGCGGCAGATTAGATTATCCTGAGCAGCGACCGCGGACGGCGGAGGCGTCAACCGTAACGCCACCTCGACGCCGGCCGGCGGGTACGTTGGTCCCGCGGTGCGGCCGCTCCACTTCTGGAAATGGCGCAGGAGCGTCTTGCGCAGCCGTCCAGAGTGCGACTCACCGACGTAAAGGACGCGGTGTGAGCGAGCGTCCCGGATGACGTAGACGCCGGAACGGTCGCCGAGTTCGGAGAGCCAGGCGGCCGGCTTGCCGTTGGCGTAGGGTGGACGATAGACGAGGGGCTTAGGCATGGGTTTCAGGTTCGGGTTTCGGTTCAGAGCAAAGGATGGGCGCGGCGTCCGGCTCCGCTTCCCACACGTCCGACTCGTTTGCAGACTCGCAGTGAAGGACACGGGAAAACCCGTCGCCGAGGAGCGGGCCGCCACAGTTCGCGCAATGGCCGTTTGGATACATCACCAGACCTTGAGCAGTTGCGCCGGCGTGTACTTCGACGCCTTGTAGTAAAAGAAATGAGGCGGCAGCTTCACGGCCTCCAAAAGCGTATCGTCATTGAATTCCTCCGCCCACACACGCGCGCCGTTCATCGTCACTGCAAAGAGGCAGAGGCTTGAGCAGTTGTCCCGGATGTTCGGGTGAACCTTGGCCGCTCTCTGGCTCAGATAGTAATTTCGATGCCCCTCATGCCGCCCCTGCTCGAAACACTTATGAAACCGTTCATCCCATTTCGAGACGGCGGCGTCTGCTAGTTCCATAAAGCAGTCGCAGGAGCGAGAGGCCCAATACATCCGCAAGAAAAGGTCGGGGTCATCGGTCTGCCATGAGGCGCAGTCCGCCGGCCAAGGCTCCCGCGGTTTGTGCAGGATCAGAGTCATACGGCCGGAGCGGAGCACGTCGCGCGCAGTCGCCTTGGCGCAATGCGTCTTGCCGCTGCCGGTCTGTCCGATAATGGCGCGGTGCATTATTACTTCCGCTTTGCGAAGGCGCCGAGGCCGACCAGGACCAGGAGCACGAAGACCGCGCCCGCCGTCCACAGCCACGGCGAGGCGGAGACGATCAACACGAAGTCCGCGTCAGGCGGAGCAATTACGATTTGGTTCGCTGTATTCATTTCGCGGAGACGTAGGTGTAGCGGGAGACGTAGAGCCGGCGATGTGCCTTTGCCCGTTTATGGCCAGGTGCTAGGCGCCGCCGCTTCTTGAAGGACAGCGCATGATACGCGCGAACAGCCGGCGACCTGCGGTGAAGTAGGCCCATGTTAAGGCGCGAGCGGAGGAATTCCCGGCGGGAGGCCGGTCGATTGAGCCGGCGCGGCCGGGCGCGCCGTAACGCCCGCCGCGGGCTTGTCGGCCGGCGCGGCCGGTGCCTTTTCGTCCAGGTGCAGCCAGCCGCGGACCTTGCCCATGGGCTTGGGCCGGCTCAGGACGCGGAGCAGCCAGGCGCCGAACATCAACGCCAGGCCGATCCCGGCCGTGGCCTGCCACCCCTTGGACCGGATGTAGGCGGCCGTTGCCTTGACCATGTGCTTATGTTCCGCCGGCGGTGGCGTGCAGTCCTCGGGAGAATCGAGGACCACACCCGCGGCAAACTGCGCCGCGCGGCAAGCGACCTCGGCCGCATCGTCGGAATGATCCACGACCTCCGCGCGCGCGTCCGCAGCTGGCGCAGGCGCGGCCTCAGTCGTCACAACCTCACCGGCCGGAGGAGGCGGCGGCGCGGCGGGAATGAAACTCGCGGGCGCAGGCCTGGAAACGTTCGAGCTCGCGCCGGGGGATGATGCCGAGGATGTAGCCGCCGACGAAGCCCCAGGCTTCCGCCCGCCTTTCGGCATCCACCGGCCCGAATGCGGATGCTTCCGCGGCAGATGGCGGGCGGAGTCGAAAGGGACGCCACCCGCGTCCCGTTCGGCGTTGGGATCGACGGCAGCGGCCGCCGCGGGCTCGCTGGCGGTCTTTTCCGGCGCCGGTGCGGGCGCAGTAGGGATCGGCACTTCTGCCGGCGTGATGGCGCTTGCCGGTACCGTCTTGGCGCCGGCCGGCTCCGGAGGGATGGAGGTTTGAGTCATAGCGGGAGATTCGGTTGCACCGGCTGCACGACGCCGGCGCGGACTTCTTTGATTTGCGTGCAGAGGCGCCGCAGTTCCTGCGCGGCGTTGAGATCCTCGGCGCGCGGGTGCTTGAGCTTCTCGGAGGCGTCGATTGCCTTCCACAGTCGGGTCTCGACTCCGGAAAGCAGCTTCGCCGTGCGGTGCATGCGGGCTTTCGTTTTTGTGTTCATCGGCTTTGGAAAGG
>VFQR01001227.1_pt1 | contig 21115 bp, 14 predicted proteins | sample 3512321 | NCBI WGS metagenome assembly VFQR01 (sample SAMN10412374, study PRJNA504923) | tailings metagenome | isolation source: Relicate 3 Philex TSF1 revegetated site | place: Philippines: Tuba, Benguet | collected 2017-08-29 | reverse complement strand
AACACATCATCGGCAAAAAAAAGGAAAACGAAGGTTTCACACTTATTGAATTACTCGTAGTAATTATTATTATCGGGATTTTGTCAGCTATTGCGCTACCTTCTTTCTTGAACCAAGCTAACAAAGGTAAGCAATCAGAAGCTAAACAGTACTCAGGCTCCATGAACCGCTCTCAACAAGCATTCTTCCTAGAAAATGGTGAATTCACTAGTGAACTGAATAAATTAGGGATGGGTATTAGAAGCCAAACTGAGAACTACATATACGAAATTAGTGGAAATTCGACTGGCGTTGCTAACAATGGTAGGTCTCTAAAAGCACCACTGAAATCCTACGTAGGCGTTGTGGCTTTGTCTACACAGGGAGGTACTAGTGAAGCAACCACTTTGGCAGTTTTGTGTGAGTCTGATGCAGTTGGTTCGCAAGCGACAGCATTGGCTCCAGCATTTGATGGCACACAACCCTCTTGTCCAGCCAACTTCGCGCAACTGAAGTCTAAGTAAAATACTTAGTCGGATCAAATTGATTGAAACATCCATAGAGTGGGTAGTATATACTACCCACTTTGATTTTTTTTTAATTCCTGCAATAGTACTTTTGTAAAAATTCTTAGCTATGACTTCTGTACAACTTTATACTAGTATCACCTCCCTAGAACAGCAAGCCCAACAATATTTCATTAAAGGCAACTACAACCAAGCTGCTAGCTACTATGAACAAGCTATTGAAACAGAACCAGAAGTGAAATCTCACTACTGGAACTTAGGATTAATGTTGCTATTGCAGGGGCAAGAGACAGAAGCACAGATGACTTGGCTGCTAGGTATAGGTGAGGGAGAAGTTCAAGAGGTTGAGCAGTGGACAGTTGAATTAATAGAGGTGCTGCAAACCGAAGCTGAACGCAGACAGACGTTAGCAGACTATAAAGTTGCTTGGGCAATTCGCCAGCATATCCGGGAAATAAATCCTACAGATGTTAACAATCTGTTGTGTTTAATTGATCTAGCTATCAAACAGGAAACGCTTATTGATGATGAATTAACTTCTTTAGGAGTGATTGAGTTAATTCAGTCAGAACCAATTGTAGATACTCAGCTGTTGTTGCATGTGTTGGAAAGTATTCTTAATTACGCTCCTTTGCATCCCGCAGTCCTAGCATTTGTAGAAGCTTGTCTAGTTCATGTTCACGATCCTCAACTTTTCATTAAAATTTTACTTCCAGCTACAATTAAAATTGCCCACTCAATGCGGCAACCAAAACTTGCGGCATTACTCCTTGAGCTATATTTACGTCTCGAACCTGAAAATTTAGCAATTTTGCGCCATTTGGCTGCTTTTTATATTAAAGCTAATGATTATTATAAAGGGATAGAAGTAGCAAGGTTATGCTACTCGCTATCAAATACATTAATTGATCAAATTTTTGCAATACACCTACTCCATCGAGGATTAATGGATTCTCCTGATTGTTGGAAAGAAGCCTGTGAAGTTTTTCAACAACAGCAAAATCTGATGATGTTACTGTTAGAAGAAAAACCTCTAAGTTTGCACTCTAACGAGGTTTTACATCTATTTAATTCCAACTATTTCGCCCCATATTTGCAAGATAATATTCAAAAAAATAGATATATTCAGAATCAAATTGCCCATCTTTGTCAGCTTAATGTAGAAAACTATGCTGGCCAAGAAGTACAGCGATATCAACAGCGAACTTCCAAAGGGCGAAATAGCAAACTAAAAATTGGATACTTGTCGCATTGTTTATCTAGGCATTCAGTCGGTTGGTTGGCGCGGTGGTTGATTCAGCATCAAAACCGCGAACAATTTGACATATATGGTTATTTTATAAATTATAAACAGATAAACGATCCGCTACAAGAATGGTATGTTCAGCAATTCAGTCAAGCTTATAAAGGTGGAATTTATAGTGAAGATATTGCTGAAAAAATTTACCAAGATGAGATTGATATTTTAATTGATTTGGATAGCATTACGCTAGATATAACTTGTGAAATCATGGCGCTAAAACCCGCACCTGTGCAAGCAACATGGTTAGGTTGGGATGCTTCGGGAATATCAGCAGTTGATTACTTTATTGCCGATCCTTATGTTTTGTCAGAATCTGCTCAGGAGTACTATACAGAAAAAATCTGGAGATTACCCCAAACTTATATAGCAGTAGATGGTTTTGATGTGGGTGTACCAACTTTACGCCGGGATTCTCTAGATATTCCTAATGATGCTGTCGTCTATCTCAGCGCTCAGAGAGGATTTAAGCGCCACCCTGATACAGCAAGACTGCAAATGAAAATTATCAAAGAAGTTCCCAATAGCTATTTCTTAATTAAAGGATTAGCAGACTCTGAAGCGGTGCAGAAATTTTTTATGCAGTTAGCAGAAGAAGAGGGTGTAGAATGCGATCGCCTGCGGTTTTTGCCCCAAGATCCTGCTGAGACTGTCCACAGAGCAAATTTAACTATTGCTGATGTTGTATTAGATACTTTTCCCTACAACGGAGCTACGACAACTCTAGAAACGCTATGGATGGGTATTCCCTTAGTAACCAGAGTTGGACAACAATTTGCCGCTCGTAATAGCTACACCATGATGATGAATGTAGGTGTGACAGAAGGTATTGCTTGGACAGATGAAGAATATGTAGAGTGGGGTGTGCGCTTGGGGAAAGATGAAGCTTTACGCCAGCAGGTGGCTTGGAAATTGAAAGCATCTCGACAAACAGCACCCCTGTGGAATGGTAAGCAGTTTACCTATGAAATGGAGAAGGCTTACAAAGAAATGTGGCAGAATTATCTTGACAAAAAATAAGCTCGTAGTAAGGTAGGACTTACGCAAGTGTCACAAAAAATTAAACCTTTTAGTTTGTAGTAAGGGCTTCAGCCCTGATTTTGAGGACTAAAGTCCTCACTACAAACTAAAAATAATATACCAGTTGCATAAGTCCTATAAGGGATTTAGCCCTCACTACAAACATTAGAAATTATCCCAATCTTTACCATAATCTTGGACTGGATATTGAGTCCAACAATCACGCAGCCATTGCCGTCCACAAGCTTGTAAATACCAATGAACACTACTATCAACCCAGTCGTAAGGAGATTTGACTAAACCATGTTTGACTGGGTTGTAATGAATATAGTTAACAGTTGTATAGTAATGTCTTTGGGAGCGAATAGCGCGATCGCTCCAACGATACCAAATTTTTCTCTTAGTAATATTGTCCTCTATATTCCACTGTCGAGAAAGCGCACCATGTATTCTACGAAATAATTCACTTAATACATCAAAATTTTCAACATAAACCAGTAGATGATAGTGATTAGGCAAAATAACCCAAGCACAAATTCTTAAGTTCGTAGTGAGCGCTTCAGCGCTATTCTCTTCATTTACACTCCCAGCAAACCGATCAAAAATCATATCTAGCAATTGCTGACGACGAGATTCAGTGTGTATATGACACTGATGTTCATAACAAGCTACCGTTAATAAATAAAATTGCTTATCTTGTACAAGATGTGGTGGAGAGTGGGGTGGATAACCCTGGCTTAAGCGATATTGAACTAGTTCAGCTTTTTGCTCTGTTGTCAGCTTACGATACTCATACATAGATTTTTTTAGCACTGAAGTGCTTACTACAAACAATTCAAAAGTTCGTAGTGAGGACTTTAGTCCTCTTCCTCTATAATTACAAATTTAAGCACTGAAGTGCTTACTACAAACAGTTCAAAAGTTCGTAGTGAGGACTTTAGTCCTCTTCCTCTGTAATTACAAATTTAAGCACTGAAGTGCTTACTACAAACTTCTTTATAAAAGGCTTCTAAACCTATGACACAAGCTTTATCATCAAAAAGACGATCGTGATTTTGCCTCATTCTTCCCGCAATATTGCTTCGCAAAGCTGGATCTAGTCCTAATTTGACAGCAATTTCAATGTATTCTGCTTCATTTTCACCAATGGTATCTGTCACCCCCAGCATTTTCAGGAAGCTGTCAGAGTGACGACCCCGCATAAATTCTCCTGGACAGGTAACAATGGGGAGATTACAAGCGATCGCTTCTAAGCTAGTATTACCACCAGACCATGTAAATGTATCTAGATAAACATCTGAAAGCAAGTTAATCATTAGATAATCTAGTCGCTCTGGAATACTCAGAAACACACAATAATCTTCACTGTTCAAACCAATAGCAGCAAAAGCCCGCTTCAGGCGTGGCTGAAGTAAAGTACCACGCAAAAATACAAATTTAGCTTGTGGAACGCGATGAGCAATTTCTGCAAAAATAAAATCATATTGCGGTAGATACTTGAAAGGAGCTTGGCAGCATAAATAGATGACTGCATCATCTGATAGCTGAAAATCTGAGCGAGTTTTTATAACTGGTGGAATATATGGTTTAGGATAAGAAACGCCAATATTAGGCAAACGAATTAATTTTTCTGAATAATGTTCTTGGGCATTTTCCGGTTCCATTAACTCACTAGATAAAAAGTAATCAATTGTAGGTAAACCAGTTGTCACCGGATGTCCCCAAGCTGTACATTGCACAGGCGCAAGCCGCAAACCTGCCATTTGCATCGTTTGCGGATTCATCCCAATTTCAGGAAAAACTAAAATGTGCAGCTTATCAGCAATTATCTGTTCACAAGCTGCTGATAAATTATGAGGAATATGGTGGAAAACATCACTATATTCTTTAAATTGTTCAGTAACTTGATCTGGTTCATTTCCTGTGTAATAACAGTAAATTTCAAAGTTTTCATGATTGCTATGACGCAACCAACCTGTTAACCAAAGTGTTCCACTATAAGAATGAAGGTAATGTGAAACGTAACCAATGCGAATTTTTTCTTGATGCTGAAGTTTAGGTATTGATAAAGGTACACACCATTGAGGAAAGTTAGCAGCCATAATTTTATGTACTAACTTGCCGTATTGACATTGCAACTCTATATCATTTTGTGCTTGATATGATAGGTAAAAATTAGTGAGCCGACCTATACCTGCTAAAGCACTATTTTGCTCTTCTGTAGTTTTAAGAGACGTATGCTGAATTAAATATTGCAGTCCTTGAGTAAAGCGCTGACGATAAAAGTTTATTTCCTCTTTATTTTCGTATATTGATGGAACTGTTAAATGTTTGAGGATTTGAAAAGTATAATCATTAGGTAAGCAGTTAGCAGCATTCTCTGCACTTAAAATTGCTTCTTGAATACGTCCATTCCGCCGCAAATCGATGATTAATGAAAAATGTAGTCTTCCATCTGTAGGGTAAAGTTTAATTCCTTGCTGGAGAGTATTAAAATATTCGTCTAGCAGGTTTAATTGTCTATAACAATGGCTTAAGTTCCAATAAATATCTACATCACCTGATTGGATTTCTAGGAGTTTTTGATATTGCGCGATCGCTTCCTGATATTTACCTTGAACAAATAAGCTATTACCTAACTTAAAAAAAAACTGTGCTGTACTTACTTCTTTTAAATTTTTTAGAAAATATGAAGGAATTTGCTCTAGTTGTTTGCTGACAATTATCTTTTGATTTTCATTTTCTAAACAAACTCTCGCATTGATAAGAGGGAGTAAAGTTTGCCACTGAATTTCCGTCAAATCAACTACTAAGGAAATTGTTAACTCCTCAGTTATATCTATTTCTTCTTCCATCATTAGATTCATAGCTATAGCCGCTAGAAAAATATCGGCTTCTTCACCCGAAGTATCGCTGGTATCAATTAAAAGTGTAATTTTGCTCTTATCTGGGTGAGTAGCTATACTTTGAATAACTTGTTGTATTTCAACACCTAAATCGTCTTCATCTACTGACCAGTCTGGAAAAATGACTATATTTATTTCCTTCAATTTAAAATTATTTATAAAATTGCTGTTTTGCTGTTTTTCTGAAGTAAAATCTAAATTAAAATCTTGAGATAATTTATTTAAGACAGGAATAACAGAAGTTTTTCCATGAAATCCAAAAGTATTTTCCCAAGAAAAGTTGTCTATTTCTTCTATGGGTTGCTCAAAACTAAATTTAACAGCTATTTCTAAAGGTGCAAATTTAATATCTTGATCTTTAAACCAGTCATGAAAATAATGGCAGATAACCAAGTCTTCTGATAAGGAAGATGTTTTTAGGTTATCAAAATCTAACTGTGAAGATACTTCTAGTAACTTTTTACTTCTTAGGGAAAAACCACCATTGCCTACTCTATTTTTAGTTAAGTCAAGTATATCTACAGTTTTACCTTGAGAATTAACTAGATGAGTTTGTTTACGCCAAGGTGCACCAATATAATCATAATTTAAAAATTCCTCTGACCACAGTTGAGGATTGATAATAAAACCATCTCCTTGTGTAACTAAGCAAAATTCAGTATTTATAAATGAATTAAGCTCTTTAATAACAAATCGGCTATATTCAACTAAATTTTTTATAGGAGCAATTTTAATAATTTCTAATTGTGGTAAAAATTCCAAATACCTTTGATCAATTTCCTCAGATGTGAAAAATAATACTCTATTAAAGTTTACGTTTAAATTAGAAATCACTAAGCTCAGTAAAGTGAGTTCTATCTCTACGGAAGATATGGTTACTAAAGTTGTATTTTGCAGATTTATTTTATTTGTGTTTATAGCAAGTAAATAAATAGCATTATTCAATAATTCTGTGATATTAATAGCCTGTTCTATTTTAGGTAAAGTTCCACTATAAAAAGTTCTTTCAGTAAAATTATCTGCTAGGGTATCTCTGATTACAAAAGGAGGATGTTTTAAGGGAAACTGTATTTCTTCAACAGGTATATTAGATAGGATACTATTTGAATCTGTTGCATGAGTTCCTTCTTTTCCAAAACCAATATTAGAAACTAAATTTATATTTGGTAAAACACTTAAACCTTGATTTATATAACAAGCAAATAGCCAAGGATAATCCCAAGTATCAAATCCTTCATAGATACTTTGGAAAGTTGCTGACCAGTATCTAAATGCTTGTTCATCTTGGAGAATATCAAATAGCCAATTTTCATCTCTCACTTGAGGCCAAAGTGCCATAGTATCATCATAATATTGCCATGCTCTTTTCCAAGTAGCCCATCCCCAACAATGGTTATAACGAGAAAAATAATAACTATAATTTCGTGTTCTTTGTCCAAACTGGAGATTCTGTCCAGAAACCAACATGATTCTGGAATTATGACGATAGTTTTCTAATAACTCTTCACAAAAGCGGAAAAAGCTAGAGTGAGGAAGACAATCATCTTCTAAAATAATGGCTTCTTCAACTTGAGAAAATACCCAATCTAAGCCACTATAAATTCTTTTTCTACAGCCTAAATTAATATCAGAGTAATTAGTTAATACTTCACATTCCCAATCAACTTGATTAATAATAGCCCTAGCAGCAGCACACTTTTCTGCTTCACCGGGCTTATCTGTCCTTGATCCATCAGCTACCACTAATAATTTAGGGGGTTTAGCTTGACGAATTTTTTGAAAAACTTGCTCTGTTACATCAGGACGGTTAAAAATGATGAAACAAACTGGAGTTTTTAATTGCCATTCACTCATAAACTTTTACTTCTTAAATTGCAATTACAGGACTGGTAATCTGAAAACAGGATCTTCCTAAACAAGAACGTTTTTCACTAGGTAATCCCCCTCTTGATAACAGCTTAATATCTTTAAAGAAGATGGAAGTGCAGTTTTTATAAAGATAGCTGGGAATCATTCCATAAAAATCAATCCTTATAAATCCAGATTCTAGTATTTTTTTAACACCTTCTGCGTATCTGTGATCGTCTGTGTTATCAAAAATGATAAATCCCTGATACTTTACTTTAGATAAGGCAAATTCAGCACACTGATTTATATTAATGTGAAGCGTTTTGGAATTCTTCTAAAGTGCAAGAAGGTAACTGTTCTAATCCTGTTTGATTAATAAATTCTTTGTTTTCATGCTCTAAAACAATTCTAGAGGACAAAACTGGTAACAAACCTTTATATTCATCCGTTGAATGGATATTTAGTAAATTAAATTCTGGGAATTTATCATTATTAATTCCTGTATTCTTATCATAGCAAAGGTTAATTAAAACATCTGCTAATAAAAATTGTGCGTCTTCAAGATTGGTCTTTTGAGTATCAATAAGTAAAGTAATATCACTATTTTTGGGGTGATCAATAATGGCTTGGCATACATTTATCATCTGTTCAAATATTATATTTATGGATTGATTCCAATCGGGAAATATTATTAAATTTATATCTTTAAAATTTAGTTGATAACTGGTTTCTTCTGATTTTATTGCTTTTAGTACAGCATGAACGTGAATAACTTGATGTGCCGACTGTTTTTCTTCAATGCTAACAATACTAAATTCCCCCTTAAAACCATAATGACTTTGACAACCTGCTAAATAAAGAGGAAATTCTTTGCAATAATACATAAAAGAATTAATATTCCAAAAACTGACATGGGTAGGATCTTGAAATGCTCCCCTTCCATCTGTTGATGGTACACTAATGTCAATTATTGCATCTGGTTTACAGATTCTCCATATTTCGTTCATGGTATGAATCCTATCAGGTAGATGCTCAATAAAATCATGTGCTTTGATAAAATCAACACTATTATCAGGAAATGGAAAATTACCATTTAAATCAGCAATAACATCAACTTGATGACCAGCAATAACATCAACTCCTATAAAACCTTCTTCTTTATGAGTTCCACATCCTAAATCCACACAAATTAATTTTGATGGTGCCAATGGCTCAGAATTATCCATAGTGCCAATTTCTTCATTTTTATTATCAAACTTTTGTTGTTCCAAATTAATTATTTTATTTTTTTGCTTACTAGCAATTAATAATATACCATTGTTTTGAAAATATTTTCTTCCCGGATACAAGTGTTCTAATTTAATTTTTGCTTCTAATTCTATAGGATGCATAAAAATTAGATCAATTTTATCAATTGCAAAAGAACTTTGATTAATATATGCTAAATAATCTTCTGTAAATAAGCGATTAATATGAGGTGAATGGTAAATATAATAAACCATTAAATTCGCAGTTTCTATGTCAGTAAATTGGCATAGATATTTATACATTTCTGGTGGAGTCATTAAGAGATGACCCCAAGGAGGTATGGGAGAGTCACCAAAATGGAACTTTCTCCCTTGTTGATCAACAAGATTAGGTAAATGATGTCCATCATAAGCAGACCAGATGGGTGAAAACATTGAAAATAATTTGCCTCCTGGTTTAAGAGCCAGAAACATTTTATCCAAAGCTAATGGTAATTTATGAATATGCTCAAAAGTCGCAATGGAAAAAATTAAATCGTATTTCTGATAATATTCTTCGGGTAAATCTTCAATATTTTCTAGATAAAAGTTATATCTGGTTGGTGGTCTATTATTAAACTTGTAATCAGAAATATTTTTAATATCTTTAATAATTGTGCCTGTGTGAGTTATTCCTCCGGTTTCTTGTAGTGATTTTTCATAATCCGGGGTTTCAATTCCTGTCCATGATTTCACACCGAGATAGTCAAAAACAAAATCAGGAGGTAAACTTCCCCCTACTTCAAGCACATCTTTATTTTCTAATCCCACTAATTCCTGACAGATATGGGCGAAATTGACATGATAACTAAGGTTAAAATTAGATTGGCATTCTTGTATTTGTTCTTGTGTTAGCATTTGTCCCTCCAAATATATTAATTAATTTAAAAAATTATCAAACTGCTGTAGATTTTCTTTTACTTTGCTCCTTCCGCCACCCTCTTCTTCACATCCACCAACACAGTCTGATAATCCTGCCTGTTAGGATGCAATTTCACCAACCTCTCCATCAGGGCGATCGCACCCTTTATTAATTAGACTTCGGCTCGTTATTTGTCTGGGAATCGCCCTTCCCCTCTTGCTTCTTAATCTGCTCTAATACAGTTTTGTAATCTTGCCGTTCGGGGTGCAATTTCACTAGTTTTTCTAAAGGTTTCATCGCACCTTTAGGATCGTTCAATTTCAAGCGCAACACAGACAGTTTTTCTAAAGCAAGTTGGTTTTCTGGTTCCCGTTGTAATACCAACTCGTAGCCCTTCACCTGCTGCTGTAACGCTAACTCAGGAGAAACAGACGCAGTTGCTGGCTTGGGACTTTGAAGAGCCTGTTGAATTGACGGAATAGTTGAAAATAGTATAGAACCCATAAACGACGCTATTGACACCATCGTTAAAATCCTTTGTCGCCGCTCAATCTGCTTTTTGCGGGTAGTTAAATATTCTTCTCCTTTACCTGGCATGTCTTAATATTTGCTGCGGTAAATACTTAGGTATCAGCAAACCTCCCGCTATGAGGATACCCACCTGTTCAACAGAAACTAACATCTTGGCTATAAATTTTTCACACAAAATTCAAAACCTGACTCTCAATCTCATGGGGGTTTGTGGTATGTCAATGCTGTGTGAAGAATTTAATCCAGCGCGCCCCCTCACCTTCAAAGCAAAATCCTCTACAGTACCTAAACACAGCAACTTTAGAACTTTACGTGGTTGACTGTTGACGCTTCACAGTCAACAGCGAACAGTCTTCTTTAGTTGAAAGTCCTTTAGAAGTTTTATTCTCTGGCCAAAAGATTAAAATTATATAAAGATTTGCGATAAACATGCTTAACTTACGGATGTTTGCGATATTGTAAATAACGTTTAAAGAAATATAAAGAGTAGACATTCCTACTCAATTGCAAACTTCATAATCAGTCAAAAACTTGCAAATTAGCCTGTGTTCTATCGTTAATTCGACAAACGCATTTGTTTTTTGTGACTAAAACAAATAAACTTTTCCGAATCGCCCTGACTCAGGCGAGCTTTTCTACCTAAGGAATTCCAAGAAAACATTCTATAGAAGACTGTTGGCTGTTGACAGTTCACAGTCAACAACCAACTACCTAAAGCTGTTGTTTATTTTTTGGAGTTCCCTTATACTTTACCCACCTCATACTTTAACCCTTAGTGGGTTTATGTAAGAAGTTGAAGGAGTGCTTAGCACAATTAAAGCCTTCTGGTGGTGATTACCGTACAAAAATCAATTTTCCAGTAATTGAGTAGAGTTTGTTATGGTATAGTTAGAAAGTTAAGACTAGCTTTACCAAATTACACCACTCTACGAGCCGGCAACAATTGCAGAATGGAAAGCAGTTTTAATTAAGCATTTACCAAACAAAATCTGAATTCAATCGAGGTTATGACTCAGCAAGTAATTCACCCAATGGTGAAATTGCAGCGTAACGTGCAATCACTCATAGAATCGAATATTATCAAGCCAAGCGATAGTATCTGGAAAATCGCTTTGCTCTACGGCAACGATTGGCAGCACTGGAAACAAGAACTATTGGACTTTGGCTTTAGTATGCAAGACCCAATTAGCGAATTGCTAGCTGTGGAAGCTTGGGATGAAGAATAGGGAATCGGGCATGGGGCATTGAGAGTGCTGAGTGAGGAGTTAAGAGTTATTCTCCATTGTCTCCCTCATTTCCCTCATCCGTCTTGTCTCCCCATCTCCCCACCTCCCTATCTGCCAATTTTCTAAGCTTTACAAGCAGCTAGAGCCGCAGCTAATTCCTGAGCAGTCTGATAGCGATCGCGTGGCAATGGTTCGGTAACGCGATCGATAACATCTCTCAATTGGGGACTAATGGTGGGAACTTTTGCCACATCAAACCTGAAGTGTCGCCCCCGTTGGCGGTAATACTTGAAGGGATTTTCGCTGGTGAGCAGAAAAATCAGTGTTGGCCCAATTGCATATAAATCAGATTGCGTCAAAGGTTGTCCTCGTTCTTGTTCGGGAGCGCAGTAACCTTCTGCGCCAATACGAGTACCTGGTGCTGTGCCTATTTCTTTAACTGCGCCAAAATCCAACACCACTATGCGATTTTGAAAATTCCGCACCATCAAGTTAGCGGGTTTAATATCGCGGTGGATGAGTGGAGGATCTTGACTATGAAGATAGTCTAAGATATCGCATGTTTGGCTCATCCAAGCGATGGCTTGGGCTGGGGTTACTGGGCCAGTGGTGGAAACACGTTTTTCTAAATCTTGTCCGTGGATTAATTCCATTGCCAAGTATTTTTTTCCACCTTCCACAAAAAAATCATAATACTTGGGAATTCCAGGATGCTTAAGAGATTTGAGAGTGTACGCCTCACGCTCGAATAATTCTTGAGCTTTGGCGATTCTCACCATATCAGCATTCATTTGCTTCAACACCAACAGTTGTGGCGTACCCGCAATTAAACCCGCCGCATCCCAAGCCAGATAGGTAGTACCCATACCTCCTTGTCCTAGAGTCCGCAACACCTGATAATGGCGAATCGTTTGTTGCACTGACAACGGTTGACCGCAGTGGATACAAAACAAATTATTTGGGGAATTACCTTCATGGGTGCAGGTGTAAGATACAATCCCAGGATTTCTGGCTGAGGAGACTGTTGGAAATGCATTTTCTGGCGTTTCTTGTGTCTCTTGCCAGGATAACGAAACATCCGGTGATTTTAGCTCCCGAATTTGAAATAGTAGTATTGGGCCTCCCTGGGCGAGTTGCAAAATAGAATTGTCTGGTAGAAGGCTTTGAATTACCAGGACACCATTGAGGAAAGTTCCGTTTGTACCCTGACTAATTAATTGCCAAGTATCACCATTGCTAGCAGAATCAACTTGTCTTAGTTCCAGATGATGCCGAGAAACCAAACTATCAGTTAAAACAACGTGATTGTCTGCTGCTCGACCAATGCGAATTATGGAAGAGTTTTCAAAGCACCACTGATGGAGCGGCGTTTTCTGTTGCGGTTCTAACAGGGTCAGAGTAACCACAATACAACCTTTGAGGTAAGGGATTAGGGAGTAGGGGGAAATGAAGAAGATGAGGGAGGTGGGGAGATGGGGAGACAAGGAGAGGGGGTAGACAAGGAGAGAAGTCCGATCGGAGGAAATCTCCGATCAGAACTTCGGAGAGAAAGATTGCTACCTTGTCCCGTTCCCATGCCCCATGCCCAATGCCCCATGCCCCATGCCCCATTAATGTTTAACTTTCAAGATTTGGACGCACTTTTGCCCGAATCAGTATAGCAGTAATATTATCGTGACCATTGTGTTGGTTCGCCAAATCGATTAAGTCTGTAACGCCGCGTTCTAAGTTGGCGCTAGAACTCAGTAACGGTTCCAGGTGAGTTTGCCAATGGGTTTCTAGGAGATCGTTATCTGATAAACCGTCTGATGCCAATACTAGAAGGGTATCTTCATTGATCTCGAAAAACCCCACATCGGGATTAATGGAGTTTTCATCACGTGGCCCCAAGGCTTGGGTGAGTTGGTAGGCATCAGGCCGAGCGTAAGCTATACTTGCTTCCACTCCCCTGGTAATTTCCCGTTGCCCGACTTCGTGATCTATTGTGACTTGTTCTAATCCCTGCTTGCGCGTTACGCGATACAGACGACTATCTCCCACATGAGCGACTGCTGCTTGGGTGTCTTGAATTAAAAGCATGACCAGAGTTGTGCCCATACGCCCAACTCCAGAACGAGCATCTTGTTGATTGAGCTTGTAAATCGCGTCATTAGCTAAATAAACTGCCTCACGAATGCTATTTTCTGTTGGCAGTTGATTGGGAGTCCAATGTTCTTGAAAATATTGCCTGAGAGTGTTGACTGCTAATTCACTGGCTACCTCGCCGCCAGCGTGTCCGCCCATCCCATCACAGAGAATGTACAAACCATGCCCTTGCAAAATTCGAGTTTTGGGCAACTCCAACTTTTCAATTTTGGTTTCAATACCAAAGTAGTCTTCGTTGTGATGGCGTTGACGCCCAACATCTGTGCGTCCTGCATCTTCTAAACTACTTAACTGCATTGCCAGCACGACGGTTGGCATATCATCAGTTTTACTAATGATATCTTCTGGGTCTTCTGATTGCACAATAGTAGGCACAACAGTATGTTTCTCCTGTACTGGGGGCAAAGTTCCACTTCCTAGTGCTTCTAGTTCTACGGAAATTTCCTGCAAACGCGATCGCAACTGTGCAATAGTTTCAATTTTACCTGCCTCCAAATCCCCTAACATCTGCACCACTGAACCAAATTGAGTGCGTTGAGTTTGTCTAAATAGCGTTTGCCAAACCCGCCCCAAAGCTTGGATATTTAACGGTTGTTCTGAACTCACAGATAGACTTTGGTCATCTTCCTGATTATTCAGTGAATCTACATACAATCTTTGTAGCGCCAGCGTTTGATCTTCATCCAATCGCAAATTCGACAATTCCAATAAACTTTGACGACAATTCACTGGTTCCAATACTGACCAAAGTATGGTCATTTGATAACACCAGTGTAAAATCTTTAACGAACTCGTTGTTTCTTCTTGCCACGAATCAAGTAAAAGCTGCCAATTCGAGCGGTCTTGGATTACTATTACCTGTTTATCTCCTTGCTGCCATGCATCGTGAATCGGTGGTATTCCTGGGTGGTCTTGGTATTGTAAAGCAATGTAAAGTTTAGCAACACTGGGAATTGCATTTGCAGCCACTGATGGCGTTACCACATCCGATTGCTGATTTCCTAATATTGCTTCAATAGGTGATATTTGATACGGTTGACAGTCTAAAACCCTGGCCTCTACCTCTGTAATATTTTCTAGACAAGGCAGGGATTCTAACAATTGGTAGCGCTCCTGAGAATCTAAATAGGAGCCTGATGTCATTTCCAAAGTAGCAGGTGGAGGAGATGAGGGGGATGAGGAGGATGAGAAAGATAAGGGAAAATTTACTTCCCCTGCTTCCCCATCTCCCCGATCTTCAGTTGTTTCTTGAGTAATAATTGCCCAAAATACTGTTCCACATTCCGTACCACAGTTGTGACAGCGTAGCGCATTCACTGGAACATCGGTACTGCATTCAGGACAGACTTTATGAGTCAGGGACGTGCCACATTTTTGACAAAATTTGTTGGTATTAGGGTTTTCAAATTTACACTGAGGGCAAATCAGCATAGTGGAAGTTCCTTAATTCCCGTTCCAAGGTGGTTCTAGCCACTAAAATCCAAGGTGCCAAATTGGCTGCCCCTGACTACAGTAGACTTACAATAGATTGTAGTTTTAACGGTGAGTTTTGGTGGCAGTATTAATTCTGACGCAGAAAAAATTTTAATGGAAATGGGGCATGGGAGATGGGGTGATGGGGTGATGGGGTGATGGGGTGATGAGGGAGAAAGATTGCTACCTTGTCTACCTTGTCTACCTTGTCCCGATTCCCCATTCCCCATGCTCAAGATTCTGGCAACTGCGGCGGTTCGGCATCAAACCATTTTTGATAAATTTGCTTGTAGGTGCCATTGGATAACAAAGCGGCTAAAGCTTTGTTAATTGTCTCCAGGTGGGGGGAGTCTTTGGGTGTGGCAATACCGTAGTATTCTTCGGTGAGTAGGTCGGCAACAACTTTGATGCCTTTGAGTTTGCCGTTTTTAATTGCATACAAGGTGGCGAAAGCATCGCTAACTACAGCGTCAACATTGCCGTTGAGCAAGTCTTGAAAAAATTCAGGCCCGGAGTTAAAAGTACTGATTTTGGCGTTGGGGATAGTTTTGACGAAGTCTGCCCCAGTGGAACCTATTTGTACGGCAATTTTTTTTCCTTGGAGACTGTTGAAGTCTCTGATATTTTGATTGTCTTGGCGGACAGCGATCGCCAGTCCGGCTTTAAAATAAGGTCGTGAAAAAGCAATTGTTTTTAGGCGTTGAGGGGTAATTGTAATCCCACTAATTGCGGCATCAACTCTTTTGGCTTGCAAAGCTGATATCATGCCATCAAAGGGTAAATTTTCAAAATCAACTTTAAACTCTGCCACTTGGGCGATGGCATTCATCAAATCAATATCAAATCCCTCTAACTTGCCGCTAGCTGTTTGGATTTCAAAAGGGATAAAAGTCGGGTCTGTAGCAATCTTGAGAAATTTAGCGTCTTGCTTGGTACTGGGATAGAAACTGTTACAAGCAAGAATCAGCAACAGACAACCTAAGCTCGAAATTAGCTGCTGCCACTTCCACTTAATTAATTTCACTATAGTAATTCTGTTCTATCAGTCAATTTTTGTGATGCTTGTGATGATGTTATAAGAAAGAATACATTCATCAACAAACAAAATCTACACTGGATTTTAATTACTGGCAGAATTCACCAATTCAGCAGTCAGAATTGGCTAACTCCAAAAAGTAAATTATTGTGCTTTGGGCTGTTGACTGTTGACCGAAGGAAACAAACGATACAAGCCCCTAAATTTATTTATGAGGATAATAATTTTGAATTTCCTTGTATTGTTCTTTAATTGTTGATTTTGAATTGCTTATGGCTTCTATCATGCATACTTATCAAATTGCTGATTTGTTTACCGAACAAGCCAAAAACCTCGCACCTTTAACCTATGGCACAGAGTTAACTAAAATCGTTACTGTCAGTTTTACATATGGTTTAGCTGACCCAACTCTTTTTCCTTATGCTGATTTGGCAGCTGCCACTGCTAGTGTACTGGCACAAGAAGCTGCGGCCGCTCTTAATTACGGCCCGCCTTCAGCTCAACTCTACGAGCAAATTATCCTCCGGTTACAGGCTCAAGGAATTGCTGCCGATCGCGATCGCCTCCTCATTGGCTACGGTTCTGGGCAGATTCTCGGCTTACTACCAGATGTATTTATCGAACCTGGTGATGTGGTAATTGTGGAAGGCCCTACCTTCTTGGGAGTAGTTGTGAGATTTGTCCACGCTGGTGCAAGCTTGGTTACCATTCCTGTGGATGAATTGGGAATGAATGTGGATGTTCTAGAAGAAACTTTAAGGGATTTGAAAAAACAGGGCATTCGACCCAAGTTTATTTACACCATTCCCACCTTTCACAATCCCACAGGCACTACTATGCCTTTATCTCGCCGCCAAAAATTAGTAGCACTGGCGGCTGAATATGGTGTACTGGTGGTGGAAGACGATGCTTATAAGGATTTGCGTTTTCAAGGAGAAACAGTGCCTTCCTTGGCATCCCTTGACCAAGAAGGGTGGGTGTTATACGTGAGTACCTTCTCAAAAATTATTGCGCCTGGTGTCAGGTTGGGGTTTGCTTGTGGCGATCGAGCTATTATTGAGCGCTTGGCAATGTTCAAAAGCGAGGGGCCTGTGGGGCCTTTTGTGAGTCATGTAGTTGGCTGCTATTGTGCCACAGGCAAGTTAGATGCTCACATCCAGAAGTTAATTGTATCCTACAGACATAAGTGCAATTTGTTGTTAGATGCGATCGCTGCTGAATTTCCCAGCGATGTAGTTGCTTTGTCACCAGACGGTGGCTTTTTCGTTTGGTGTAAATTACCGCAGAATATCAGCGCCAAAGCACTCCTGAATGCTTGTGCAGAACACGGCGTGAGTTTTCTACCAGGAACTCGCTGCTACGCCAACGGCCAAGGCGATGATGCTATCAGGTTAGCTTTTAGCTTTCAACCAAATGACAAGATTGTTGAAGGAATCGCTACCCTTGGAAAAGTGTTGCGCCAATGGCAGCGATGAACTGGAGAGGACAAGGGTAGTCATACCATTTCACTTTAAAATTGATACAAATATACAGCAGGGGGCAGGGGAGAGAAAGAAAATATGATGTGAAGAAATTGGGTAATTTATTCTCTGGAAATTCCCAACATCAATATCCGGTTGAATACTTACCAATTAAGTTGAGGCTCTGAGACTGAGAGTTTTTAACTATTAAGTAATGAAGCGAACTTGATTCATTCTGAATTCTGAATTCTGAATTCTGAATTCTGTATTCTTCTTCAAAAAATTTGTTCTAAACGCTCGAAATCCCGCTGCACTTCATACCAGAGGCTTTTATTATGGGGGTCTGTTTTCAGGGCTTTTTTAAGATAAATTCTAGCTTTGAGCAGCTGGTTTTCGGAAATTAACGCCCGTCCCCAGAGTTGGTAGGCAACTGCTAGCCATTGGCGGACTTCTGCATCACCTGATAACCGATCTGATAAAGCTTCCGCTAGGGCAATGGCTTGGGGAAATCGTCTTTCTTGCAAAAATCGCTGCAATTGTTCGTAAGTCTTCCACTTTAGCCGCTGTTCTATTTCCACCAAATTCGGCGGCTTTGGTGTTCCTGGTTGCTGGGGTTGCGCTTTTGTGCTATGTGTTTTTTCCCGATGCGTTGCTTTGGGGCGATCGCGTCCCGACGACGTTGACACCCGATCTTTATGTGCTGCTGTTTCCTCTTCTGGCAGTACTACCGTCAGCAGGAGTTTGTAAGCCTCTGTCAAGGCAATGAACTTATCTTTGGCTTTATTGTCATCTGGGTTGATATCGGGGTGATATTGCTGCGCCAGTCGTCTATAAGACGCCTTAATGTCAGCAAAAGAGGCTCCCGACCTTAAACCCAATAAACGGTAGCAATCTCCAAGATCCATCTTGAGCTACGAGCTATCGAATATTTATCTAAGGGCTATCAGCTATGAGAGCGTCAAAGCCTGAGATTTTAATCATAAATGTTAATTCGCTATTTTAAAGTTCAATTTTGACAGTTTTTTTAACGTGGGGCAAAGGGTATGGGGCAAAGGGCAAAGGGAAAGGGGCAAAGGGCAAGGGGAAAGGGGCAAAGGGCAAGGGGCAAAGGGCAAGGGGAAAAGGGCGAGGGGCAAACGGCAAGGGTCAAAGAGCAGGGGAGAAAGCGAAGACCTCTCCTTTCCCCTTTTCCCTTTCCCCTTTTCCCTTTCCCCTTTCCTACGGTCTCTCTTCTATCACACGGTCAATTAAACCGTATTCTTTAGCTTCTTGGGCAGACATGAAAAAGTCGCGATCCATGTCTTTTTCAATTTTGGCTAGGGTTTGACCGGTGTTGTCAGCATAAATTTGGTTTAGCTGGTTGCGAATCCGGAGAATTTCTCTAGCTTCAATTTCGATATCGCTTGCTTGTCCGCGAGTACCGCCGGAAGGTTGGTGAATCATAATCCGTGAGTGAGGCAATGCTAAGCGCTTGCCTTTGGCTCCACCTGCTAGTAAAAATGACCCCATAGAGGCTGCTAAGCCTGTGCATATTGTGACCACATCTGATTTGATGTGCTGCATGGTGTCATAAATTGCCAGCCCAGAGGTGACCATACCACCAGGTGAATTGATGTATATGTAAATATCTTTGCCTGGATCTTCGGAATCCAGATATAGCAAGAAGGCTATAATCTCATTGGCAATTTTATCGTCAATTTCTTCACCCAAGAATATAATTCGTTCCAGGGAAAGACGAGTATAAATGTGAACCCATTCCTCCATCTGCCCCCCTGGCAAACGATAGGGGACGCTGGGGTAACCAATAGGCATAATTTGCTCCGTTATTACAATGATTTATAGCAAGGATGAAGCCTGGTAGCTCCTGTGGGTTGGAGTGAGTTGAAATCACAAGAAATCAGACTCACTTCATGTTTTAAAGGACGCTAGCAGGTAGCGGGGGATTGGCGACTTCTTCTTTCTCAAAAACTCGGTCAATCAAACCGTATTCCTTAGCTTGATAGGGAGTCATGTATAACAGACGATCCATATCTTTGCTAATTTTTTCTGGCGATTGTTCGGTGTTGCGAGACAAAATCTCAACCAATGATGCCTTGTTAGCTAGAACTTCCTTAGCCCGAATTTGAATATCGGTTGCTTGGCCTTGGGCGTAGCTCTTGGGTTGGTGCAGGATGATGGAAGCATGGGGTAAGCTAGCACGGCAACCTTTTGTACCAGCACTGAGGAGCATCGCTGCCATACCCATAGCGGAACCGATGCAGATGGTGTGGATTGGCGGCTTGATATATTTCATTGTGTCATAGATGGCGAAGGCTTCGGTTTCAAAGCCTATGGGTTCGCCACTGTAACCAGAAGTGCCTGTAGAGTTGATGTAAATTTTAATTGGTTTTTCTGGGTCATCGGACTGCAAATACAGGAGTTCGGCGATGATCAGTTTGGTGATTTGGGGAACTAAAGGAGTTCCTAAGTAGACAATTCGCTCCTTTAATAGTAGAGACGGTAAATCTGGCGGCGGTTTCCGGTAAAATCGATCGCCGTAATAAGGGGATTGAACAGCCTTGATGGCGGAAATGTCCATAGCAACTGATCGCCTGAAATTATGCCGTTAACTGTAATACATCCTAGCGTGATGCCAACTCTGTTCAAGGTGTGGATTTCTCCCTAGTGGTCTGCCAACCCAAAAATGTTAGGTGGAGGTTGGGTAAAGGTTAAAGGGTAAAGGGTAAGGGATTTAAAACCTTTCCCCTTTCCCCTTTCCCCTTTAAAGAGCCAAGTGAACTTGGCGAACTACTAGTGGAGAAGGGGGGCTGGCATCTGCCAATATTTGGCTTCTAAGATATTCTGATTATATTAATGTATTGCATGGGTTTTCCGTAGCGCTAAATTAGTGCTTTGAAGTTATTTACAAATATCTATATTCTCAATAGGAATTTGGGGTTATGAGGGTCAGCTTACAGCCTGCCTTGAATGATAGTAATTTAGACGCCAATCAAGTCAACTCTCAACGTCAGTTGGGAATTTCGATTTCGGCCATTGCCGAGGTTCAAGACCGCAATGTGCCACTGAATTTATGTTTAATCCTCGATCGCAGTGGTTCGATGAATGGCCGACCGCTAGAAACGGTAAAAAATGCCGCGAATCGTCTGGTGGATAGATTAAATCCTGGCGATCGCCTGAGTATTGTAGCTTTTAATCATCGTGCTACAGTGTTAGTACCCAGTCAAGCCATTGAAGATCCAGAAAAAATTAAGCAGCAAATTAACCGCCTAGCTGCTGATGGCGGCACTTCCATTGATGAAGGATTGCGGTTGGGGATTGAAGAATTGGCTAAGGGAAAAAAAGATAGCGTTTCCCAGGCCTTCTTATTAACCGATGGCGAAAACGAACATGGTGATAATAATCGCTGTTTAAAATTTGCCCAATTGGCTGCTAGCTATAATTTGACTTTAAATACCTTGGGTTTTGGTGACAATTGGAACCAAGATGTTTTAGAAAAAATTGCTGATGCTGGTTTGG
>VFQR01001226.1_pt1 | contig 21147 bp, 19 predicted proteins | sample 3512321 | NCBI WGS metagenome assembly VFQR01 (sample SAMN10412374, study PRJNA504923) | tailings metagenome | isolation source: Relicate 3 Philex TSF1 revegetated site | place: Philippines: Tuba, Benguet | collected 2017-08-29 | reverse complement strand
TTAAAGCGGTACGCGAGCTGGGTTCAGAACGTCGTGAGACAGTTCGGTCCCTATCCTCCGCAGCCGAAGGTGTCTTGAGGAAGGCTGTCCCTAGTACGAGAGGACCGGGACGGACGGAGCTCTGGTGTGTCTGTTGTCCTGCCAAGGGCACGGCAGATTAGCCACCTCCGGAAGGGATAACTGCTGAAAGCATCTAAGTAGGAAACCCGTTCCAAGATGAGGACACCCATGCGGTCAACGCAGTAAGGCCCGTGACGAGACCATCACGTTGATAGGCCGGAAGTGTACGCACGGCAACGTGTTGAGCTGACCGGTACTAATCGGCCGAGGGCTTGGTTGAAATCGTGCTCGTGCTTGCTCTGGAGTGCTCGGAGGGCTGCCCGCCTGCTCATGCAGGTGGCGGCGCCGTCCTTGACAACAGGTTTCGGTGACCATACCGGCAGGGCCACACCCGTTCCCATCCCGAACACGGAAGTTAAGACTGCCAGGGCCGATGGTACTTGGGGGGAGACCCCCTGGGAGAGTAGGTCGTCGCCGAATTGATCAAGAACACCCCCGGCTCCGGCCGGGGGTGTTCGTCGTTCACCGGTAGGCTCGTGCGTCCATGTCACCGTCCGGTCCACCGCCACGCCCGCGCCCCGGCCGGCCCCGCCCCGGCGAGGCGTCCAGGACGCCGGGGGCGGGCACGAGCCGCGGTGGGCGGCCACGTCGCGGCGCCGGCGACGGGGACCGGCCGGGTCGTCGAGGCGCCGGTGACGGGAGCGCCGGGGGGCGCGAGGGCGGCCAGCGCCGTGTCGAGGGCCGGCCGACGCGCGAGCGTCCCGACCGAGCCGGCGAGGGTCGCAGCGCCGACCGCGCCCGCCCGCAGCGCGAGCCCTCGCGAGGAGCCCGGCCCGACGGCCCACGCTCCGCGGCCGGGCGGCCCGACGGCGCCCGAGGAGGAGGACGGCCGGGCGGCTCACGCGCCGGTGGCGCCGGGACCGCAGGGTCCCGAGCCGATCGTGCGGACGGCCCTCGGGGCGCGCGCCCGGGAGGGCCGCGGCCAGGTCGTGGTGAAGGCTCGCGGGCAGGCGCCGCTGATGGCTCGCGTCCAGGTCGGACCGACGGGTCGCGTTCAGGTCGGCCCGGCCCGTCTCGAGGACGTCGTGGCGACGGCACGCGCGGAGGTCGCGCCGACGGGGCTGGCGGTGGCCGTCCCGACAGCTCGCGGGGCGGCCGTGGCGCGGGCAGACCTGCATCGGGCAGGAGCGGTGGCGATCGGCCGGGGCGGGTCCCCACGGCCGCGGAACGGCGCGCCGCCGAGGTGCGGGCGCGTCGCCGGGAGGCGACGGGCCGGGAGGGCCGGGAGGCGACGGGCCGGGAGGGCACCAGGCCGACGCGTGCCCCGCGCGGAGCGGCGGCGCCCCGCTCGACGGCCGACGACGTCCGCTGGGTGGACGAGGGCCCCGTGGGCGCCGACGACGGGGGGCTGCGCGCCGCCGCGCACGACGCGAGCCGGCGGGCGCGCCGCCAGGTCGACGCGCCCCAGGCCCGCTCGGGCGGGGGGCGTGAGCGGCCGCCCGGCCAGCTTGATCCCGACGTGGTCGCCGACGTCGAGCGGCACGCCGGCGCCGGCCGCGCCGGGCGGTACCGCGAGCGGCTCACGGCGGCCGCCGAGGCCCTCGGCCGGGGCCGCTACGACGACGCCCGGCGGATGGTGCAGCCGGTCCTGCGCGACCTCCCGGAGGTGGCCATGGCCCACGAGGTGGCCGGGCTCAGCTTCTACGCGACCGGGCAGTGGCGCAAGGCCGCGGCCGAGCTCGAGATCGCCCGCCGGCTGGAGCAGTCGGTGCGCCACCACCCTGTCCTCGCCGACTGCTACCGCGCGTTGCGCCGCTACGGCACGGTGGCGGAGCTCTGGGCGGAGCTGAAGGCGGCCTCACCCGACCCGGCGCTGATGGCCGAGGGACGGATCGTCGCCGCGGGTGCCTTGGCCGACCAGGGCGACGTCCCCGGTGCGCTGGCGCTGCTGGGGAAGGCCCGGGAGGTGCCGAAGAAGGTTCGCGAACACCACCTGCGGCAGTGGTACGTGCTGGCCGACCTGCTCGATCGCTCCGGTGAGGTGGTGGAGGCCCGCCGCTACTTCTCGATGGTCGCTCAGGCCGATCCCGACTTCGCGGACGTGGCGGCCCGGCTCACCGCGCTCGGACGCTGACCCCGGCGCGAGCGTGACACCCCCGGCCTAGGATCGTCGCCGCGGCTTCCCCCTCGACCTCGCCGCGGCCCGTGCGGGCCGCGCAGCCCTGGGAGGCCCCCGTGCCCGACACCTCCGTCACCTCCAACCTCGCGCTCCTCCGCGGCACCGTCGTCGGTGCCCCGCGCCGCATCCCGCTCCCGAACGGCGACATCCGCTGGTCCGTCGAGCTCGCCGTGGCCGCCGATCCGCTCGTCGGCACCGCGGCCACCACCGTCCCGGTCGTCTGCCACGGCCCGTCCCGAGCGGCCGACCTGGTCGAGCGCAGCGGCGACGGCGATGCGCTCGTCGTCGTGGGCAGCGTCCGCCGGCGGTTCTTCCGCGCGGGCGGCGCCACGCAGAGCCGCACGGAGGTGGTGGTCGACGACGTGGCCCGTGCCGGCTCGCGCCCGGCCGTGCGCAGGGTCGTCGCCACCGCGGCCGCCAGGCTGGGAGCCGGGGAGGGGGCAGCACTACCATCCCCGGGCACCCGGCCCCGAGCACAGGGAGTGCACCCATGAACCAAGCCCAGGGACCTCATCCGGCGATGCCGGCCATGCTGGAGCGCGCCCGGTCCGGCACCGGCTTCATCGCCGCCCTCGACCAGAGCGGGGGGAGCACGCCGAAGGCGCTGCGCCTGTACGGCATCGAGGAGGACGCCTACTCGTCCGAGGACGAGATGTTCGATCTGATGCACGCCATGCGCTCGCGCATGATCACGAGCGCCGCGTTCGACGGTCGGCGGGTGCTCGGCGCGATCCTCTTCGAGGGGACGATGGACCGTCAGATCGACGGTCGCGGCAGCGCCGAGTACCTCTGGGAAGCCAAGCAGGTGGTGCCGTTCCTGAAGGTCGACAAGGGCCTGCAGGACGAGGCCGACGGGGTGCAGCTGATGAAGCCCATGCCGGGCCTCGACGCGCTGCTCGCCCGCGCCGCCGGCAAGGGTGTGTTCGGCACGAAGATGCGCTCGGTCGTGAAGCACGCCGACGACGCCGGCGTGCGGGCCGTCGTCGACCAGCAGTTCGAGGTCGGCAGGCAGATCGTCCAGGCCGGCCTGGTCCCGATCCTCGAGCCCGAGGTCGACATCCACAGCCCCAGCAAGCGCGAGGCCGAGGAGCTGCTGAAGGCGCGGATCCTCGACCACCTCGCCGACCAGCCGGCCGACCAGCCGGTGATGCTCAAGCTGACCCTGCCCACCGAGGACGACTTCTACCTCGACCTCGTCGAGCACCCGTCGGTGCTGCGGGTGGTCGCGCTGTCGGGCGGTTACAGCCGCGACGAGGCCAACGCGCGCTTGGCCCGCAACCGCGGCGTGATCGCCAGCTTCTCCCGCGCGCTCACCGAGGGCCTGCGCGCCGACCAGAGCGACGAGGAGTTCGATGCCGCCCTCGACGCGGCGATCGAGTCGATCTTCGCCGCGTCGAGGACCTGAGCGCGCCGTCAGGGCGCGGCGAGGTCGGGTTCCAGCGAGCGCAGCACCAGCCCGGTGCGCAGCTTCGGGGTGAAGAACGTCGACTTCGGCGGCATGAGCAGGCCTTCGTCGGCGGTGCGGCGGATCTCCGCGATGCCCGTCGGGCGGATCAGCACCGCCGCGTCGGCGCGCCCGGCGCGCAGCTCGTGCAGCACCTCCGTCACCCCGTGCTGGTACGACACCTCCACCTGGCCGCCGTCGCCGCTCACCCCGGTGAGGGCGTGCTCCAGCAGGGCGCCATCGAGGTCGCGGACCCCGGGGAAGGCGCTCGGCTCCGGCACCAGCCAGGTGCCCGAGCCCTCGCGGTCGACGAGGCACAACGCCCCGCGGCGGACGGCCTCGCGTGCGAACGTCGCATCGACGGGCCCCGCGGGCTCGGTACGGAACGACCGCGCCAGCTCGGCGAGGAGCTCGCGCGCGCCGATGCCGCGGTAGAGGCGGTGGATGGCATCGATCGCCAGCTGGTCCGCGACCAGTTCGCCCACGTAGGCGAGGGTGAGGTCCCACGGCCCGGCACCGTCCTGCGCACGGCGCTCGTCGCGGTAGGTCCTGCTGATCGCGTAGCGGTGGTGACCGTCGGCGATGAGCACCGGCGAGGCGCCCACGGCCTCGCCGATGGCGGCGACGCGGGCGCCGTCGGTCACCCGCTCCACGGTGTGGACCACCCCGGCGGGATCGGTGCACCGCCCCAGCTCGTCGCCCGGCTCGTCGAGGAGCTCGGTGAGACCGGGCGTGAGCGACAGGCCCCACACGGGCGACAGGTTGGCGGCCGTGGCCCGCGTCAGGTCGAGCCGGTCGGTGGACGCCTTCGGCGTCGTGCGTTCGTGGGGCAGCACACCTCCGCCCCCTGCGTCGACCACCTCCAGTGCCCCGACGACGCCGACGGTGCTCCTCGGTGCACCGGCCTCGTCGTGGAAGCGCATGCGGTACAGGGTGTAGCTGGGCGCCGGATCGGCCGCGAGCGTGCCGTCCGCACGCCAGCTCCGCAGGATCCGTGCGGCCTCCGCGTAGCGGTCGCGGTCGGCGGCGGGCTCGGGGACGTCGACGGCGACCACGTTGCGGGGGTGGCGGGCGCGCAGCGCGGCGACGTCGTCGGCGGACAGCACGTCGTAGGGCGGAGCCGTCACGAGGTCGAGGTCGAGGTCCGGCCGGTACCGCAGGGCACGGAACGGTTCGAAGCGGGGCACCGGCACAGGATGGCAGCTGCTCCGCCGTGCGGACCAGCCGCCGTGCGAGCATGGGCGGCTCATGGCAGCTGAGCGGGCGCCGCACGGCGACGAGCCCGCGGTCGTGCTCTGCGACCTCGACGGGGTGGTGTGGCTGGCGCACCGCGCCATCCCCGGCTCGCCCGAAGCGATCGCTGCGCTCCGGGCGGACGGCCACCGCGTGCTGTTCGTGACCAACAACTCGGCGTCGACGGTGGCCGAGCAGGAGGCTGCGCTGGCCGCCATCGGGGTGCCCGCCGGGGGCGACGTCCTCAGCTCGGCGATGGCCGCCGCCCACCTCGTCGAGCCGGGCGAGCGGGTGCTCGTGGCCGGCGGGCCCGGTGTGGTGGAGGCGCTGACGGCGCGGGCGGCGGTCGTGGTCGACGACGGCCCGTGCGAGGTGGTGGTGGTCGGCTTCCACCGGCACTTCGACTACGACGGCATGCGCCGAGCCGCGCGTGCGGTGCACGCCGGCGCCCGACTGGTGGGGACCAACGACGACGCCACCTACCCGACCCCTGAGGGTCAGATCCCCGGTGGTGGTGCGATCCTCGCCGCCGTCGCCGTGGCCGCCGGCGTGGAGCCGGTGGTGGCGGGCAAGCCCCATCGGCCGATGGCCGCCCTCGTCCGCTCCGTCGTCGGCGAGCGAGCCGCGAGGGAGGCGGTGATGGTCGGCGACCGACCGTCCACCGACGGCCGCTTCGCCCGCGAGCTGGGATGCCGCTACGCGCACGTCTGGTCGGGCGTGACGGCGCGGGGCACCCCCTTCGACCCCCTGCCTGACCTCCACGGCGACGATCTCGCCGACGTGGCCGGCCAGCTGCGCCACCTGCGCATGCGCTGACGCCGGGGTCCGGCGTCGCGTTCCACCGGCGGCGGCGCCACGCGGAAGTACACTCCCGCGCATGGCCAACACCCTGCTCAAGCGGCTCCTCGACGCCGGGGCCCAGTTCACCGAGATGTCGCAGAGCGCCGCCGAGAAGCTCGTCAACGAGCTGGTGCGGACCAACCAGCTGCGCCGCAGCGACGCCGAGAAGACCGTCCAGCAGTTGGTGGCCCGCGGCCGCGCCACATCGGAGCAGCTGCTGGCCGCCGTCCAGACCGAGGTGGCCAAGCAGCTCGGCCGCATGGCCGACCGGATGGACGACCTCGAGGACCGCATCGAGGACCTCGCCGGCTCGCTCGGTGTGTCGGCCCGCGGGCGCCGCGGTGCCGGTGCCGGGGGCGCCGCAACGGCGTCGTCCGCGACCACGGGCGACCCGGCCACGGACGACACCCCGCCGGCGAAGGCCGCCACCAAGGCCGCCAAGGCGTCGAAGGGCACCCAGGCCGCGAGCGGGTCGAAGGGCGCGAAGTCGTCGAAGGCCGGCAAGGCCTCGAGCGCGTCCAAGGCCGCGAAGGCCACCAAGGCGTCGAAGGCGTCCTCGACCACCGCGGCCGCCGGCGCTTCGGGCGTGCCGAGGGTGGCCACCAAGAAGGCTGCGTCCACCTGACGCGTGTCGCGCCGGCTGCGTCTCGACGCCGAGATGGTGCGACGAGGCCTCGCCACCAGCCGCACCGAGGCGGCCGGTGCGATCGAGGCCCGACGCGTGCTCGTCAACGGCGCGCTCGCCGACAAGCCGTCGCGCCTGGTGGCTGCCGGCGACGCGGTGGTGGTCGGCGGTGAGCCGCCGCGCTTCGTCAGCCGTGGCGGCGAGAAGCTCGCCGCCGCCCTCGATGCCTTCGACGTCGCGGTGGCCGGGCGGACCGCGCTCGACGTGGGCGCCTCCACCGGCGGCTTCACCGACTGCCTCCTGCAGCGCGGCGCCGCCGCGGTCGTCGCCCTCGACGTGGGCCACGGGCAGCTGCACCCGCGCATCCGCCACGACCCCCGCGTGCACGTGGTGGAGCGGACCAACGTACGACGGCTCGGGCGCGACCGGGTGCTCGAGCTCACCGGCGGCGCGCCGGTGGAGCTGGTCGTCGTCGACGTGTCGTTCATCTCCCTCACCCGGGTCGTGCCCGTGCTCGTCGACGTGGCCGCCCCCGGTGCGGACATGGTGCTGCTCGTGAAGCCGCAGTTCGAAGCCGGCCGGGCGGAGGTGGCGCGTGGCCGCGGCGTGATCACGGATCCCGCGGTCCACGACCGCGTGCGCGAGGAGGTGGGAGCGTGCCTGCTCGCCCACGGGGCCGCGGTGCGCGGGTGGTGCCCGTCGCCCATCACCGGAGCCGAGGGCAACCGCGAGTTCCTCGTGCACGCGGTCACGGGTGGCCCCGTCACGGGTGGCGCGGCGTGAACGTCCTGCTCGTCGCCCACCACCAGCGTGCCGAGGCCGCCGTCCTCGCCCGCGCCGCGGCCGACTGGCTGGCCGCGCGCGGCCACCGCGCCTGGCTCACCCCCGAGGACGCGGCCGCCCTCGGCGCCCCGGACCTGCTGGGCGAGCACCCCGCGGGCGCCGCCGACCTCGTGGTCAGCCTGGGCGGCGACGGGACCATGTTGCGCGCCGTGCAGATGCTGGACGGCGCGGCGGTCCCCGTGCTCGGTGTGAACGTCGGCCTTCTCGGCTACCTCACCGAGGTGGAACCGCAGGCCATGACCGCGGCCCTCGAGCGCTTCCTGGCCGGCCCCGGCCCCGGTGACTGGGCCGTCGAGCAGCGGATGATGGTCGACGCGCACCTGCACCGCGCCGACGACACGTCGACGCGCTCCGTCGGCGGCACGCCGAGCAGCTCCGTCGGGGCCGACACGGCGTGGCGGGCGCTCAACGAGGGGGTCCTCGAGAAGCAGGACCCGGGCCACACCATCCGCCTCCTCGTGCGCATCGACGGCGAGCTGTTCACGTCGTACGCCGCCGACGGGCTGATCGTGGCCACGCCGACCGGCTCCACCGCCTACTCCCTCTCGGCGCGCGGCCCGGTGGTGTCTCCACGGCACCGCGCGCTGCTGGTCACGCCCGTCTCACCGCACATGTTGTTCGACCGCTCGCTCGTGCTCGATCCCGACGAGACCGTCGACGTCGAGGTGGCCGGCCACCGCCCCGTCGCGCTGTCGATCGACGGCCACCGGACGGCCTCGCTCGCCGAGGGCGACGTCGTCCGCTTCCGGGCCTCGGCCGAGACCGCCCGCTTCGTCCGCTTCGAGCGCCGGCGGTTCCACCAGATCCTGAAGACGAAGTTCGGCCTGGCGGACCGCTGATGCTGCTCGAGCTGCACATCGAGGACCTCGGGTTGATCCCGTCCCTGCACCTCGTCCTCGACGACGGCCTCACCGTGCTCACCGGGGAGACCGGGGCCGGCAAGACCATGCTCGTCGAGGCGATCAGCCTGCTGGTCGGCGGGCGCGCCGACCCGGCCGTGGTGCGCGCCGGCGCCGCCGAGGCGCGTGTGGAGGGTCGGTTCGCCCTCGACGACGATCACGAGGTCGTCATCAGCCGGGTCGTGCCGGCCGAGGGGCGCTCCCGCGCCTACGTGGACGGCCGCCTCGCCACCGCGGCCACGCTCGCCGATCTCGGCGCCAGACTGGTCGACCTGCACGGACAGCACGCCCACCAGAGCCTCCTCGGCGTCGCCGCGCAGCGCGCCGCCCTCGACCGGTACGCCGCGGTCGACCTGACGCCACTGCGCGACGCCCGCGGCCGCATCACCGAGATCGATGCCGCGCTCGCCGCGCTCGGAGGCGACGTCCGCACTCGCTCGCGCGAGCTCGACCTGCTGCGCTTCCAGCTGGCCGAGCTGGAAGCGGCGGGCATCGAGGATCCCGACGAGGACACCCGGCTCGCCCGCGAGGAGGCGCTGCTCGCGGGGGCGCAGTCGCACCGGGAGGCGGCGGCCGCAGCCCTCGCCGCCCTGGCCGACACCGAGCCCGCCGCGCTCGACGGCCTGGCCGCCGCGCTGGGTGTGCTCGCCCGCACGGGCACGGCACCGGACGGACCGTACGCGGACCTCGTGGACCGGCTGCGGGCGGTCGAGGTCGAGCTGCGCGACCTGGCCGACGAGCTGCGCCGCCGCGCCGACGCCGTCGACGACGACCCCGCCCGGCTGGCAGCCGTGGTGGAGCGCCGCCAGCTGCTGCGCACGCTGCGCCGCAAGTACGGCGACACCCTGGCGGAGGTGGTCGTCTACCTCGACGAGACCCGCCGCCGGCTCGAGGAGCTGGAGGGGTACGACGAGGCGGTGGAGCGGCTCGAGCGCCAGCGCGAGGCGGCGGTCCTGGCGGAGCGGCGCGCCGCCGCGGACGTCGCCGCCCGCCGGCGGGGTGCCGCCGCGGGGCTCGCCGCGGCCGTGCAGGTGCGGCTCCGGCGGCTGGCCATGCCCCGTGCGGAGGTCCGCGTCGTGGTCGGCGAGGACGACCCCGGCGACGAGGTCACCTTCCTCCTCGCGGCGAACCCCGGGAGCCCGCCGCTCCCGCTGTCGAAGGTGGCCTCCGGCGGCGAGCTGGCGAGGGCCATGCTCGCGCTCCGGCTGGAGCTGACCGCGGGCCCGGCCACCCTCGTGTTCGACGAGGTGGACGCCGGCATCGGCGGTGCCGCGGCCACGGCGGTCGGCGACGCGCTCGCCGACCTCGGGCGGCGGCACCAGGTGCTGGTGGTGACCCATCTGGCCCAGGTGGCGGCCCGGGCCGACCAGCACGTCCACGTCACGAAGGCCGTGCTCCCCACCGCCGGCGCGGGCGAGACCACCGTGGCCACGGCGAGCCGTCTCGACGGCGAGGCGCGGGTGGTCGAGGTGGCCCGGATGCTCGCCGGCGACACCGCCTCGGCGGCAGCACGCGAGCATGCCGCGCAGCTGCTCGCCGGCGCGCGCCGGGCCGGGGCGTCGTGATGGCGGCCTGGGCCGGCACCGGGCGGACCGAGGCGCAGGTGACGGCGCGCGCCCGCGCCGACCGCCGCACCAAGGACCTGGTGAAGCGGCTCGAGCCCGGCGAGATCGCCGTCATCAACCACTCCGACGTCGACCTCGTCGCCGCCGACGCGCTCGTCGACGCCGGCGTGGTCGCCGTGGTCAACGCGGTGCCGTCGTTCACCGGGCGCTACCCGAACCTCGGGCCGCTCCAGCTGGTCCGCAACGGCATCATCCTCCTCGACGACGTGGGCATCGGCGTGCTCGAGCGCATCGAGGAGGGCGAGGTCGTGACCATCGCCGGCGACCGCGTGCTCGTCGGCAACGAGCTGGTGGCCATGGGCACCCGCCAGGACGAGGCGACGCTGCGGGCGAGGGTGACCGATGCCCGTCACCGGGTCGGCGAGCAGCTGGAGCTGTTCGCGGCGAACACGCTCGAGTACCTCCGCCAGGAGCGCCACCTCGCCACCGACAGCCCCGACCTGCCGCCCTCGACCGTCGACTTCCGCCACCGCCACACGCTGGTCGTGGTGCGCGGCATCGACTTCCGCGACGACCTGCGCGCCCTGCACCGGTCGGGCTACATCCGCGAGCTGCGCCCGGTGCTCATCGGGGTGGACGGCGGCGCCGACGCGCTGCTGGAGCTCGGCCTCACCCCCGACATCATCATCGGTGACATGGACTCCGTCAGCGAGCGGGCGCTGCGCTGCGGGGCGGAGCTGATCGTCCACGCCTACGCCGGCGGTCGCGCCCCGGGCGCCGATCGGCTCCGGGAGCTGGGGCTGCAGTACCTGCTCTTCGAGAGCGCCGGCACCAGCGAGGACATCGCCATGCTCCTCGCGTACGAGCGGGGGACGGAGCTGATCGTCGCCGTCGGCACCCACAACTCGATGGAGGACTTCCTCGACAAGGGCCGCCAGGGCATGGCCTCGACGTTCCTCGTCCGCCTGAAGGTGGGCAGGATGCTCGTCGACGCGAAGGGCGTGAACAACCTCTACCGACCGGCGGTGAAGGGCCGCGACATCGCGCTGTTCGCCGTGGCGATGCTGTCGTCGCTCGTGCTGGTGGTGGCCGTCAGCGAGCCGATCAGGCTGTGGCTGCGCAGCGTGTGGCTGTGGCTGCGGGCCAGGATCGGATGGTAGGGGAGGGCCCGTGATCAGCCTCCGCCAGCACATCTTCAGCCTCGTGGCGGTGTTCGTCGCGCTGGCCATCGGCATCGCCGCCGGCTCCACCGTCGTGCGTGGCCCGCTCCTCGACAGCCTCCGTGCGCGGCTGGAGAGCGCGGAGGAGTCGATCCAGGTGGAGCGGGCCGAGAACGACGTGCTCGCCGCCGAGGTCGCGCAGCTGGACCCGTGGGTGGAGGACGGGCCGGACCAGCTGCTCGCCGGACGGCTCCCCGACACGGCGGTGCTACTGGTGGTGGCGGGGGACGTCGACCAGGACGCCGTGACCGGGATGATCCGCGCGTTGCGGGCCAGCGCCGCCCGGCTGGTCGGCGAGGTGCGCATCGACCCGGCCGTGTTCGACCCCGACCAGCGCGAGCGCCTGCAGGAGGTGGTCGGTGCGATCGCCGGCCGCTCCCTCGCCGGCACCGACGGTGACGAGGGTGACGACGCCGGCGAGGACCCGGCGGTCGCGCTCGGGGAGGTCGTGGCGGAGCGCATCCTGCGCACGCGCGACGTCGTCGTCGCCGGTGGTGTGCGCAGCGACCAGGTGGTCCGCAGCGCGTTCGGCGACCTCGAGGACGCCGGCCTCGTCGACCTCCTGCAGCTGAGCGCCGCCGAGGCGCCCGTCGGCAGCTTCGACCTCATGGTGATGACCGACCGGAACGCGCGCTTCGACCCGGCCAGGACCCTCGACCAGGTGATCGCGGTGCACGACCCCGCGACGGGCGCCACCGGCGACGACGCCGAGGAAGGCGCGCAGGAGGGCAGCGCCGAGGAGGCGGACGGGCGGTCCGGCGCGATCACGGTGCTGGTCGCCGAGGTGGGCCGCGTGCTCCCGACGAACGGCGACCCGGCGCCCTCGTACGTCGGCGCGATCAGGGCCAACGGGCGGCTCCGGGACGAGGTGAACACGGTCGACAACGCGGAGACGATCCTCGGTTGGATCGCCGCCGTCCTCGGCCTCGAGTCGGCCGAGCCGGGCTCCGCCGACCACTACGGGTTCCGCCAGGGGGCCGACCGGCCGATCCCCACCCGCACCTCGTGACCGACGCGCTGCCCCTCCCCGAGGCGGCCGCCGGCGGGCACGACGGGCGCCTCGCGCGGGACGCCTTCGTCGTCACCGTCTGCACGCTCCTGTCCCGCCTGACCGGGTTCGTGCGCGTCCTGGTGGCCGCGGCGGTCCTCAGCAACGGCGTGCTCGGCGACACCTACCACGCCGCCAACCTCGTGCCGAACCTGCTGTTCGAGCTGTTCGCGGGCGGCGTCCTGCAAGCGGTGCTGGTGCCGTCGTTCGTCGCCGCGCGCCGCGAGGGCGGCGACGTCGAGCTCGGTCGCACCGCGGGAGCGGTGGTGGCCGTGCTGACGGTGGTGCTGGCGATGATCGCCGCCGTCGTCATGGCGCTCGCCCCGCTGATCGCACGAGGCCTGACGTCGCTCGACGACGACCCGGCGATGGCGGAGCAGAAGCTGCAGGTGATGACGCCCATGCTGCTCGTGTTCATCCCGCAGGTGCTGTTCTACGGCATCGGCATGGTGTCGACCGCCGCCCTCGCGGCGCGGCGGCGCTTCGCCGCCGCCGCGCTCGCCCCGGCGATGAACAACCTAGTGGTGATCACCTGCTACCTGCTGTACCGGGCCAGCCGGCCCGGCCAGGCGGCCACGCTCGACCTCACCCCCCTGCAGTTCACGCTCCTCGCCGGCGGGACCACGCTCGCCGTCGTCGCGTTCACCGCCGTGCCCGGTGTGGTCCTGTCGCGACAGGGCGTCGTGTGGCGACCGCGGTGGGAGCCGACGCACCCGGCTGTCCGTGCGCTGCGCCACTCCGTCGGATGGGCGATGGTGGCGATGCTCGGAACCCTCGTGCCCACCGGTGCGGCGATGGTCCTCGGCTACGGCGTCACGGGCGGCGTGGCCGTGTTCATGTTCACCTTCGCCTTCTTCGTGCTGCCGCACGCGCTGGTCGCCGTCCCCGTCGCCACCGCCCTCGCGCCCCGGGTGGCCGACGCCTGGCAGCGCCGCCACGTCGACCACGCCGCCGACCTGATCGAGCGCTCGACACGGGTGGTCGTGCCGCTGCTGCTGCTCGCCGGCGCGGCCATGGTGGCGCTCGCCTGGCCCGTGAGCCGCGTCGTCGCCTCGTTCGGGCAGGCGGCCAGCCAGGGGTACGCCCCCATCGCGCACGCCCTCGCCATGTTCGGGCTGGGCCTCGTGGGCTACGGGGTGGCGTTCATCATGACGCGGGTCCTGTTCAGCCTGGAGGACGTGCGCCGCGCCGCCGTCCTGATCGGTGCCGCCGCGCTGGCCGGTGTGGTGGTCATGGTCGCCGCCGCGCGGGTGGCTCCCACGGCCGACCGCGCCGCCGCCCTCGCCTTCGGTTACGGCGCGACGCAGACCATCTCGGCGGTGTTGCTCACGCTGCGCGTGCGCGCGCTCACCGGTGCGCCGTCGTGGGGCTCGATCGGCCGGGTGGGCGTCGGTGCCACGTTGGCCGCCGGGTGCAGCTCGGTGGCGATGTGGCTGGTGCAGGCGCAGTTCGGCACGCAGCGCGGTGCCAGCGCCGTGGCCGTGGTGGTGGCCGGGGCGGCCGGCGTGGCGGTGTTCCTCGCGCTGGCACCTCCCCTCAGCGGGGTGCGCGTGGCCGCCCTCGTGAAGCGGAGCGCGGCGCGTGCCTGAGCGCCGCCGCGGTCGGCTCGTCGCTGCCGCGCCCGCCCTCGCCGCCGCGGTCGTGGTGATGGCGGTCGCGGCGGCCGGCGTGCTCGCGCCGTCCGGGCCGCGCACCGAGCCGCTGACGCCCACCGCCGCCGGCGACGTGGTGCTGCTCAGCGTGCCCGGGCTGCGCTGGCAGGACCTGGAGGTGGTGGAGACCCCCCACCTCGACCGCTTCCTCGGCGGCAGGGCGCTGCTCAGCATCCGCGCGATCGGCCCGCGCACGTCGCTCACCGAGGGCTACCTCACGATGGGGGCCGGCAACCGGCTGGAGGCCGAGGACCCGGGGGTGGTGGCGATCGACGGCGACCGGGCCTGCCTGCCCGAGGTGCTCGCCCCCGCGCGACGCAGCGCCGACGCAGCCCTCACCGGGGCCGAACCGGGGGCGCTCGGCTCGGCCCTCGCCGCCGCCGGCGTGCCCCGCGCCGTGTTCGGCGGTGCCGCGGCCGTCGCCGCCCTGATGGACGGCGACGGGTGCGTCGACGTCGCCGCCGAGGCCGTGCCGGACCAGCTGCCGCTCCAGCTGCCGAGGGGTGTGACGCTCGTGGAGCTGGCCGGCCTGGAGGCCACCGACGTGGCGGCCCGCCGCACCGAGGTCCTGCGCGAGCTCGACGCAGCGCTCGGCCGGCTCGACATCCCCGCCGGGGCACTCGTGCTCGTCGTCGCGCCGGCGGCGGTCCAGGGGCCCGGTGAGGTGGCCGAGGTGACCGTGGCGGGTGCCGGCCTCGCCGCGGGCGACGCGCGGCTCCTCGCCAGCCCCACCACGCGGCGGCCCGGGTACGTCACCCTGAGCGACGTGGCCCCGACCGTGCTCGCCGCGCTCGGCCTGGACGAACCGGCCACGATGGCGGGCACCCCGATCGCGTCGGTGGCCGGCACGGCGACCGCGGCGGGGGAGGGGGCCCTCGCCGACCTCGCGGAGCGGGTCCGCTTCCGCGACCGTGCCATCGGCCCGGCGAGCACGGTGCTGGTGGCGGCGATCGTGCTGTGCGCGGTGGCGGCCATGGCCGGGCGCGTGCGGGCCGCCCGCGGCCTCGGCGCCGTGGCCGTCGCACTGCCGACGGTGGCCTTCGCCTCCGGCGCGGTCGCCTACCACGACCTGCCCCTCGCGGCGTACGTCGCCCTCCTGGTCCTCGGGGCGGCGCTGCTCGGCGGTGTCGCATCGGCCGCCACGGCCGCGCTCGCACGCGGGAGCGGCGCCGCCGGCCAGGTGACGGCGCTGGCGGCGCTGCTCTGGCTCCTGCTCGTGGGTGACCTCCTCACCGGTGGTCGCCTGCAGCTGAACACCCCCTTCGGCTACACGCCCACCGTCGCCGGGCGGTTCCAGGGCGTGGGGAACCTCGCCTTCGGCCTGCTCGCCGCGGCGGCCGTGGCCACCGCGGTGGCGGTGCCCTTCGCCACCCGCGCCCGCACCAGGGTGTCCGACGGCCACCCCGGGATGGCGGGGCCCGTCGTGTGGGCAGGCTTCGTCGGCGCCGCCACCGTCGTGGTGGTGGCCGCGCCCGCCTTCGGCAGCGACGTCGGCGGCACGCTCGCCCTCGTGCCGGCCATGGCGGCCGTGGTCGCCCTGCTCGCCGGACGGCGCCCGAGCGCGCTCACCGTCGTGGGGGCGACGGCCGCCGCCGCCGCCGTCGTGGTGGGGCTCGCCGCCGTCGACCGCGCCAGGCCGGCCGCCGAGCGCACGCACCTCGGGCGGTTCCTCGACCGCATCCTCGACGGGGACGGCGGCATCGTCCTGCGCAGGAAGGTGCGCGGCAACCTCGACATCCTCACGGCCAGCGTGTGGAGCGTGCTGCTCGCGGTGATCCTGGTGGCGGGCGCGTGGATCCTGTGGCGCCGGCGCGACCGACTCGTCGCGGCGGTGGCCGGGCGCGGCGACGTCCGCGCCTTCCTGGCAGGATCGGCGACGGTGGCCGTGCTCGGGTTCGTCCTCAACGACAGCGGCATCGCCGTCCCGGCGGCGATGCTCGCCGTGGTCGTCCCGTGGTGCGCGGCGGTCTTCGCCACCGGGCGGGCACGGTGATCGCCCTCGCCGCCTTCGTCGCCGGGGCGCTGGCCAGCGCCCTCATCTGGCGCGGCCTCGAGCCGGAGTGGCGGGCGGCGCCCGTGCTCCAGCGGCTGAACTACCGCGGCCACGAGCTGCCCGTGGCCAGCGGGGTGGTGATCGTCCTCGCCGTGCTGGTGGTGGCGGTGGGGTACCTCGTCGTCGCCGCCCTCGACGGCCTGAGCCCGGGGGAGGGGGAGCGCCTCGCCGCGCTGACGGCGGGCGGCACGCTCGGCTTCGCCCTCATCGGCCTGCTCGACGACCTCGTCGGGACCACGGCGACGAAGGGCTTCCGCGGCCACCTCGGCGCGGTCCGCCGCCGGCAGGTGACGACCGGCCTCGTCAAGCTCGTCTGGGGGGTCCTGTTCGGCCTCCTCGCCGCCGTGGGGCCGTCGGGGGGCGACCGTGTGGCCCTCGTGCGCGGCGGGCTGCTCGTGGCCGCGTCGGCCAACCTCGGCAACCTGTTCGACCGGGCCCCCGGCCGGGTGATCAAGGTCGGCCTGCTCGGCGCGGCGCTGATCGCCGCGCTCGGTGCGCCCGCGTGGCAGCTGGCCGGCCCGCTGCTCGTCCTCGGCGCCGGTGCGGGCCTGCTCGTGGCCGACCTGCGCGAGCGGTGCATGATCGGCGACACCGGGTCGAACGTGCTCGGAGCCGCGCTCGGGTTCGGGCTCCTCGTCGCCACCGGGCCGACGGGGCAGTGGGTGGCGCTCGCCGTCGTGGTGGCGCTCAACCTGGCCAGCGAGGTGGTCAGCTTCAGCCGCGTGATCGACGCCGCGGCGCCCCTGCGCTGGTTCGACCGGCTGGGCACGCTGCCCGAGCGGCGCGGGAGCTGAACCTCCGCGGGCGGTCCACCGGTGGCGGGGGCGGTCGGCGATATGCTGCGCTCCCGTCGTCGGTGCCAGCGCCCCCGGGGCTGGCCGAACTCGGAGGGACGCCGGATGCCGAAGCACATTTTCGTGACCGGAGGCGTTGCCAGCTCCCTCGGCAAGGGCTTGACGGGCTCCTCCCTCGGCCGCCTGCTCAAGCTCCGCGGCCTGCGCGTGACGATGCAGAAGCTCGACCCGTACATCAACGTCGACCCGGGGACGATGAACCCGTTCGAGCACGGCGAGGTGTTCGTCACCGACGACGGTGGCGAGACCGACCTCGACCTCGGCCACTACGAGCGGTTCATCGACGAGAACCTCACGCGCGACTCCAACGCGACCACCGGCTCGATCTACCAGTCGGTGCTCGCCGCCGAGCGCCGGGGCGACTACCTGGGGCGCACCGTGCAGGTGATCCCGCACATCACCGACGAGATCAAGCGGCGCATCCGCCGCCTCGCTACCGACGACGTCGACGTGGTCATCACCGAGGTGGGTGGCACGGTGGGCGACATCGAGATCCTCCCGTTCCTCGAGGCCATCCGGCAGTACCGCAAGGAGGCCGGGCGCGACAACGTCTGCTACGTCCACGTCACGCTCGTGCCCTTCATCGGTCCGAGCGGCGAGCAGAAGACCAAGCCCACGCAGCACTCGGTCACCGAGCTCCGCAGCCGGGGCATCCAGCCCGACGTCATCGTCTGCCGCAGCGAGGAGCCCCTCAGCGACAACCTGAAGCACAAGATCTCCAACCTCTGCGACGTGGACGAGCGGGCGGTGATCAACGCGGCCGACGTCCGCAACATCTACGAGCTGCCGCTGATCCTCCACGACGAGGGGCTCGACACCGTCGTGTGCGACGTGCTCCGCCTCGACGCGCCGGTCGACCTGGCGCCGTGGCAACGCCTGGTCGACACCGTGGAGGCCGCCACGCGCCCGGTGCGCATCGGCCTCATCGGCAAGTACGTCGACCTCCAGGACGCCTATCTGTCGGTGGTGGAGAGCCTGAAGCACGCCGGCTTCCACCACGGCGCCAAGGTGGAGATCGACTGGATCCAGGCCGAGGAGGTGGAGGGCCTGCTCGCCGCCGGCCGCCTGGCCGACCTCGACTGCATGTTCATCCCCTGCGGCTTCGGGCCTCGTGGCATCGAGGGCAAGATCGCCGCCGCGCAGTACGCGCGCGAGGAGGGCGTGCCCTGCCTCGGGATCTGCCTCGGCATGCAGGTGATGACCATCGAGTTCGCCCGCAACGTGCTCGGCCTGACCGACGCCAACTCGACCGAGTTCGACCCCAGCTGCGAGCACCCGGTGATCGACCTCATGCTCCAGCAGCGCGACATCAGCGACAAGGGCGGCACCATGCGCCTCGGGGCCTACTACGCCGTGCTCACACCCGGCTCCAAGATGGCCACCGCCTACGGGGAGCCGGTGGTGAGCGAGCGGCACCGCCACCGCTTCGAGTTCAACAGCGCCTACAAGTCCCGCTTCGAGGCGAAGGGCTTCGTCTGCAGCGGCACCTCGCCCGACAAGCGCCTCGTCGAGTTCATCGAGCTGGCCGACCACCCCTACTGGGTGGGCACCCAGGCGCACCCCGAGTTCAAGAGCCGCCCCGACCGCCCCCACCCGCTGTTCCGCGAGCTCGTCGGCAACGCGCTCGCGCTGCGCAGCGAGCGCGAGGCGCGCGCGAACGGGGCGCACCGGCCGGCCGTCGTGCGCCCTGCGGAGCCGGCCGAGCAGACCGTCGCCTGATGCCGGGGTTCCGGCACGTCGGTGATCGACCGGTCCACCAGGGCCACGTGTGGCACGTGGTCGTGGCCGACTTCGAGGCTCCCGACGGGACCGCCTTCCAGCGCGACGTCGTCCGCTCGCCGGGTGCGGTCGCCGCGGTCCCGCTGATGTTCGACGCCGAGGGGTCCCCCTCGGTGGTCCTGGTCCGCCAGTACCGCCCGGCGTACGACGCCATGGTCCTCGAGATCCCGGCCGGCATGCGCGACGTCGAGGACGAGCCGACCGAGGTGACCGCCTCGCGGGAACTGGTGGAGGAGGTCGGCCTGGAAGCCGGCACCCTGCGCCACCTCGTCGACTTCTACCCGTCGGCGGGCATGACCGACTCGGTGTGCACCGTCTTCCTCGCCACCGACCTCCACCCGGTCGAGCGCGACCTGCACGGCCCGGAGGAGGAGCACTCCGAGATCGTCCACCTGCCCCTCGCCAGCGCCGTCGAGATGATCACCGCCGGCGAGGTGCGCGACGCGAAGACCATCATCGGCCTGCTGCTGGTGGAGCGCGAGCTCGGCGCGGGCGACCGGCGCGCCCGCCCCCGCCGGCCGGCGTGAGCACGGCCACGGCCGCCGCGGCCCGGCGCGGCGGTCACCTCCCGGACGAGGCGGAGCTCTTCCTCGGCTGGCTCCTCACCGAACGCGGCCGCTCTGCCAACACCCTCGCCGCCTACCGGCGCGACCTGCTCGGCTACGTGGCCTGGCTGGACGAGCGCGGCCACGACGTCATCGGCGCCGCCCGCGCCGACGTCGACGCCTTCGTGGCCGCGAGGAGAGCGGCGTCCGCACCGGCGAGCGTGGCCCGCCAGCTCGCAGCGGTGCGGACGTTCCACCGCTTCCTCGTGGACGAGGGCCTGCGCGGGGACGACCCGACGGCCGACGTGGACGGCGTGCGCGTGCCGGCCGGCCTGCCGAAGCCGCTCGACGAGGGCGACGTGGCCCGCCTCCTCGACGCCGTCACCGGCGAGGAGCCGACGGCGCTGCGCGACCGCGCGCTGCTCGAGCTGCTCTACGCCACGGGCGCGCGGATCAGCGAGGCCTGCGGCCTCGATCTCGGCGACGTCGACCTCGAACGGCGCCTCGCCCGGCTGTACGGCAAGGGGGCGAAGGAGCGGATCGTCCCCTTCGGCCGCGCCGCCGCGAGCGCGCTGGAGGCGTGGCTGGCCCCGGCCGGCCGGCCCCGGCTGGTGCCCGAGCGCTGGGCGAGGCGGGCCGACAGCCAGGCCGTGTTCCTGAACGGGCGGGGCGGGCGGCTGTCCCGGCAGCTCGCATGGGGCGTGGTGAAGCGCCACGGGCGTCGCGCGGGCATCCCCGCCCACCGCCTGTCACCGCACGTGCTCCGCCACTCGTGCGCCACCCACCTCCTCGACCACGGCGCCGACCTGCGGGTGGTGCAGGAGCTGCTCGGCCACGTGTCGGTGTCGACCACGCAGCGGTACACGAAGGTCAGCCGGGCGCGCCTCGTCGAGGCCTACCGCCGCGCGCACCCGCGGGCCACCACCCCGGGGAGGAGCGGGTGACGCGTTCGGCGCACCTCGTGCGCCGCTTCGCCGGCTCGCTCTCGCGGCGTGCGCCGTCGGCGGTCGACGCCGCCTGGGCGGAGTCGCACCTCCTCGGCCCCGAGGCGGAGCTCTGGCGGTCGATGCCGGCCGCCGACCGGCGGCACACGGTCACGGTCGCCCGCCGCTTCGTCGCACTGCGCCCGGCCGCCGCTCGCGACGAGGTCGCCGGCGCGCTGCTCCACGACGTGGGCAAGGTGGCCAGCGGGCTGGGCACGCTCGGGCGGGTCGCCGCCACGGTGGCGGGGCCGCGCACCGACCGCTTCCGGCGCTACCACGACCACGAGGCGCTGGGCGCCGCCCTGGCCGCAGGGGCCGGGTCGGCGCCGGCCACGGTCGCGTTGATCCGCGGCGATGCAGCACCGGAGGTGCAGGCGGCCCTCCGCGCCGCCGACGACGTGTGAGCGGCGCTCAGCGCGGCAGCAGGCCGATGGCGTCGTAGGCCCGGCCGAGCGTGGCCCGCGCCACGGCACCGGCCTTCTCCGCCCCCACGTGCAGGAGCCGCGACAGCTCCGCCCGGTCGTCCATCAGCTCGCGGTAGCGGCGCTGGATGGGCTCGACCATCGCCACGACGGCCTCGCCGGTGTCGGCCTTCAGCGGCCCGTACTGCGTGTAGCGGGAGGCCAGCGCGTCGGGCGCCTCACCGGTGCACGCGGCGAGGATGTCGAGCAGGTTGGACACGCCGGGCTTCGCCTCGCGGTCGTAGCGCACCTCGCTCTCGCTGTCGGTGACCGCCCGCTTGAACTTGCGCACGATGGCCGCCGGGTCGTCGAGCAGGTACACGAGCCCGGCGTCGCTGCCGGCCGACTTGCTCATCTTCGCCGTCGGCTCCTGCAGGTCCATCACCCGCGCACCCGCCTTCGGGGTCACCGCCCGCGGCACGACGAAGGTGTCGCCGAAGCGGCCGTTGAAGCGGATGGCGATGTCGCGCGTGATCTCCACGTGCTGTCGCTGGTCCTCGCCGACGGGCACCTCGTCCGCGTCGTAGAGGAGGATGTCGGCGGCCTGGAGGGCCGGGTAGGTGAACAGCCCGGCGGCGATGAAGTCGCCCTCGCGCTTGGCCGACTTGTCCTTGAACTGCGTCATCCGTGACAGCTCACCGAAGCTGACGGTGCACTCCATGACCCATCCGAGCTGCGCGTGCTCGGGGACGTGGCTCTGCACGAACACGGTGGCCACGTCGGGGTCGAGCCCCACCGCGAACAGCATCGCCGCCACCGCGACGGTGGCCTCGCCGACCACGCCCGGGCGGTCGGTGACGGTGAGCGCGTGGAGGTCGACGATGCCGTGGAAGGCGTCGCACTCGTGCTGGCCGCTCACCCAGT
>VFQR01001224.1_pt1 | contig 21176 bp, 24 predicted proteins | sample 3512321 | NCBI WGS metagenome assembly VFQR01 (sample SAMN10412374, study PRJNA504923) | tailings metagenome | isolation source: Relicate 3 Philex TSF1 revegetated site | place: Philippines: Tuba, Benguet | collected 2017-08-29 | reverse complement strand
GCATCCGGCCTGTGGATCGTCAATTCGATCTATTCCATCGGCTATATGCGCGCGAACGAAGAGCCCCGCCAGACCGGCTACTATGTCTGCTTCGCAATCGCGATTGCGAGCACGATGGGGATCGCCTTCTCCAAGAACCTGTTCACGCTGTTCCTGTTCTACGAAGCGCTCACAATCTCCACCTATCCGCTCGTCACCCACAAGCGCACGCCCGAAGCGATGCGCTCCGGCCGCATCTATCTCGGGCTGCTGCTCGGCACTTCGATGCTGCTGTTCCTGCCCGCCATCATCGCGACCTGGTATCTGGCAGGCACGCTCGATTTCGCACCCGGCGGAATCCTCGGCGGCAAGATCGGCGCCGGGGGTGCTGCCGTGCTGGTCGCGCTCTTTTTCTTCGGGATCGGCAAGGCCGCGTTGATGCCGCTGCATTTCTGGCTGCCGGCAGCGATGGTGGCGCCGACGCCGGTCAGTGCATTGCTGCATGCGGTCGCGGTCGTGAAGGCCGGCGTGTTCTCGATCCTGAAAATCGCCGTGCTGATATTCGGCATCGACACGCTCGCCTCGCTTGGCCAGTCGGCATGGCTCACCATAGTTGCCGGAACGACGGTGATCGCCGCGTCCTTCGTCGCGTTGCGCCAGAACAACCTGAAAAAGCGCCTCGCCTACTCGACGGTATCGCAGCTTTCCTACGTGATCCTAGGCGTTGCAATCCTCGCACCCATTTCCGCGATCGGCGCGGCGATGCACATTGCCGCCCACGCCGTCAGCAAGATCACGCTGTTTTTCGCAGCGGGGTCCATCTATACGGCTGCCCACAAGACGGAGATCAGCGAACTCGACGGTATCGGCCGCCGCATGCCGTGGACCATGGGCGCATTCACCATCGGCGCGCTCAGCATGATCGGAATTCCGCCTACAGCGGGCTTCCTCGGCAAATGGTTCATGCTTACCGGTGCGATGCAGACGGCGAACTGGATCGCGCTCGGCGTCATTATCCTCAGCACCGTGCTGAATGCAGCCTATTTCCTGCCGATCGTGTTTCGCGCGTTTTTCCGCGATCCGCCGAAATCGCGCGGTTCCGCCCATGGCGAAGCGCCGCTGCCCATCGTTGCCGCGCTCACGATCACGGCCGCCGCGACCTTGCTGCTGTTCTTCTTCAGCGGTACCGCCCTGCAACTTTCCAACGCAATGATTGCCCGGTGACCGCATGAAAGATCATTGGCTCACGCGCAAGGACACCATCCGCAAGCTTTGGATCGCTTTCGCGATCGTTCTTGCCGCGACCGTGGCCGCCGATTTTATCGTCCATCACAAGGCCTATTTCGGCATCGACGGGACGTTCGGCTTCGGTGCGTGGTTCGGTTTCCTGAGCTGCGTGCTGATGATCGTCTTCGCCAAGGGACTGGGAATGCTGCTGAAGCGCCGGGACAATTACTATGACCGGTAATTTCCTGATGCAGCCTTCACTGGTCCTGATCGCGGCAGGTCTTCTGCTCGCCTTCCTTCCCCTGCGGGCCCGCAACATCGTGTTGCTGATCGCCCCGCTGATCGCCCTGTATGTGATCTGGCAACTGCCGGATGGAATTTCGCTGCGGGCAGGTTTCATCGGATACGAACTGGCCATCGTGAAGACCGATGCGCTGTCGCGGCTGTTCGCCACGATCTTTGCGATCATGGCGTTTGCGGGCGCGCTGTTCGCGCTCAATCAGGAACGCACGACCGAGCTTGCGGCGGCATTCATCTATGCGGGCAGCGCCATCGGCGTCACCTTCGCGGGCGACCTGATGACTGTTTTCGTGTTCTGGGAAATCATGGCGATCGGCTCGACGGTGGTGCTGGTCAGTGCCGGCCGCGGCGCGCAAGGCTCGGCGTTACGTTACGCAGCAATCCATTTCCTCGGCGGCGTCCTGCTGATGGCCGGGATCGCGGGCGAAATCGCCGCCACCGGCTCCATCGCGTTCGACAAGATGGCGCTCGACAGCTTCCCGCGCGCACTAATCCTCGCGGGCTTCCTGCTGAATGCAGGCGCCCCGCCGCTCGCGGCATGGCTGCCCGACGCCTATCCGGAAAGTTCGTGGAGCGGCATGGTTTTCCTGTCGGCGTTCACGACCAAGACCGCCGTCTATGTATTGCTGCGCGGATTCCCCGGCACCGAGCTTCTGATCTATGTCGGCCTGTTCATGGTGTTCTACGGGATCATCTACGCGATCCTGGAGAACGACATGCGCCGCATCCTTGCCTATTCGATCGTGAACCAGGTGGGGTTCATGATCACCGGCATCGGGATCGGTTCGGAGATGGCGCTGAACGGTGCGGCGGCACATGCCTTCACCCACATCATCTACAAGGCGCTGCTGCTGATGTCCGCGGGCTCCGTGCTCTACATGACCGGCAAACGCAAATGCACCGATCTTGGCGGACTGTTCCGCACCATGCCGCTCACGACGGTATGCGGGATCATCGGCGCACTTTCGATTTCTTCATTTCCGCTCACATCGGGTTTTGTATCGAAATCCATGATTTCGGACGGTGCCGCCACCGCGCAACTGGCTTTCGTGTGGTTCATGCTCGCGGCCGCTTCCGCGGGCGTGTTCCTGCATGCCGGCATCAAGTTTCCATGGTTCGTCTTTTTCCAGAAAGACTCCGGACTGCGCCCGAAGGAGCCGCCGCTCAACATGCGGATCGCGATGGTATTCTTCGCGTTCCTCTGCATCGCCATCGGTATCTGGCCGGACCCGCTCTATGCGCTGCTTCCGTTCAAGGTGAACTACGTTCCCTACACGGCCAGCCACGTCGTGTTCTACTTGCAGCTTCTGCTCTTCTCCGGTCTCGCATTTTTCCTGATGCTGGACTGGTTGAAGCGCACGCTCACCATCACGCTCGACGCCGACTGGTTCTGGCGCGGCGGCGGACGCACTGCCATGCGCTGGCTCGACCGCCAGGCGGGTGAGGCGTGGGAAACCTTCACCGGATGGACGCAGGCAAAATCGCGCGCAGCGCTGCGGCTGCTCCAGACCTACCATGGTCCGGCAGGCGCCCTCTCGCGCGCCACACCGACCGGTGAGATGGCCTTCTGGACGACCGTTATGCTCGCGGCCTACCTGCTGCTGTCGTATATCTGAGAGCCACGGAAAGTTGATGAAGGGAACTGCAATCCGGTGCCGCCGCGCGGCTGGCCGATCCTGTCCAAGCCCGCTCCCCGTGGTTATACTGACAACATTCGCCGCCTAATCTAAACTGCCCGCAGGGGCGGCAGGGTCAGCCGGCTACGGCGCTTTGCGCCAACGAGTTTCACTGGAGGAAACGTATGAAGAGTTTGCAGTCGCTGCTTCGGGCGCTTGCCGTGTCGTGTCTGGCGGCCGTGGTGGCAGTCAATATCGCATCCGCTCAGCAGGCCGCCGAGAAGAAGGAAGAATATCAGCCGTCGGTCGGTCAGGCCGGCAAGGACGTCGTCTGGGTCCCTACCCCGCAGGAACTCGTCGACAAGATGCTCGACATGGCCAAGGTCACCGACAAGGACTATGTGATCGATCTCGGCTCCGGTGACGGCCGCACCGTGATTACCGCCGCCAAGCGCGGCGCCCGCGCTGTCGGCATCGAATACAATCCGGACATGGTAGCCCTCTCGCGCAAGAACGCGGAGAAGGAAGGCGTCAAGAACGCGACCTTCATCAACGGCGACATCTTCAAGGAAAAATTCAACGACGCCGATGTGCTGACGATGTTCCTGCTGCCGAGCCTGAACGTCCAGCTTCGTCCGACCATCCTCGACATGAAGCCCGGTACCCGCGTTGTTTCCAACTCGTTCGACATGGGCGACTGGGAAGCTGATGAGTCGTTCTCCGCCGGGGACGGTTGCTCCTCCTGGTGCCGCGCCCATTACTGGATGGTGCCGGCGAAGGTCGAGGGCCGCTGGCTGCTTGGCGACGGCGAACTGACGCTCACCCAGAAGTACCAGAAGCTGTCCGGCACCCTGAAGACCGGCAATGTCGTCGCTCCGCTCGCGGACGGCGCCAAGATGAAGGGCGACGAGATCGTCTTCACCGCCGGCGGCAAGGAATACACCGGCAAGGTCAGCGGGAACGCAATGGAAGGCACCATCAAGGACGGCGGCGCCTGGAAAGCCACCAAGGGCTGATCCCCGGCCTGAACGAGCCTGAACGAGTCTGAAAAAGCGGAGCGCAAGCTCCGCTTTTTTGCTTCCAGCCGCCGCCGCAAGCCGAGTTCCTCGTTTTCCGCCGATGGTGTATGAGGGCGCCGGGGGAGATTCGATGCCGTTCCGGTTTGCCGCCACCGCAGCCGCCCTGCTCTTTTTCGCTTTTTCAGCGATGGCGCAGGATCAGGCCGACGTGCGGAAGCAGTTTTTTGCTTCGCTGGCCGCGATCGAAAAAACCGCGCGCGAGCGACCGCTCCAAGCCGCCGAATGGGAGCAGCTGGCGCGTGTGGAAGAAACCGCCGCCGAGATGATCCGCCAGGCGGAAAAGAAGCAGGAAGAACTCGACCGCTCCGGCAAGTCGGAACTCTACCGCCTGTTCGTGCGCACATCGCGGCTGGAGGCTGCCACCAAGGCAAAGACGATCACGCCGGCCGAACTTGCGGAGAAATCCCGCATTCAGGAAGAGATCGCGCGTCTGGCCGAGCCTCTCCTCACCGCACGGCTGAAGGAGCTTGCAGCCCGGAAAGAAGCCAACGACGAACTCTCGCTGCGCGAGACCGCCATCCTCGACGGCCTCACCCGCTGGCGCGCGACCGTCGATGATGTCACCGCTTCCGTCCAGCACAACGACGCCGCGCTCGAAATGAACGCGCCGCGCATGGACCTTCAGCAGCTCATCTGGATCGAGCAGATTTCCATCATGGAGGCGCAGGGAGCCGCCCGCCGCGACTTGCGGCTGAAGGACCAGCTTTCCGAAATCCATCGCTGGATTCAGCGCCGCGCGGAAGCGCAGGACGCGGATGCGCGTGATGTAACGTTGAAACGTCTTTCAGAATTGCGCGCGAAACGCGCCAACTGAAGTACCCTTTCAAAGGGTCGGGGGAGGGACGACCAAGTACCTCCCCCGCGGTTTCGACCTGACTTGAGGCCAGGATCTACACCGGTTCGTATCCCTTGAATGACGAGGGAGCCAAAGCCCCCTCGCCTCGTTGTCGGATCAGGCCGCGGCCTTCTTGCCGGTCGGCACTTCCGAGATCGTCTTCAGAATCTGCGAAGCGATCTGGTAGGGATCGCCCTGCGAGTTCGGACGGCGATCTTCGAGATAGCCCTTGTAGCCGTTGTTCGCGAAGGAGTGCGGAACGCGGATCGAAGCGCCGCGATCGGCCACGCCATACGAGAACTTGTTCCACGGCGCCGTCTCGTGCTTGCCGGTGAGGCGCTTGTCGTTATCCGGGCCGTAGACGTTGATGTGGTCCATCAGGTTCTTTTCGAACTGCTTCATCAGCGCTTCGAAATATTCCTTGCCGCCCACTTCGCGCATGTACTTCGTGGAGAAGTTCGAGTGCATGCCCGAGCCGTTCCAGTCGGTGTCGCCGAGCGGCTTGCAGTGCCACTCGATGTCGATGCCGTACTTTTCGGTGAGCCGCATCATCAGGTAGCGGGCGATCCACATCTGGTCGGCAGCGGTCTTCGAACCCTTGCCGAAAATCTGGAATTCCCACTGGCCCTTCGCGACTTCCGCGTTGATGCCTTCGTGGTTGATGCCGGCTTCCAGGCAGAGATCGAGATGCTCTTCGACGATCTCGCGCGCGACCGAGCCGACGTTCTTGAAGCCGACGCCGGTGTAGTACGGACCCTGCGGGGCCGGATAACCTTCCGTCGGAAAGCCGAGCGGACGGCCGTCCTTGTAGAAGAAGTATTCCTGCTCGAAGCCGAACCATGCGTCGGCGTCGTCAAGAATGGTCGCGCGCTTGTTGGAAGCGTGCGGGGTCTTGCCGTCCGGCATCATGACTTCGCACATCACGAGCGCGCCGTTCTTGCGGGCCGCGTCCTTGTAGATCGCGACCGGCTTCAGCACGCAGTCGGAATTGTGGCCTTCGGCCTGCAACGTGGAGGAGCCGTCGAAGCCCCAAAGCGGAAGTTCCTCGAGTTTCGGGAAGCTCGCGAATTCCTTGATCTGGGTTTTGCCGCGGAGGTTCGGGACCGGGGTGTATCCGTCGAGCCAGATGTACTCGAGCCTGTACTTGGTCATTGTTCAATTCTCTCTGTGAGTGATTTTCTGAATTGGTGAGGTCTTGGTCGTCGTGGTGTTTTGGTAGTGTTGGTCGTCACAAGCGGCGGCTGGCGCCCCCGCTGCCAAGGCTTTCTTAAGCATGGTTTGTGCCAAGCGATTCATCACTGAGTTCCAAATAGGCAACCCAGCGTTCAAACCCGATTTTTCTCGATTCCCGGCCTGCTGGCCCGCCGCTCAAAATCCGGAAATGCACAAATGTGCGCCATGCAGTGGCGTTCTATGAGGCATGAGCGGCATAATGGGAGCGAAATCGACTCGCCGTAGTTATTTCTTCACGCGGTTGCGTTGAAATTTCGAGAGAAGAAGGAGTGCCGAAATGACCGAACCCACCGCACGTCAGTCGGCCGAGATCATCCAGTTTCCGGCCCGGGGCCGTTTTGCTCCCCGCAGCATGATGGAAAAGCTCGTTGCCAACAGTGACGTTGTTCCTGCCGCCGTTTCCTACGGCAGCTGGTACCACGACGAGGCCATCCGCGAAGCTGCGGACGACCGCAAGAACTAGGACGCCGGACCGGGATCCGCGCCGAAGATCGACCAGCCCATGCGCCTGGTCAGGGCTTCGAGCGCCACCCGGCCGAGGCGCGAGTTGCCGTTCGTATCGAGGCCCGGCGCCCATACTGCGATAGACGCCTTGCCGGGCGCCACCGCCAGAATTCCTCCCCCGACACCGCTCTTGCCCGGAAGCCCGACGCGATAGGCGAATTCGCCCGAGCCGTCGTAGTGGCCGCACATCAGCATGACCGAGTTAATGCGGCGTGCGCGCTCCGCCGAAATCACGTTCATCCCGGTGGAGGGATTGCGCCCCTGATAGGCGAGGAAGCGGCCCGCCATCGCAAGCTGCCGGCAGGACATCGCAATCGCACAGTGATGGAAATATACCCCGAGCGTGAACTCGACGGGGTTATCGAGCACCTCGAACGATTTCATGTAATTGGCGAGCGCCCGATTGCGAAAGCCGGTGCGTTGCTCCGATGCGGCCACCGCCTCGTCGATCTGGATCGAACTGTCGTCGGCGACGAACTGCATGAACCGCAGGATATCGCCGAGCGCCTCGCGCGGCTGATGGCCCGAAACGATCAGGTCGGTCACCGCAATCGCGCCGGCATTGATGAACGGATTGCGCGGGATGCCGCGCTCGCGTTCGAGCTGCACGATCGAATTGAACGGACTGCCCGAAGGCTCGCGGCCCACCCGCTTCCATAACAGGTCGCCGACCTTGCCCAGCGCCAGCGTCAGCGTGAAGACCTTGGAAATGCTCTGGATCGAAAAGGGCGTTTCGCTGTCGCCGGCGGCCGCGACATGGCCGGCAGCATCGACAACCACCATGCCGAATTTTTTCGGATCGATGCGCGCGAGTTCGGGAATATAGGTCGCGACTTCGCCGCGGTCGCTGCGCTCCGCCATCTCGGCCGCGATCTCCTGCACGGCCCGGTCGAGTTCGGCGGTCTTCCTGCTCATTCTGAAAACTGCGGCGCTGCGGACAATGCGCTGTTCTAGAGAGCGGACGCGCAGAGTTCAATCCAGCAATTGCTCCAGTTGCTGCAGCCGGTCCGCATCCCTTGGCAGCTTGTCCCAGCGCAAACGGCTGATGCGATCCCGCCTATGCCGGCGTGCTGGGCGCGAGCTTCTTTGCGCATCTGCTCGGCGATGCCCGCGTCTTCAGGATTGCCGCATCCGCCTGCCTCCCGGACTGACCGGCAACCACGGGGCATAAGCCGCCAAGACTGCCCGCGACCGGTGCGGCGGGTTGTCATGCCCTGCTGCTGAACGGGAACAATTTGGCGCGTTATCCGGTTACTTCCCGTGAGCGCCATGAAAGACATCATCGCCATCACCCTGAATCCCTCCGTCGACGTCGCGACCTCCGTTGACCGCGTCCAGCCAACGCACAAGCTGCGCTGCAAGGAGCCGTCGTTTTTTCCGGGTGGCGGCGCAGTGAACGTTGCCCGCGTCGCGGTACGTCTCGGCGGCAGCGTGAAGCTGATCTATCTCAGCGGCGGAGCGACCGGCCTGCTGTTGCGGCGTCTTGTCGATCGCGAAGGAATTCCAAGCATCGCCGTCGATCTGCGCGAAGAGACGCGCGAGGATTTCACCGTCTTCGAGGAAAGCACCGGCGAGGAATTCCGCTTTGTGATGCCGGGGCCAAAAGTGCGGCAGCCGGAATGGCAGGCCTGTCTCGATGCGTTCCAGTCCATGCGAATTCGCGACACCTATGTGGTGGCAAGCGGCAGCCTGCCGCCCGGCGTGCCGGACGATTTCTACGCGCGCCTCGCCTCGATCACCCGGCAGGCGGGCGGCCATTTCGTGCTCGACACATCCGGCGAGCCCCTCGCAAGCGCCCTCGCCCATGGCGTCTATCTCGTAAAACCTAATCTTCGCGAACTCGGCACACTTTCCAATCTGACCGGCGAGGACGACGCATCGGTAGTGGATGCGGCGCGCGCCATCATCGAAAAACGCGGGGCCGAGGTCGTGGCCGTATCGTTGGGCAATCTCGGCGCACTGCTCGTCACCCGCGACCGGATTCTGCGCGCCTACGCGCCGGATGTGGACGTGGTGAGCGCCGTCGGCGCCGGGGACAGCTTTGTCGGCGCGATGGTGTGGGCGCTTGCCTCGGGCAAGCCGCTCGAAGATGCGCTCGCTTTCGGTCTCAGCGCGGGGACCGCGGCGGTGCAGACCATGGGCACTGCTTTATGCGATGCGCAGGCGGTTCATTCGCTCGTGCCGGAAATCCGCATCGAGGAAACCGGACAGCCGGCGCATCGCAGACGCGCCTGATCGCTTCAGTCGCGCAGTGGCGTCGCGAACATCGACATCTCGCCGCTCTTCAAAGCAAGTTCGTTCAGGAATCCCTCGCCCCACAAGGCAATGTCGTTGGATTTCAGTGCGCTGAACGACGTTTCATGCCGTTCGCGCCGCTCTTCCAGCGACATGGTGAGGGCATCGTTGATAGCATCCGAAACCGAATCCGTATCGTGCGGGTTGACGAGCAGCGCGCCGGAAAGTTCGTTCGCCGCACCCGCGAAGCGCGACAGGATCAGCACACCGGGATCGGCCGGATTCTGCGAGGCGACATATTCCTTCGCCACCAGGTTCATCCCGTCGCGCAGCGGTGTGACGAGACCAACACAGCCGAGCCGGTAGAGTGCGGCCAGCGACGAGCGCGAATAGGATTTGTTGACATAGCGGATCGGCGTCCACGCCACCTGCCCGTACCTGCCGTTGATCTGGCCGACCATGCCGCCGACCTGCGCATCCATCGCGGCATATTCCTGAATCTTGCTGCGGCTGCGCGGTGTGATCTGCACATAGGTGACGCGGTTCTGCCAGTCCGGATGTTTTTCCAGAAATTTTCCGAACGCCTGCATCCGCTCGATCAGCCCCTTGCTGTAGTCGAGCCGGTCGACGCCGATGAGCATGCGGCGTCCGGCAAGGCTCGTCTCCAGTTCGCGGGCGAGCTTGGAGCGGGCACCCTGCTGCCCCCAGCGCGCAACCTCGTCGGTGTCGATGCTGACCGGGAACGATCCGAGCCGGATCGTGCGGTTACCCGCGAGAAACGTCTCCAGGTCCCGCGTTGCGAGCTTGCAGTGATTGACGAGATAGCGCGCGAAATTCACGCGGTCGGTCTCGGTCTGGAATCCAACCAGATCGTAATCGAAAAAAGACTGGAACAGCCTGTCGTGACCCGGCAGTGCCGTCAGAATTTCCGGCGGCGGCAACGGAATATGCAAAAAGAAACCGATCTTGTTCCGGTGCCCGCGCGCGCGCAGCGCCTTCGCCAGCGGGATGAGATGATAGTCGTGAATCCAGACGATGTCGTCGGGCCGCATGAATTTGTGCAGTTCGTCGGCGAAATGCTCGTTCACGCGCAGATAGCCGGTGAGATCGCGATAGGAATATTCGGCAAGGTCCAGCCGGTAATGCAGGATCGGCCACAGCACGCGGTTGGCGAAGCCGTTGTAATATTCCTCGTTATCCTCGCGCGTGAGATCGGTGACGGTGTAAAGCTGGCCGTCCGCTTCGGTCGTACTCGTCTTGATGTCGTCCTTGGTCGGAACGACGCGGCCGCTCCATCCGAACCACACGCCGGGATGGTTTTTGAACACCGCCTGCAAGGCAACCTCGAGCCCGCCCGCGCGCTCCGCGTTGCGCACCGGTGCCGACACCCGGTTGGAGACTACGATCAGCCGCGCCAATAGCGATCCTCCCAGCTGCGCGAGAGCCGCATGGCGGACATGATCAGTCCGGCCATGGAATAGGTCTGCGGGAAATTTCCCCACAGCGCTCCCGTCTCGGGATGAAGATCCTCGGACAAAAGTCCGTAGCGATTGCGGTGACGCAGCGCGTCGACGAACAGATCGCGCGCTTCCTCGCGGCGGCCGAGCGACCACCAGGCATCGATCAGCCAGAACCGGCAGATCAGAAACGCCGTCTCGGGCAGCCCGAAATCGTCGGCGGCGACATAGCGCATCACATTGTTTTGCTTGAATAATTCGCTTTCGATCGCAAGCACGGTCTTGGCAAAACGCGGATCGCTCGCTTCGACAAGACCAAGCTCGGCGAGCAGCAAACAGCTTGCGTCGAGATCTTCGGAATCGAACGCGACCGTGAACGCCTGCCGCTTTTCGCTCCATGCGCGCTCGAGCAGCGGCCCGCGGATTTCCTCCGCGCGCGTGTCCCAGTAGGCGGCACGATCGCGCAACCCAAGATGCTCCGCGATGGCAGCGAGCCGGTTGCAGCCCGCCCAGCACATCGCCGCGGAATGCGTGTGCACGCGCTTGCGTCCGCGATATTCCCAGATGCCCGCATCGGGCTCGAGCGCGAGCCTTGCGGCTTTCTCGCCGATCGGCTCAAGAAACCGGAACAGCGTCTCGTCGCCCATTTTTGGCAAGCGGCGATCGAAGAACATCGGCAGCGCCGACAGCACGATGCTTCCGTAGGTGTCGAACTGGTCCTGATGCACCGCCGCGTTGCCGACACGCACCGGGCCGTTTCCCTGATAGCCAGCAAGCGCCTCCGCGATCCGCTCCTCCAGCGGATCGGACGGCACGATGCTGTAAACGGGGCGCAGGCCGCGGCCACCGGCATTGGAAACGATATTGAAAATGAAGGAAATAAATTCCTCCATCGTGCGGGTGGCGCCAAGACGATTTAGCGCATTGACGACAAAATACGCGTCGCGGATCCAGCAATAGCGATAATCCCAGTTGCGGCCGGAACCGGCAGCTTCGGGAATTGAAGTCGTATGCGCCGCGATGATGCCGCCCGTCTCCTCGAAACTGCTCAGCTTCAGGGTGATGGCCGCGCGGATCACCGCATCCTGCCAGTCATACGACACCGAAAGGCCACGCACCCAGCCTGCCCAGTAATCGAGCGTGCGCTTCAGCACATCGGTGCATGCGTCGGCGAGATTCGTGGGAAACGGCTCGTCGGCGCCAAACACAAGATACACCGGCCTTGTCAACACGAATTCCGTTTCCTTCTCGATGTAGGAAAGAGGTGCGTCGGTTGTTAGCCGGACGGATGTGTCCTCGCCCCAGTAGGTGATGTGGTTGCTGCCCGCGGACCAGCGTGAAACCGGACGGCCATACTCGTTGCAGGGCCGCATCCGTATCGTGATGCGCGGCATACCCGAAAGCGGCTCGACGATCCGCATGAGTTGCGGCGGACGCGTCACGCGCCCGAAATTCTGATAGCGCGGCGCGAAATCCACGACCCGGATCGAGGCACCGGCGGCGTCGGTCATCACCGTCTCGACCACCGCGGAATTGCGCGCATAGGATGACGTGCAATCCACCATGCCGTGCAGCACAACGTCGGAGAAACCTTTTTCCTCGCCGCCGGCAAGCAACCGGCAGAATACCGGATTGCTGTCGAAACGCGGATAACACCACCACACAATCCGCGCTTGCGGATTGACGAGCGCCGACACATGGCAATTTCCGATCAGCGCAAGGTCGAGCCCGTTCTGCATGTCAGGCTCCGCCGGCCACGCGGGCGATCCAGTCACGGACATCCTGCGGCTTGCCGAACACGCCAACGGCGCCTTCCATGAGCGCACCGACGGAAAAGCCGATGCCATCCACTTCGGGCAATATTTCAAACACCGCTTCGTCGGTGACGTCATCGCCGATGAATACCGGACGGCGGCCCTTGAATGGCGCATGATCGAGAAGCTCGAGGACAGCCGAGCCCTTGTTGTAGGTCTTCGGCTTGATTTCGATCACGCACTTTCCTCTCAGAAGTTCGTAGCGCCTTTCTTCCGGTCCGCTCAGCAGAGCTTTCACGCGCCGCTCGACTTTTTCTTTCAGTTCGGGCGCAAGGCGGTAATGCACCGCCATCGAGTAACCCTTGTCCTCGACCAGCACGCCCTTTTCCGCGAGCGCCACGACGCCTCGCCGGATGCGCTCGTCGAGCAGCGGCGAATGGCCGGGCAGAAGTCCGTCCTTGATGCGCGGGCGGATCTCGGCGCCATGACCGCCGATGGCCGGCAATTCCAGCGGCGCGAAAATGCCGTCGATATCGGCCAGCGCACGGCCGCTCACGAGCGCAACCGCGCCGCCGGTTTTCATCCAGAGTTTCGCAAGGCTTGCCTGCAGCCGCGCGGAAACGAGCACGCCCGCGGGCGTCGGCGCGAAATCGAGCAGCGTGCCGTCGATGTCGAGCAGAAAGCACACGCGGTCGAAATCGAACGCGGCATCCGCCTCCGGTTCACCGTTGTCCGCCGGGAGCGTTATTCCGCGATTGGGATGACCGGGATTGCGTCTCATATCACCGGCGAAAATGAGGTTCATTGCAAACTGAGTTCATGGCTGGTTCCATGTAAAACTCACGAAATACCAATGGGTTCCCTGCCGGAACCTGCGGCATTAGCGGCCTGATTGAACGCGCCGCATTTGCCGTTGCGGGCTACCCGAAAAGCAAAAATGGCGCCTGCGGCGCCATTCAGAGCATCAGTATGCCTGGGCCTCAGCGCGGGCGAATTTCAGCCCACGGATCGTGCATGCCGTGCCCGACGGCTTTCCGCTCTGAGCTTGCCAGGCATGGGCTGCATTGGCGACCCCGAGAGGATTCGAACCTCTGACCTGCTGCTTAGAAGGAACGTAACGACCGTTTCGGCGGGTTTCGATAAGCCGCAGACCGCATCCGGTAAGCATCATCTACCCCCGTTTTATGTGCTTAAATTGTTTCGCCCAGTTGCTTTTAGTTTCGGGCTGTGTCCTGTCTATGTGCTTACCGGGCCGCTTACCCGGTTGAGTGATCCGGCAATTTTGAGCCGGGTAAGCAGGAGGGAGCATTGCCGACGATCGATCTCACGACCGCCGCGGCGAGCGCAGCGCGCGCGCCTGAAGGCAAAGATCGCGAATTCTTTTGGGATAGCACCCTGCCCGGCTTCGGCCTTCAGGTGACGGCCACCGGTGCGCGTTCCTGGGTCATTCAATACCGGGCGGGCGGTGTATCCCGCCGCATGGCGCTCAACGGCGGCCTGCCGCTCGCTAGGGCGCGCAAAGAAGCGAAAATCATCCTCGGCGCCGTGGCGAAGGGCGGCGACCCCCTTGCGGATAAGCGGAAGGCCCGCGAGGCGCGCGGAAACACGATCAAAGCAATTGCCGACGAATATCTGGCCGATCCCGATGTCGCGGTGTTGCGCTCTGTAGCTGACAAAACGGCAACCTTTCGCCGGTACATTTTCCCGTCGGTAGGCGCGCGCCCCATAGGCGAGATCAAGCGCAGCGACATCGTCAAGTTGCTCGCTCGCATCAAGGCGAACCACGGCCCCGCCGCCGCCAATAACACGTTCAAAATTCTAAGCCGGTTTCTGAACTGGTACGCACCGCGAGACGATGATTTTCATAATCCGATAACACGTGGGCTGTTCTCGCAGACAAAGGGCGACGGCGCGCGGGCGCTGGTCGATGATGAGATTCGAATCCTTTGGCGTGTCGCAAGCGACGGCCGGAATCCTTATGACCATTTAGTCCGCTTCATTCTCTTGACTGCTACGCGGCTTAATGAAGCCGCTCGAATGTCGCGTTCAGAATTGTCGCGAGACGGCCTCGACTGGACGATCCCCGCCGCGCGCTACAAGGGGCAGGATGGAAAGAGCGCGCACGCGCACTTGATCCCGCTCTCTCCCCTCGCCCGCGAGGTGCTAGCATCCGTTCCGGTCATGCAGGTCCGGGGCGAGCCGTCGCCGTGGATCTTCACAACGAATGGCGCCGCACCGATTAGCGGGTTCTCTAAATTCAAGTCTGCGCTCGACCGCCGTATTGGAGCGGCGTTGGCAGAGGAAGGCGCCGAAACAAGCAGGCGGATCATTGCGGCGCTCAATGAACGATACCCCGGCAAAGGCTATCAGCCTTTCGACTCGAAATGGTCAACGCACTCTCTAAGAAAAACCGCGCGTACTTTGTTTGACCGCATCGGCATTTCGGAACCGATTGCTGAAAAATGCCTAGGGCATCTCCGGGGCGGAATCGTCGGCACCTACAATCACCACGAGGCTAAGGCTGAGAAGCGTGATGCGTTCGACGCGCTGGCGAAAGAAGTTGCGCGAATTGCGAGCGCCAAATGAACCTCGACGGCGCGCGAAAATCTGCTGAATTGTTTGCCCCGTTGATAGCGCACGCCGCTAAGGCAAAGCGCGGCCGCGATGCGTTTGTCGATCAAGCAACGCTCGATCTCGCGATGGCGCATGTCCACGATGAGCCGGCCGCCTCAATCATACAATTAGCGGCCAAAGGTGATGCGGCGGCCCAGGAAGCGGTTTCCCGCGCTCAGAGATGGTATGTCACGAACGATATGCCGCTGCCTTCTGCGTTGCGCAAATATTTTTTGGAATTGAGAGGCGACGGCGCCTCAAAGAAAAAGCCGGGATCGAGTCCGCACAATAACGGAATTCGTAATAGCCTAATTTGCCGCGCCATCTCCGCAATCTGCGCTCACGGTTTTCAACCGTTGGAAGTCAGGGAGCGGTCGACAAAAAGTCGACGGCCGCCGTCAGCGTGCCGAATACTTGCAGAGACATTGAAGAAGCACGGCCTTCATATTGAGCGCAGCGGGATTGAAGAAGTTTGGAATAATCATACGGCGAGTTAATTGCCGAATGTCCCGTATGACTTGGAGTATCGCAGAAGCCATTTTTGCACTCAACGAAACGCATAGGGAAACCATCCCTCTGCCTTTCGTCGAACAGCAAGGGTTTCGGCATGACAGAATTTGTAACCCGAGAGGAAGGCTGCAAGCTGGTAGCCGATCGCCTCGGAATTCCTCTGAAGCTTTCCGCAGTCGAAAAAGCCGCGCACGCTGGCAAGGGACCGAAGCCTGCCGCGCGTTACGGCAAACGCATCCTGTATCGGCCCGATGAATTCCTCGAGTGGGCAAAATCCCGAGTCGACGTAATCGAGGCCGCATGAATGCCGGCCGCACCGATCTGCCCGCGCGTGTCTGCACTAAAGGCAACGGAGCGAGCGCTTAAACGGGAACTTGCGGACGCGCTTGCTGAGCGCGACGGCCGCAACGAGCGGGAAATTTCACGCATCCGGAATGCGATTGAGCAAGTGCGTTTGCAGATCGAGGCCGCGTAGCGTGGCCCGCAAGCACCGAAAGAACGGCCGCAGCAAGCACGGTCCGCCGTTCGTGCAAGTTCCGCACTGGATCATGGAAACAAACGCCTGGACGGACCTTTCGCATGGCGCTGTGCGTGCATGGCTTGAGCTGGCCCGACGCTACAATGGCTCAAACAACGGTTCGATTGGACTAGATGCGCGCACGCTCTCGAGGCGGATGAATTGCTCGAAAAGCAGAGCCGCGGCCTTTCTTATCGAACTGAATGACGCTGGCTTCATCGAACCTACGATGATCAGCAAATTTTCTCGCCATGATCGGAAGGCTACCGAATATCGTTTCACGCACCTTCGCTGCGACCGATCGGGACACTCTCCGAGCAAGGAATTCATGCAGCATGGACGGTCCAGCGGGCAGGACCGCACGGTACAACAGGCAGGACCGTACCCCTACGATGCTACCCCACGGTCCAACGGGCAGGACCGTCAAACACAAAAAGCACCAATCCACGGTCCTGCCGGTGGGACACATATAGATATTCACCATAGGCCTACAGGCTCGGCAGAACGGCTAACGGCATCGCCGCAGTTGGTTGCCTTGATGCAAGCGAGGGCGGGCCGATGACGTCGGCAGACCGCAAGCGCAGGGCGCGCAAGGCGGCGAAGGCGGGTCGTCTATTCGTTGCCGCATGGTTCGATGAAGTCGCGCTCGAGACTGTTCTAGTCGACGCGCGCTGCATCCATCCTTGTTCTGTGGACGATCCAAAGAAAATCGCGGCGGCTTTGGTGCTTTTGATCGATCGCCTCGCAGATCCCGCACTGTCTATTTCACTGTCCCGCGGGACAATGCCGCGCGATGCTTCGCGCTAGAGCTACATCGAACGGGAGCAAGCGCATGAATATCGCCAGAGATATCGGTAAAGTTTCGGCCCAGTACGAAGCGTTGACGTGGGCGCACAAGTTCATCGCAATTTCGCGTCTGAGGGCAGTCTCAAGCGCTGGCGAATTGCAAGCCGCAGCAAAGGCTATGGGGCTAGAGAGCGTTGCCGCGGCCCATATTAAAACTGCGATCGATGCGGGTTCGATCGGTGCCGGTGGTTGGGCTGAGCCGCTTGGAGAATGGCGACTAGCCGTCAACGCGTTTCTTGAATCGCAAACAAATTTCGGCGCCTTCGACCGTATGCTTGGTTCGATGAAGCGAGTACCGCTTCGAACGTGGCTCGGAAGCGTCTCCCTTGCTGCAACGGCCACCGTTGTATCGGAGCGATCCGCAATCCCGCTCAGCTCGCTTTCAATCATCGGAAACAAGAAAGTAGACGCGGAATGCGCGGTCGCCATCATCGCGATGACGAACGAACTTCTAAATTTTTCCGGCGCCGGATCGAACAATTTGTTCGAGCACGAACTCCGCAAGGCGGTTGCTTTCGCAACTGATCAGCGCTTCTTCCAGATCGTCACCGATGGCGTGACTCCGGTCGCGAGCAACGGCGGCACTTCCATCGCCATTCTGCAGGATGTCGCTCAGCTTTTCGACGACCTTACGACCGATGCTGCATCATCGGTGTTCATCTGCGTGGAGTCGTCCACTGCGAAAGCGTGGGCAACGAAAACTACGGCCGACGGTGCAATCGCATTTCCCGGCATGGGTCCGAAAGGCGGAACGATCTGCAGCACCCCGGTAATCGTTTCCGACGGTTTGACGGCCGGCACCATCGTGGCTGTTGATGCTAACGGGATCGCTGGAAATATCGGCAATATCGAAGTCGACAGAAGTAGTCAGGCCGATCTTCAGTTTGAGACGACACCAAACAGCCCGCCAGTGCCGGAAGCCGTGCTGAAGAATTTGTGGCAACACGGCATGAGCGCTCTCAGGGCTACCCGATGGTTCGGCGCTGAACGTCTGGGCGCGAACTCAGTCGCAGTGATCTCGGGCGTTTCGTACTCGGGCAACTCGCCGGAGTGATCTAATGGACGCGCTCGAAAAGTTTGAGAGAATTTTAGACGTGGAAGAGATAGCCCGTAAGAACTTTTCCGAAAAGAATTTGAAGGCGGCGCCTTCTAACGAAGAGATGTTCCGTTTGCTCGACATCCTCACGAACGCCATGCTCGCCCACGTGAAAGCACTAAAGAAGCGCGTGGCCGAACTCGAAGCGCGTCCAGTCCTTCGCTATGTCGGCACATGGGATCGGGTGCGGAACTACGAACCCGGCGAAATCTGCACCGACGGGGGCAGCGCTTGGATATGCCAGCAGGAAACGAATTCACGTCCAGGCACCACAGATCGCTGGCAGCTCATGGTCAAGCGTGGCCGCGACGGCGACAAGCCCGATGGAGCAAAGCGATGACACTCGAACAGGCCATGCAGAAGGCTACGGACGAACTGGACGATCAGATCGCCAACATGATCGAGAAAGCTAAGGCAATGCTATCACGCCACGGTGCGACTGAAGCGGAAGTCTCAAGCTATCTGGCCCAGTACGAACCCGAGCTTCTGGCATGGCGCAACAAGACGCGCGCAGACCTCCGCGCATGGCTCGCACGCGAAGGGGCAACGCTCCAGTAGGGGGGCGGGACCAAAATGTTTGAGCAGCGCGATTCAGGGAGCGGCGTCGGGCATGCAAAGGCAGAAAACTAAGAAAATCATTCGGAAGCGGAATTCTAGATGACGAAAAAGCCTGCACTGTCCCTAGTCGAAACGGGGACGAAGCCAGAGACGAAACCGGCCCGAAAACTCGGTGAACCCGGTATGACGCTTTGGCGTGCCGTGATGGCTGAGTATCAGATCGCAGATGCAGGCGGCCTCGAGATGCTTTGCCTTGCCTGTCAGTCGTTGGATCGCGCGGAAGCATTGCGCTCTCAGATTGACGACGACGGCGAAGTGATCCGCAGCAAAACCGGTCTGAAAGATCATCCGGCTTTGAAGCACGAACTCGCGGCCCGCGCTTTCGTGGTGAAAACGCTGCACCGGCTCGGGCTGGATGTTGAGCCGATCAAAGCAGTAGGCCGCCCGTCCGGTACATTCGGAGCGCGAAAGTAATGCCCACGAACCGCCGCAGCATCCGCCGGCCGCGCAAGATCAGAGAATTCGATCCGAGTCGCTGGTGGCGCACTCTTAAAATCGGAACGGACTATCTGAACGAAACTGGCAACGGTCATGCGCGCACGTTCCGCGGCGACCCGAAAATGGAAGAACTAGCGCGCCGCGTGTGGTTTGCGTTCGGGCAAAGCCTTCACGGAATCGGCGCCGATTGGTGGGCCTATCGAACTTTCGGGAGGCCCGATGGCAACTAAACGGACTCCGATCAATCGCGAGCAACGGCGTCGGATCACACCGGAAGCTTTAGTCGCGTTTCGCGCTGCCGACGAAGCCGCACTGAATCGCGCGCTAGGGCTGAAGCCTTGGGAAGTTTCGCCGCTGCAAGTGGACGATGGACCGTGCGCTTGGCCTGCAGGATCGGCCGGAGCGATCTCGTGGCCGGGAGCAAAGCGACTTCGCGAGGAACTGGAGAACGCATGAAAAACGCGCGCTTGAAAAACGCAGTTGAACACGCGGTTGCCGCGCCTGCCGAAGGCGACATCGTATTCTTCCGGGTCTTCCGGGATGTATCGGACGCAAACGATGACATGACAGAAGATGCGCGCCTCATCGGCGTGAAAATCCTCTACACGAATAACGGCGGAAAGGACACCTGATGCTGCTCGTTAATCAGCTTTGTGGTTTTGGCGCTCAAAATTTCAGACCCGAAACATATGCGCTTGTCGCGCAGATGTCCGTGCAGCCTTCGTTTGAGCGAATGAGGCTGATTGATAATCTAATCGGCGGGCTGAAAGATGATGGCCTTTGGACGAAGCTAGGCTTGCTTGGCGTGTTTGCGGCACACGACGAACAGGCCGCACGTCTGAACTGGATAGACCCAACGGCGGGAAATTTCACGGCGGTCAATTCGCCGACGTTCACAACCGACGAAGGCTTCACCGGCGACGGCACAACGTCCTATTTGAACTCTGCCTACGCATGGAATGCTATTCCGAATTTTGGCCTAGACGACTGCCACCTTGGCGGCTGGATTATTGGTGGCACCGGCTCGACGACAGCGACCGACCAGTTGCTCGGATCGCAGGCTGTTGGTGGCAGCACGCGAATACTTGTCCGAATTTCATCGTCTAACCTTCAGGTCGCGGTGAATTCCTCGCTGAGCGTACTTGGCTCTATCTCAAGCGTGCTGGGCCACTGGAACGCTGTCAGGCGTGGTTCAACAGAGGTTGAGGGTTATCTGAACGGAACGTCGAACGGCACCGATAACGAAACTTCCGCGTCTGTTCCGAGTGCCGCGTTGTCGGTTTTGGCGCACGGCGGCAATCGTTCAAATTTTCAGGTTTGCTGCGTTCATGCTGGCGCGGCGCTTTCTGATACCGAGGCGAGCAATCTGCACTCCCGGTTGAATACCTACATGACCGCAGTGGGGGCAGTATGACGAAAATCATTCTGCTGACGGAATCCGAGGCAAAAGCAATCGCTGGCGAGAGCAAGCCGGGCCATGTGATCGAGCCGGTGCCGTATCGTGGCGGATATTTTGTTAGCGAGAACGTGCTGAACGATCCCGCGCACGCGGAAGCGATTAAGAAACTCCCTGATACCCGCCTTGCTGACCTGAGCGAGATCGAACGCTTCGGGGATAGCGATGAAGATTTGCAAGAGTATGCAAATGAAGCGCTGCGGTTACAGAGGGAACTGAGAGGCGAGGTACTATGAGCGGAAACGCAGTTATTGGCGCCCTTCGTGTCGTTCTCGGCGCGGACGCGGCCGATCTGGAAACGGGCCTGAAGTCCGCCCAGAAGAAACTGGATGCGTTCGCCGGTCATGTTTCGACGGCGGCGAAGGCGGCGGCGGCGGGATTTTCCGTTGCGGCCGTCGGCATTGGCCTCGCGATCAAGGGCAACCTCGAACAGGCCGACAAACTCGGCAAGATGGCACAATCGATCGGTGTGCCGGTCGAAGAACTCTCAAAGCTGAAGCACGCCGCCGATCTGTCCGATGTGTCGCTGGAAACGCTCGCACGTTCCGCCGGTCGCCTTAGCCGCAACCTGATCGATGCAGCCCAGGGTTCGAAGGAACAGGTCGAGACGTTCAAGCTGCTCGGCATTGAAGTACGAAACGCCGACGGATCGCTCAAGACCGTTTCGCAGACGCTTCCGCTGATCGCCGACAAATTCGCGGTCATGCGCGATGGACCGGAAAAGACGGCGCTTGCGATGAAGCTCCTCGGCCGCGCTGGCGCTGAAATGATCCCGATGCTGAACGGCGGTTCTGCGGCGTTGAAGGAAATGATGAAAGAGGCTGAAGACCTCGGCCTTGTCATCGATCAGAAAACGGCGAAGG
>VFQR01001223.1_pt1 | contig 21194 bp, 16 predicted proteins | sample 3512321 | NCBI WGS metagenome assembly VFQR01 (sample SAMN10412374, study PRJNA504923) | tailings metagenome | isolation source: Relicate 3 Philex TSF1 revegetated site | place: Philippines: Tuba, Benguet | collected 2017-08-29 | reverse complement strand
TGCCTTCCACGCGGCTGGCGGTGCCGGTGAAGTACTTGGCCACCGTGTCGCTGTTCAGCCCGATGGCTTCGAACAGCTGGGCACCGCAATAGCTCATGTACGTGCTCACGCCCATCTTGGACATGATCTTCGACAGGCCTTTTCCGATGGCCTTGACGTAGTTGTAGATCGCCTTGTCGGCGCTGAGCGCGCCGGGCATGTCGCGATGGATGGAGGTCAGCGTCTCCATTGCCAGGTAGGGATGTACCGCCTCGGCGCCGTAGCCGGCGAGCACGGCGAAGTGGTGCACTTCGCGCGCGGTACCGGTTTCCACCACCAGGCCGGCGCTGGTGCGCAGGCCTTCACGCACCAGGTGCTGGTGGATGGCCGAGAGCGCGAGCAGCGCGGGAATGGCCACCTGCGCCGGGCCAACACCACGGTCGCTCACGATCAGGATGTTCTTGCCGCCCTTGATGGCGTCCACCGCCGCCGCGCACAGCGACGCGAGCTTGGCCTCCACGCCTTCACGGCCCCAACTCACCGGGTAGGTGATGTCGAGCGTGACACTGCGGAACTTGCCCTGCGTGACGGTTTCGATGTTGCGCAGCTTGGCCATGTCGGTGAAGTCCAGCACGGGCTGGCTCACCTCCAGGCGCATCGGCGGGTTCACCTGGTTGATGTCGAGCAGGTTGGGCTTGGGGCCGATGAAGGACACCAGCGACATCACGATCGCTTCGCGGATCGGGTCGATCGGCGGGTTCGTGACCTGCGCGAACAGCTGCTTGAAGTAGTTGTAGAGCGGCTTGTTCTTGTCCGACAGCACAGCCAGCGGGCTGTCGTTGCCCATGGAGCCGATGCCCTCCTCGCCGTTGGCGGCCATCGGGCTCATCAGGAACTTGATGTCCTCCTGCGTGTAGCCGAAGGCCTGCTGCAGATCCAGCAACTCGGGCGACACACGCTCGAAGCCAGCCGACTGCGGCTCGGTCTTGGCCACCGGCAGTTCCTGCGCGGCTTCACCGGCGACGGGGTGCTCCACGTCGTCGAGGCGGATACGCAGGTTGTCGATCCACTGCTTGTAGGGCTTGCTGTTGGCCAGGCTGGCCTTGAGTTCCTCGTCGTCGATCATGCGGCCCTGTTCCAGATCGATCAGGAACATCTTGCCGGGCTGCAGGCGCCACTTGCGCACGATCTTGTTCTCGGGCACCGGCAGCACGCCCGACTCGGAGCCCATGATCACCAGATCGTCGTCGGTGATGCAGTAGCGCGAGGGGCGCAGGCCGTTGCGGTCGAGCGTGGCGCCGATCTGGCGGCCGTCGGTGAACACGATCGAGGCCGGGCCGTCCCAGGGCTCGAGCATGGCAGCGTGGTACTCATAGAACGCGCGGCGACGCGGGTCCATCAGCGTGTGCTGTTCCCAGGGCTCGGGAATCATCATCATCACGGCCTGCGACAGCGGGTAGCCGGCCATCGTCAACAGCTCGAGGCAGTTGTCGAAGGTGGCGGTGTCGGACTGCGTGGGGAAGCTGATCGGGTAGAGCTTCTGCAGATCGGCGCCGAGCACGGGCGAACTCATCACGCCCTCGCGCGCCTTCATCCAGTTGTAGTTGCCCTTGACGGTGTTGATCTCGCCGTTGTGCGCCACGTAGCGGTACGGGTGCGCAAGCGGCCATTCCGGAAAGGTGTTGGTGGAGAAACGCTGGTGCACCAGGCCCAGGGCCGAAACACAGCGCGTGTCCTGCAGGTCCTTGAAGTAGGTGCCGACCTGATCGGCCAGCAGCAAGCCCTTGTAGACCACGGTGCGGCTGCTCATGCTCACCACGTAGTACTCCTTGGAGTGCGTGAGCTTCAGGCGCTGGATGGCGGCGCTGGCCGTCTTGCGGATCACGTACAGCTTGCGCTCCAGCGCGTCCTGCACGATGACGTCGTTGCCTCGGCCGATGAAGACCTGGCGAATGATCGGTTCCTTGGCACGCACCGTGGGCGACATCGGCATGTCCAGGTTCACCGGCACATCGCGCCAGCCCAGCAGCACCTGGCCTTCGGCGGCGATGGCGCGCTCCATCTCCTGCTCGCAGGCCAGGCGGCTGGCGTGCTCCTTGGGCATGAAGATCATGCCGACGCCGTACTCGCCCGCGGGCGGCAGTGCCACGCCCTGCGCCGCCATTTCCTCGCGGTACAGCGCGTCGGGCATCTGGATCAGCAGGCCCGCGCCGTCACCCATCAACTTGTCGGCACCCACCGCACCGCGGTGATCGAGGTTCTCCAGGATCTTGAGCGCCTGCGTGACGATGTTGTGGCTCTTCTCGCCCTTGATGTGCGCCACAAAGCCCACGCCGCACGCATCGTGCTCGTTGGCCGGGTCGTACAGACCGTGTTGCTGGAGGTGCTGCTGCTCGCCAAACGTGCTCATGGCGTGTCCTTCTGATCGTGGGGGCAAAAACTGACGGACCGCGAGCATATTGCATCGCACCATGCACGCCAAGCATTTTAAATGGGGTCAGATTCTATTTAAGTGATCGCAGGCATATCTAGATACCGAAATAGGGACAGATCTAGGACTTGCCTCGAGAGGACATCGGCGGGCGTCCACGCGTGGCGCGGGCAACGCGCCGCGGCGTCTGGCGCCGCAGGCCCTCCAGAAAGCCCTCGTCGCCCAGAGCCCAGCCATGCAGGGTGGTGTCCACGATCGCGCGCTGCTGATCGGTGGTGAGACCGGCACGCACCAGATCGCCATAGGCCGCTTCGCGCGCAAAGGGCGTGTTGCCCAGGCCCCAGTACAGCGGGTGCGGCGAGAGGTGCCGATCGACCTGCAGCCCCACGTGGTGCCGGTGGCTCGACCAGGGGAAATCGCGCGGATCGCTCACGAGCCCGGCACGCACGGGGTTGAGCTCGATGTAGGCCATGCAGGCCAAAAGATAGCGCTCGGTCTGCACCAGCGTGGACTTGTAGCGCCCCTCCCAGAGCGTGCCGGTGCGGCCATGGCGGATGTTGAAGCGGCGCACATACGCGCGGCCGATCGCCTGCATCATGCGCGGCACACCATCGGCGGTAGACGGCGTAAGCAGCAGATGGAAGTGGTTGTCCATCAACACCCACGCGTGCACCGCCACGCCGTTGGCACGGCCGTGTTCGAAGACGAGCGCCATCAGCAACTCGCGATCGGCATCGTCCATGGCGATGGCTTGCCGGTTGTTGCCACGCTGGATGACGTGGTGCGGGTAACCGGGAACGGTAAGGCGGGGCAGGCGTGCCATGGTGGCCGAGCGGGTTGACGGCCGATTATGGGAGCGCGCGGTCGATGCGCTGAGCCACCCACAAACCCAGCAGGCTTGCCGTGCCAGTGATCAGCCAGCTCATCTGCCAACCACCGGCTTGCGTTGCCACCCAGGCCACCAGCGGCGGCCCGGCGAACTGCCCGAGCGCCGACAGTTGCTGCATCCAGCCGACGGTGGTGGAGACAGTGTCTTCCCCCGGCGCCAAGCGCACCGCCAAGCCGAACAGCGTGCCCGGGATCAGCCCGCCCACGCCAGAGAAGGCCAGCACGCCGAGGTACTGGACAAGGAAAGGGCCTTCGATGGCGAAAGCCAGCACGGCGCCCGCCCCCATCGTGAGGTAGGCCAGGCGCAGCACCGTCAACGGGCGCGCCCCATGAGCGATCCAGCGCCCTGCCCCGATGTTGCCCGCCATATTGACCGCAGCAGCGAGCGCACTGAGCAGGCCTGCCTGCAATCCACCCATGCCCCCCTGCGCCAGGATGGTGGGCAGGAAACCCACCACCGCGAGCCACTGCCCCGAATAAAGAAAAAAGCCCAGCGCCACCAACCAGGGCCCGGGTGCCGACAAGGTGCGGCGCAAACGCGGCGCCCATGCCGCGGGCCGCCCGTGCATGGGCTCATCGGCGGGCAGTCCGACAAACAAACCAATGGCAGCACCCAACGACACCACAGAAAGCCCGATCCAGACCACGCGCCAGCCCATCCCCTCGATGACCGGCGCCCCGACCAACAGCGCGAGCGCGGTGCCCAGGGGCATGTACGCGCCCCACCAGCCCAGAGATCGGGCGAGCAACCGGGCATCGGCCACATGGCGACGAATCAAGGCCGGCGCCGGCAACACCGCAAGCAGGAAGCCCAGGCCCTCCACCGCACGCGAAGCCAGCAACGCGCCCGGTGTCGCCGCGAAACCACCCCAGGCGCTGCCAAACGCAAGGCCCAGCAGCCCGACCAGCATCACGCGCCGCGGTCCGAAGCGATCGGCCGACAAGCCGACGAACAGGCCGAGGCACATGCCCGCCAACTGCACCAGCGACAACAGAAAACCGGCCTGAACCAGACTCACGCCCAGTCCGGCTTGAAGGGCCGGCACCGCCGGTGGCAGCTTACCGATGTGCAGGGCGCAGGTAACCCCCACCGCCACCACAATAGCGGCCGCGCGGTGGGGCGTGCCGGCGGCCGAACCGCTCATGGGAAGACCGCCACACCGAAAAGGCGTTCGTGCTCGCGAAGCGCGAACCGGTCTGTCATGCCGGCGATGTAGTCGGCCACCGCGCGCGGCAGCACGGGCGCGCAACGGTACGCCTCTGGCAATTGCTCGGGTTCATCGAGGTAGCGCTGGAACAGGTCGCGCACCACCTGGCGTGCCCGCGCGGTGGTCTCCATGACTTGCGGGTGACGGTACAGGTTGTGGAACAGGAACGACTTGAGCGTCTGGCTGCTCGCTCGCATGCCATCGGAGAAGCAGACGATGGACGTCGCGGCGCGAACGTCTTCAATCGACTGCACCCCCGACTCGCTCAGGCGCGCGCGGGTAGCGCCTATCACGTCGTACACCTGCTCGCTCAGCATGCGGCGAATGGCTTCGAACAACAGGCGGCGCCCGCGCAACGCAGGGTGCGCGGCCAGGGCCTCGCGACGAAACCGCTCGAAAAGATCCACCGCTTCGAGTTGCTCGACCGTGATCAACCCCGAGCGCACTCCGTCGTCGATGTCGTGCGCGTTGTACGCGATTTCGTCGGCGAGATTGCACAACTGCGCTTCCAGTGAGGGTGACCCGCCCTGCAGAAAGCGGCGAGCAATGCCGCCGGGCTCTTGCGCCTCGATGCGCTCGGCATTGCGGCGAGAGCAGTGCTTGAGAATACCCTCGCGCGTTTCGAAGCAGAGGTTCAAGCCATCGAACGCCGGGTAACGCTCCTCGAGGTCATCCACCACCCGCAAACTCTGCAGGTTGTGCTCGAAGCCCCAGCCATCGGGCGAACACGCGTCGGCGGGCAGCGCCTGCATGGCTTCGTGCAAGGCATCCTGGCCAGCGTGGCCAAATGGCGTGTGGCCCAGGTCGTGCGCCAGGGCGACGGCTTCCACCAGGTCCTCACTGAGCCGCAACGAACGCGCGATGCTGCGACCGAGTTGAGCCACCTCCAGCGAATGGGTCAACCTGGTGCGGAACAGATCGCCTTCGTGGTTGAGAAAAACCTGGGTCTTGTAGACCAGACGACGAAACGCGGTGGAATGGATGACGCGGTCGCGGTCGCGCTGGAAAGCCGTTCGCGTCGGAGCGTCGGGTTCAGGGAAGCGGCGCCCGCGGCTGCACGCGGGATCGCAGGCGTAGGGCGCCAGCGCGGCGCTCATGCCGCGCGGCAACTGCGCTCGATGACCTCGGCCACAAGGCCATCGCTCACCGGCTTGAGCACCGCCTTGCCGGGTCCATCGATGAGAACAAAGCGGATTTCGCCCTCTTCGGCCTTCTTGTCCACCCGCATGAGCGAGAGGTAACGCTCAACGTTGTTCCCCCTATCCAGCACCGGCGCCACCACCGGCAGACCAGCCCGTTCGACAAGCCGACGCACACGCTCGACAAAAACGCTGTCCACCAAACCAAGGCTTTGCGACAGGCGTGCGGCCATCACCATGCCACACCCCACGGCCTCGCCGTGGAGCCATTCACCGTAGCCCAGACCGGCTTCGATGGCGTGACCGAAGGTATGACCGAAGTTCAGGATGGCCCTCAGCCCGGCTTCGCGCTCATCGCTCGATACGACCATCGCCTTGATCTCGCAGCTGCGCCGCACCGCGTACGACAACGCGGTCATCTCCAACGCCCTCAGATCATCGACGTGGGCCTCGATCCAGTTGAAGAAAGTCATGTCGGCGATCGGGCCGTACTTGATCACCTCGGCCAGTCCGGCGCTGAGTTCTCGCGCCGGCAGTGAACGCAGCACAGCCAGATCGCACAGCACGCGCAAGGGCTGATGAAAAGCACCCACCATGTTCTTGCCCAACGGGTGGTTGATTCCCGTTTTTCCGCCGACCGACGAATCGACCTGCGCCAACAACGTGGTGGGCACCTGCACGAACGAAACACCGCGCATGAAGCATGCAGCCGCAAAGCCCGTCATGTCACCGACAACACCGCCACCCAGCGCGTACAGCACCGTCTTGCGATCGCACCCAGCATTCAACAGCGCGTCGAAGATGCGTTGTAGCGTGCCCCACTCCTTGTGGGCCTCGCCATCCGGCAACACCACCATATGCACATGCCGGTGCCGGGACTGCAGGGCCAATCGCAGGTCGTCGAGGTACAACGGGGCAACGGTTTCGTTGGACACGATCAGCGCGTGACCCCCGCGAGGCAGACCGTCGTAGGAGGCCGTATCGGCAAAAAGATCGGCACCGATTACGATCGCGTAGCTGCGATCGCCGAGATCGATCGGGACAGAAACAGGCACGAGCGGAGCAATGGCAACGGGCTGCATGGGCCCGAGTGTATGCCGGGCGATCCCGCTGGCCCTACCGTGGCTGTGCGCCCTCTTGCCCAGCCGACGGTGCCATCAGCCCCGCCAACTCGAGTTGCATCACGATCATGTTGACCAGCGTCGCCACCGACGGCCGACCGGTATCGATCGTGAAATGGGCTGCCTGCTCATACAAGGGGTGACGTTGCGCATGCAGCTCGCGCAACTTGGCCAGGGGATCATCCACTTGAAGCAACGGGCGATTGCGGTCGTGGCGCAGACGACGGTACAACTCCTCGGGCGACGAACGCAGGTACACCACGTGACCCCGTTGCCGCATGCGCTGCCGGTTTTCGTCCCGCAGAACAGCGCCGCCACCGGTGGACACCACCGACAGCCCGCCCTGGCTGACTTCGTCGATCGCGGCCGCCTCGAGATGCCGAAACGCGGTCTCGCCCTCACGCTCGAAATACGCGCGAATACTGCACCCAAGCTGTGCCTCGATGTGGACATCCACATCGACAAAGGGCAAACCCAGTCGCCGGGCCAACTGGCGCCCGACGGTGGATTTGCCCGATCCCGGCAGTCCGATGAGGAAGACCGACGCTGAGAGACTCAATTGATCGCAGAGCGGCCGAGCACCCTCGGGGTGATGAAGATCAACAACTCGGAACGCTCGTCGATCATGTCGCGCGACTTGAAGAGGTTGCCCACACCCGGTATGTCACCGAGCAATGGCACCTTGCGGATCTGATTGCGCTCGGTGCGCTCAAAGATACCGCCGATAACCACGGTCCCGCCGTTTTCCACCAGCACTTGGGTCTGCACGTGCTTGGTGTCGATGGCGATGCCGTCCGCCGTTGTCTCGCCACGGGTGTCCTTGTTGACGTCGAGATCCAAGATGATGTTCCCTTCGGGCGTAATCTGCGGCGTCACCTCCAGCTTCAGGTTGGCCTTGCGGAATGCGATGGCAGTGGCGCCACTGGACGTCGCCGTCTGGTAGGGGAACTCTGTACCTTGTTCGATCAGCGCCTTGACCTGATCCGCCGTCACCACTCGCGGACTGGACACCACCCGGCCCTTGCCATCCGATTCGAGCGCAGAAATTTCCAATGCCAGGAAGCGAGAGGCGTTCGGACTGAACAGCGACAGGGCATAGGAAGCAGCCTGAGCGTTCGCGGGCAGCGCAGGCAAATTCACGAAAGGAGCGGACGTCAGATTGGGACCCGTCGTAACCGCAGAGTAGTTGCTGCCAAAACTGCCTCGCACAGGATTGCCGTCCACTGAGCCAACGCTGGCATTTCGCACCCCCCCTCCAAGACGAACGCCAATCGATTTGCCGAAGTCATCATCGGCCTCAACAATGCGGGCTTCGATCAACACCTGGCGGATGGGGATGTCCAGCTTCGTGATCAGTTCCTGAACCTGCTCCAGTCGCGATGGAATGTCCGTCACGAACAGCTGATTGGTGCGTGGCTCGGCAATCACGCTGCCACGTGGAGAAAGAATACGAGCGTTTCCACTGGAGCCGGACCCGCCGCCTGACGTCGCGGTGCCTGCCGTCAATTGCCCGGCAATATCGGCGGCCTTGGCATAGTTCATCTGGAACGACTGGGTGCGAACCTGCTCAAGACTCTCGACGGATGCCCTCGCCTCCAGCTCCTGCTTTTCGCGGGCCGCAATTTCATCGCGTGGCGCCACCCAGAGCACATTGCCCGTTTTGCGCAAGCCGAGCCCTTTGGCCTGCATGATGATGTCGAGCGCCTGATCCCAAGGAACGTCACGCAAGCGAAGCGTGACAGCACCGGTCACGGTATCGGAAGTCACGATGTTGAAGTTGGTGAAATCCGCGATCACCTGCAGGAGCGCGCGAACCTCAATATTCTGGAAATTGAGCGAAAGCTTCTCACCAGAATAACCGGGGCCTTGAGTGAGCTTGGAGGGATCGATGCGTTGTTCACGCACCTCCAAGACGAACTGATTGTCGCTCTGGTACGCAGAATGCTCCCAGTTGCCTGTGGCAGCGACCACCATGCGGACGCGATCACCGTTCTGCGACGTGGTCACCGTTCGCACCGGCGTTCCGAAATCGGTTACGTCAAGTCGACGACGCAAGCCTTCGGGCAATGAGCTTTTGAGAAACTCGACGACAAGCCCCGTTCCTTCCTGGCGAATATCAACACCCACCTGGTTGCTGGGCAACTCCACGATCACCCGCCCGCTTCCCGCTGTTCCACGACGGAAGTCGACATCGCGCAAAGCACTCACATCGACATTGCGGCTCTCGGAGAAGGCCGCAGGCGGACTGGTCTGCGCGGTGACCGCTTCGGAGCGCTCCATCACCACAAGCAAGGACCTGCCTTCGATTCGGGTCTGATAAGCGGCCGCCTGCTTGAGGTTGATGACGACACGCGTACGATCCCCAGCTTGCACAACGTTGGCAGAGCGCAAGTTGCCTTCGTTGATGTCGACAGTGCTTCGCCCCATCGCATTGGTCACGCCCGGGAAATCCAGCGCGATACGAGCTGGAGACTGAACCGAGAAACTTGCGGGCACCGCCTTCAGGGGTTCTGTCGTGTTGATGCGAATCACCTCAACACCGGACTGGACTCCGCCGGTGACTGACTGGATCGCAACTTGCGCATACGCCCACACCGAACTGGTGAGCATGCAAGCAGCAATACCCCCCTTGCACAGCCTCTGCCTCCACGATGCAACAGCCATGGTCTGCTCCGGGTTCTTCATTTAGCGTCCTCTACTAGCTGCAGCGCCGCTTGGCGCTCGATCCATTCACCCGCGGCATCCTGCACGACTTCGCGCAGCACGACTTCGGATTCGGTAATTCGGGTCACGCGACCAAAGTTCTGACCCAGGTAATTGCCAGGTCGCACCTGATACAACAGACGATCGATCCTGACCAAAGCAACCAACTGTCCGCCACGGTCCAGGCTTCCGACCATCGTCATCGCGTCGAGAGGGAAAGCCTCCAACGGTTGACGGCGCCTGGCGAGCTCAGGCTCAATAAGAGCCGAACTGGACGCACTCGCAGACTGCGTGCCACGCAGCAGACTGGCCAGCTTTTCTGTACTGAAAGGCGGAACGAGCCGCTCCGCATCGTAGGGTTGCGGCACGAAGCGTGTCGGCTCCGTAATGGGTTGCACAGAGGGTCGGATTGCATTGCGCTCGGCCTGCATCCATGCCTGCAGTTCATCCTGGCCGGAGGATGTACAACCAGCCAACAAGACAAAGCTGCACAGCGACAACAAGGCGCGGGTCGTCATTTGGCAGCCCCCTTCGCAGGGGTCTTTGCTTTTTGCTGAGCGGCGACCTCTTCAGGATCAAGGTAGCGGAATGTTTTTGCCACGCCGTCCATCGTCAGATATCCATCACGATTGGCTATCGGCGCCAAGCTGAGGTTGTTGAGGGTGACGATGCGCGACAGGTTGGCAATATCGCCTGCAAACAGCCCGATGTCGTGATACGTGCCCGTCACACGGATGGAAATCGGCAGTTCGGCGTAGTACTCACGCACGGCAACCTGCCCGGGACGGAACAGTTCAAACTGAAGACTGCGCCCCAATCCTGCCTGGTTGATATCGGATAGCAAGGCATCCATCTCGGCCTTGCTGGGAAGCTGTTTTTCGAGCTGGGTCACGTACTGCTGCACCTGCTCCAACTGCTTCCGCAATGCGTCAAGGTTGACCGCCTGCACCAGCTTCTTCTTGTAGGTGTCGCGCAACTGTTGCTCTTTGGCGGTCTCGGCCACCAACTCCTCATCCACGCCTTTGAGCCAGAAGAACCACAGGGCTCCCACAACACCGGCACACACGGCGATGAAAAGCAGATTTCTCGGTAGTGCTGGCCAAAGAGATGGGTCATTGGGGTCGAGCCCCGAGAACTGCGACCTGAGCTTGGTCTGCAGGGCAGCGAAATCGATGTTGAGTCCAGACTTTTTAGCCATGGCAACCTCGTCAAACCTTGCCTGCACTGGCCGCAGCGCCAGGGCTGGCGGCGGGCGGCGCTGCCGCAGGCGTTGCGGGCTGCACAGCCTGGGGCCGGCGCAGGCTCACACGCATGGTGAAATTCGCCACGCGACGTGCATCCCGCCCGCTAATGGCGGAGCTGGAGGCCACGATCTCGACCAATTCGGGCTTGAACAAGGCGGGGCTGTTGTTGGCAAGATTGCGCAACAACTCGGACACACGCTCCTGGGACTGCGCGGTGCCCGTGAGCAAGACAGCGGCGTTGTCCTGCTTCATGGTGCGCAGAAACACGCCCTCAGGCAACTGCTTCACCAACTCTTCAAGCAGATACACCGGCAAGTTGCGCCCGGCCTGCAGATCCTCCACCGCCGCTTGGCGTGCACGCAAGGATGCGATCTGCGCCTGCAATGTGGCAATGTCTTTGATCTCGGCGTCGAGCTTGGCGATCTCCCGCGTCAAAAACTGATTTCGCTCCTGCTGTGCAGAAATCTGCCCTTGGTACCAGGTAAAGACCGCTCCACTGATCACTCCCCCCAACAGAGCCGACAAGCCCAACTGGGTGAAAAACTGATCCTTCTGGCGCTTTCGAGCCGCCTCACGGTGCGGCAGCAGGTTGATGAGGATCATTGGTAGAACCTCCGCAACGCCAGGCCCGTCGATGTGAGGTAGGCCGGCGATTCACGCGAAATCTTGCGGGCCTGGATGTTGGGGCCAAGCTCCATCGCATCGAACGGGTTGATCAGCATGCAGGCAAACGATGTCTGATGCGTTACCGCTTCGGTCAGACCAAGCAGGGCAGCGCTACCCCCTGCCAGCAGGATGTGGTCGATCTTGTTGTACGGCGTGCTGGTGAAGAAGAACTGCAAAGCCCGCCCCACTTCCTGCGCCAAGCTTTCGATGAACGGGTCCAGCACCGATGTCTGGTAATCCTCCGGCAAGTCCCCCGAGCGCTTCTTGGCTTCGGCCTCATCTGCCGAGAAGCCGTATTGCCGGATGATCAGCTGAGTGAGTTGACTACCCCCGAAGGCTTGATCCCGCTCGTAGAGCACCTCGTCGTTGCGCATCACCTGCAAGCTGGTGGTCATGGAGCCGATCTCGAACAGCGCCACCAAGGCATCGACGCCTTGATTGGGCAAAGTTTCGATGACCCGGCCTGCCGCCAAACGCGACGCATAGGATTCCACGTCCATCACCACAGGCTTGAGGCCTGCCGCCTCCGCCAAGCCCTGCCGGTCCGACACTTTTTCCTTGCGGGAGGCCGCGATCAAAACCTCGACGTCCCCCACTGATGTGGAACTGGGCCCGACGACGCAGAAATCGAGGCTGACCTCATCCAGGGAAAACGGGATGTACTGATTGGCTTCGGACTCGACCTGAGCCTCGAGCTCCTTGTCAGACATGCCGCCAGGCAGGATGATTTTTTTGGTGATGACGGCAGACGCAGGCAGCGCCAGCGCCACGTTCTTCGTCTTGGCGCCGCTCTTGCGAACCACGCGGCGCAAGGCGTCAGCCACTTCATCGAACTTCTCGATGTTGCCGTCGGTGATCCAGCCACGCTCCAGCGGCTCCATAGCACATCGCTCGAGCACGAATTCGCCCGCGCGATTGCGACTGAGTTCAACCAGCTTGACGCTGGAGGAACTGACATCGATGCCCAGCAAGGGCGCCGGCTCTCGGCTGAATAGCGATCCCAGTGAGATCAAGGTGGCCCCCAAATCGCGTGGCGCGCAAGCACGCCATACTTAAGAATTCACTTCAATGCTAGCAGTAAGCCCATTGAGCAGCAAAGATTTTTTGCCTCATGCACAAATCGAAACGTTGTCAAAAGCCGACGTGGGATACCACCCACGTGATGCATTGAACGAAACCGCTTCAACCCCATCACAGCTCCCCGACACGCTGCTCTCATGAATCCCTGCCGCCGAAGAAACCGACTCCTACAATGTCGGCCCACCTGCCCCGAATCCGCATGACCCAAGACAACAGGCCCTCGAACGGCAGCGCTGCGAAGTCAGTATCTGCGGCCCCCCGCACGCTCCAATTCATCGGGCGCTTGGTGGTGGCTGCCGCCGGACTGGCGGCGGCAGGTGTTGCAGCCGTGCTGATTGCTGTCGGCATCGCACTCGCTGTTGCGTACCCCAACCTTCCCGACGTGACCGGGCTCGCGGACTACCGCCCCAAGTTGCCACTGCGCGTGCTCGCGGCAGACGGGCAACTCATGGGCGAGTTCGGTGAAGAGCGGCGCAATCTGCTCACCATTGATCAGATTCCGGATGTGATGAAGCATGCGGTGCTTGCGATCGAAGACGCCCGCTTCTTCGAGCACAGCGGGGTGGACTACCGCGGCATGGTGCGCGCAGCGCTGGCCAACCTGCGGGAGGCCAAGAGTCAGGGCGCATCCACTATCACCATGCAGGTGGCGCGCAACGTCTATCTGTCGGCTGAGAAGAGCTACACGCGCAAGATCTATGAAGTGTTGCTGACCTTCAAGCTCGAGCACCTGCTCACCAAGGAGCAGATTCTCGAGATCTACATGAACCAGATCTTCCTGGGGCAACGCGCTTACGGCTTTGCGTCGGCCTCCCAGATCTACTTCGGCAAGCCACTGCAAGACGTGACGATCGCCGAAGCGGCGCTGCTGGCCGGGCTGCCGCAGGCACCTTCGGCCTACAACCCGTTTCGCAACCCCAAGCGCGCCTACGCCCGACAGCGCTACATCATCGACCGCATGGTCGAGAACGGCTTCATCAATGCAGCGCAGGCCGAGCAAGCCAAGGGGCAAACGATCAAGCTGCGCCCACCGGTGCGCGAGGACAACCTGCAAGGCGAATTCGTGGCCGAGATGGCTCGTCAGGCCATCGTGGCGCAGTACGGTGAAGCCGCGTACACGCGAGGCCTCGTGGTCACGACCACCATCGATCCCCGCGCTCAGCAAGCGGCCTATCGCGCGGTGCGCCAGGGCGTGCTCGACTACGAACGCCGCCAGTTCTATCGCGGCCCCGAACTCTTCATCGATCTGCCGGCCGAAGCCCAGAAGCGGGATGCGGCAATCGATGAAGCCCTGGCGGAGCGCCCCGACAACGGCGATCTGCTTTCTGCTGTGGTGCTCGAAGTCAATCCCCGTCGGGTGGTGGTCGTCCGGCAGGACGGCGATCCGATCGAGATCACCGGCGAAGGCTTGCGCCCGGTGCAATCGGGCTTGTCCGACAAGGCCGGGCCGAACATCAAGATCCGCCCGGGGGCGCTGGTGCGGATCGTCAAGGTGGATGAGAAATCCTGGCGCATCACACAACTGCCCGAGGTCGAATCGGCCTTCGTGGCGCTGGACCCACGCAATGGCCGCATCTCGGCTCTGGTTGGCGGCTTCGACTTCAACAAGAGCAAGTTCAACCACGTGACCCAGGCCTGGCGCCAGCCGGGCTCGAGTTTCAAGCCTTTCATCTATTCAGCCGCGCTCGAGAAGGGGCTCACGCCCATGACCGTGGTCAACGATGCGCCTCTTTTTTATTCGGCCACCGAAACCGGCGGTAAACCGTGGGAGCCGAAAAACTACGACGGCCAGTTCGAGGGGCCCATGTCGGTGCGGCGCGCGCTCGCGAAATCCAAGAACATGGTCTCGATCCGCGTGCTGCAACTGGTGGGCACGCAAAGCGCTCAGGACTGGGTCACGCGTTTCGGGTTCGATGCCGACAAACACCCGCCCTATCTGACCATGGCGCTGGGTGCTGGTTCGGTCACGCCGCTGCAAATGGTCACGGGCTATTCGGTATTCGCCAACGGTGGCCACCGCATCGCGCCGGTGCTCATCACGCGCGTGACCGATTCGCGTGGGCATGTCCTCTATGAGGCACCGCAGACCACCCTCGACAACGCCCCGCGTGCCATCGAACCCCGCAACGCGTTCGTGATGAACAGCCTGCTGCAGGAAATCACGCGCTCGGGCACCGCAGCGCGCGCTCAGGCGGTGCTCAAACGCAACGACCTCTACGGCAAGACAGGCACCACCAACGATGCCGTCGACGCCTGGTTCGTGGGTTACCAGCCGACGCTGGCGGCGGCGGCCTGGGTCGGCTACGACACGCCCCGCAACCTGGGCAGCCGCGAAACCGGCGGAGGCCTCGCGCTGCCCATCTGGATCGCCTTCATGCAAGAAATGCTCAAGGATGTGCCCGTTGCCCCGTACTCCCCACCGCCCGGCGTGATCAACGTCGGCGGCGAGTGGTACTACGAAGAGTTCGGGCCCGGCAACGGTGTGCACGGCATCGGCTTGGGCGACCCCTGGCCGGGTGCGCCGGGCGGCACGGAGGTGGATGCCAACGGCATGCCGGTGGCTGCACCCCTTCCACAGGTGGAAGAACGGCGCAGCATCCTCGACCTGTTCAGGAACTGAAGCGCAGCGGCTGACCCGCCTGTTCACTGGCGTAGCGGCTGAGGTTCTCGAAAAACTCGCCGTTGCCTTTGGTGTCGGCCCAGATGCGGCCGTCGTGCTTGTAGTGAAATCCGCCGGCGCGCGCGGCCAGCCACACCTCGTGCAGGGGCTTCTGCAGGTTGATCACGATCTGGCTGCGGTTGGGAAACGTCAGCGTGATCATGCCGCCCACGCGCTGGTTGTCGATGTCCGCGTCGCTGTCCTCGTTGATGCGGTCGCAGGCCAGTTCGACCGCCTTCAGCAAGGCTTCGGCACGGTCCTGGTATTCAAGGTCGGTCATAGAATGCGCGCATGTTCAGGTGGCTGCGCATTCTAGGTTTCCGCTCCGGCCCCGCTCGGGCCATGGCTTTGGTGCTGTGCCTGTCGGGTTTGGCAGCGTGCGGGCAGAAGGGCCGCCTCTACCTGCCTCCGCCCCCATCGGCCGACCCCACGACCCCACCCACACATGCCCCTGCCCGCGCACCTGACGCTTCACCAAGGTGAACTGCATTTCGAGGGCATCTCCCTCGAGCGCCTTGCCCGCGAACACGGCACCCCCCTCTTCGTCTACAGCAAGGCCGCCATCCTGCAGGCACTGGCGGCGTACCAGCGCGGGCTTGCAGGCCGTCAGCAGCTGATCTGCTACGCGATGAAGGCCAATTCCTCGCTGGCCATTCTGCAGACCCTGGTGCGCGCGGGCTGCGGGCTCGACATCGTCTCGGGCGGTGAGCTCGAACGCGCCCTGGCCGCCGGTTGCGCGCCCGAGCGCATCATCTTCTCGGGCGTGGGCAAGACGCGCGCCGAGATGCGCCGCGCGCTCGAGGTCGGCATCGGCTGCTTCAACGTGGAAAGCCGCGGCGAGCTCGACGTGCTCGACGAAGTGGCTCGCGCCCTGGGCCGGCGCGCGCGCGTGAGCATCCGTGTCAACCCCGACGTGGACCCCAAGACGCACCCCTACATCTCCACCGGTCTCAAAGGCAACAAGTTCGGCATCGCGCACGGCGAGGTGCTGCAGACCTACCGCCACGCCGCCGCGTGTGCGGGGCTGGAGGTCGTGGGCATTGACTGCCACATCGGCTCGCAGATCACGGAGACGGCGCCTTACCTCGACGCCATGGACCGCGTGCTCGACCTCGTGGCCGCCATCGAGGCTTCAGGCATTCACCTGCACCACATCGATTTTGGCGGTGGTCTGGGCATCGACTACAACGGCGACGTCCCGCCCACGGCCGACGCCCTGTGGCCACAACTCCTGGCCAAACTCGACGCGCGCGGCTACGGCGATCGCACGGTGATGATCGAACCCGGCCGCTCGCTGGTGGGCAACGCGGGCGTGTGCCTCACCGAGGTGCTCTACACCAAGCCGGGCGAGCACAAGAACTTCCTCATCGTGGACGCGGCCATGAACGACCTGCCCCGCCCCGCGATGTACCAGGCCTTCCACCGCATCGAGCCGGTGCGCCCGCGCGGCGGCGATGCGCCACTGTGGGATGTGGTCGGCCCGGTCTGCGAAAGCGGCGACTGGATCGGCCGCGACCGCGCACTGGCCGCGCAACCGGGCGACCTGCTCGCCGTGCTGTCGGCCGGTGCGTACTGCATGAGCATGGCCAGCAACTACAACACCCGCGGCCGCGCCGCCGAGGTGCTGGTCGATGGCGACACCGCCACCGTGATCCGCCAGCGCGAGAGCGCCGCCGATCAGATGTGCCTTGAAAGACCGCTGGCCTGAGGCCTGAGGCGCCGCCACAGGCGCCAGCCCAGCAGCGCGGCGAAGATGACGGCGTACACCGCAACCTCGTTGAAATCGTTCTTGCCCGCACGCATCCAGAAGAAGTGCAGCAACGCCAGCCCGACGATCCCATAAACCGCGCGATGCAGCGCCTGCCAGCGCGCGGCGCCAAGCGCGCGGATGGCGCGGTTGAACGAGGTGGCGGCCAGGGCCAGCAGCAGCAGCCAGGCCGCCGTGCCCACCAGGATGAAGGGCCGCTTCGGGATGTCGGCCAGCACCTCGGTCCAGTCGAAGCCCATGTCAAACCAGACATAGGCCAGCCAATGCATCGAGGCGTAGAAGAACACGAACACGCCGAGCATGCGACGAAAGCGCGCCAGCGCCGGCAGGCCCAACGCCACACGCAGTGGCGTCACCAGCAGCACCATCACCAGCGCGCGCAGCGACCAGTCGCCCAGCGAACGAATCAGCGCCTCGGCGGGGTTGGCTCCAAGACGGTCGGCCACCGCCGCCCAGGCCAGCCAGGCGAAAGGCAACAGCCAGACGAGGAAGACCAGGGGCTTGGCCAGCGGGTGCAACAAGGCCCGCTGAACCGCAGCACGCGCCATCAGTAGAGCTTGCGCAGGTCCATGCCCGCGTAGAGCTGGCCCACCTGGGGCTCATAGCCGTTGAACTTCAGCGTCGGTCGTTTCTTGGCAAACAGGCCCCCGCCGTCTTCGCCGATGCGCCGCTCGCTGGCCTGGCTCCAGCGCGGGTGCGAGACCTCGGGGTTGACGTTCGAATAGAAGCCGTACTCCTGCGGCGCCGCCACGTTCCAGGCGGTCTTGGGCTGCTGCTCGGTGAAGCGGATCTTCACGATCGACTTGCCGCTCTTGAAGCCGTACTTCCACGGCACGACCAGGCGCAGCGGCGCGCCGTTCTGGTTGGGCAGCACCTCGCCATACATGCCGAAGGCCAGCAGCGTGAGCGGGTGCAGGGCCTCGTCCATGCGCAGGCCTTCCACATAGGGCCAGTCGAGCACGTTGGAGCGCAGGCCGGGCATCTGCTTGTTGTCGGCCAGGGTGACGAACTCCACGTACTTCGCGCTGCCCTGCGGCTCCACCCGCTTGATCAGCTCCGCCAGCGAATAGCCCACCCAGGGAATCACCATTGACCAGCCTTCAACACAGCGCAAGCGGTATATGCGCTCCTCCATCGGGGCCAGCTTCAGGAGTGCATCGAGATCGAACGTGCCGGGCTTGTTGACCAAGCCGTCGACCTGGACCGCCCAGGGCCGGGGTTTGAGTGTCTTGGCGTAGCTTGCCGGATCGCTTTTGTCGGTACCGAACTCGTAGAAGTTGTTGTAGCCCGCTGCGTCTTCATAGCGCGCCGGTTTCTCCACGGTGGTGGCGCCGGCCACCGCACTGGGGCGACCGGGCAAGGGCGCCAGCTTGCCGGGTCGCGGCACCGCGGTCTGGGCCTGGGCGTCGCGCGTGGCCCAGCTGGCACCGGCGGCGGCCGCCGCCAGCAGCCATTGGCGGCGCTGAAGGTAAGCCGCGCGCGGGGTGATCTCGCTGCTGCGCGGGTGGATGAAGCCGTCCTGGCCGGTGCGGATGATCATGGCAGTCACTCCTGGAAGGGGCGTAGGCACGACGGATGCCGTGCCTGCGTGCGTATCGGTCGTGCGATACGCCGAAGTCTTACCGGTTCCGCGATCAGAGTTCGCCGTAGCTGTGCAAACCCGACAGGAACATGTTGACGCCCAGGAAGGCGAAGGTGGTGATCGCCAGGCCGACCAGTGCCCACCAGGCGGCCACGGTGCCACGCAGGCCTTTCATGAGGCGCATGTGAAGCCAGGCGGCGTAGTTGAGCCAGACGATCAGTGCCCAGGTTTCTTTCGGATCCCAGCTCCAGTAGCCACCCCAGGCCTCGGCCGCCCACAGCGCGCCGAGCACGGTGGCGATGGTGAAGAACGCAAAGCCGACCGCGATGGCCTTGTACATCACATCGTCAAGCACCTCGTAACTGGGCAGGCGCTCGGCAATGCGGCGACGGCCGAACATGATGGCCGCCACGATCAGCGCAGATACCCCGAAGTAGATGAACCAGTAGCTGCCTCCCTTGTCGGCCGCACCCTGTCGGAACACGATGGGCTCGAAGCACAGCACCACGCCCAGCAGCCACAACGGTGCGAGCTTGTACCAGCGCGTTTCGCCGGCGCTTTGTTTGATGAGGTACGCGAAGGCCAGCATGGCGGCGATGGCGAAGGTGCCGTAGCCGATGAAGTTGGCCGGCACGTGCAGCTTCATCCACCAGCTCTGCAGCGCCGGCACCAGCGGCTGGATTTCGTGCGCCTCGCGCACCACCGTGTACCAGAGCAGAAAACCCACCGCCGCACTCACGATGAGCATGGAGAACGCACCCATGCTGCGCGTGGCGTAGCGGTCTTCGTAATAGAGGTAGAAGGCGGCTGTCATCCAGCAGAACAGCACGAACACCTCGTAGAGGTTGCTCACCGGAATGTGGCCGATGCCGGGGCCGATCTGGTGGCTTTCGTACCAGCGCACCAGCGAACCGATGAGTGCCAGCCCCACCGCCACCCAGGCCAGGCGCGAACCCAGCGCTTCGAATGTGTCCCCCGCGCGCGTGAACATGCCCACCCAGTAGAACGCCGTGCTCATGAAGAACAACACGCTCATCCACAGAATGGCCGACTGGCTGGAGATGAAGTACTTGAGCAAGAACACCTGCTCACTGCGCGCCAGGTCGGCGCCGCCACCGGGAGCCTGGTAGAGCCAGATCGCGAGCAGCGAAAACACACCCACCACCACCGTGAGGGTGCGGAGCGGGCGCCAGAACCAGCCGAGCCAGATCAGGCTGGGCACGGTGCCGGCGAGGATCCATTTTTCATAGATGTCCATCGCGCCGCTGTACTGGATGAAGGCCCAGGCGCCACCGGCCACCATGAGCGCAGCGAACAGCCAGTCCCACACATCGCGCCGCGCGAAATAGCCCGGTTGCAGGCCACCGCCGTCGCGGGACTTCTTGAGATCAATGGTCTGGGTGACGGTGTTCATGACTTCACCTGCAACAACTGGGTTTTGAGCAAATCGAACTCGTGGTCGGCGTCGAGCGTCTTGCGGTTCGTCGAGAGTGCCAGGCTGGCCTGAGCGCCCTCGCCTTGCGGTGCCAGCCAGACCCACACCCGGCGCTCGCGGACGTAGAGCATGGCAAAGACACCGAGGATGAGCAACAGGCACCCGAGGTAGACGATGGTCTTGCCGGGCGCGCGCGCGACCTGGAACACGCTGGCCTGCACGTGCGTGAAGTCCTTGAGTTGCAGTGCCATGGGCGCGGGATAGAAGAACGTGTCCGACAGGCTGATCACGGCCTGCGTCATGAAGCGCTGCACAGGTTCATCACGCGGAAGCGGCGCCAGGCCCGCTCGCTCGCGGCTGAGCTGCAGCAGCTCGAACAGCGTGCCATTGAGGATGCGCACCAGCACGTCGCTCGCGCGCTCGCGCTCGGCTTCAGGCACGCTGAGCTCCAGAAAAGCCGAGACCGCCTGCAGCCCGCCCACCACCTCGCGCGCGGGCGTGCCCCGGGCTTCGTCGGCCGGCACATGCAGGGGCTCGGCGCCAGCAAACAGCGCGAGCGCACGCGTGGCCGAAGCGGCCAGGGCCTTGGCCAGATCGGGGCGCCCACCCTCGACGGATGCCACCGCGTATCGGCGCACCGCCTCGGCACGCAGGGACGGATCGTCGAGCGCGGCGCGCAGGCGCACGAAGCCATCCATGCCGTCGTTCTCGTCGGCCGGCACGCGCAGGTAGCGGAAGCTGTCCTGGGGCGTGTCGCGCAGGCCGAGCAGGTAGACGCGTTGGCCATCGAGCTCCACCGGCAGCATGTAGTTGTGGTATTCAACCGCCTGGCCCGCGCTGTCGCGCAGCTTGTATGTCACGCTGGGCCCCACGTTGCGCAGGGCCTTTTCCGTCACGGTCTTGTGCGCCGCACCCAGGCGGCTTTCAACCGCCTGGCGCAGGTCGACCTTGCGCACATCGGTGCCAGCACCGGCCTGTGCCGCGAAGTTCTCGACATTGATCACCCGCAGCCCGGTGTATTCCAGGGTCATCTGCTGTTCGCCATTGCTGAGCTGGGTGGAACTGCCGATCGTGCCTTCGACCTCGAAAGGTTTCGCCGCGCGCGTGATGGGCACGGCCTGCAGCTTCACGCGCGAGCCGCCATCGTCGAAGCTGGATTGGTAGATCGCCACGCCGCGGTGGAACACCGGGTGGTTCACCTCGACACGCGCGGACTGCTTCTCACCCGTTTCGTGATCGTGGATCACGATCTCGCTCGCGAACAGGCGCGGCATGCCGGTGTCGTAGTACT
>VFQR01001222.1_pt1 | contig 21205 bp, 16 predicted proteins | sample 3512321 | NCBI WGS metagenome assembly VFQR01 (sample SAMN10412374, study PRJNA504923) | tailings metagenome | isolation source: Relicate 3 Philex TSF1 revegetated site | place: Philippines: Tuba, Benguet | collected 2017-08-29 | reverse complement strand
GTGGAGGAAATGCTCGCCGACTATGCCGGCACCGTCATCCTCATCAGCCACGACCGCGATTTTCTGGATCGCGTCGTCAATGCCGTGATCGTGCCGGAAGGAAACGGGCGCTGGCAGGAATATGCCGGCGGTTACTCCGACATGCTCGCCCAGCGCGGCAAGGACATCGCCGGACGCAACACGCCCAAGGAAAAAACGGCGAAGCAGGAAAAGCACGCGGCGAAACCCGTGGCTCCGGCGGCGCGGCGCAAACTCAGCTTCAAGGACAAATACGCGCTGGAAAATCTGCCGGCAGAGATTGCCGCTTTGCAGGAAAAAATCGCCGCGCTGCAGACGCAATTCGGCGATCCCGATCTTTACCGGCGCGATCCAAAGCAATTCGAAAGCGTTTCAACGGCGCTCGCTTCAGCGCAATCCGAACTCGCCGCCGCAGAAGAAAAATGGCTGGAGCTTGAAATGTTGCGGGAGGAAATAGAAAACTAAAGATCAAGGCTTTGCGGCGAGCCAGCGCAAGGCACCCTCGCCGGCGGCCTTACCGGTCGCGAGACAGGCATGCAGCAGATAGCCGCCGGTCGGCGCCTCCCAGTCGAGCATTTCGCCTGCCGCGAACACACCGGGCTTTTTGCGCAGCATGAAATGTTCGTCGAGCTGATCGAAGCGGATTCCGCCCGCACAGGAGATTGCGCGCTCCATGGACGCAGGCGCGATCAGCTTCACCGGCGCGGATTTGATCAGCGATGCGAGGGCGGCCGGATTCATCGCGGCGAGCGAGCCACCCTGCCCGATGGCGATTTCATGCAGCAGACCGATTGCTACCGGCGAAAGATGCGCTTTCTTGCGGAGGAAATTGGAGAGCGAATCTTTTCCGCGCGATTCCGAAAGCTGCGATTCCAGTTGGCGGCGGGGAATGTCAGGCCGCATGTCGAAGTGAACGATTGCTTCGCCTTTCGCATGGATGGCATCGCGGATCGGCGCCGACAGCGCGTAGACCACGCCGCCTTCGAGCCCGTTGCGCGTGATGATCGCTTCGCCCCGCTCGCGGCGCTCGCCGAATTTCAGGTCGACCGGCTTCAGCGGCTGGCCCTCGAACCGCTCGCGGAAATGCGCGGACCAGGTAGCGATGAAACCGGAATTCGCCGGCAATAGCGGGGAAAGTCCCACACCCTGCTGTTCGAGAATTTTCACCCATGCCCCGTCCGAGCCGAGTTTCGGCCAGCTTGCACCGCCGAGTGCCAGCACCACGGCTTCGGCTTCAATCCGCACATCGCCATCCGATGTATCGAAACGGAGCGCGCCGCCTTCCCATTCCTTCCAGCGATGCTGTGTGCGGAAATTCACGTCGAGCGATGCAAGCCGCGCGAGCCATGCGCGCAATAAAGGAGAAGCCTTCATCGCACGCGGAAAAATCCGGCCACTGGAGCCGGTGAAGGTTTCCTGCCCCAGATTTTCAGCCCAGCGGATCAGATCGTCACGCGAGAATTTCCCGATTGCATCGCGCAGCGAATTTTCCGCTGGCCCATAGCGCAGCAGAAATTTTTCCATGTCCTCGCTGTGCGTGAGGTTCAGCCCGCCGCGTCCGGCCATCAGGAATTTGCGCGCGAGCGACGGCTTCTGCTCGTAGACGGTTACAAGAGCACCCGACGACGCAATCGCTTCGGCAGCCATCAGTCCGGCGGGACCGCCGCCAATCACGGCAACCGGTTTCGCAGTCATAGCAATCAGATGCCGATCTGCGCGGAGGGCAGCGCGATGTCACCCAGGTCGGGTTCGCCGCTCATGCGCAGCACTTCCGCGCGCGTTGCATCGCGCATCGCAACCACCGCGGCGAAATCGGAGCCGGCCGGCTGCACCGGATCGCCGATCTCGACCTCAATATTCGTCCTTCGCGGAAACCACTGGTCCGGACGCAGCAGCGAGCGCGTGCCGCGCAAGGCACCCGGATAGACCGGAATGTTCGCGCCCGCCGCCACATTGAACGCCCCGAGATAGAATTTCGTCAGGCCCGCGCGGCGCGTGAACGTGCCTTCCGGAAAGAACACGATGAAGCGGCCCTTGCGCGCGACCACCGTCACGTCCTCGATTTCCGAATGGCTCTTGCCATGCGTGCCGCGCTCGACGAACAGCATACCGAGCCGCGGCAGGATCAGGCCCGCGATCCACTGTTTTGTCAGTTCACGCTTGGCGACGAACACGGGCGCTGCGGGAAGCGTTGCCGTCAGGATCAGCGCATCGGTGTAGCTCGTATGGTTGAAGGCGAGTACGGCCCCGATCGGCGGCAGTTTTTCAAAACCGATTTTTCTGATCTTCACGCCCGCGAGCAAGAACACGCCGCGCGCGATCTGGCGGATTACCTTCCAGCGCCGCACGATGCCCGGCACGACCAGCACGGAAAGCGCACCAAGGATCAACGCGATCACGACGATGAACCAGAACCAGCCCGCATAGAGATATTCGCCCGCACGCCGGAAGAAACGCGACACGCGCTGGCCCAGCCCCGCGAACCAGAGCCGCGCGATCTGAAGCTGGAGGGCCCGGCTTTTGCGCTCGAGATTGCCGCTGAGATAAAGCTCCTTCGCCGACTGCCGCCGCACTTTGCCGGAAGACGTTTTCGGCACCGTCCCGCGCTTCACCAGGGCAATATCATCCGGCGGACTGCCGAGAATATTGGTTGCGACTTCCTGCACGCGCTGGTGCAGCCGGTCGCGGCCCGCTTCGTCGGTGATGTCGGTTTCCGCGAGCACCACAAGCCGCTCCGTGCCATGCGCTTCGTCGGCGGCACCGAACACGGCGACCCCGCCGCCACGCACGCCGGCGATGTCGGAAATCGCCTCCTCGACTTCCTGCGGATAGATGTTCTGCCCCGCGCGGATGATGATGTCCTTGATGCGGCCGGTGATATGCACCTCGCCGCCCGCCATGTAGGCGCGGTCGCCGCTGTCGTGCCAGCCGTCGCGGATCATCGCGCCGGTGCGCGCTTCGTTCTTGAAATAACCGGGCGTCGCGGACGGACCGCGAAATTCCAGACGGCCTTCCTGCCGTTCGCCGAGTTCGCGGCGCTGTTCGTCCACGATACGGATTTCGTGACCGGGGATCGGCACGCCGCAGGCAACGATCTCGATCGCATTCTTGTCGTTTGCCGCGGCGGGTTTCGCGAACCCCTGCCGGGTTAGCGCCTCGCGATCGACCCGGTCAATCAATGGCCCGCGTCCGGGTTTTGGAATCGCAAGGCCGACTGCGTTTTCCGCGAGGCCATAGACCGGCATCATCGCTTCACGCGCATAGCCGTAGTTCTCGAACCGCTCGATGAAGTCGCGCAACGTCTGTACGTTTACCGGCTCCGCACCGTTCAGTGTTGCGCGCACGGAGGAAAGATCGAGGCCTTCGATGTCCTCGTCGCGGATTTTTCGCAGGCAAAGTTCATAGGCAAAATTCGGCGCGGCAGAAATCGTGGCGCGATAGCGGTGCATTGCCCAGAGCCACGTTTCCGGCCGTGCGAGAAACGCGAGCGGCGACATCACATAGAGCGGCGCGCCGAAATAGACCGTGCCGAGCCACGCGCCGATCAGGCCCATGTCGTGATAAAGCGGAAGCCAGCTCACCATCACGTCCTGCGAGTTTGCTTCCACCGCGGCACCGAAGCCGCGGATATTCGCGATCAGATTTGCATGCGTGAGCACGACGCCTTTCGGATCGCCCGTGCTGCCGGATGTGTACTGAATAAGACCGATCGCCGAAGGCTCGACCTTCGGCAGCGGTTCGGATGCATCCGCGTTTTTGGTGAGGCTCTCCACGCTCTCGACCGCGGAAAGTGCGGGCACGAGACCCTTCAGCAGTGCCGCTACATGCAGGGCGACGGGGACAGTGATCAGCAGCGACGCGCCGGCGTTCTTCAGGATGCCAGCTTGGCGCCCCAGATGCTCCTCGATCTTGGAACGCTGCATCGGCGGATAGATCGGCACAGGGGTCGCGCCCGCGTAGAGAATTCCGAAAAACGCGACGAAGAAATCCGAGCCGGTCGGCAGCATCAGCGCGACACGGTCGCCGGGTGCGATGTCATGGCGAATGAGGCTCGCCGCCACCGATTTCGCGCGCGCCGACAACTGCGCATACGTCATCGTGTCGAGAACCGTGGCGTGGTCCTTCAGCACGGTGACGCTCAAACGGTCCGGATGCTCGCGCACATGCCAGTCGAGCATTTCGGTGAGCGTGGTGGCGGATACCGGCGCGTCAACGCTCGCAAGTTTTGGCGCATGCACCGCGCGCGCTTCGGCGGCGAGTGCGTCGTCCGGCTCCGCCTTGTCGAGGGCCGGAAGCAGGTCCGCGACCGTTTCAGCTTCCGTCACCATTTCCGCCGGGATGCGAACCGCGAACACGCGTTCCAGCCGGGAAATGAGTTCCGTACGCCCAAGGCTGTCGATGCCGAGATCGCGCTCAAGCCTGCTCGTGAGCGAAACATCGGTGAACTGGAGTCGGCGCGGCTGCAGCTCGGCGACAAGATCGCGCACGGCGGCGACGAGGCGCCGCTCGCGCACGCTATCGCTCGCCGATGCAGCCGGAACCTGATTCATGCGTGCAGGAATGTCGTTGCGAATGGGACGGAACGCAAGGGCAGGAATTACTGCTTGCGGCCGCTCTCGAAAACCACCGGCGCCGTCTCGCCTTCGTTGACATGCAGACGAAACACATCGGGCCGCGCGTAGTGACCGGTGACGTCGAAATCGAACTTGCCGCGCGCGATCTCGCCCATGTCGAGATCGGCAACAAGAATTTGACTCTGGTTGAACACCGGCCCGGCAAGCACCTGTCCCAGCGGACCGATGATGCAGCTTCCCCCGCGCATCAGCACCGTATCGGGATTGTCACCCTGTGCTGCCGCATAATCCGCGGGACAGTCGCCGCGAAGCAAAAACTGACAGGCGGACAGGACGAAGCACCGCCCTTCCAGCGCGATGTGCTGCATCGTCGGCAGCCATGTGTCGCGGTCGTCGGCGGTCGGCGCGCAGTAAATCTGGATGCCTTTTGCGTACATCGCCGTGCGCAAAAGCGGCATGTAATTTTCCCAGCAGATCACAGCACCTACCCGGCCGAGCGGCGTTTCGAAAACGGGCAGCGTCGAGCCGTCCCCATAGCCCCACACCAGCCGCTCGGAGGCAGTGGGCATCAGCTTGCGATGCTTGCCGAGCAATTTTCCTTCGGGCGAAAAGAACAGCACCGTGCAATAGAGAGTGCCGCCGTCGCGCTCGATCACGCCGACGACCAGATGCACGCCGAGATCGCCGGCGATCTGTTCCAGCCGCGCGATAGCCGGACCTTGCATCTCGATGGCGCTGTCGAAATAACGCCGGAAATCTTCCCGGCCCGCGGGCGTCCGGCTTCCGATCACGGCGCCGAAACTCAAGCCCTTCGGATAGGCGGAGATGAAAGCCTCCGGAAAAACAACAAGCTCCGCGCCCTGCGCTTTCGCATCGGCGGCATAGCGCGCGACTTTTTCGATCGTTGCATCGCGGTCGAACACCGCGGGCGAAGCCTGCACCACCGCGGCGCGAACCGGTTTCATCGGGATGCCTCGCGTCCGCCGCGCAGGCGGCTCAGGAGTTCGGGCGTAGGATAGGAATCGGCGGGCAGCTTCAGTTGCATCTGAACGTCCTTCACTGCAGCACGGGTCGCGGCGCCGGGAATGCCGTCAACCTTGCCGACGTCATACCCGCGCTTCACGAGCAGGCGCTGCAATTCGCGGATCTCCTCGAAGCTCAAGGACTCCAGCCCTTCCTTGCCGCGGCTCATTGGACCCGCACCCGCGATGCGGGTCGCGAGGAACGAGGCCGTCGTGGAATAGGTCAGCGAGTTGTTCCACTGCGGGAAAATTCTGAAATTTTCATAGACGAGAAATGCGGGACCAAACCGGCCCATCGGCAACAGCAGCGATGCCGGCAAGTCGTCGGCATCGAGCGGCTGTCCGTCACGCTGGCGCACACCCCATTGCGCCCACTGGGAACGGGGATGCCTGATCGCAAGATCGGCCTGGTCCCACGCCAGCTTTGCGGGCACGCGCACCTCATGCATCCACGGCTCGCCCGCCTTCCAGCCGAGGCTGCGGATATAGTTCGCCGTGGAAGCGATCACGTCGGGCACGCTGCGGAGCAAATTCACTTTTCCGTCGCCGTCGAAATCGACGCCGTAGTCGAAATAATGCGATGGCAAAAATTGTGTCTGCCCAAGTTCGCCCGCCCATGAGCCCATCATCTGGTCGACTGTGAGATCGCCGCGCTGGACGATCTTCAGCGCGGACATCAGCTCCTTGCGGAAAAGTTCGGAGCGGCGGCAGTCGAAGGCGAGCGTTGCGAGCGAAGGCAACGTGGTGATGTTGCCGATATTGCCGCCGAAATCCGTTTCCAGTCCCCAGAACGAGGCAATGACCGGACCCGGCACGCCGTATTGCTCTTCCACTTTCCTGAACAAAGCCGCGTGTTTCTGGATTTGGGCCTGCCCGCCCTTGATCCGGTGACCGGCCGCCATGCGGTCGGAAAACTGCAAAAACCCTTGCGAAAACACGCGCTGGCCGCGATCGCGGTTGATGATCGACTGCTCGAAGGTAAGCTGGCTTGAGACGGCATTCAGCGTGCGCTGGTTGATGCCCTGCTCCAGCGCTTCCTTGCGGAAATCGGCGAGCCAGCGGTCGAAACTGCCCGTGTTGCGGCAGGTGGTTACCGGTGTGACCGGTGCCGCGGGCGTCTCGGCGGCTTTGGGCTTGGGCTTCGGTTTCTGGTCGAAACCCCAGGAAAATGCGGGAGCCGTACCCGACTGCTCGGTCTTCGGCTTGGGTTTTGGCTTTGGTTTCTGCTCGGATGTCGTGGTCTGCGACAGCGCGGGATACGCGGCCGCAAGCAGCACGGCTGCTGCAATCAGGTACTTCCAGTTCGGCATGACGCGGGGGCCCCGGATTCCATCCGCAGTTTACTAGAGGTCATTCCGGGACGCGAGCGTCAGCGAGCGGACCCGGAATCCATACGCCGAGTGTCAAATTTGATCGTGGTGGTTATGGATTACGGGTTCGCACATTTGGCGTGCCCCGGAATGACAACCTACTCCGCCGCCTGCGCGGGAGTATCCGACACGAACGGCAAGTCCAGTTTCTTCCAGACTTCCGTGAGCGACTTCACGAGCTGCGCGATCAGCAATTCATCGTGGAACGGCGTCGGTGTGATCCGGAGCCGTTCGGTGCCGCGCGTGACGGTCGGAAAATTGATCGGCTGGATGTAGATGCCATGTTCGGTGAGCAGCATGTCGCTCGCCGCCTTGCACGCACCCGCCTCGTTCACCATCACCGGAATGATATGCGTGTCGGTCGGCATCAACGGAAGACGCGCGCGCATCAACGCTGCCTTGGTTTTCGCGACCTGCGCCTGTTGCTGCTGGCGTTCGTGCGGAGAGTTTTTAAGATGCCGGATCGAGGCTTTCGCGGCGGCGGCGATCGCCGGCGGCAGTGCCGTCGTGAAAATGAATCCCGGCGCGAAGGAGCGCACCGCATCGACCACGGATTTCTTGCCGGCGATGTAACCGCCGACCACGCCGAACGCCTTGCCGAGCGTACCTTCGATCACGTCGACACGATTCATGACGCCGTCGCGCTCGGCGATGCCCGCGCCGCGCGAACCGTACATGCCGACGGCATGCACCTCGTCGAGATAGGTCATGGCATTGTATTTTTCGGCGAGCGCGCAGATTTCGCCGATGGGCGCGGTGTCGCCGCCCATGGAATAGATGCTCTCGAACACGACGAGCTTCGGCCGGTCGCCTGCGGCGGCGAGCAGTTCTTCCAGATGCGCGAGATCGTTGTGGCGGAAGATCACCTTCTCGCGGCCGGAACGGCGCACGCCCTCGATCATGGAATTGTGGTTGCCGGAGTCCGACAGGATCAGGCAGTCGGGCAAAAGTTTTGCAATGGTCGCGATGCCGGTTTCATTCGAGACATAGCCGGACGTGAAAACGAGGCCCGCTTCTTTCCCGTGCAGGTCGGCGAGTTCGGCTTCGAGTTCGCAGATCGCGCGGCTGTTGCCGGAAATGTTGCGCGTGCCGCCCGCACCCGCACCGGTCTTTTGCGCGGTTTCGACCATGGCGCCCACCACATCCGGGTGACGGCCCATGCCGAGATAGTCGTTCGAGCACCAGATCACGATTTCGCGGTTGCCGGCCGGGGAACGCCAGATCGCGCGCGGAAACCGCGCGGCGTCGCGCTCGATCTCGGTAAAAACCCGATACCGGCGCTCCCGGCGGAGACCTTCGAGCGATTCTTCGAACAGGCGCTCGTAATCCATTACGTTTCGGCTCCAGAACGGGCTGGCGGAAGCTGGTGGGAAACCTTGCCCCGCCCTCCCCGGCGGCGCAACGGCAGATTAGAAGCGGCCTAAAGTCGCGTATTTCCGGCCCAAAATCGAGCCTTCCGGCTACACAACCAAGTCATTGAGATCATTGAGATAGATCAACTTTCGGGGAGGCCTCCGCGAGGCCCCCGGCAAGGCTTCAGCGTAGAGCCCAAATCATCCACCGAAAGCCGCCCGGTCAGCCCCAAACGCCCCAATCGTTAACGCCGTTAACCGTTTGGAAACCATACACCGGGCAAATCTTGCCGGGTGACCCGGCAGCCGTCCGCGCCGGGAATGGGGGACCGGACGTGAACGGATTGGTCGAGTTCATCAAAACCTTGGGCGCGGCCCGCATCGCCGCCATGGTCGCGGTCACGGTGGCCATGATCGGGTTCTTCGCCTTCGTCATCATGCGGCTTTCGGCACCGGCGATGGCGCCGCTGTTCACCGAACTCTCCATCGAGGATTCCAACCGCGTCGTGAAGGAACTGGAACAGCAGGGCGTGCCCTACCAGCTCCGCGGCGACGGCACGACCATCCTGATTCCAAAAGACAACGTCACCCGTTTCCGCATGCGCCTCGCCGAAGCCGGCCTGCCGCGCGGCGGTTCGGTCGGCTACGAAATTTTCGACAAGACCGACACGCTCGGCACCACCTCGTTCGTGCAGAACGTCAATCACCTGCGCGCGCTCGAGGGAGAACTCGCGCGCACCATCCGATCGCTCGACCGCGTTTCGGCGGCGCGCGTGCATCTCGTCATTCCCGACCGCCAGCTATTCCAGCGCGACAAGCAGGATCCCTCCGCCTCCATCGTGCTGCGCGTCCGCAGCCAGCTCGAACAGGCGCAGGTGCGCGCGATCCGGCATCTCGCCGCATCCGCGGTGCGTGGACTGAAACCGGAACGCGTTTCGATCGTGGACGAACAGGGCCGCCTGCTCGCCGATGGCGCCATGGCCGGCGACACTGGCAGTGGCCTTGCCGCCGGAATCGACGAGCGCAACACCGCCTTCGAAGCGCGCATGCGCAGCCAGATCGAATCCATCATCTCCAGCATCGTCGGACCCGGCCGCGCGCGCGTGCAGGTCTCGGCGGAAATGGACTACAGCCGCGTCCAGCAAACCTCCGACAGCTACGATCCCGAAAGCCGCGTGATCCGTTCCACCCAGACCCGCGAAGAAGCGGGCGAGAATGGCGCCGCCGGCGGCAACGAGCAGACCGTTTCGGTCGGCAATGAATTGCCGGGCAGCCAGCAGGCGCGCGGCGGCCAGCAGCAACAGGGGCAAAGCCGCGACTCGAACCGCAAGAACGAGGAAACGGTCAATTACGAAATCTCCCGCACCACCCGTGTGGAGACGCTCGAACCGGGCCGCGTGAAGCGCCTCTCGGTCGCCGTCCTCGTCGATGGCAACTACACCAAGGCCGCGACCGGCAACGAAATGACTTACGCGCCGCGCACGCCGGAAGAAATCCAGCGCATCACCGCCCTCGTTCGCACCGCCATCGGCTTCAACGAGAAGCGCGGCGACATGGTTGAGGTCGTGAACCTGCGCTTCGCCGAAGTGCCGGGCACCCCGCAGATCGCCGAGGAAGGCGGGCTGATGTCGATGCTCCGCTTCACCACCGACGACATCATGCACGCGATCAACGTGGCGGTCGTCGCTGTCCTCTCGCTCCTTGTGCTGCTGTTCGTGGTCCGTCCGCTGGTCCGCCGCATCGTGACGCCGGATGAGGCCGCCATCGCCCAGCAACAGCAGGCCGCCCCCGCGATCCTCGTGAAATCCGAAGGTGGGGCGGACGTACCGCTGCAGCCCTCCATGCAGCCGCCCCCAATCGATAACGCCGCGGCTCGCATGATCGAATTCGCGCAGCTTCAGGGCGACGTGCACCAGCAGTCGATCCAGAAAGTCGGCGAACTCGCCACCCGCAACCCCTATGAGACCGTCTCGATCATCCGTCAGTGGATGCACGAGAAGCAGGCCTGAGACGCGAGATGGCAACCGCAGCAGCACTCGTCGACGCGATCTTCACCCGGAAGGCGGACAAGGAAAAGTCCGGCGATAAAGCCGCGCCCGCCGGCAAGACGCCGATCCGGATGAATCGTCCGCTCAATGGCACGGAACGGGCTTCCATCCTGTTGCTGGCGCTCGGCGAGAAGCACGGCGCCGAGGTCTGGAAACTGCTCGACGACGAGGAAGTCCGCACGCTTTCGCTGACCATGTCCTCGCTCGGCACCATTGAATCGAACGCGGTCGAAACGCTGATGGTCGATTTCGTCGGCCAGATGTCGGCGACCGGCGCGCTCATGGGCGACTCCGTCGCCACCGAACGATTGCTCCAGCAATTCCTGCCCGGCGAGCGCGTTTCCACCATCATGGAAGAAATCCGCGGTCCTGCCGGCCGCAACATGTGGGAGAAACTCTCCAACGTGCAGGAAGAGGTGCTCGCGAACTACCTCAAGAACGAATACCCGCAGACAATTGCGGTGGTGCTCTCCAAGATCAAGCCGGAACATGCGGCGCGCGTTCTCTCCATTCTGCCGGAGGAACTGGCACTCGACGTCATCAACCGCATGCTGCGCATGGAATCGATCCAGAAGGACGTGCTCGAGCGCGTCGAGCAGACGCTGCGCACCGAATTCATGTCCAACCTCTCGCAGACGAGCCGCCGCGATTCCCACGAGATGATGGCCGACATCTTCAACAATTTCGACCGCCAGGCCGAAACGCGCTTCCTGTCCGCGCTCGACATGTCGAACCGGGAATCCGCCGAACGCATTAAGACGCTGATGTTCACCTTCGACGATCTGGCGCGCCTCGATGCGGCGGCGGCACAGACGCTGCTCCGCACCGTCGACCGCGGCAAGCTCGCGATCGCACTCAAGGGCGCATCGGAGGCGGCGCGCGATTTCTTCAAGGCGAACATGTCGGCACGCGCGGCGAAGCTGCTCGACGACGAAATGGAATCGCTCGGCCCGGTCCGGCTGCGCGACGTGGACGAAGCGCAAAGCTCGCTGGTCAATCTCGCCAAGGACCTCGCCGCCAAGGGCGAGATCGTGATCGCCAAGAACAATTCGAACGAAGACGAGCTGGTGTACTGACATGGCCGTGCTGGAAAAAACCGCCGCCAAGGACGAGCCGAAGAAGTTTCTCTTCGACGTCGAATTCGACCGCGGCGCGCGCATTGCCTCCGACGTGAAGGCGATGATCGAAAGCGCCGAGCAACAGGCGTTCGCCCGCGGCCTCGCGGAGGGCGAAGCGCAGGCCAGTGCGAAGATCGAAAGGAAGCTCGCCACCGTCATCACGCAGACCGTCGAGCAACTGACCAATATCAGCCGCAAACTCGCGGCGCTGGAAAACCGGCTCGAGGACGAAGCCGTTCACGTCGCCGTCGCCGTCGCGCGCAAACTCGCCCCGGCGCTGCTCGCCCGCGAACCGCTCGCCGAAGTCGAAACGCTGGTGATGGATGTCCTGAAACAGGTCCGCAGCGCGCCGCATGTCGTGATCCGTGTCGCCGAAGACATGATCGAACATGCCGGGCCGCGCCTGCAGCAGCTTGCCGATCAGCGCGGCTTCACGGGCCGTCTCGTGTTGCTGCCGTCGCCGGATCTGAAGGCCGACGAAGTGAAGGTTGAATGGGCCGATGGCGGCGTGGAACGCGACCGCGGCACGATCGAATCCAGCATCGACGATGCGGTGAGAAATTATCTGGCGCGCGGTGGCAACGCCGCCGTCAACACGGAGACGAAACAATGAGCGACGATAAAAATCCTCCCCTGCCCGACCTCGAAACCGACGTCGAGCTGGTCCCGTCGCACGAAACCGCGACCGCCGAAGTGGATGCGGATTCGGCCAAATCCGCCGCCGAGCTTGAAGCCGTGTTCGACGTCCCGGTGAATGTGTCCGCCGTGCTCGGCCGCACCCGCATGGATGTCGGCAACCTGCTGCGGCTGGGACCCGGCACCATTCTGGAACTCGACCGCAAGGTCGGCGAAGCCATCGATATTTTCGTGAACAACCGGCTGGTTGCGCGCGGCGAAGTCGTCCTCGTGAAGGACCGGCTCGGCGTGACCATGACCGAAATCATCAAGGCGGAACGGGCCTAAGGCCGACAGGAGAAAGACATGCGGCTGCTCATTATCGGAACGCTCAAGGGCCAGTTGATCACGGCCACCAAGATCGCGATCGACCGCGGTGCCGGCGTCACCCACGCCGTCGATATCGACACCGGCCTGCGCGTGCTGCGCGGCAAGGGCGCCGATCTCGTGATGGTCGATGTCGCCATCGACATCCGCGATCTCGTGCAGAAACTTTCCGAGGAGCGCATCCACGCCGCCATCGTCGCCTGTGGCGTCGACAACGACGCGCGCGCGGCCGCCGGTGCGATTCAAGCCGGCGCCAAGGAATACATCCCGCTGCCGCCCGATCCGGAACTGATCGCCGCCGTGCTCGCGGCCGTTGCCGAGGATGCGCGCGATCTCGTCTATCGCGACGAATCCATGGCTCAACTCGTGAAGCTTGCGGCCCAGGTCGCGACGTCCGAAGCCTCGATCCTGATTACGGGCGAAAGCGGCACCGGCAAGGAAATGATCGCGCGCTTTGTCCATGAGAAGAGTGCGCGCGCGAAAAAGCCGTTCGTATCGGTCAACTGCGCGGCGATTCCCGAAAACCTGCTGGAGTCCGAACTGTTCGGCCACGAGAAAGGCGCCTTCACGGGTGCCGTCGCGCGGCGCATCGGAAAATTCGAGGAAGCCGACGGCGGCACGCTGCTGCTCGATGAAATCTCCGAGATGGATGTTCGGCTGCAGGCAAAATTGCTGCGCGCCATTCAGGAGCGTGTGATCGACCGCGTCGGCGGCACCAAGCCCGTGCCCGTCAACATCCGCATCATCGCGACCTCGAACCGCAATCTCGCCGACGAAGTGCGCGACGGACATTTCCGCGAGGACCTGCTTTATCGCCTCAACGTCGTGAACCTGAAAATTCCACCGCTGCGCGCGCGCCCGGCGGACATTCTCGAACTCGCCACGCATTTCTCGAAGCGCTACGCGGAAGCGAACAATGTACCCGTCCGCCCGATCGCAGCGGACGCGCGCCAGGAACTCGTGCGTGCCCGCTGGCCGGGCAACGTGCGTGAACTCGAAAACACGATGCACCGCGCGGTCCTGCTCGCGGCCGGAACGGAAATCGGCATCGAGGCGATCCGCCTGCCGGACGGCTCGAAACTCGCGGAAGCCCCGCGCTCGGCCGCCGAGAAGGCCGCACAGGTTGCCGGTGAAGTTGTGTCCGCGTCGCTGGTGGGACGTACGGTTGCGGACGTTGAACGCGATCTGATCCTTGAGACGCTGAAACACTGTCTCGGAAACAGGACTCACGCCGCGAATATCCTTGGCATTTCCATCCGCACGCTGCGCAACAAACTGAACGAATACACTTCAAGCGGTTTCAACGTACCGGCGCCGGGGGCCGGGATCGCCGCCTGAAATATTCAAAAAGCATGATTTATGAAGAATTTATGCGAGGCGGGCGCGGCGAAAGCTGCGCCCGCTTATTGACGCGACCGGCATAGCGGCCACAATCCAATCAGCAAAGAGAAACGTAGTTCGTATCGAACTCTCGTTTCGAAGCATTCGAGCGGTACGGGCCAAAACCATGCTGCAAATTTTCAAGGCATTCGGGGATGAGGCTGAAGCCCTTCGCCTGATCGAAGCAAAATTGCAGATCGGCGTGTTCTGGCGAAAGCTCCAGTCCGATGAAATGACCTGGTCGAACGGTCTCTACAATCTGCTCGGGCTTAACCCCGGTGAAATCCCACCCACATTCAAGGCGATCCATTCCTTCATGCATCCGGAAGACCGGATGTCGTTCCAGTATGTGAACGCGGCGCAAGCGCGCGGCAGGCCTTTCGATGTGCAGTTCCGGATCATCCGCCGCAACGGCACGCTGCGCGACATCCGCAGCCGCGGCGAGGTGATCGTCAATCCGATGGGCGAACCGGAATGCACCATCGGCGTCTGGCAGGACGTGACCGATATTCGCGAGATGAACGACGAGCGCGCATTGATCGCATCCCGGTTCGAAGCCTATGTCGAGGCGTCCGGCGATCTCGGCTACGTCGTGAAGGCGGACGGCAACGTCACGGAAATTCTGGGCGACGCCGCGCGTCATGGCTCTTCGGCCGATAACTGGCTCGGACTTGAGTGGCGCGATCTCGTTCATCCCGAAGACTTGCCGGAAACGCTTGAGGCATGGTCGCAAGCGGCGATCAATTGCAAGCCGCTGAATCGCGAACATCGGGTCCGTTCGCAGCGGGACGGTTATCGCTGGCGAAGGATATGCGCCGTGCCGGTCTTTAATCCGGACGATTCCGTTCGAGAATATGTAGGCATCAGCCGTAACATCGACCGGGAGAAAGCGGTTCCGGCCGAACCGCGATCAGGTCACGAAATCACCGGCGCGCAGATCCGTGCCGGCCGCGCGATTGCGAACTGGTCCGTGCGCGATCTCGCCGAACGCTCCGGCGTTTCGCCAAACACGATCCGCAGGCTGGAAGAGACCAACGCCGAAGTCGCGAACGCGGAGGAAGCAAGATTGATTCGCGACACGCTGACGAATGCCGGCGTCGAGTTCATTTTCCCGGCCACTGGCCACCCGGGTGTGCGGCCCGCCTAGCCAGGCGGGCGGGATAATTCCGGAAATCCAAAAAATATTTTACGCCACAATCCGCTGAAATTCAGCCGCCTCCGGTGGAAATGTACCGTGGTCAGGCGAGATTTTTTCCGCCGCCGGTATCGAGCGGCGCAGACCGCAAAAATTTTCCGGCCCGGCACTTCAAGGTTCCAGATATTCCAGAAATTTTCGCCGCCTGTTTTCTTGTCCGCGCGGAGCCCAATTCTGCAGGTCATTTCCGGAACCCGGACTTGTCTCTAGACTCATGCAACCAGTGGTCCCGCAAAACGGTGTGATGCAGTTGCTCCAGCCGCAGACCGACCTACCGGGTAAAGTGAGTGACGAGGTGCTGGCCGATTACATCGGACACCTCGCCCACGACCTTGCCCGGCTTGCCAAAGACCAGAACTTCGGCGCAATCGCCTATCTGCTCGAACTCGTGGAAATCGAGGCGAATGCCCTTGCCCCCAACCGCTCCCGTTCCCGGCCGGAGCGGGGCGGGAATCCGGCCTCTCCCGAGGTTCCGGGCGGGTCCAGCGATACTCCGGCCCCCCAGTAGGCCCCGTTAACCATTCGCTAACCATAAGCCCGGCAAATATTGCCGGGGAGCCTGCGGACGCGTGGGCCCGAATCAGTACGGGAATCCATGACCGACACCACCGCCGCCTCACCTGCAAAAACGGCCGGATTCTCGCTCGCCGAACTCGGTGCCCTGCTCCGGCGCGGCGACCTCGCGATGGCGGTCGCGGTCCTGTCGATCCTCGTCGTTTTGATCCTGCCACTGCCGCCGATGGTGCTGGATCTTCTGCTGGCGCTGTCGATCATTCTGTCCGTCCTGATCCTCATGACGGCCTTGTTCATCCATACGCCGCTGGAATTTTCCGCCTTTCCGTCCGTGCTGCTGATGGCGACGATGATGCGCCTCGCGCTCAATCTGGCCTCGACGCGCCTGATCCTTTCTCATGGCCATGAAGGCACCCACGCCGCCGGACAGGTCATTCAGGCCTTCGGCAATTTCGTCATGGGCGGCAACTTTGTGATCGGCGTGATCGTGTTCTCGATCCTCGTGATCGTGAATTTCGTCGTCATCACGAAAGGTTCAGGCCGTATCGCGGAAGTCGCGGCACGCTTCACTTTGGACGCCATGCCCGGCAAGCAGATGGCGATCGACGCGGATCTTTCCGCGGGCCTCATCAACGAGGACGAAGCGCGCAAGCGCCGCAAGAACCTCGAAGACGAAAGCTCCTTCTTCGGCGCCATGGACGGTGCCTCGAAATTCGTGCGCGGCGATGCGATTGCGGGCCTTCTGATCGTGTTCATCAACGTGATCGGCGGCATCATCATCGGCATGGCGCAGCAGGGCATGACCTTCACCGCCGCGGGCCATAGCTACACGCTGCTGACCGTCGGCGACGGTCTGGTCACGCAAATTCCGGCACTGATCGTTTCGACCGCTGCGGGCTTGCTCGTCTCGAAGGCGGGCGTCACCGGCGCGGCCGACCAGGCGCTGATGAAGCAATTGTCCGGATACCCAAAGGCACTGGGCATGTCGGCCGCCGTTATGATCGTGATGGCGATGCTGCCGGGCATTCCTATGCTGCCGTTCCTGATTCTCGGCGGCGGTGCCGGGGCGATTGCCTGGTACAGCGACCGCCGAACGCGACGTTCCGATGCCGTGGAAGCCGCCGCGAAAACCGTCACAGCGAAAGCCGCCGAGCCGGTGGAAGAACCGATTTCCACCGCACTCAAGATCGACGACCTGAAAATCGAGATCGGCTACGGCCTGTTGCCGCTCGTGAACGGCCCCGGCGGCTCGGATCGTCTGACGGACCAGATCAAGGCGCTGCGCAGAAACCTCGCCATGGAGATGGGCTTCGTCATGCCCGCCGTGCGCATTCTCGACAACGTCAATCTCGATGCGAACACCTATTACATCAAGATCAAGGAAGTGGACGCCGGTTCGGGCAAAGTGTTCCCGAACTCGCACATGGTCATGGACCCGTCGGGCCGTCAGGTTGACCTACCCGGCACGCACACGACCGAACCGACCTTCGGTTTGCCGGCAACCTGGGTCGACGACGGCCTGCGCGAGGAAGCGGGCGTGCGCGGCTATACGGTCGTCGACGCGGCGACCGTGCTTTCGACGCATCTGTCGGAAGTGCTCAAGGCCAACATCGCGGATCTCTTGTCCTACGGCGAAGTGCAGAAACTGCTGAAAGAGCTGCCGAAGGAGCAGGCCGAACTGCTGAAAGACCTTGTCCCATCGCAGATTTCGACGTCCGGCATCCAGCGCGTGCTGCAACTGCTTCTGGCCGAGCGCATCTCGATCCGCGACCTCAGCACCATCCTCGAAGGCATTGCGGACGCGATTGCACACACCCGCAATCCCGCGCAAATCGTGGAGCATGTGCGCGCCCGTCTTTGCCGCCAGATCTGCGCGCAGAACACGTCTCCCAACGGTTATGTGCCGCTCATTTCACTTTCCCCGAAATGGGAGCAGGCCTTCGCGGAATCGATCATCGTCAACGGCGAGGACCGCTCGCTGGCGATGCAGCCCTCGAGGCTCTCTGAATTCGTCACCATCGTGCGCGAAAAGTTCGAGGACGCCGCCCGCGCCGGCGAAGCGGCGGTGCTAATGACCAGTCCGGCCTCGCGGCCGTTCGTGCGCTCCATCGTCGAGCGCTTCCGCCCGCAGACTACCGTGCTCTCCCAGAGCGAAATCCACCCGCGCGCGCGACTAAAGACGGTTGGCAGCGTCTGATCGGCTTGCGATGATCGGCTCAGGCAGGACCCATGAGCCGGCATCCGAAATCCCGCGACGAATTCCGCGGCCCCGTCACGATCCGGGATGAATACACGCGCGTGCCTTCGGGCAAGGTCGCGGCCATCGTCACCCATCTGGAAATGACGGCACGTCCCGCACCGGCCGAGGCAAAGCCTTCGCCGGACTATTCTCTCCGCCGCGTCAGCAATCCTTCGCTCGCCTGGTATCGCGATCTCTACCGGCGGGTGGGCGAGAACTGGCTGTGGTTCTCGCGGCTGGTGATGAGCGACGCCGACCTCGAAAACCTGATCAGGCATCCAGCGGTCGAGGTGCATGCCCTCGAACATGGCGGCCGCGACCACGGCATTCTGGAACTGGATTTCCGCCGCCTGCCCGAGGTGGAGATTTCCTTCCTCGGCGTGACCGGCGCCCTGATCGGAAAAGGTGCCGGGCGCTTTCTGCTGAACCGCGCGCTGCAGCTTGCATGGGCGCGCAACCCGAAGCGCGTGACGATCCACACCTGCACGCTGGACCATCCCCGAGCGCTCGATTTCTACCGGCGCGCCGGGTTTGTGCCCTATGCGCGCTCGACCGAGATCGCTGACGATCCACGGCTCATGGGACTGCTGGCGCGCAATGCCGCGCCGCATGTGCCGATTGTTTCCAGCTAGTCGTCCCGGCCGAGCTAAGCGAGAGCCGGGATCCATACACTCCCCGGACAATCGCGCTTAATGAGTTTATGGGTCCCCGCTTGCGCGGGGACGACATGGATTTTTTGCTTGAAAGTCAGACCCGCTGCGCGCCGATGCGGTCGAGTTCGGCCTGTTCGAGCTTGGCGTCGGCCGCGCGTTCGCGGGCACCGTCGCGCTCCTCGAGGATTTCGACCTTCTTCAGCTCTTCGAACGCTTCGGCCAGAGCGGCGCGCGCATCTTCAAGCTGTCCCTTCAACTCGTTCGCCGAACGGGCGAGGTTGTCGCGGCGGACCATCGCGGCCTTGGCGTAGGTCGGATAGGCGAAGTGGGCGGGATCGTCGATGCCGGCCTTCTGCTGCTCGGTGGCGATCTCGCGATCGAGGTCGGAGGACATCCGCTCGAATTCGGCGATCATCGCCTCGATCTGTGCGACCTGGCGGCGTTTTTCGTCGACCTGAAAGCGCTTCAGGCGGATGAGGGTGTCACGCGATTTCATGTGGGCAATACTCCACGCGCCCGGTTACGATTCAGTTGCTGCGCCTGCGAGAATTTCCGCAAGCCGCTTGTAACCATCGGCCAAATTGGTTGCCTCTTCCTTACCTTGGCCGAGAAAAGCCTCCAGAAACGGGTTCAGCCGGATGGCCTCATCCACCTCCGTACTGGCCCCCGGCCGGTAGGCCCCGAGCCGGATCAGCTCCTCCATGTCGGCATAGGTGGCCATGGTCTTTTTGGCCTGCTGGACCACCGGCCAGAACTGCGGGTCGCAGGATTTGGGCATGGTCCGGGATACCGACTTGAGGACGTTAATAGCCGGGTAACGTCCCCGCTCCGCGATGCTCCGCTCCATGACGATATGCCCGTCGAGGATGCCGCGCACGGCGTCGGCCACCGGCTCGTTATGGTCGTCGCCGTCGACAAGTACGGTGAAGATGCCGGTGATGGTCCCTTTTTCGGTGCCCGGCCCCGCCCGCTCCAAGAGCCTTGGCAGTTCGGTGAAGACGGTGGGCGTGTATCCTTTTGACGTCGGCGGCTCGCCCGCCGACAGCCCGATCTCGCGCTGGGCCATGGCGAAGCGGGTGACGGAGTCCATCATGACGAGGACATCCTTGCCCTCGTCACGGAAGAACTCCGAAATCGTCATGGTCAGGTGCGCCGCCTGCCGGCGCATCAGCGCGGGTTCATCCGAAGTAGAAACGACCACCACCGAACGCTTCAGCCCCGCTTCGCCCAGATCGTCCTGCAGGAATTCCTGCACCTCGCGGCCGCGTTCGCCGATCAGGCCGATCACGGCAACGTCGCATTTGGTGTTGCGCGCCATCATCGAGAGCAGAACCGACTTGCCCACACCGGAGCCCGCGAAAATGCCCATGCGCTGGCCACGGCAGCATGTTGTGAACGTGTTCAGCGCGCGCACGCCGAGGTCGAGCGGCGCGCCTACACGTTTTCTGGCGTGCGCCGGCGGCGGGGATTCCCGGAATCCATAGGGCGAAGGCCCGGCGGGCAGCGGCCCCTTGCCGTCGATCGGCTCGCCCAGCGCATTGATGACCCGCCCCAGCCACCGGTCCGACGGACGGACCATGGCGGCGGCGGCCGAAACGACCGCCCGGCAGCCCCGGCGCACCCCTTCCAGCGGTCCGAAGGGCATCAGGAGCGCATTGTCGCCCGCAAAGCCCACGACCTCGCAGGGCACGTTCCCGCTGCGGTCGGTCTCGATCACGACCCGCGCCCCCACCGGCATGGCATGGACCGGCCCGGCCACCTCGACCAGCAGGCCCCGGATGGCGGCGACCCGTCCGTAAATGGACGAGCCTTCAATTTCTTCGATTTGTTCGGCGAGGGCTTTCAAATGGCCATTTCCCGCGGTCTGGAAACGCTTTGTTTACCCGTTCCGTTAATGATCGGACCGCTTGCAGGAGCGGGCCGCCACCCGGCGGTACCCGATTCCGGCGAGTCGCTTGGAGCGGTTTCTTCGAGTCGAACGTTAACCGGGTTCCCACGCGAATCTTGACTGAATCCCAGTATCTTACGGTGATTCGGCCTGGTTTGTACGGGGTCCCTTGTGGGACAGAATCAGATTCTGTTAACCATTTAACGGTAGCGTTACGAATCGCAAACCGAGCCGGGCGCGCGGCGGGGCGGCCAGGATTTCACCGTCCCCCTTAAACGATGCCCAGAAGGGGATTGGCATGCGCGTACTGCTAATCGAGGACGACAGCGCAACCGCGAAGAGCGTCGAACTGATGCTCAAGTCGGAAATCTTCGACGTCTACACCACCGATCTCGGTGAGGAAGGCGTCGACCTCGGAAAACTCTACGACTACGACATCATCCTGCTCGACCTGAACCTGCCGGACATGTCCGGCTACGAAGTTCTCCGGTCGCTGCGGGTCGCCAAGATCAAGACTCCGATTCTGATCCTCTCCGGCCTCGCCGGCATCGAGGACAAGGTGAAGGGTCTCGGCTTCGGCGCCGACGATTACATGACCAAGCCCTTCCACAAGGATGAGTTGGTTGCCCGCATCCACGCGATCGTGCGCCGCTCGAAGGGCCACGCCCAGTCGGTCATCAACACCGGCGATCTGCGCGTCAACCTCGATACCAAGACGGTCGACGTCAACGGCCAGCGCGTGCACCTGACGGGCAAGGAATACCAGATGCTGGAGCTCCTCTCGCTCCGCAAGGGCACGACGCTCACCAAGGAAATGTTCCTCAACCACCTCT
>VFQR01001219.1_pt1 | contig 21243 bp, 7 predicted proteins | sample 3512321 | NCBI WGS metagenome assembly VFQR01 (sample SAMN10412374, study PRJNA504923) | tailings metagenome | isolation source: Relicate 3 Philex TSF1 revegetated site | place: Philippines: Tuba, Benguet | collected 2017-08-29 | reverse complement strand
GGTGGTCGTTTTGCGACTTCCGACTTGAACGACTTGTATCGTCGCGTAATCATCCGGAACAACCGTTTGAAGCGTCTCATGGAGATTAAGGCTCCCGACGTAATCCTTCGTAACGAGAAGCGCATGCTTCAAGAAGCGGTTGACTCGTTGTTCGACAACAGTCGTAAGGTGAATGCGGTGAAAGCCGAAGGTAATCGTGCTTTGAAATCGTTGAGCGATATGCTCAAAGGTAAACAAGGTCGTTTCCGTCAGAACCTCCTTGGTAAGCGTGTCGATTATTCTGGTCGTTCGGTAATCGTGGTAGGTCCTGAGTTGAAGCTGCATGAGTGCGGTCTTCCGAAAGACATGGCTGCTGAGCTGTTTAAGCCGTTTATCATCCGTAAGATGATTGAGCGCGGTATCGTAAAAACGGTAAAGTCGGCTAAAAAGATCGTCGATCGTAAAGACCCGGTGGTGTGGGATATTTTGGAGAACGTTTTGAAAGGGCACCCAGTGCTCCTCAACCGTGCCCCTACACTCCACCGTTTGGGTATTCAAGCTTTCCAGCCGAAGCTCATCGAAGGAAAAGCGATTCAGCTCCACCCGCTGGTATGTACCGCCTTCAACGCCGACTTTGACGGTGACCAAATGGCGGTTCACGTGCCACTAGGTAATGCCGCTATTTTGGAAGCACAGCTGTTGATGCTTGCATCGCACAACATCTTGAACCCGGCCAACGGATCACCGATCACCGTTCCTTCGCAGGACATGGTATTGGGTCTATATTACATCACCAAAGGCCGTAAGAGCACCGAAACCGAAAAAGTTACCGGTGAAGGTTTGAAGTTTTACTCCGCAGAAGAAGCCATCATCGCCTACAACGAGCGTAGAGTGGCACTACATGCATGGGTAAAAGTAAAAACCATTGTACGTAACAAAGAAACCGGTGCACTGGAGCATAAGTTGCTCGATACAACCATGGGTCGTATCCTGTTCAACCAAATGATGCCTGAGCAAGTAGGTTTCATCAACGAATTGCTCACCAAAAAGTCGCTTCGTGACCTCATCGGAAGCATCGTTCGTTTCACCGATTTGCCTACCACCGCCAAGTTCCTCGATAACATCAAGAATCTTGGATTCCGCATGGCCTTCGAAGGTGGACTATCGTTTAACCTGAACGACGTAAAAATCCCGGATAACAAGGTAACCTTGCTGGCCGAAGCACAAAAAGAAGTGAATGAAGTTACCCAGAACTACGAAATGGGCTTCATTACCAATAACGAGCGTTACAACCAGGTGATCGACATTTGGACCCGTATCAACTCGCGTATTACCGACACCTTGATGAAGGAAATTTCTACCGACAACCAAGGTTTCAACTCGGTATACATGATGCTTGACTCGGGAGCGCGTGGTTCGAAAGAGCAGATCCGTCAGCTTGGCGGTATGCGGGGATTGATGGCCAAACCACAGAAAAGCGGTGGTGCTGGCGAAATCATCGAAAACCCAATCCTTTCGAATTTTAAAGAAGGTCTTTCGGTATTGGAGTACTTCATTTCTACCCACGGTGCCCGTAAGGGTCTTGCCGATACGGCCTTGAAAACGGCCGACGCCGGTTACTTGACACGTCGTTTGCACGACGTAGCGCAAGACGTGGTGATCAGCGAAGAAGACTGTGGTACTTTACGTGGCATAGAAACATCGGCACTAAAAGACAACGAGGATATCGTTGAATCGTTGGTTGAAAGAATCGTTGGCCGCACCGCGCTGAACGATGTAATCGATCCATTGACGAAAGAAGTGCTCGTTGGTGCTGGTAAAGAAATCACCGAAGATATCGCTGCAATCATCGATGCTTCACCGCTCGATAGTGTAGAAATTCGTTCGGTACTTACCTGTGAGTCTAAAATTGGTGTTTGCGTAAAATGCTACGGTCGTAACCTTGCTACCAACAGAATGGTGCAAATAGGGGAGTCGGTAGGCGTTATTGCAGCTCAATCGATTGGTGAGCCAGGTACTCAGCTTACACTACGTACGTTCCACGTGGGTGGTGTTGCGGGTAACGTGGCTACTGAGTCACAACTCATCTCCAAATTCGACGGTTTGGTAGAATTCGACGAAGTACGTACCGTTATCTACAAAGGTGGCGACTCACCAGTAGAAGTGGTTGTATCGCGTTCGGGTGAGGTGAAAATCGTTCATCCAGAAACCAAGCAGCCGTTGATGACCAATAACCTCCCTTACGGATCTATCCTCAGCATTAAGCCGGGCGATATGATCAAAAAGGGCGACAAAATCTGTGCATGGGATCCGTACAACGCGGTAATCATATCGGAATTTGACGGTAAGGCAGAATTCGAGCACATCGTAGAAGGCATGACCTTCCGCGAAGAATCGGACGAGCAAACTGGTCACAAAGAGAAGGTGATTATCGAGACCAAGGATAAGACCCGTAACCCATCTATTCGCATTGTGAACACCAAGGGTGAGCTACTTCGTGGCTACAACCTTCCAGTAGGTGCACACATCGTGGTAGATCATGGCGACAAGATTATCCCAGGCATGATTATCTCCAAAATCCCACGTTCAACTTCGAAAACGCGTGATATCACCGGTGGTCTTCCACGTGTGACCGAGCTCTTCGAAGCACGTAACCCATCTAACCCAGCAGTCGTTACCGAAATCGACGGTGTTGTGGCCTTTGGTGGCGTGAAGCGTGGTAACCGCGAAATCGTGGTTGAATCGCGCGATGGACAGGTGAAGAAGTACCTTGTTCCGTTGAGCAAGCACATCTTGGTTCAAGACAACGACTTCGTGAAAGCAGGCGATCCGCTTTCGGATGGTGCCATTACTCCTGCTGCTATTTTGGCCATAAAAGGTCCAGGCGCAGTACAAGAGTATCTGGTGAATAACATCCAGGAAGTTTACCGCTTGCAGGGTGTGAAAATCAACGACAAGCACTTTGAGGTAATCGTTCGTCAGATGATGCAGAAGGTATTGATTATCGATCCAGGAGATACAAGCTTCCTCGAGCAAGAAGTTGCCGACAAGATTGAATTTGCTGAGATGAACAATTGGATTTTCGATAAGGTAATCATCACGGATGCTGCCGATTCGAGCAATCTGAAAGTAGGTCAGGTGATCAATCTCCGCAAGGTACGCGACGAGAACTCGATGTTGAAGCGGAAAGACTTGAAGCCTGTGCAATACCGCGATGCGATACCAGCTACTTCGCAAAGTATGCTTCAAGGTATCACCAAGGCATCTTTGGGTACGCGCAGCTTCCTCAGTGCAGCTTCCTTCCAGGAAACCACCAAAGTGTTGAACGAAGCAGCTATCGCTGGTAAGGTCGACGATTTGGCAGGCCTGAAAGAAAACGTACTCGTAGGCCACTTGATACCAGCCGGCACAGGATGGCGCTCATACGAGAAGGTGGTAGTAGGCTCGATGGAGGAATACGAGAAGCTAATGGCTTCGAAGAATGCCGAAATTGCCGAAGCCAACTAAGCGTTGACTATTGTGTAAATCAAGGGGGCCTGAAAATGGCTCCCTTGTCATTTTAAACTTACAACAACATGCAAGACGAAATAAACAATCCCAACCAAATAAACATCGAGCTTAGTGAAGACATGGCCGATGGTACCTATTCGAATTTGGCCATTATCACGCACAGCAATGCCGAATTCGTAATCGACTTTGTTCGTTTGATGCCCGGAGTGCCAAAGGCGAAGGTGAAGTCACGGATTATCCTTACGCCACATCACGCCAAACGGTTGTTGCTAGCGCTGAGCGACAATGTCGGTAAGTTTGAAGATATCCATGGAGAAATTGATGTGAATGATCAAGGTCAAGGTGGTGTACCCATGACTTTTGGTGGCCCAACAGCGCAGGCATGATGAGCGAATTTGATAAAAAGGATCTCCCTGCATTAAAACCGTATGTAGCGAAGGTTTTAGCTTTGGAGAAATGGTATACCAACGAGCAATATGAGGAAATAGAACTTGTTCGGTATGCAGATGCATTTTATCAATTGCTCGATGAAATGCGCATCCGCGACTTCATTTACGATTTCGACTGGATGTCGTGGCGGAATGAAGCCAACCGTCTCGTCGACCAGCCTGCATTATTGGCAAAAGCCGATTTAACCAGCATACAGCGATTGATGACAGCCCACAGCCGCAATGAAGCCTTGCACGACGGTCATCTGGCCGAGATGATTGACAGCGGACACATGCGAGCACTTTTTCAGCGTATCATGGAACTTTGAATTTGATTGCTGACTATATTACGGGATGAAACAACTACTTGTTTTCATCCCGTTTTTGTTTTTGAGCCTTTTGAGCGAAGCGCAACAGTTTAATGCCGGCGCTCATTTGGCCTTGAACGGTGCCCAACTCGATGGCGATGGCTTGAGTGGCTACAACAAGCTGGGTGTTTATACTGGTTTATGGGTGAGCAGGGAGTTCAACGAAAAATGGAGTTGGCAGTTTGAGATTTCTTACAGCATGAAGGGAAGCCGACGAATAGTTGACTCTGCCACCTTCGATGCAGGACCATGGTTGCGTTTAACCATGCATTACATCGACATTCCTCTTTTGCTTCGCTACCAGTATACTGATAAAATAGGCTTTGAAGCTGGATTAAGCGGTAATTATTTGCTTTCGTTTCGCTATGAAGATCCCCGGAATAACGTATTGAACACCAATTTTACACGTGTTGAATTATCGATGTTGGGTGGAGCGACCTATCAATTGAATGCAAACTGGATGGTATTGGCACGAGCAAACTATTCGGTTTTCAGCGTTGATCCCTTGGGTTCGCGAGTGCCGTTTTTTGCTTTACTGCAACAGGGGAGCTTCAATAATTGGCTGACTCTAGGTTTGCGCTATACCTTTAATCGAGCGAGTTTGTAGTCTACGGCGATTTTCTGATAGGCGATGAGTCCACTCAGTGTAACACCAGGAATACCTTGACCGGGGTAGGTGGAGTCGCCACAGCGGTAAAAACCCTTTCCATGTATACGTGCAGAGGCCATTTGCCAAGGTTTAATCCGTTTGAATTGCGGATAGCCCCCCACAAAGCCCCAAGCTCTGCCGGTCCATTTTTCCCAACTCGCAGGGCCGCTGCTGTGCAGGTACCGGATGTTGCGGCGATAAATCAATTGGTGAGTTTCAAGGGCATCGAGAACGGCATTTTCAAGCAGCTCGCGGTCGTCTACACGAAGATGTTCTGGGTCGGGCCAGTGGGTACTTACCGATGCCGCCATCAACCCGGCTTCGGCACGTTCAAGATCGTTTGCTGGGTGCAGCGACAGAAATATACTGGCACTTTTGAGTTTCGGTAAAGGTGTATTCAGGTGTATTTGGTGGTGCAGGCAATCGTAGTCGCGGTGAGGCTCAAAGCCTATACCCAATTGAAATGCGCTATTTAAACTTTCGGATTCAAGCAGGGTAGTTTGTTTGGAAGGGGGGTAATATTCAGGGGCCAATTGGGCCAAATTGTTTTGCGGGATTGAACTAAGCACGATTGGGCTCCGATACTTGGCTTTTTCGGTCTCTACGCAATGCGTTTTTCCGATGCGATGTATGTGTTTGACGGCTTCACGGAAGTGAATACGACCCCCGTAACCTTGAATGTACTCCACCAAGGTATTTACCAATGTTCGCATGCCTCCGGGCAAATACCAATTGGGGAAGTTGGTGTAGCAAAGTGCTGTAGCACCGAAAAGCACGTTCACTTCTTCCATGCGGTTTTGCGCTGTAATCAGGAGTTGCTCGTTCACAAAACGAACGAAACGACTATTCTGCTGCAAGTCGAAGCGGGCTAGTAGTTCGTCCATTTGTTGAAATGCCGCTGGAAGTGCGCTGAGTTGTTCCCACCGAAACCCTTTAAGCATTCCTAGGAAATCGCTGGCCGCATCGGGCGGAAATTGTAGTTGTTTTAAGGATGTACGCCAAACCAGGTCTGCGATTTTGTAACAGTATTCCCAAAACGCACGTTGGCCAGCCTTGCCGAATACTTTCTCCGCTTCCTGTATCCAAGCCTCCAGATGTTCATGTCGGGTGATTCGTTGCCCATCGAGATACACTTGCATGGGTACCGCTAAACGTTCTGCGTTAAGTTGGATGCCTAATTCATCGAGCAAACGCTGTACGGGCATACCATCGCCCAAGCCAACAAGCGTAGTAGCTCCCGTTTCAAACCAAAAGCCTTTACGCCAGTAGGTGCCTGAGCAGCCGCCTGCCATCCAGTTTTGCTCCAATACCAATGGCTTTAATCCTTCTCGAGCCAACAAGGCTGCTGCAGTAAGCCCAGCCATACCGCTGCCAATCACTATGGCGCTTTCTTCCACCTCCATAAGCTTTCAACACGCTGAAGAAGCAGATGTTTATGAAAGGCAATTATTCCACTACCAATTTGCGATAAGCTATGCCGTTTTTGCCGGGAATTTCCAGTAGATACATGCCCGTAGAAATTCCATCCAGACTAAGTCGCATACGCTGACTACTTTCGGTTGTATAGGTTTTGCAAATCCTGCCTTGCAGGTCCCTAAGCTGAATCGCTCGGTCGAAAGGTGCATCTGCCTCGAGCATGACTTCGGTTTTGGCTGGATTAGGGTAAATGCGCAGGCGGCCAAATCCAGCATCGACCACACTCAAGGTGGGGTTAAAGATATAAACGGCCCTACCTTCTGTATAAGCAATCGAGCAGGAGCGGCTTACCGCAGTAAGTGTAATGGTGTACCACCCTGTATCGGTATAACTTTTCTGGGGTGTGAAGCCAATGGCAGTCGTTCCGTCGCCGAAATCCCAGTTGTAACTACTTGAGAATTGACTCAAATTCACAAGTGGAATGAGTTGGCCAGCCAAAACGGTATCGTTAACCACATTAAAGAAGGGTACAGGGTTGTTAGGAACGGTAAGTTGGTAACTCAGGGTATCATTACCGTTGGCGTTAGTGGCGATTAAGGTAACCGGAACTTGTCCGCTTGGGAGTGTTACAACTGGGTTACTGCTTGAGGTCGCATTTCCATGGATGTTCCAGCTTAACGAAGTTGCGTTAATACTTTGTGCGCTAAAACGTACAGGCATAGGGGCACAGCTGCTGTCGATTTCCACCCTAAAATCGGAAAGTGGTTTGGTTGCACTGGTGATGTAATTGAGCCTGTCGATGTAAATGTTGTTGCCAAAGTCATTCTTTACCGTAAAACGCACGACTGCTTTTCCCATTCCCACGAAAGCGGTTAGGGGAAGGTCGATTCTTTTCCAATCGCTTGCTTGAACGGGCACGAAAGAGGTAGTTCTCGGACTAACTGTAGCTAGTCCTTGCCCACCATCGGCATAAACCGTAGTAAAGCTATTGCCGCAATCGGTCGATACCGATACGAGCAGGCTATCGTTACTACCGCTATTTTGAGCATGCGCAACGTAAAAGCTCAAGGTAGCTGTGCCGGAAGCAGGGAGTTGCAGCTGGCTGGTTTCCAGATGGTCGAGTTGCCCGCGATTAGCGTAAGCATAACAGTTTACGGTGGCGGCAAATAACGAGTTAGGCAAACCTGACGCGGTGTTGGTAGTCCATCCGATACCGTTATCGGGGTTTATGGGGTAAAACGGCAAATTCGCCAAGGAGCCACTTTCGAAGCTAGAGCTGAAAGGTGCTGCTGTATTGAGGCGCAGTCGGTAGCTGCGTTGTATACGGTTGTTTAGCGTGTCGGTTTCTACCACTCCCGAGTCTAGCTGAATGCGTACGGCCAAAGTTTGATTGACCGGACTAGGCGGAACCGGGATGGTAGGAAGTGCTAGGGTATCGCGCTGACCGCGACCCAAATTACCCGTCCAACGGAATTGCTGCGTGGGTTCACCTACTATACCCGCAGTTATGGTCATTCCTTGTATGAGGGAGTCGCCGATATTGTACACAACCAGCTTGGCTCTCAAGCTGTCGTTACAAAGTACAGCGTCCACTTCTTCGATGGTCTCGGCTTTGATGTTGTAGGTACCACCTTGCGGAGTTGCTGGGGTATGGTTCTGACTCAGGTAGAGGAAAGCCGCATTCATATTGGCTATACCGCGCCCAAAGGTATTGTCCTCGCCCGGTGTGCCAAGATCGGTTGCTGTGAAATAAATGGCTCGAAGAATTTCACTTCCGGGAACATTCGGAAAAGCTTCTTTTAGCAATAAGAAGCCTCCTGAAACGTGCGGTGCAGCCATGGAGGTTCCGGTAAAGTTGCTGTAACCGCTTGTGCCAATGGATGAACGCACCGATGACCCCGGTGCCGACACCTCTGGTTTGATCAAAAGAGGCGGTTCTACCGTGATGCTACAAACCGATGGCCCCCTACTCGAACTGTTAGCAATAGGAAGGCTCGCATTGTTGCCGTTAACGTTGCCTACGCAAAAAACGTTGACCACATTGGTATTGATGTTTTTTGGTGACGTGATGGTTGATGCGTTGGGGCCAGAATTGCCCGCAGAAAATATGACGGCAAGCCCGGCTGCCTCCAGCGCATTAAAAATGGGGACATAACTACCGTTACACTGGCTCGTTTGTCCGGTACCACCGCCCCACGAATTGTTCACCACGTCAGGTACGTCGGTCGTGGTGGTGGTATCGCCATCGGGGTTTAAGCTCCACTGAAAGGCAGCTGTAGGAGAGGGGCCACTTGCGCAGCCAATGCCCGCTGCTGTGATCCATTGCGCTTCTATAGCCGAACCAATAGTATCGTTGGTCGCTGGGTCTAATCCCATCATGATGCCCATGACGTGTGTGCCATGGTTGCCACCACATTCATTGGGGGTAGTACCTGGACCTAACCAACTCTGGCTTACAGGTGCGCTGTTTCCTCTCCACCTTGCCGATAATGCAGGGTGCGCAAGCATGGTGCCTGAGTCGATGATCATGCCGAGGCGTCCCTTACCCGTATACCCTCTGGCCCATAACGAATCTGATTTTATACGACGTAATCCTATTTCAGCTGCTCCAACGGCATTCGGACGATACTGAAGGGTATCGATGCTAACAGGATCGGTACTAAATTCCAAGTCTAAATCTCTATCGATTAAGGCTATGCCATCCACTTTGTTCACTAGCTCTTGGAGAATAAATGGTTTTGCATCTACCACCACTAAATTGGCAATCCAGTACGGCTGATAGAATTTCAGGTCTTCGGGATATAGTCTATTGTAGGTGGCCAGTTCATGAAGGAGAGGCCCTTGGGTAGCTGAAGCTTTTTCTTGCAGACGACTTACCACCGCGCGAATTCGCTGGTCGCGCGTGGCTTGCATGGCGTCAAAGGTAGCCGAGAGCTGATGCAAATCAGTTTGATCTGCCAATAGAATTCTTACGCGGAAGAAATTATCCTGATTCTCTTTTTTTGTTATCGCATGCCAAAGCTCATATTCAAATACGCCCTGCTGAGCATTAGTCATCGAAAAGGGCAGCGCTAAAAGAAAAGTCAGTAACAGTTTTCTCATTCGTGTAATTTTGAGATATCTAACCTTAAGGATTATCCAAACAAAAAGTTTCAACCTAAATATACAGTAAATGAGCACCATCTCCATCCGAAATGCGCGAATTATAAACGAAGGGCAAGACTTTGAAGGGAACGTTTTTGTTAAAAACGGAAGAATCTGGAATATCGATCCGCTCAGCAAGCTGCCGATTGCCGACACCACCTTGGATTTAAAAGGTAATTTGTTACTTCCAGGTGTGATTGATGATCAAGTGCATTTTAGAGAACCTGGTCTCACACACAAGGCCGATTTGCAGACTGAGTCTCGAGCTGCTGTGGCTGGGGGCGTGACTACTTATTTTGAAATGCCCAACACGGTGCCTGGCGCAACTACGGTGGAGCTACTGGAGCAGAAGTATCAGCGTGCCGCACAGGTTTCTTCGGCGAACTACTCGTTTTTTATGGGAACGACCAACGACAACCTGGAAGAGATTCGCAAGGTAGATTTTAGCAAGGTGTGCGGATTGAAGATTTTTCTGGGCTCATCTACAGGGAATATGCTGGTTGACGACGACCATGCAATTTGTAAAGTTTTTTCGGAAGTGAAGGCTGTGATTGCTGTGCACTGCGAAGACGACAAGATGATTGCCGAAAATTTACTTCGTTACAAAGCAGAATATGGCGAAGATCTCCCCACGCGTTTTCATCCGTTGATCCGAGATGCCGAGGCTTGCTATGCCTCTTCAAGTAAAGCAAAGATGTTAGCCGAGAAAAAAGGCACAAGGCTACACATACTCCACATTTCAACGGAGAAGGAAACATCCTTGTTCAGGAACGACATCCCCTTGGAACAGAAAATGATCACGGCTGAAGCTTGCATTCATCATTTGTGGTTTACCGATGAAGACTACGATCGCCTTGGTAATTTAATTAAGTGGAATCCTGCCGTAAAAACACGAGCAGATAGAGAAGGGGTGTGGAAAGCGGTACTCGACAACAGAATAGACATTATCGCTACCGACCATGCTCCACATACTTGGGATGAAAAGAGCCAAACCTTAACGAAGGCACCTTCAGGTGGTCCATTGATTCAACATAGTTTGGTGGCAATGCTCGAATTTGTGCGCCAAGGAAGATTAGATATCGAAACTTTAGTGCAGAAAATGGCGCATAACCCAGCCATTTTGTTTCAGATCAAAGATAGGGGCTTCATTCGGGAAGGTTATTTTGCCGATTTGGTGAGTATCAAATCTGAGCCTTGGAAGGTTGAGAAAAGCAACCTACTCTATAAGTGTGGCTGGTCACCTTTTGAAGGGGTTGTATTTCAGGACCAAATAGAACATACAATCGTAAGCGGAAAGTTGGCTTGGTCCAAAGGAAAATTAAATGAGGCGGTCAGGGGAGAACGACTTGATTTTTACTCACGTTAAGGAAATTCAGATATTTTTCACTTGTATTAATTGATGTTTTGCTCGTTTTGGAGTGTGTAGAGGCCAAAGTTGACATATTTATGGCGTGAAAAGTCGAATTTTAATCTGATTTTAATCTACAAGAATTAAGCTGTCATTAAAAGTCTGTAAATTGAACCTTTCAAATTATTCATATGAATAGACTTTTACGCAAAGTGGGGGCAGTTTTTGCTTTATTGACTGCCTTCAGTCTTTCGGCTTTTGCCCAGTTGGGCGTCGATGTGAATGGACCGACAGGTCCTGGTATCGGTAACAGCAGTACACTGCTATCTCCATTTAGTACTACTTGGGAAGATGGAAAACACCAATACCTTTATCTGGGAAGTGAATTGTCAGCTGCCGGTGCTTTACCTGGTTTGCTCGACAGTATCGGCTTTTATGTGACCTCTGTAGGTTCTCCCGACCCAAGCAATATGTCGATTAAAATTAAGACGACTACTGCTACCGACATGTCGGCCTTTGATGCGGGAACTTTCACCACGGTGTATACTACAGCTGTGCATACGCCAACTGTTGGCTTAAACAGTTTTAAGGCAACGGCCTCGTTTACTTGGGACGGCGTAAGTAACATTGTTGTTGAAGTATGTTACGACAACACCGCTTGGTCATCGGGCAGTGGTGTAAGGGCATCTACATTTACAAACCCAAGAACCTATTACTTATACAAGGATGGGGACGTGGGTTGTACGATGGATCCTAGCACTGCTTCGATCAATGCCGGATCAATCAACGATCGTCCTGATTTGCGCATTGCTTTTTTACCGCTCACGGGTCGTGATGCACGTCTCGCGGCTTTGGTAGCTCCAGTCTCATTAGTAGTAGGTGCTAACCCCATTACTGTTCGAGTTGCAAACGTAGCAGCCGACCCAATTACCTCAGTAAACCTTTCTTATTCAGTAAACGGTGGTACTCCGGTTACCGTAACGGGTGTAGTTCCTCCCGCACCTTTAACTTCAGGTCAAACGTTCGACTATACGTTTACAGCTCCACTTAACGTAGCCACAGCAGGTGCATATACCATCACTACCTGGTTAAGCAACGCGAACGGACTCGGTGCAGACAACAATACAAGTAACGACACCTTGGTTCGTGCACGTTGTACTGGTTTGAGTGGAACGTATACGATAGGTGCCACAGGGAACTTCCCATCAGTTCAAGCGGCTGTAAATGATCTCCTGAATTGTGGTACAACAGGCGCAGTAACATTTCAAATTCAACCGGGTACCTACTATGGAAGTTATAATTTAAGTAACAATCCTAGTCTTTCGGCCAACTCAATAACTTTCACGTCAAGCACGTCGAATGCTTCAGATGTAATATTGATACACGATACTGCTTCTGCTGCTGCTAATAAGAATATTTTTACCATTACAGGCATTCAGCAAGTAAGTTTTAGTGCATTAACTTTCCGTCGTACTCAAAATGCAGCTTCAGGTGCGTTTCACATGATACGTTACAATAACGAAGCGAATTTTGCGAACGTTACAAACTGTGTATTCGACGATCAAACTCCGCTAAGTTCAACTTCATTCAATAATTATGGTGTATATCTCGACAATTCTGATAATGCCAGTATTGTGGGGAATAATTTCAACGGCTTTTATTATACCATTTATCTAACTGGTCCTTCGGCTAACTCTGCTTACGAGTGGAATAATATCATTTCGGCTAACACTATAACTAATTACCGTTATGGCATTTACGTAATAAACCAAGGAAGCATTGAAATAGCGAACAATACGGTGAATGGTTTGTCGTCGGCTTCGACTTTTGGTTATGGAATTTATTTGAGCCGAGTTACTGGAATTAACGTTAAAGACAATGCTATCACTGGTTTATTGGGTAATGCTGGTATTTATATCTTCAATGTTAACGATAGCGTGGGCTTGAATAATAACCTCATAAACAACGTGGTTTCAGGCCCGACGTTTGCTGCTACAAGTACATTCTCCGCGTTTTACGGAATTTATGTAGGCGCATCATTTTCAGCCACAGCTACTAATCCAGTAAACCCGCGTGATAAAGTTTCAATACTCAATAACTCAGTTCATTTAGGTATTAATGGTGTTGCAGGTAATACTACAACTAGCGCCGCTTTATTCTTAACCGGAGGATCTAACACCACCCCGGCTTGGAGCCAAGCAGTTGTTACCAATAACATGCTCGTGGCTTATCAGCCAACCGGTGGTAATTCCTTTGCAAATTTGAGGTCAATGTTCTTCGGCAATGACTCTCTAGTCAACGTGTTGAATTCAAATTACAACAATTTGTATTTGTTCAACGAAGCATCGTCTACAGCCTTAAGCAACCCACTTGTGCGCCTAAATGCCACAGATTACAACACTGTGGCTGACTGGACTGCTGCATTTGGCGACGATGCCAACTCAATTTCTCGTAATCCGGGCTTCTCATCTCCGACTTTGCCAATTCCTACGGCTTTCTTGTCGAACAATTTGGGTACGCCTTTAGCATTAGTCCCTAACGACATAACAGGTGCTGTTCGAAACGCAACTACTCCGGATATTGGTGCTTACGAGTTTACACCTTCACCTTTCGATTTGGGAGTTACTGCGGTGCTCTCGAACTCACTTTGTCCTGACAGCAACCAAACTGTTCGTGTGACAGTGAAGAATGTGGGATTCCAGACATTCAATTTCGCTACCAATAATACGATTTTGAATCTCACCGTAAATGGACCAATTCCTCAGTCGTACAGCATTACCATCAACACCGATTCATTGCGGGTTGATAGCTCTAGAACTTATTTGGTTTCATCTGTGGTGAATTTCTCAACGCCAGGTACATACAATTTGGTGGCAGATGTAGTTCCTCCAGGAGATGGAAACGGCCTAAATAACTCTGGAAATCGAAGTTTAAGTTTCCCTACTTCCGTTACTCTGCCTTGGGCGCAAGACTTCACCGGATTAACCGGACTCCCAGCGGGTTGGGTATCTAACATGGCGATTAATACTACAGCAGGTTTTAACCAAACACCTGGTTTACGTTACAACGTATATGCCACGAATGCAAGTAATGTAGTTCTTCCACTTGCAGGCCCTATCCCTGGACCTGGTTATTTGCTTGAATTTGCTTACAAGATAACCAACTGGTCAGGTTGGAGCTGGCCAGGTGTTGCCTCTACTTTGGGAGCAGGCGATACCATCAAACTGGAAATATCTACCGATTGCGGTTTGAACTATCAAACTGTGTCGACCATAACTGCTGTGAATCATGTAAGTAGCAATTCATACAGCTTCTTCAGACTACCTTTAACTGCATTTGCTGGACAGCGCATATATGCACGCGTTGCTTTCCGTCAGAGCTCAGGAATTGACGTTTTCTTCGACTTGGATAATTTCCGCATCTTCTTGCCACCGCCAGTTGATTTGTCGGTGAATAGAATAATTCGCCCGAACAATGGATGCGGATTAACCAACGACACCGTTCGTGTAGAGGTAATTAACTTTGGAACTGCTGCGCAATCGGCTGTGCCACTGAGTTACACTATTAACGGTGGTGCCCCAGTAAACGGAACCTTAGCGGGTCCGATCAACCCAGGTGATACGGTGATTTATACCTTTCCTACATTAGCCAATCTAAGTACTCCGGGTGCTTACGTTATTCGTGCATACCCTAGTCAGCCAAACGATGCCGATTTTACGAACGACACTTCTCGCAAAACAGTAAACAATATCCCTGTGATTAGCACATTCCCATATGTTCAAGGGTGGGAAAATGGCAATGGCGGATGGGTTGCTGGTGGAGAAAGTAGCACTTGGGCGTTAGGTACTCCTACAACAGCTGGTGGTGTTGCCGCAGCGTACAATGGATCGAATGCATGGTTAACAAATCTGACCGGCAATTACAATCCAAGCGAAAGGTCGTTTATTGAATCACCTTGCTTTGATTTAAGCTCATTGTCGAATGTTCGCGTCCGCCTAGGTGTATTTTGGGAAACTGAAGGGGCTTACGATGGACTGAATATGCAATACTCACTTGACGGTGGTCAGACTTGGTTAGTCGCCGGAGCATTGGGAGCAGGCGTTAACTGGTATAACAGAGCAAATACCGTAAGTAACCCGAACCAGCCACAGTGGGCGAATACAGGCGCAGCCGGTACAGGTTCAGGCGGATGGTTACCTGCTGAGATTATTTTGCCACAACTTGCTAATCAAGCCAATGTCCGTTTCAGATTCTACTTCAGTTCTGACCCAAGTATACAATATGCGGGTGTCGGCGTCGATTCATTCGTAGTTGATTTACCAACAGATCCGGTTATTACATCAGTGACAACTGCAACGGATAGTTGCATCAACGCGTCACGTACGATTAACACATCAATAACTCGATTTAGAGGATTGACTTCAGTTAATTTACATTACAATATTACCGGCACTGGTGCCTTTGTAGCTGTTCCAATGACACGAATTGGCACTACTAATAATTATTCAGGTACTATACCGGTAAGTGCCCCAGCAGTTCGAAATCGTTACTTTGTTAGTGTTGTTGACTCTTTGGGTCTTACCGACACTTCTGGAATTCAATCTTATGTAGATAATTATTTAGGTGTAGATGTATTCCCAGGTACACGAACTGTAGCGCTTGGTGACACTGTAATCTTACGTGCTACTCCTCGCGGAATCGCGAATGTGAAAATCACAGAGGTTGTACAATTCCGGACAGGTACAGGTCAAACTCCGGCATACCCTGCTTATGCTACCGGTCAAGATATGGTAGAAATTAGCAATTTAGGGAATGGTCAGGCCGATTTGAGTGGATTTAGTTTTGAAGTTGAAGGTGGTGGTGCTAGAACCTATACCTTCCCTCAAGGTGCAACCATTCCAGGAAACGGTATCATGATCTTGCATCTCGGTACGGGTGTCGATGACCCAGCAAACTCTTATTATAACTCAGGTGGAGGAAACGATGCAATCAGTTCTGCTTCTCAATCGTCTTTCATCTTGAAAAATTTGGTTGGCAACGTTGTTGACGTCGTAGCTGTGAATGGATTCACTCCAGTTAACGTACCATCAGGACAATGGGCTGGTTCTATTCCGTCGTCGTCGGGCAGAGCTGGCGTTATACGCCGCAATTCTGATACTAACAATGCAAGCGACTGGGTAATTGCGGGAGCTACTGACACCATGAGTGTAGGAGCTGTGAACAATCCTATGATCATAAGCTCACCAGTTGGTGGAGTTAGTTGGAATACTACTCCGGTAACAAATGCAGATACCTTAGTAGTAGGTCCGTTCACCACAACCGGTACCTTTACCTATATTGCTACCGTTAGTGATGGTCGTTGCAATTCATCTGATACAGCAATCATTACGGTAGGTGCTATAGTTCCAGACATAGGTGTCAGCGGATTTGCCAACCTAACGGCAGGTAGTAACCACAATGGAAGCACTCCTGTTCAGATTAGAGCCGTAGTACGGAACTTTGGTCCAATGCCTGCTACTGGATTTGACGTTGAGTACCGAGTGAATGGTGGTTCAGCTATCGTAACCAACTCTGTAACGAGAACACTTCAGCCAGGTGATACCATTCATCACACTTTCTCAGTAGCATGGACTCCTACAGTCGCTGGTCCAATGCGTATTTGCGCCAACACTACTGGTATGCCAGGTGAGATTAACCGAGCCAACGATACAGTTTGTATTAACGTGAACTCAACCGTAAGTGTAGAAGAATTGGTTGTCAATGACAGGCTAATTGGAAGAGTTTATCCTAACCCAGCAAGTGATGTAGTGAATTTCGAATTCAATGAATTTGCCGGAAAAGGAGTTTTGGAAATAGTTGATCAACTTGGGAGAATAGTGGCTCGTACTGATTTAAATCGTGCGAACCAAGATGTATATCAACTCCAAACCGAAACATGGTCAGCGGGCATGTATACCTACAGACTCATTGCTAACGATCAGCTCCAGTTTGGAAAAGTTGTGATTAGAAAGTAATTCAATAAGAAAGCAATAGTGAAGGGGGCCTCAAGGCCCCCTTTTTTGTTTTGCTTTAATGTTATTTTAATCTGATTTATACTCATCCTAGGAGTTCTTCCACGAACTTGTGTCACAAAATCTTAACTATGAAGAGACGTATATTTCTGTTATTCGCTCTGTTTTGTATTCAATGGTTGAACGTTGATGCGCAAATAGGAGTGGACGTAAATGGTCCATCAGGTCCAGGTACAGCTAATACCAATACTTTAGTAACACCTTACAGTACGGTATGGGAAGACGGTAGGCATCAGTACTTGTATTTGGCTAGCGAGTTGCTTGCCGCAGGTGCTACACCTGGAATAATCGACAGTATCGGTTTCTATGTAACCAGTGTAGGTTCTCCTAATCCGAGCAATTTGTCTATTCGGGTGAAGGCTACAACTGCAGTAAATGCTACTGCTTTTGATGCAGGCCCATTTACGACCATTTATTCAACGCCTTTGTATACGCCAGTTGTGGGATTGGGGTCATTTAAAACTACTGCAACTTTCTTCTGGGATGGGGTTAGCAATTTGTTAGTTGATGTTTGTTATGACAACACGTCTTGGAGTTCAGGTACTGGAGTTAGAGCATCTACACATCCAGTAAATATGACCTACTATCTATACAAAGATGGTGATGCGGGTTGTAATCTTGACCCTACTTCTGCATCCGTTAATTTGGGGTCAGTTTCAGATAGGCCAGATTTAAGAATAGCCTTGTTAGCTGCATCTGGAAGGGATGCTCGAATGGCGACACTGCTATCACCAAACTCCATGGTAGTTGGGCCGAATCCCATTTCAGTTCGTGTGGCGAATGTCGCAGCTGATCCAATTCTGTCTGTTGATCTAGCTTACTCGGTCAATGGTGGTCCTGCAGTAACGGTTACTGGCATTACACCACCATCACCGCTCTCTTCAGGTCAAACTTTTGACTATACGTTCACAACCCCGTATAATGCTACAGCGCTGGGGGCTTACACTATTCGCACTTGGTTGAGCAATGCAAATGGTTTAGGTGCGGACAATAATCTTTCAAATGATACTTTAACTTCTCAGCGCTGTACAGGATTAACTGGTACTTATACCATTGGAACTGGAGGCAATTACCCATCCATTCAAGCCGCAGTAAATGATATTGTGAATTGTGGTATTAGCTCGAATGTGACTTTCCAGGTTTTTCCAGGTACCTATTATGGTACTTATACGATCGCTAACGTGCCAACAAGTGGCGGGAGCAACACTATTACCTTTACCAGTTCTACAGGTTTAGCTTCGGATGTTATTCTAATTCACGATACCGCAGCAACTGCCACAAGCAGAGCACATTTTACGGTTAATACGCCTGTAAAGGTAAGTTTTTCTAATTTGTCGTTCCGTCGTACGTTAAACCCAAGCTCGGCTACTGGTTGTATCAATTATTCGACAGCCGCCCAGGCAGAAGTGATCAATTGTGATTTTGTTGATGTTCCTGAAGTGGTTTCAACCTTCAACATCGGTATACAAGTGAATGGCGGGTCTGGCTTAATAACTGGTAATACCTTTAGGGGATTTTATTATTCGGTTTTTTTGAATGGTCCAGCAACCAATCCTTTCGTTTCGGGTAATCAGGTATTTGCTAATACGAGTACCCGTTACCTTTTCCGGGCAATTTATGCTTTAAACCAAAACGATGCGATTATCACCAACAATAACATTTCTGGTTTTGCATCAACGAGTACTACTGGGGCTGGTATTTGGGCTGCTAATGGTTATAATTTGACTATTGCCTCCAACAAAATCACAGGCGATATGAGTAACTGCGGCATTCTCCTTTCCAACCTCAATGCCGACACCCTCAATGTAACTCAGAACGCGAGTAAAATTTACAACAATGTTATAGCTGGATCTTTAAGCCCAACGATTACCTCGACTACTATTGCGCCAGCTCTTATTAGCGTTACCGGTTCGTTCTCGGCTACGGCTACCATCCCCAACCCGAGGGATGCCTATGAAATTGTGAACAATACGGTGAATTACCGGATCAATACGACTTCTACCTCTACCTTGACTGGTGGCTTGTATTTCACGGGTGGATCGGCTACAGCACCAGCATACGCTTACATCAATGTTCGTAACAACCACATTGAGGTAAACCCTGTGAGTGGTAGTTTGCCCGCTGCCTTCAGGTTGGTGCGCTACACGCAAACCAGTATCATCGACTCGTTGACGAGTACGCACAACAACTACCGCATGGGTGGTGCTACGGTTCCTGCGTTCTTCCGCAACAATTTGACTCCAACGGATTATAACACAGTAGCAGATTGGCAAACAGCTACGGGTAAGGATGCCAACTCTGGTGCTATCGATGCGGTATTTATCAGTCCTACTTTGCCTATTCCATCGAGCACTGGATTTGATAACAGAGGTACCCCAATCAGTTATGTTTCAGCGGATGTAGACAACAATCCGCGGAGCACTACCACTCCGGACATAGGTGCCTATGAGTTTGTGGGTTCAGTTTTCTCACAAATTTCGGTTACCCTGTTGAGCGATACACTATTAGGCCCGAACCGAGTATTGACGGTATCAATTACCGATTCATCTTCGACGATTACGCCGAATACTGCGCGTTTGTTTTACAAGAAGTCGACGCAGGCATTGTGGTTAATCGATAGTTTACCGAGCATCAATGGTAACAACTACAGCTTTATCATTGATACGCTTCGTTTGGGTGGAACACGAGCCATGGATACGATACAATACTATGTGGCGGTTCGTAATGCTACCAATACCGTGACCACGGCACCACTAGGAGGTAATGGATTATTTATATCCAACCAAACAGTACCACCTTCTGTATTTAGTTACCGTATCCTGCCCATCGCATCGGGTAACTACCGAGTGGGTACATCAGGACCGGCAGAGTTTGCAACATTAACCGCCGCGTCGAACTTTTATAATTCAGCGTTCTTGGCTGGCCCAGTGAGTTTTACGTTGATCGACACGGCATATACCGCAGCAACGGGTGAGATTTTCCCGATAACCTTTATTGGAAGACCAACCGCTACGTCAACGTTTACCACCACGATTTCACCAGCGGCCAACCGCACTAACGTATTGATTGAAGGAAACGCACCAACTACGAGCGGAGCATTGGTGTTGAGAGGGGCGAGGTGGTTTACCATCGACGGCTCGAACAACAGCACAACTTCACGCAACCTTACGGTCCGTACCAATAGCACTGCTACTACGAATGCCGCAATCTTCTTGCGCAGTGTACCGGGTGAAACAGCCAACGACATTACGATCAGAAATGTAAACGTGGTTGGCGGTTCGACTACGGTTACATCCACATTTGGCATTATGGCGCAAGGTTTGGCGCCAAGCACGAGTGGTACAGCTGATTCAATCCGGAATCTGACGATTGATAACATCACGGTTGCAAGGGCATACTACGGTATCTATGTACGCGGCAATGCCACGAATTTGAGTTCGAATGTTACGATCACCAACAACAGCATAGGTTCGTTGGATACGGCCAATTTTGTGATATTCCGAGGTATTGACATGCAGAACATCGTGAATGCGAGCATAAGCCGTAATACGATATTCAATTTGGTAAGTTCAACGGCTACCACTCAGGCAGCCATTGAAGTGGGTGGTACATCATTACGAAACAATCGTATCAATCGTAACTTGATTTGGGGTGTAAAGAACCTAAACACAAGTGGTTGGGGTGCATATGGTATCAATCTGTTGTCGGGTGATTCGGTCATTATCGACAATAACGTGATGTACGACATTCGTACTGTGAACTACTCGACAACAAGTCAATCATTCAACCCATTTGGCATCCGATTAGCAGGTGGCTTAGCCCATCGGGTACACTACAACAGCGTGTATTTGTATGGCAATCTCACCAATACTAATACAACCACAGGTTCGGCAGGTGCTGCATTTGGTATCGCATCAACGGCCGTAACTGGTGACGTACGCAACAACATTTTTGCAAACACGACTACTTCGGTAACGGCTGCTAGTATGCACAATGCTATCTGGGTTCCAGCTGGATATAGCTTTGCAAACCTGACCTTAAACAATAATGCATATCACGTAGATACCAGTGCACAGAATGCGGTAGGTAGAATTGGCATTACAGGTACAGGAGTGGCTTATACCACTGTGGCCGATTGGAAAGTGGTTTCGTCAGTAGGTAATCTGAACAACGATAACCTCTCTGTTCCTCCAGTGGTACGTAGTATTCCACCTTTTGTGTCGTTGACGGATTTGACAATACCTGCTGGTACTGCAACAGGTATTGAGTCGGGCGCCGTTCCGATTGCAGCATTGGGTACTCCGAATACCGACTTTACAGGAGCTAACCG
>VFQR01001218.1_pt1 | contig 21244 bp, 16 predicted proteins | sample 3512321 | NCBI WGS metagenome assembly VFQR01 (sample SAMN10412374, study PRJNA504923) | tailings metagenome | isolation source: Relicate 3 Philex TSF1 revegetated site | place: Philippines: Tuba, Benguet | collected 2017-08-29 | reverse complement strand
CAATGTGCCGGGCGTTTCCCCATGGGGCCCGACGACCCGGTCGCCGATATCGACGGCCACTTTGTCGATGTAGCCAGTGACTTTGGCATGGAGCGGTGCCACTTCAAACGCTTCCGCACGACCGGGGAGTTCCACCACGCGAACCAAGGTTTTCCGTTCCAGGGGAGCGGCCGTGGCCCGCGCGAGAGGAGCTGCGCTTGCTGATGGCGAAGAGGCGGAGGAGGAGGCCTGATGAGTGCAACCGGCCGTAATGGTCATGAACAGGAGCCAGGAGGCGACCATCAGGGAGCGGGCGGCGGCCAAGTAAGGTATGGAAGGCATAGCGAGCAATCTCATGTTCGGAAGGAAATCAACTTCATCGGGATGGTTGGGATCCAACGTCCTTGTTGGCCCCCAGGTCACAGGGCGTTGATCACACATGGCAAAGACTCCAACGGAATGTCGAGGATGCAATCCTGCTTTTGTTCCAGAATGAAATGGGGGCGGATGAAGACATCCGACCTCAATGACCCCAGGGATCAACCTTGATTCGGTACAGGTCATCATGGTGTGGCCACAAAATAGCGGCTTTCGGTATCGAGTGGATCAAGCGAGGCGGATGTGCTGGAAGCACGTTTGAGGACCAGAGCATAAACGGCGGGAAGCACCAGCAGTGTGGCGAACGTGGCGGCCATCAGCCCACCAATCACCGCGCGGCCCAGGGGAGCGGTTTGGGCTCCTTCCTCACCTAATCCGGCAGCCATGGGGATCATCCCGGCTGTCATGGCGAGGCTCGTCATGAGGATCGCCCGCAACCGGCGACTTCCCCCTTCGATCGCAGCCTCACGCGAATCGTGCGAACTCTTTCGCGATCGTTCAGCGAATGTCACCAGCAAAATGGCGTTGGCCATCGCGACGCCAATCGCCATGATGGCTCCGATGAACGATTCAATGTTGAGCGTTGACCCGGTAAGCCAGAGTGCCACAACGACACCCGCCAGGACGGCAGGGACGGTCGATACGGTGGCCAGTGCCAACCGCAACGACTGGAAGTTGGCGGTCAGGAGAAGGAAGATCACCAGAATGGCCAGCACCAATCCGACTCCCAGACCACTGAGGATCTGCCGCAGGGTGGGAACCTGGCCCCGGATTTCGGTCGTGATGCTTTTGGGTTTGAGACCCTCCTTGTCCATCTGACTGAGAACCTGCTGCAATTCGCGTGAAACAGTCCCCAGATCGACCCCGCTGATGTTGGCTGTGATCGTCAGTTCCCGCTTCATGTTGTAGCGGTCGAATTGCCCGGGCTGGGTTCCGGGTGTCAAACGGGCAACATCCCTCAGCAGCACCGACTGCCCGTTCTCGTAATCGACGGGGAGCATCGCGAGATCCTCCGGCTGCGTCATCGCCGGTTGGGGGATCTCGACCTGCACCTGATAACCGATGCCGGTCTTCGGGTCGGGCCAATAGTTCTGCGCCACGAATCGTGTGGAGGAGGTCGCCGCCACCACGGAGCGGGCGATCTGCGAAGCGTTGGTCCCGGACATCGACGCTCTCTCGCGATCGACGGTCACATTGATCGTGGGATAGGCCAGCGATTGGGCGATCTGGACATCCCTCAATGAGGGCAGCTGCCGGAGCCGCTTCTCCAGTTCCCTCGCGTAGATTTCACTTTCCTGCAGGTTCGTACCGCGGGCCGCGATCTCGATCGGGGTGGGGGAACCGAAGCTCATGACCTCGCTGATGATGTCGGCCGGCTCGAACGAAAAGCGAAGTTCCGGATACTTCTGTCCCAGGGCTTGCCGCAATTTGTTCTTGGTCATTTCCACATCGATGCCGGTTCCGGGCTTGAGTGCGATGCGGAGCAACCCTTCCTCGGGGCCGCGCGACCACTGATAAACTCCGTTGATGGGGAAGCTCGAAGGGATCGTGCCGACGTAACCCAGCGTCAAGTCGACATTCTCCCGGCCGACCGTTTCGCCAATCTCATCGAGCACCTTGATGGCGTAATCCTCCGTGGTGTCGAAGTGCGTCCCATCCGGCGCGCGGAACTTCAGCCGGAACTCGGCCACTCCCGTCTGGGGGAAGATCTCCAATCCCAACTGACGACCGACGAAGACCACGATCAAAACCGATGCGGCGAGGTACACCGGCACAACCACCCACCGCCAGGCCACGGTTTGCCCCAGCAAGCGGCGATAAGGAGAGCTTTTCAACGGAGCTGAGTCGTTGGCATGGGCGTGGGAACCGGTTCGCTTGAGGAGCCAGATCGAAAGGATTGGCACAAATGTACTCGACAGGATGTACGAGGCAATCATCGAGAAGCCAACGGCTAACGAAAGCGGAATGAACAGATTTCTGGCGGCTCCCTGCATGAAGAACGAAGGGACAAAAACCGCAAGAATACAGAGCATCGCCAGGAGTCGGGGAACGGCGGTTTCGGAATTTCCGAGCCGGACGGCCATCGCCATGGAATCAGTCTTCTGGAACTGGGTGTGAATATTCTCGATCTCGACGGTCGCTTCATCGACCAGAATCCCCACGGCCAGAGCCAGCCCGCCGAGCGTCATGAGATTGATGGTCTGACCGCACAGCCAGAGTCCCAGCACGGCCGCCATGATGGCCAGAGGAATATTCAGCACCACCACCAGCGCACTGCGCCAATCACGCAGGAAGACCAGCACCATCAATCCCGTGAGGAGAGCGCCGAGTAGACCTTCCGTCAGGAGGCTCCCCACGGCGCGGGTCACGTAAGGCGATTGATCGAACTCGAACGAAACCTTGATGTCGGCAGGCAGTTCGGCCTGCATGGCGGGGATCGCCTTCTTGATCTCGTCGATGACACTCATCGTCGAGGCTTCCGCCCGCTTCGTCGCAAGGATATAGACCGCCCGCCGACCGTTGACGAGGGCATATCCCGTGGGCAGATCGGTCGCATCATCGATTGTCGCGACATCCCGCACATAGACCGGCGGGCCATCCTGCGTACGGATGGGGATCGACCCCAGTTCCTTGATGTCCTTCACGAGGGCGTTCGTGGGCACGATCGGGTAACTGGTTCCCACATGCATGTTGCCCGAGGGACTCACGGAATTGCCCAGCGCCAGGGCCGTCACGACTTCATCCGGCGAGATGTTGTACGAACGCAATCGATCCGGGTTCGCCCGGATCACCACCGTGCGGGCGCTTCCACCGAAGGGGGGCGGGGCGGACACTCCCGGCAAGGCCGAAAACAGCGGCCGTACCTTGAACAGCGCCTGATCCTGAATCTCACCCACGGTGCGGGTGTCACTCGAAAGAACCAGATAGCCGACCGGCACGCTCCCCGTGTCGAACCGCATCACAAAAGGCGAAACCGTTCCCGGCGGCATCATGGCCCGGCTGCGGTTGACATAGTTGATTGTCTCCGCCATCGCCTGGGACATGTCCGTCCCGGGATGGAAGATCAGCTTCATCAGGGCCGTCCCCTGGATGTTCCGGCTTTCGACGTGATGGATGTTGCTGATGTAGAGGAAGTGGTACTCGTAGTAGTTCGTCAGCAGCCCCTCCATCTGGGCCGCATCCATGCCGCCGTAAGGCTGGCAGACGTAGATCACGGGCAGATTGAGGGCCGGAAAGATGTCGACCTTCATCGTCTGCAGCGGCAGATCAACCCCGATCTTCGCGAGCGATTGATCGACCCACTTGGGCCGCAGCGCGACACCACAAGCCATCACGACGGCGAGAATCGCCACCATCACAGTCCACGGGCGGCGCAAGGCGAAGGTAAGGGGATTCATGGCGGCTCATTGCCCAGAGATCAGAATTGAATCGGTACAGGTGTCCTGATGGTCATCACATCAAGACAACGCCTTGAATCCCCCCCAAAAGGGACTTGACCACGTTCACCGCAAACAACCCAGTTATGGTAGACCCCTGCGAGAACGCGAGCAACTGGTGTAGCCTGCCCTCGCATCGAATAGAGCCAAGAGCTGCATAATCGGTCGATCTTTGCCTGCAATTACGCCAAGGCATGAACTTCAGAAAATCCGATCAAGTTGATCGAAGGAATTTTTCAGCGGAACTACTTTAGCTAATTGGCAAACATCGATCCCATTGGTCCATGCCACGAAGAAAGAGTTCAATTGTCGTTCTCCCGCCTACACTAAATATCCTCTGGCCTTGTATGCCGTATGGCGAGCAGGGCCGGAGGATTTTCAATTTTCTATGGGGTCTACGGGTATTCCCAGTCGAAGAGCCCGAATCAAAGATAACGGTCTTTGATTCGATCACAAAAATCAGGCTCTATCGGCGTTACGGAATAGATCGTCCAACAACGAGTTTTCCTCAGGTCCCTGCCGTCGAGCGATTCGATGCCAGCATGCGCGACCACTCTTAAGCAACGGCTCCCTCCAAAACCAGCCTTTCTGCCGCGCTTGTAGAACACCACCCTTTTCGACATACTATATTCTCTTGCAATACATATGCATTTTTATTGGTGTGGAAATGGTGTGGTCTTCTTTCAACGAGATCTTTTCAGGTTTTTTCCCAAAGGATTCCACGATGATTCGGCAGGCGCATGAATTCGACGTGGTCGTGGTTGGAGCAGGGCCAGCAGGCATCGGGATTGGTTGTGTGCTGAAGGGACTTGGCTTGCAGAACTTTGTCGTTTTCGACAAGCACGAAGTTGGCGCGAGTTTTCAACGCTGGCCTCGGGAGATGCGACTGATAACTCCATCATTTCCCAGTAACGCTTATGGATTTCCTGACCTCAATGCGATCACTGCCGATACCTCTCCCGGGTACACACTTGAGACAGAACACCCAACCGGTCGTCAATATGCACGTTATCTGCGTCGTGTTGTGAAGGAGTTCAACGTCCCGGTGCAAACCGGAGTCGATGTCACTGAAATTCGATCGATCACTGACGGCTTCGAGATTACGACTCTCGCTGGTACAAGGACGGCCAAATACGTCATCTGGGCCGCAGGCGAGTTTCAGTATCCGAAAATCAATCCTTTTCCCGGCGCTGAGTATTGCCAGCATACGGCCACCGTTCCCAGTTGGCGAGATGTCGCTGGCGATGAGTTCCTGATCATTGGCGGGTACGAAAGTGGAATCGATGCCGCCACAGCCCTGTGCCGCTTGGGAAAGACAGTAACGGTTCTTGATCGCCGCTCTATTTCATCATCCGTGACATCTGATCCAAGTGTTGCACTCTCTCCATTTACTCAAGCTCGTCTGCGACAGGCAGATCGAACGGGGCGGCTGTCAGTAGTGGAAAACGTCAAGGTGATGCAGGTTCAACGCGAAGGTGAAGAGTTTCTGGTGATTGGGAGGCAGCGTCAGAAGAAGCAAACTGTCCTTCGCACAAAGACTCCGCCCCTTCTGGCGACCGGCTTTGATGGCAGCCTCTCTTTAGTTGAGTCTCATTTCGCAAGAGATGAAGCCGGCGTGCTCCAACTTTCGCCGGATGACGAGTCAACGATTACGCCAGGGCTGTTTCTTTGCGGACCAATGGTGCGGCACGGAGCAATCATCATGTGCTTCATTTACAAGTACCGACAACGTTTTGCCGTAGTCGCGAATGCGATTGGTCAACGAATGGGGCTCGATCTCTCACCACTGGAGGTTTATCGCAAAAAACAGATGTTTCTGGATGACTTGTCTTGCTGCCTCGATGAGTGCGCCTGTTGAGCATGCGCTGTTGCAATCAATGAAAGCACCCAGTGAAACATTCCGATCTTATTGACCAGGGATCCATCGTGACGATAACAACAGCTCTAGAGCGTCAAACAGTACTTCTGGCAGGTCGAGAAAGTGTGGGGAAAAGCCAGTTGGCAGCTGCGTGGGCAAAGCAGCCAGCCCGTTCGGCGAACTTTCGTGGCTCAACTGTCCACATCGAACACTACCTTACGGAGCGATTTGATCTGGTTGATACGCCGGGAATTCTTCGAACCTCTGACAGCGAGACGACTCGTCTGGCTCTGCAGGAAATGAGCCATCATGAAACCGTGCTTCTCGTTGTACAGGCAACCTGTCTCGACGAGGACTTAGCCGAGATGCTGCCATTATTGAAGGGGAAGCGAGGGGCCGTCGCCGTCACATTTTGGGATAAAGTACAACCGGGAGAGGCATCGCAAGAAGCTCTTGAACGTTTGGAAAAAGAGACCGGACTGCGATTCATTGCTATGAATGCGCGAATGCCGACCACGGTAACGTTAGCCGCACTTGAGGAAGCCATCGAGCGTTCACAGGCATTTCCTGAAAATCCTCCAAAATCCAAGACCGGCTGGCGTATTGAGTCTAAACCAGGGATTCTGGAAGGACGATTCGGGGCAGTTTTTTGCCTGATACTACTTCTGATTCCAGCCCTTCTGACAATATTTGGTGCGAATCGACTGGCTGATTTACTACATCCGCTGGTGGCTCAAGCGATCCAACCAGCTATTGAGTGGGTGAATGCCAGTTTTCCCGCATGGCTGGCAGCCCCATTAACTGCCGAATATGACGATTTTGGCTATGGTTTGCTCAATATGGGGCCTTTCCTGCTCGTTTGGGCGTTTCCTACCGTTCTGCTGTTCGCAGTAATCAGCGCGATCTACAAAACGACAGGACTGATTGAACGAATCAATATCACTTTGCATCCTTTAGTTCGCCCACTGGGCTTAAGTGGCAGAGACCTGGTGCGAGTTCTCGTAGGATTCGGCTGCAATGTGCCTGCGGTGATCAGTACTCGAGCATGCTCCTCCTGTTCGCGGGGGAATGCGATCTCGGCGATCTCTTTTGGGGCAGCCTGCAGTTATCAACTGCCCGCGACGCTGGCAGTTCTTTCTGCTGGCGCAGTTGCTAACGGAACGAATCCATTATGGCCCATGATTGGCTATTTCGCCTACCTCCTCGTAACCACGATGATTTATCTGAGGCTGACATCAACTTCTGTTTCGAGAGATCGCCTGAACATGCTGATGCATTTCCAGAGACCGTTCCTGCAGTGGCCATCGTGGTCGGCGATCTATCGGGAGATGCGAGGGACTTTGGAACAGTTTCTATTTCAAGCCATGCCGATTTTCGTCGTGATCTGTGGCGTGACATCATTGCTCGCATACAGTGGAGCGATTGCAGTTCTTTCAGCGGCACTCTCACCAATCATGACGATCTTTAATCTGCCGCCTTCAGCATCAGTCGCTATGGTCATGGCAAGCATTCGCAAGGATGGAATATTCCTGTTGACACCTTTGGAAGGAGCAACCACTCCCATGACAACGCTCCAGTTTCTTACTGCCGTCTATCTTGCAGGTGTATTGCTTCCTTGTCTCGTCACAGCTTTGCAGATTTCGCGAGAGATGGGCTGGCAGTTTGCCGTGAAAATGATGGCTCGTCAGGCGATCTTCGCATCTCTTTTCGCCGCACTCCTGGGATGGAGCGGTACCTTTTGGAACTGATTTCGTCACTAAGTAAAGACTTTCTGAGTGTCTGGTGGTGTCGCTATTTCAAGCGAAGATTTCGCGTGCAACTTGACCGGCAACGTCGGTCAAACGGAACTCTCGTCCGCCGTATTCGTAAGTGAGAGATTCGTGGTCAAGCCCCATGAGTGCCAGTAATGTCGCATGCAGATCGTTGGTATGCATTTTCCCTTCGACTGCAAACTGGCCGACGTCGTCTGTCGCGCCAAAGGTAAAACCAGGCTTCACACCCGCACCAGCCAGCCACATCGGATAGCCCGTAATATTGTGGTCTCGTCCATCGGGGCCTTGAGCCGAAGGGAGACGGCCAAACTCACTGCCAAAGAGCACCAGAGTGTCTTCCAGAAGACCACGGCTTTCGAGATCTGCCAGAAGTGCTGCTGCCGGTTGATCCACCGCCTGGCAATTGTTAGTAAGACCCCGATGAAGGTTGTTGTGCTGGTCCCAGCCTGGATGGCAGATTTCAACGAACCGAACCCCCGCTTCACTCAGGCGGCGAGCCATCAGGCATTGTCTGGCAAAGCTGCCGGCAGGCCCGTCTTTGATTCCATACGCTTTCTGAACATGCTCAGGCTCTTTCGAGATATCGAGCAATTCCGGAACTTTCGATTGCATGCGAAAAGCAAGTTCGTAAGAAGAGATCACCCCATCAATCGCAGAGGGAGCATGCGGCCTTGATGCCAGATCTTTATTCATGGACTGAATCAGGTCAAGCTGGCGACGCTGGAGTGTGATCGGAGTCTGTGCTTCAAGATTCGGTAGATAGCCTGCATCATTAATGCGGGTCCCCTGATAGTGAGCGGGCAGAAAAGCGCTGCCATAGTTAACGGATCCACCAAAATTGGGAGGTGGATTGATTGTGATATAACCTGGCAAATCCTGATTTTCTGTACCAAGTCCATAGAGCAGCCAGGAACCCATCGATGGTCTTGTCAGCGACGCGATGGCTGCCCCGGTATGAAGCTGGATGACCGCCTGAGGATGCGCAGGAGTATCAGTATGCAGTCCACGCAGCCAGCAGAACTTATCAACATGTTTTGCCAGATGTGGATGTAACTCAGAGACCCAGGTACCCGTCTCTCCATGCTGGGCAAACTTGTATCGAGAAGCCATCAGCTTGCCACCACCCGGACCGCTCTGGCCGTCCCGCGCCTGGAGTTCTGGCTTATACTCCCAGGTATCCATCTGGGAGATGGCACCCTGCATGAAGAGGAAAATCACTCGCTTCGCTTTGGCAGGGAAGTGTGGCTTTCGAGGTGCCAGATGCCCAGGAGGTGAAGACGGCGTCACCTGCTCACTTCGAGCCTGATTGGCCAGAAGTGCTGACATCGCCAGATAGCCGAAGCCGGCACTGGCCGACTTGAGCAGTTGGCGGCGGTCAGGCAGAAAGCGACCCAGAGGCTGACCCTTGTGATCGGCATATACACCTGGGGTGGATCGGAAGCTCATGAAATTCATCCTTGCAAAAATCAGGCACTACGTATTTTTCTTAGCATTGAACAAGAGATAGACTCTGTCGCCTCTTCGCATCAATCAGACTATTTGAGATACCGAAAATCGGCCGAGGCATAGAGAGCCTGAATGAATGAACCCCAGGCTGCGGTCCGGGAATCTCGAATCGAGATTTTCTTCAGGGCAACCGGAAGATCGTTTTGCTCCATCTCATCGGCATTCGCGAGTGCCAAAGCACCATTTGTAGCCCCAGACGGATTGTTTGCCGCGGCAAGCGATGTCTCTTCTGGCCTACTGGAGGCAGCCGCAAGCAACTGATTTGTAGGTACCGATTCAGATGACTCAGCAGTGTCTGATGCCAGATAGATACGGGCTTCTCTTTCATACACGGATAAATAGTCGATGATTGTGTTGACCTCAGTGACCGAGGGATCTCGTCCAAGAATCTGGCGATAAGCATGAACGATGCGTGATTGATCATCGTGGTCTTCGCCATCAAGCAAGGATTGTGCCAGCCGAATACTGTGGTGCCGCACAAAAGGGTCATTCAGAAGATAGAGCGATTGGGTAGCGACCGTGGTTTGATCCCGGGAACCCGTCACCATCCCTTGTTCAGCAAAGTCGAATACTTCTAAAGATCTGGGGAGAATCCCTCTGACAAGCGGAAGATAAACACTGCGGACAGTTGAGTTCTCGGCCGCCACTTGAAGATTGCGAGCCTCCGGACCGTTGTTTCGAATCTCGATCACCTTCAACTCTGCAGCGGGAGACTTCTCAGGGCGAGAGGTATCGAGAGACTGAGCTGTGACCAGTATGCTGTCGCGAATCTCCTCGGCAGTCAGGCGGCGAGGAGTGTGCCTCCAGATCCAGCGATTGGCAGGGTCGATCTGCTGATATGCAGCGACATTTTCCGTACTGAGTCGATAGGTTCTCGTCTGCACAATTCTGCGGATCAGTTGCTTCAGGGAGGAACCATTCTGAATCAAATCCTGGGCAAGATAATCGAGGAGTTCCGGATGAGAGGGGGTATCACCCGTCAGACCAAAGTTATCGACCGTCGAGACAATTCCTCGACCAAACAGATGATGCCAGACACGATTCACGATGACACGGTGTGTAATGGCATTCTGAGGTGCAGTTAACCATTGAGCGAGTTCGGCCCGGCCACTTCGCCCAGGGGCAATCTGTGGCTGACCTTCCCAAGTCGCCAGTTTCAAGAATCCACGGGGGACCACAGGGCCGAGTTGCTCAGCCTCACCCCGCAATCGAAGTTCAGTGTCTGAAATCTGCTTGCTATCGCGAGCACCAAGAGTCACTTCGCCTAAATGTGCAGGATCAGTGAGCAGGTTTAATTCAGCTTGAAGACGGTTCCATTTCTGACGAGCCATCTGCTGCCTGGGACGGCCATTCGGGCCTTTCTCCAGACCTTCGGGTGTCCCGCGGAGTCTTTCAAATTCCTCACGCGCTTCGGCGACTGCCTGCTGAGCTTTCTCAACTTTTTGATGCTGCTCAGGATCGGGTTCAGATTTAGTTTGTGAAATCACCAGCAATGCCGCCGTGTCATAATAATCCAGACCTCCACCACCCATCTTGTTTCGGACACCAGCCAGAATATCAGTGCTCGTGAAAATTCCTGCCAGTGCGTAGTACTCACGCTGCGAAACCGGATCAAATTTATGATCATGGCAACGTGCACAACTCACAGTGACACCCAGAACTGAACGCGTGACGGTGTCAATCGCTTCGTCAATATTGTCCATGACGAAACGAACCTTAAACCTCTGGTTTACATCTTTGACACCCAGGGCCAGGAAGCCAGTCGCCACGAGGTTTTCGATGCGTTCACTTTCGGAAGAGTAGGGGAGCAGGTCACCCGCGACCTGTTCAGTGATGAATCGATCAAAAGGCTTATCTTTATTAAATGCGTCAATAACGTAGTTACGATACTTGTAGGCTTGAGGGTAAGGAACATTACGAGCAGATCCCGTGGACTCGCCAAAACGACTGACATCCAGCCAGTGGCGACCCCACTTCTCTCCAAATGCAGGAGAAGCGAGAAACCCATCGACGAGTCTGGCATAATTTTCAGTCGATGGGTTTGCTTCAAAAGCTCGCAATTGCTCGTCGCCGGGAGGTAATCCAGTGAGATCATAGGCGACTCTTCTGAGAAGAGAGGCGGGATCGGCATCACCGACTGGCGAAAGATTGTGATCATTAAACCCCGCAAGCACGAACTGATCGATGGGATCAGTGGCCCAGTTCGAATCCGGTATAGCAGGCGGAGTCACATCTTTTAATGGCTGCCAAGCCCAGTGACTGGCGAGCAACTCCTGATAATCACTACTTCCCTTCCCAACTTCCTGCGAAACTTCGATACGAGGCCAGGGAGCACCGCGACGGATCCAGTCTTCTAAAATCTGGATCTTCTCGTCAGCCAGTTTTTCTTCAGGAGGCATCTTCAGCTTGCCTGTATATCGTACAGCCTGAATCAACAGGCTTTCTTCAGGCTGATGCGGAACCACTGCTGAACCTCGATTACCACCATTACGCAATCCCTGATAATCATCGACACGCAAACCACCGGCAGCTTTGTTGTCAGCGGAATGGCATGTGTAACAATGCGCGACGAGAACTGGCCGTACCTTCTTCTCAAAGAATTCTAGATCGGCTGCAAGCTGTGAATCATGTAAAGCCCCCGCATCTGCCACAGATTGGGTGTTCATCAAGCTTTGCGATGAGACGACCGACCTGGACTCTTCGATAGATGCTGGTGCGTTGACCTGGGCTTGAAGCTGCTCACCAGTTGCAACCATTCCCACTGCCAGAACCGTCATGCATTTTGTATAGAAACTCATGGTTCAATACTTTTCAGTAGACGAAGGATTGATTGCCGTTGCCAAGGCATTTAGCGGCAAGAATCACAAAGGTATCAATCAACGAATAGCGACCTGTTTTGTTCGACGATTCGCGTTCCTATTGAGCGGTTCCAGCTCCACATCAAAAATGTGTTCACTTTCCAGACCGGGAACGTTGACTTTGATCTCAGATTTCTTGCTGTATTTATCAGGCAAACGAAACTGCGGAGGCGTATCACTCCCGGACTCAGGATCGATATATAGTTTGACTTGATGTTGTCCAGGAGCCGCACCATAGCGATCACGGGTAAAACGGAGACGGAAGTTGCCGTCCTGGTCTGTATACCCCACTGATGAAGCAGTTTTTGAATCAAGGGGTTGATACTCGACACTCACCCCTGCCACTGGCTTACCAGCCGACATTACTTTTCCATGAACCTCACTCAGGGCGGGCCCGGAATTGAAACAACCCGAAAAGACCGATACTCCCCAAGTCGCCGCAATCACCCACCTAATGTGTGGTATTTTTGATGAAGCATTCATAACCTATCGCACCCTAAAACAGTATCAGTACCAAATGTTTCATTAATTGACGCTTCCATTAATACTCGCCTAAAGCTGACCCATCGTTACGAATTGCCAGTCGCTGGTAGGTTCCTCGCAAGGTACGAGGATTGCCGACGATTTCTGGTGTATTGTCGAAATGGATGGCATCACTCACGAACTGCACCCGGCCGTCACCAAAGAGAAAATGTGCGCCGCCAGTGTGAGCACTATGAAAACCACGTCCCGCAGTGGTCTGCCCCGTAGCGTTTGGTAAATTCAACTTCCAGTTGGCAAGCCCCTGAGTTTGCCTCAAGCCCACATCGCCATTGCCTGTATAGTTCCGCACTCCAATCCAGATTGCCGAAAGATTGTCCCAGTTTCGTTCACCAACAATGAAGGTATTGCTGGAACCATCCGTGTAGTCTGTTAAGCGAACTTTGCTTCCTGGCCAAAAGGTGCCAAAGGGGTCCGTCTGATTGAGCACCCAGTCATCGGCGTGCACCCAGCGTGTTCCATGAACACCAACATAACTGGCAGTCGCAGCAGCAATATCTCCATAAGCGGCATTAGTAAAACCTCGCTGATCGTTCAGCTGAGGAGCAGTATCGGAAGGGCAGAGATATCCAGGAACCACAGCCTGCACCTGATTGCGAGTGCTCGCGTTCAGTAGTAACTCAACGAGTTCCCGATTTCCGATATTCAACTGATTGTAAAGAGCGGACTGATCGATCTGAGGGAGAATCAAGGCTGCCCAGGAGTAACCCGTGGCTCGATTCGCAGTCGTAAGATTGATGCGATAACCCGCATCCGGCTGCCTTGATGAAAAGACATTCCCAGGCGGAAACGTGCCATGCAAGTCGTGATAATTATGAAGCGCCAGGCCAATCTGTTTGAGATTGTTGCGGCATTGTGTCCGGCGAGCAGCCTCTCGCGCCTGTTGCACAGCAGGGAGCAATAAGGCAATCAGGACAGCGATAATCGCTATCACAACAAGCAGTTCGATCAGCGTAAAACCATGCTTCTTGAAACTCATCACTAACCCCTTGCGAATGTATATGTTCTCGATTTGATCGTTAGGAATTCGAAGTGGCATGCCGTGCAATGCGGTTGAGACTGCGAAGAGTTCGAGAAATTGAGGGATTGACCTGGAGTTCATCGGCAACGTCGAGTTGGAACACACTTCGACGAGCGACCTGCACGGCCAGCGCCTTCTCGAAATAGCTGTCTACGGTGCCCGTCAGGACAAGCACACCATTGCTGATGTGGATCTGAATGAAGCGAAATGTGTCGGGCTCTTGAATAAAGAGCCTTTCGAAGAGCTGTCGTTCCGTCGTTGTTTCAGAAGGGGAAACAGAAATGGCAAAATCGGAATCATTGAAGGCGACCATGATATCTTTCTGCGGCGTAAAGCCGTATTTATTTTTGAATTGATAGACAAAGAGAGAAGCTAGATGCCTTCCGCCATCATCGAGCGGCTCATCCGGCAAGAACACAGGCGCATGCTGCTCAGGGAGACCAGCAACATCACAGGAAGGAGGGATTGAGCTGCCTCCCACTGGCAATCATCGTTGGCCAACCGATGGACTGGCCTGGCATTCAAAAAAAGCCAAATGACGACCAGGTGATTCTTCGCGAGAGACAGCCCGTTATGGACTGCCTGTCAGGGCTATTTGATACGTCGTTCATCATCCATGGGCACTGACTTCACCCGAGGATCACGACGTGGAATTCTGATCTAACAACAACAAGCGGAGCACATGCCAATTGAACACAGCTCAACGCAGTTGACCCCAGGATTGCGAGAGACGAGCAGAGTTTCCGCAATACGACTGCGGAATGTCTTTCGAGATTTTGGGAATGAATCCATGAGAGACTCCTCAAGCCTCAGACACGACGAAAGGGGAGACACAGTGAGACAAAAATCGTGTAGCCGGACAGCCAACATATCTATCACTTACTGGGTGGTAGTTAGTATCGGGACGCTTTCGAAAAATGTCAACTCAAATTCCGAAAAAACTGCAGTTCAGCCCAAAAGATCACTTTCAATCAAAAACTGATCAGCCTTAGAAAGCTTCGGAAAGGATTTTTTTCTGTGTGATTCCCCAGGTTCTGAACTCTCCAGCTTTACCTGAGAGCTGGTCCATGGCTATATTGCCATGCAACCATGAATAACGAGCAGAGAATCAAGTACGAGGCCCGGGCGAAGATCGCGAAAGCGCTGGCACATCCTGCCAGATTATTCATGCTCGACTGGATGCATGATCGCGAATGTTCTGTCTCCGAACTCACCGCTGAACTGGGGCTTGATCAATCGACGGTTTCCAAACATCTGGCTGTGCTGCGCGAAGCAGGGATTGTTTCAGTACGTAAAGCGGGAACAACGTCGTTCTACCGCGTCAGTTGTGGTTGTCTCGATGGGTTCTTCACCTGCCTGGAAAACGTGCTCAAATGCGACATCACCAAGCGACAGCAAAGCCTCTCTGAGGATTCATCCTCATGAGCACACGAAGCTACATTGCTGAAGCGATCGGTACTTTCACCCTGGTATTTGCCGGAGCAGGGGCGATCGTGGTTAACGATCTCAGTGGCGGTGTCATTACCCATCCCGGGATTGCTTTAACTTTCGGCCTCGTGGTCATGGCCATGATCTACGCCCTGGGCGATGTTTCTGGAGCCCACCTGAACCCCGCTGTGACACTGGGGTTCTGGCTGGCACGGCGACTGCCAGCACGCCAAGTGGCACCTTACATCAGCAGCCAGATATTGGGTGCTGTGATTGCAGCCGCCCTGTTACGAATGCTCTTCCTCGACCATCGCACGTTGGGGGCAACGTTGCCGGCCTATTTCTGGTGGCAGGCTTTGATTCTCGAAATCATTCTCACCGCCATATTGATGTTTGTCATTTTGTGTGTCTCCACGGGGGCTCGCGAAAAAGGTGTGATGGCAGGAGCAGCCATTGGTGCAGTGGTCGCATTTGAAGCCATGTTCGGCGGCCCGATCTCAGGGGCTTCGATGAATCCGGCACGCTCATTCGGACCAGCCGTTATCAGCGGAAATCTTGCCTCATTGTGGATCTACATCCTGGCACCCTGCATCGGATCGGCGTTCGCTGTGATGAGTTTTCAGCAACTCCACCAGGAAATTCCCATTCCTACTCATCCACAAGACGAACTCCAGCTCAATACCCCCTCAATAGACAGGCTCGAATCATGAAACGCGTACTCATTCTTTGCACGGGAAATTCCTGCCGCTCGCAAATGGCCGAAGGTTTATGGAACTCTCTGGGTCAGCCGACGTGGAAAGCGGTCTCGGCCGGCTCACGTCCTGCCGGCTACGTTCATCCGCTGGCCGTGCGAGCGATGGGAGAACTGGGGATTGATATTTCGAACCTCGTGAGTAAGTCGGTTGCACCGTATCAGAATGAAAACTTCGACCTGGTGGTCACGGTGTGCGATAACGCCAAAGAGGATTGCCCTGTCTTCCCGGGAGCGAAACTCACACTGCATTGGCCATTTGAGGATCCGGCGCATGCCAAAGGGAACGACGAGGAAAAGATGATCATGTTCCGCCGTGTACGGGATGAAATCCGTGATACCATCAGCGGCTATCTCGCGAACAGGACGTAATTAACATCTCTCAGAAGATCGTGATCACGACGTAATCGCCGGATAACGCGGGCGGATCCTCGAAATTCATCGCAAATTGAGGATCGGTCAAGCGTGCTGGCTCAAAGCCACACGCAAAGCACGCCAGGCGAAGTTCAATCGCGGAATCAGCATCACGATTGATAACCTTTTTCCAGTTAACAGAAAGAGCACGCTCGATCGTGGCAGACCGCTGGGACATCTTCTGCCGGGTGATTGACAACTATGGCGATATTGGTGTGTGCTGGCGTCTGGCTCGGCAGTTGCATCATGAACTGGAAATTCCTGTCAGGCTCTGGATCGATCGACTCGAGGTGCTGACTCACCTGTGCCCACAAGTCCGGACGAACCTGGGGTCTCAGCAGGTGGATGGTATCGAAATCTGTCAATGGGAGACTTGTTCAGAAGAGACTCAGCCTGCTCGAGTGGTCATTGAAGCTTTTGCCTGTGAGATTCCCAACTGTTACCAAAGTTCACTCCTTTCACTCCACGAGTCAGAGCCAAATCTTCCTGTAGTGTGGATCAATCTCGAGTATATCAGTGCGGAGGATTGGGTTTCTGAGTGCCATGGGCTGGCAACTCCAGGTTCTTCGAGCAGCCTGAGGAAGTATTTTTTCTTCCCGGGCTTTACGACCGAAACGGGGGGATTGCTTAAGGAAGCTGGTCTGAGGGAGCAAGTCCGTCGCTATCAGCAGGAGTTCACATCTCAAGGTTCTCGTGCGACACCCGACCTGTGGGCACGTCTTTGCTCGAAACAAGGAGAAACCCCTCTTCCTGACTCTCGAAAAATGCCGGGTGAACTGCGAGTTTCCTTATTCTGTTATCAGAATCCACGGATTCCCCAGCTTCTCGATTACTGGTCATCCAGAAGTGCGCCCACGAGTCTGTTTGTCACCCACGGATTGGCGACCAATCAGGTTGCCGAGTGGTGTGGGCATCCCCTCAAAGCGGGCGATCGACTGAAAATTGGTGCTCTTGAGCTTTTAATTTTGCCCTTTTTGCCACCCTCGGCTTACGATGAATTGCTCTGGAGCTGTGATTTCAATTTTGTGCGGGGGGAAGACTCTTTTGTTCGTGCTCAATGGGCGAACCGCCCTCTGATCTGGCAGATTTATCCGCAGGAAGAGGCTGCTCACCACAAGAAGCTCGAAGCCTTTCTGAGCCTGTATTTAAGGGAGTTTTCCAATCGTGAGGCAGTTGCGGAGTTCTGGCGTCTTTGGAATCAGATTCCGCCGGATCGCTCCCGGGCACATGCCAGCGGCATCGAAGACGCCTGGGAAAAACTGATTCATTTTCGACAAGAATGGAATCGACACAGCGAGGAATGGGCCGACCGGCTTGACCGTAAGAGCAATCTCGCAAACAATCTGGAAATGTTCGTAAGAAAAATCCGTGAGGAAACTTCATGCTCTTGAGAGCCCAGGTTCCTCCCCATCAGACTGTGACCATCTTCCAGGAAATTGTTTCATGAGTGTTAAGCTGGCAGGCGACCTGCAGTCGGGCAATGTGGTGATCGTCGAAGGAAATCCCCTTGTTGTTTTGAAAGCCCAGTACAACAAGTCAGGTCGCAATGCTGCCGTTGTCAAACTGCGGATGAAGAACCTGTTGACAGGTCGCGTCTCAGAAACGGTCGTCAAAGCCGACGAGAAAATGGAACAGATCATTCTCGACAAGAAAGAATGCACCTATTCCTACTCAGCTCCACCGGTTCACGTGTTCGTCGATGGCGACTACAACCAGTACGAGATCGATGCCGAAACAATGGCTGATGTTGAAAAATACCTCATGCCAGAAATGACCGATGTCGTCGAAGTGACCTTCTACGAAAGTAAGCCCATTTCTGTGGTCTTCCCGAAGGTCATCATTCGCGAAGTCGAATACACTGAACCAGTGACGCGTGGCGACACCTCAGGAAAGATTACCAAGGCAGCGGTTCTCAAGCACTCAAAGTACGAGCTGCAGGTTTCGGCCTTCGTAGAAATTGGCGATAAGATTGAAATTGATACGGAGACCGGCGAGTTCCGCCGCCGCTGCTAATCGATACATCTCGCAGAAGAACCGTTTTGTCGGGTGTCATGACTGCGTGATTCGACAAAGCGGGATTCGGCCTTTCGGCGAAAAACAAAAAAACTCGATCTGCCATGGCGGGTCGAGTTTTTTTGTGGATCGATCGTTCCGAGTTATTCTTGAGTGAACGGCCATTCAAACTTACTTGGCGACAGGGAAACCTTCTTTGACAAGCTCTTTGTAACCCTGCTGAAGTGGCCTGACGTCGTACCCATAATCCTTCAGCACGCCGGCGGCTCCGAGCGATCGGGCACCCACCGCACAGTGCGTGTAAATGATCTGATTTTTGGGCAATACCTTCTCGACATCGGCCTGCGTCATCCCTTTTTGCAGTTTACGAAAGGGGACCAGCAAGGCTCCTTCGAGATGCCCACGATCCCACTCCGCCTGATCACGCACATCGACCAGCAAGGCTTTCTTTTCCTGAATCTGTTGTTTGACCACAACAAGGGAGTCAGTTGTGTAATCGGCACCCTGCGCATGGCTGTCGATCGTAACGAACATGGCCACAACGACCAGAAAACTTGTGACATTCTGATTCATATCGACTTTCCTTTCGCTACGCTCCAAGAAACGCTCACGAAGCCACCTCAGACGAAGTGGTTTCCTCCAATCCAGCAGACCGGCGACCAATTCCCAGCAGCCAGACAAGGCTCATCAGCAGCTTGAGAGTCACCCCCACGACATATAGCAGCGTGAGAAATGCCCAGAAACCTCCAAAAAAGACGCTGAACTTCCAATTGGCGGGCAGAAAAAGCCACTTCGAATCTGTCTGGTTGTGGTTGATGAAGTTCTCGACCTGCGTTTTGGCTCCCTCAATACTGACAGGAGAAACTGATATCGAAAAGGAGCTTTCTCCTTCGCCGACAAACGTGAGTGTTCCTTCGCCATCAATCTGGCCCCGCCCCTGATTGTGTCGACGCCGCTCTTCAGGAGTTCTTTCCCGTGCAGCCCGCACTCTGGTTTCGACAGCCAGCAAAGGATCAATCACGGCTGAGTGAAAGGGGATCACAAAGAGCAGACATGTCGATGCCCGCGCGACGGGCCGTCCTTCCCGGTTCTCCAGAATCACATACGAGACAGGCGCAATCATCGTGATGAGCGTCGGCACAATCACAAATCCGATAACTCCAATTAGATGACTGATCCAATTTCCTTGATGACCTGCAGCTTGTTTCGACATCATTACAAATCCTGCAATTCTGAGGTTCCCCTCAGATCAATCACGACAGTTCATGAATTCTTTGCCAGCATGACTCAAAAAAGCGTGCAGATCGAGCGATAACTCAAGACCTTGATCGGCAGCGTCTTCGAATACCCAGTTGCCAGTGAGTTTTCTCTGCTTGTTTACCACAATTTAATGGCCGAAGTGAATTCATGGCTGCACCCACTGTCGAACTCGTCTCGGGAGATCTTCTCAAACAACCGGTGGATGTGATTGTCAATTCGTGGAATCGAAACTTCATTCCCTGGTGGCTGCTTTTACCTCAAGGTGTGTCTGGTGCCATCAAACGTCAGGCCGGGAAAGCACCATTCCGTGAGCTCAGCCGTGCTGGAATCATGCCTCTGGGCTCCGCAGTCTTAACGTCGGCCGGGTGCCTGCACTTTCGAGGCATCATTCATGTCGCGGGGATCAACCTGTGCTGGCTGGCAAGTGAGTATTCCATCCGCCAATCGACTCGTAATGCCGTACAGATCGCGGAACAGCAGGGCTTTGGCTCGATGGCCATCCCTCTGATTGGTGCCGGATCTGGAGGTTTTCCTGCCGATAAAGCTCGTCACCTGATTCTCGATGAACTGGCAAAGCTCGACTTGAAGAGCCCCCTCCTGGTGAAAGTGGTGACATTCGCTGCGGAGAAATGACGAATCTTGCCACATAAATCTGGTGGCAGAGCATTGATTCAGAATCTGAAGAGAGGATTCTTCGACAGTCTTCTACGACGACCTGTTTCTCTGAAAGAAAACAAGTTGATTGTTAAGAAACAATGAGAATCGTTATTTTTGTATGGTCGTCGACATCAAAGCGTGGGTAGAGTTTCGTCCATCCCTTGAACCTTAACCACAGCTCTGAACGAAATTCTTGTGTCAAACGCCGCTTCTTCAATGCGAACCTCACGAAGTCCCTGGCAGGAATTCTTCTGGGGTCTCTGGACCGTCGTGGCTGCCTTTGGTTGTTACTTTTCCATGTATGCCTTTCGCAAACCATTCACTGCCGGGAGTTTCAATGAGCCGTTGTTGGCTCAGATGGACTTCAAAAGCGTGCTGGTGATCTCGCAAGTCTTTGGCTACATGCTCTCCAAGTTCATTGGCATAAAAGTCATTGCCGAAACTCCGCCACATCGCCGGGTGCTGGGCATCCTGATTCTCATCGCTCTCGCACAACTGAGTCTGATTGGCTTTGGTTTAACACCACGCCCGTGGAATCTGGTCTTCATGTTTTTCAATGGCCTGCCACTGGGCATGGTTTTTGGACTGGTACTGGGCTGTCTTGAAGGTCGTCGTTCGAGCGAAGCACTCACCGCCGGTCTTTGTGCCAGTTTTATCCTCGCTGGAGGAGTCATGAAGTCTGTGGGAACCTGGCTGCTCAGGGATCGCGGCATCAGTGAAGACTGGATGCCCGCAGCGGCCGGGGGGTTATTTATAATTCCCCTGGGAATCTGCCTCGTCATGCTCGCTCTGGTTCCTCCACCATCGATCGAAGATATCGCTGCGCGAACCGAGCGGAGCACCATGAATGGTCAGGATCGCTGGGCTTTTTTCAGCCGCTATGCGCCGGGTCTGCTGCCCATCATTGTCTTCTATCTGCTGGTCACGATTCTGCGGAGCCTGCGTGATGACTTTCAGCCGGAGATCTGGAAGACTTTGGGGAGCACTTTCACATCCTCGACATTTACCAAGTCCGAGACTCTCGTGACGCTGGGAGTGATCGCTGTGAATGGAACAGCGGTATTGATCCGAAATAATCGGCTGGCATTTTTTACCGCCTTAGGAACCTGCGGCGTGGGCCTGGGGCTTCTCGCTGGCTCGCTGATTGGGCATCACCTGGACCTGTTGAACGATTTCACTTTCATCGTGATCCTGGGACTGGGGCTTTATCTCCCTTACGTAGCCTTTCATACCACCGTCTTCGAACGCCTGATTGCGATGACTCGCGATAAAGGGACTGTCGGATTCCTGATGTATGTCGTCGATGCCATCGGGTATTTGGGCTTTGTCGGGATTGTGCTTCTGAAAAACTATATCTCGCGAAGCACGAACG
>VFQR01001217.1_pt1 | contig 21251 bp, 20 predicted proteins | sample 3512321 | NCBI WGS metagenome assembly VFQR01 (sample SAMN10412374, study PRJNA504923) | tailings metagenome | isolation source: Relicate 3 Philex TSF1 revegetated site | place: Philippines: Tuba, Benguet | collected 2017-08-29 | reverse complement strand
CCGATCCTCGGTCCGCAAACGACGCCGCCCGCGGCCGCGACACCGCCGGACGTGACCCCGCCGCCGACAGTGGGCGGTCCGCCGCGCGCCGCCAATGGCAATACATCTCCGTTTGCCGGTCAGGCGAAGGAGATCAGCGTGCCGACGCCGATCTCGTCTCCTGCTTCTCGCGCCGCGCAGCCCGCGACGCGTCCCATTCTCGCCGAACCCGAAGAGAAAGGGCAGAAGAAGGCGGCACCCGCGAAAAGCGAACAGACGAGAGCCGAGCCGAAAGCTGAGCCAAAGGGTGAGCCGAAAGCCGCCGATAAAGGTGCCGAGAAGCAGAAGGCCACCGCCGGCGCACCGAAGTCCAAGGGCGATCTCTATCGCAGCAAGGGCAACGAACCGGTCGCCGGTCTGCCGAGGCTCGTGCCCGGCGACTATCGCCGTCCGGATCCCAACGAGCCGCGCGAAACGCCGACACCCTCCGGCGTCATCATGAGCCCCAATCCCTGAACGGATGCGTTTGGGGCTGGTTCACTGTCCCGCTAGGATCGGGGCATGAGTCCCGCCATCCCGGCCAAGCCGCCATTTGAATCTGTCCTGATCGCCAATCGCGGCGAGATCGCCGTGCGGATCATCCGCACCGCGAAGGCGATGGGCATCCGCACCATCGCGGTGTTCTCCGAAGCCGATCGCACGGCACCGCATGTCAAACTCGCCGACGAGGCGCATTTCATCGGACCCGCACCGGCGCGTGACAGCTATCTCGACATCATGCGGCTGATCGAGACGGCAAGGCGCGCGAAGGCCGCGTGTTTGCATCCGGGTTACGGATTTCTGTCGGAGCGGGCAGAGCTGGCGGAAGCCTGCAAGGCCGCCGGGATCGTGTTCGTCGGACCGTCCGCCGAAGCAATCCGCGCGATGGGCGACAAGGCCGCCGCCAAGGCATTGATGCAGAAGGCGGGCGTGCCGGTGGTGCCGGGCTATCATGGCGACCGGCAGGACGCGGCATTCCTGAAACAGAAAGCCTACGAGCTTGGCTATCCGGTCGCGATCAAGGCGGCGGCGGGCGGCGGCGGCAAGGGCATGCGCCGCGTGGAGAAGGTCATCGACTTCGACAATGCGCTCGCGGCCGCAAGCCGCGAAGCGGAAGCCGCGTTCGGCGACAAGCGCGTGCTCATTGAAAAATGGATCGAGAGCCCGCGCCATATCGAGGTGCAGATTTTCGCGGATACGCACGGCAACGTGCTGCATCTCTTCGAACGCGATTGCTCCGCCCAGCGGCGGCACCAGAAGGTGATCGAGGAATCTCCCGCACCCGGCATGAACGAGGAAACGCGTGCGGCAATGACCAAGGCGGCGGTAGAGGCCGCGCGTGCCGCGAATTATGCGGGCGCCGGCACGGTGGAATTCATCGCCGACGGCAAGCGTGGCTTGCGCCCCGACGGCTTCTGGTTTCTGGAAATGAACACGCGGCTTCAGGTCGAGCATCCGGTGACGGAAGCCGTCACCGGCATCGATCTCGTGGAATGGCAGTTCCGCGCCGCGGCCGGGGAACCTATCGCGCTAACGCAGGCGGGGATCAAACTTTCCGGCCATGCCGTCGAAGCGCGGCTTTACGCGGAAGAACCGGAGCGCGGATTTCTGCCGTCCATCGGAAAACTCGCGGCACTGAAATTTCCGTCCGGCGACGGCATCCGCGTCGATACCGGCGTGGAGGAGGGGAGCGAAGTCACACAGTTTTACGACCCGATGATCGCGAAGATCGTCACCCATGCCTCCACGCGCGAGGAAGCTTTCGATCGCTTAGGGTTCGCGCTGAAGAAGACGCTGGCCGCCGGGCCGAAGACCAATCTTGCTTTCCTGTCGGCGCTGGTCGCTTCGCCCGTGATGCGGAAGGGCGAAATCGATACCGGCTATATCGAACGCGAGATCGAGAAGCTTGCCCCCGCCAATGCAGGCGATCCCGCCGCCGCTGCCCGTGCGGTGGAGGAATTGTTGCGCCGGGAAAGCGCGCGCTTGCAGGCGCGTGCGCGGCGCCGCTCCAATGAGCCGTCTTCGCCATGGGATGAGGCGGATGCGTTCGGCTTTTCGAGCCGCGCCACGGAAATTCCCGTGCGCGTCAACGGAGAGAAAGCGAAGGCGCAGGTGACGTTCGGACCGGACGGCATCCATGCCAGCATCGCCGATAAATCCGCCGCCGATTGTCTCGTGATCGAGATCGAAGGTGCGGTGGTCGCCGTCCACGACGGCAGGCAGACCACCGTTTCGCTCGACCGTGCCGATGCCTCCCGGGACGAACACGGTGCTGCCGATGGCGTGATCCTGGCACCGATGCATGGAAAACTCCTGTCGCTTTCCGTACGCAAGGGCGATGGCGTCAAGAAGGGTCAGGTGCTCGCCGTCGTCGAAGCCATGAAGATGGAACATGCGCTGACGGCGCCCGCGGACGGAACGGTCGCGGAAATCTCGGCGCTGGCGGGGGATCAGGTGAAAGAGGGCGCGCGGCTGCTGGTGGTTGAATTCGCCGAGCCCGCGGCGAAAAAGTGATTGCCGCGCCTGTGGATGCACGTGCGGGAACAGGTGAACCGCCGTCTGCCATTGGCTAAAACCAAGCAATGCCACTTAACCTGATCAAGCTCTGTGTCGGCGTCGACTCCATCCGCGACTTGCAAGAACGGATCGACGAGCGCCTTGCGCAGAAGAAAAAAAAGAAGCTGCCGGTCGAGCATGTCCATGTCACCCGCATGTTTCCGACCCGCGCCGAAGAACTCCTCGACGGCGGTTCGCTCTACTGGGTGATCAAGGGCGAAATCTCCGCGCGGCAGAAACTCGCCGACATCCGCGAGACCAAAGGCAAGGACGGCATCAAGCGTTGCCAGCTTGTGCTGGAGCCGAAGGTCATTCCGGTCAGCCCGCGCCCGCGCGGTCCGTTTCAGGGCTGGCGCTACTTCCAGGACAAGGACACGCCCGCCGATCTCACGCGGCAGGGCAAGGGCCTGACCAAACTGCCCGAGGAAATGCGCCGCGAATTGCGTGAGCTGGGCCTGCTGTAAGGGCGTGCAACGTTTTCAGGGGTCGCGGCGTTATCTCCCGACAATTCGACCGGGAGATTGCCATGGCGACGAGAACGAGCCCCGACTACGAAGAGCCGAATACGGACGTTGGCAGCAAGCGTGACCCAGTCACTTTGCCGACCAACATGGCGCGTCAGGCTGAGAATCGCGGCAACATGGGTAAGGTGCTGATCGCGGGCACCATCCTTGCGATCGCTCTTCTGATCGGTGGCTACTATCTGGCCCTGATCTAGGTCTTTTTCACCGCAACATTGTCGATCAGCCGCGTGCCGCCGATGCGGGCGGCTACCAGAAGGCGCAAGGGTTCAGCCTTTGTGCCTTCCGCTTTGGCGAGGGTGTCGGCGTTTCTTGCTTCCAGATAGTCGAGCTGGAAACCCGATGACCGGATCGTGGCTCGCCCGCGTTCGAGAACCGGTTCAATCGTGGCGCCCTTGGCGATTTCCTTCGCAGCGCCTGAAAGAACACGATGGAGAACCGGTGCGATTTTCCGGTGTTCAGGCGAAAGGTAGATATTGCGGGAAGAGAGGGCGAGGCCGTCCTTTTCCCGTACGATTGGCGCGCCCAGAATTTTGATTGGCAGGTCGAGGTCGCGCGCCATGCGTTTAATCACGAGCAACTGCTGGTAATCCTTCTCGCCGAAGATCGCGACATCCGGCATCGCCTCGATCAGCAGCTTGGCGACGATGGTCGCGACACCGCCGAAAAAATGCGGCCGGAAATCCGTCTCCAGCCCAAGGGCCGGGCCTTCGAGCGTGATCTTCGTCGTGAAGCCTTCCGGATAAATTTCCTTTACGGCCGGCGCGAATACGAGATCGGTTTTTTCCTTCGTGAGCAGCGCGAGGTCTGCCTTCCAGGTTCTCGGATAGCGCCCGAAATCCTCGTTCGGGGCGAATTGCGCCGGGTTGACGAATATCGTGGCGACAACCTTGTCCGCTTTGCGGTGGCCCAAGCGTACGAGCGACAGATGCCCGGCATGCAACGCGCCCATCGTGGGCACGAGCGCGATGGTATTTCCCTTGCGCCGCCACGCGCTGATCTGCGTGCGTTGAGCGTTGATCGTGCGGGCGATTTTCGGGGCAGGCATGAGCGATCCAATTCAGCGGCGGCGGAAATTACCAAGTTCTGTGGGTTCCGCCATGGGTCAAGAAGTTTAGGTTTGACATTAACTTAGCCGCCACACGCCCAAAGACTCCGCTTGACCAATCGCGCGGCTGATTTGAAACTCCGCTTTGGGGAGTGGCGGCCCCGCGGGTTGGGATCAATGCGTATCGAGAGTACCATCGGCAACGGTGCGTCCGCCGCATCCGGCCAGTCCCGGACGGCTCATGTCATTGTGCTGGCCAACGAAAAAGGCGGCTCGGGCAAGACCACCACGGCGATGCATGTCGTCACCGCTTTGCTGAAAGCGGGCCAGAAGGTTGCGGCCATCGACGTCGACAGCCGCCAGAAAAGTCTCAGCAACTACATTCGCAATCGTGGCATCTGGGCGAAGAAAACCGGCATCGCGCTGGAGATGCCGTTCGTGCACACGATCGCGCGGGCGAACGGCCCGAGCGTCGACGAGAACGAAGCGGCCGAATTCGCGGCCTTTGCCGCCGCGGTGAACGAGGCCGAGACCAAGTTCGATTTCGTCGTCGTGGATACGCCCGCAACCGACAGTTACCTGATGCGCCTTGCGCACGCGATGGCGGACACGCTGATCACGCCGCTCAACGACTCATTCGTCGATTTCGACGTGCTGGCCAGCATCGATCCCGAAAGTTTCGAAGTCACGGGTACCAGCCACTATGCCGAGGTCGTGCGGGAGGCGCGCCGCCAGCGCCGCATGGTGGAGGAAGAAGAAACCGACTGGATCGTGATGCGCAACCGCGTCGGCCAGTTCGAATCCCGCAACGGCCGCAACATCGCGGAAGGCCTAGCCGATCTTTCCAAGCGGCTGAATTTCCGCATTTCGGACGGCTTCTCCGAGCGCGTGATTTACCGCGAAATGTTTCCGCGCGGATTGACGGTGCTCGATACGCTGGAAGAGGCGACCCTCGGCACCAAGCCGAACCTTTCGCATCTTGCCGCCCGGCAGGAAGTCCGCAATCTCATCGACGGCCTGCGGCTTCCCATCGACGAGCGCGGCAAGCGCCGCGCCGCCGCCCGCGCCGAATGGGTGCGTTCCAGCGCCAAGCCGCTGGAAGGCAGCGAAATCGTCGTCGATTAGTTGAGGCCGGCGTGCTCCGCGCTTGAGCCGCAATAGGCTGACGAGAAAGCGGGCGAGGGATTTTTCCCGCAGATTTCCGCAATCGCCTTTTCGCGCATTTCAATGATTTCCACGCTCATCTGCGGAAGCTGGTTGAGCAGGAATTTGCCGGGGCAGTTGGTGGCCGCCTTCGCGCGGTGCCAGACGATTTTGTCCGGATGGATGTTCCATTTCAGGGAAAGCCAGACGAGCGTCTTCTTCAGCGCCTCGATCTGTCTTGGATCGGGCATCTCGCGCTGGAAATTTCCTTCCACCACGACCTGCAATATTCCGTAGGTGTCATAGAGCGTGTTGCTGTCGGAGCTGAAGCGGGCATCCCGGCCCTCGGCCAGTTCGCCCTTGGCGTCAATGTAGAAATGATAGGGCGCGTCCAGCCAGATCGTCCGGCCCATCGGACCCGGATGCATCATGCGCTGGGAAAAGTGCTGAAGCCCTTTCATTTTCTGTTGCAGCGTCGACATCAGATTTCTGCCGACACCCGTGTGATGGATCACGATGCCATTCGGCTTGTGCGGCCACATGCCGTCGAGGGCGGGTTCGGCGTTCCACATGTCACGCGTCACCAGCGCCGGCGCTACGCTTTGGAGATCGTCCGTTTCGGCGGCGCGCGCTTCCGGATGCGGCCTCGTTTCTTCCGCGTCTGCCGCTTTCAATTCCTGCTGCTCAGGTTGCGGTTTGGCATCTTCTGCGTCAGCCGATTCCGCCGCTTGCGGACCGGAATCAGCTTTCACGCCTTCGGCTTCTATCTCATTGAAAGCTGGTGCTTCATAACGCGGGAAACCTTCGGTTTCCGCATCGTCGAGTGCGAGCGCCTTAAAATGAAACAGCGGGCCGGCGCAGAACAGAAAAAAAGCGGCCAGCCATACCGTCCGCTTTCGCGGTACATATATACGAGACAGACGCCCAACCCCCTGGCGCGGAACCATGGCCGATAACCCCCTTTCCAAGCCTATCTCAAACGCCAAGGAAATCGAGGCCTTCGTGCAGCGCGCGAAGAATCTCGGCCCGCGCACGGACGGCAAGCGGGGCCGGCTGGTCTTCGCCCTCGACGCCACCATGAGCCGTCAGCCGATGTGGGACATGGCCTGCGCGTTGCAGGCTGAGATGTTCGCGGAGACGGCGGCGATCGGCGGGCTCGATGTGCAGCTTGTCTACTACCGTGGACTTGCGGAGTGCCGCGCCTCGAAATGGGTGAACGACGCCAACCGGCTCGCGGGACTGATGGAGTCCATCTCCGTCGTCGGCGGTCATACGCAGATCGGCCGCGTGCTCGAACACGTCCGCAAGGAAAGCAAAATCCAGAAAGTGGACGCACTCGTCTTCGTTGGCGATGCGATGGAAGAACCTGTGGACGACCTCTGCGCCATCGCGGGTGAACTGGGTTTGCTCGGTGTTCCGGCCTTCATGTTTCAGGAAGGCCGCGACGGCATCGCCGAACAGGCGTTCCGCGAGATCGCGCGGCTCACCAAGGGCGCATGGTGCCCGTTCGATGCGGGTTCGGCGGGGCAGTTACGCGACCTCTTGCGGGCGGCGGCCGCTTTTGCTGCGGGCGGGCGGACGGCGCTGGCGGACTTGTCGAAGAAACAGGGCGGAGGCGGGGCGCAAAAACTTCTCGGGCAGATGAAATGAGAACTGACGCAGTTATAATCGCCTCATGACACTCCTGCTTGGAATCGGCGCGCTGATCCTTTTTTTGGTCGCCGCCAGTTACCTTCGAAAAGCCAACCCCAAGAATCTGGCGGACACGGTCCGCAAGGGCAGCGGCCTTGTGGCGGTCGGGGCCGGCATTTTCATCAGCGTGCGCGGAAACGTCTATGCGGGCGCGCCGCTGGTGCTTTTCGGCCTCAGCCTGCTCGACTGGCTCGGGCCTGCGAGTTTCGGCTCACGGATGAACCGTTCGACCGGGCAGGTGTCGAAGGTCCGCTCGCAGTTCGTGGAAATGGAACTCGACCACGACACCGGCGCCATGCGGGGGAAGATTCTCGCCGGGCAATATGCGGACGTGCCGCTCGACGCGCTCGATCTCGCGGCGATGCTGTCGCTGCGTTCCGGCTTCGATCCGGAAAGCCGCGCGCTACTCGAAGCGTATCTCGACCGCCGGGAGCCCACCTGGCGTGAACACGTCCAGGAAGATGCGCGTACGGGGACGCGTGAGGCGCCGGGCGTCGGCCCGATGACCGAGGAAGAGGCGTACCAGATCCTCGGTCTTGAACAGGGAGCGAGCGCCGACGAGATAGGACGGGCGCACCGGACGCTCATGAAGAAACTGCACCCCGACCAGGGGGGCTCGACGTATCTCGCGGCCCGTGTGAACGAGGCCAGGGAAATTCTGCTTCGCCGCCATACCTAACTCCAACGCTACGCACTACTCTCGCGGGCGACGCTCTCTGCTCAGTTTCTTGTTCTCTTCAGTTTCTTGTGGCGAAACACTCGACATCGCTCTTCTTGAGCGTTTCGCAGGCTCGTCTGGCGCTTGCTTCGTCGAGACCTGCAAAGCGCGCGCGGAAATACTGGGTGCTGCCTCTGAAGGTTTTCTCGGTGAAAGCCCGCGCGCTGCTCAGGATCGCGCTCGCGCGTTCACGCGCGCTGCTGAGATGTTCCTTGGCTTCGCTCTCGTTGCCGAAGGCGCCGATCTGGATTTTCCAGGGGCCGCGGGAAATGCTGGCGGTGGGTTCGCTGTCGAGCGAGGCAACCTGCGTGCGTGCGGGCTGCGCTTGCGGCTCTTCCTTTACGAACGTTCCGCCCTGGTTCTGGGTATCGGCAAGGGCGAGGGCCTGCGCCTGCGCGTTCAGCGTGCTGGGCTGCAATCCCATGCCCGGTGCCGCGGGCTGGAGCGCACGGAACGGCGCGTTCGAAGCGTAGGTCGTGCGGGTTACTTCCGGTGATTCCTGCGCGCCGGCGGAGGCTGATGCGGCGGCGGGCGGTGTGGCGAAGGTCACGCGCTTGCCGTTCGGAGCCAGCGCCACGGCAGTGGAGGGGCGTACCGGGATCGGCGAAATCTGCATCGGCGCCGAGGTCAGCTGAGGGCGCGCATGTTCCTCGTCGTTGTTATCGACGTCGGCATTGCGGGCGACCTGTACGCTGCGAACGGGATTGGGACGGAGCGCATCGCCCGAGCCCGGATTGGGCTGCGCGGAGGCGACGCGCGCAGGCTGCGGCGCCTGCCGTTCGACAAAGCGTGGCGTGGTGCGCGGGCCGTTATGGGCGTGCTTGATGTTGTCGGAGATGAGATCGCGCATCAGTTCGTCCCGGGCGGCACCCGTGCGGCCGCCGAGTACGACGCCGACCACATGGCGTTCGCCGCGCTTGACGTTGCTGACGAGGTTGAAGCCGGAAGCGTTGGTGTAACCGGTCTTGATGCCATCGACCCCTTCGACACTGCCGAGCAGGCGATTGTGATTGCCGATCGTCACGCCCTTCCAGGAGAAGCTGCGCGTCGAAAAATAGGGATAGAGCTTCGGGAAGCGGTCCTGCATGGCAAGCGCCAGCAGCGCCATTTCGCGCGCGGTCGTCACCTGTTCGCGGTCGGGCAGGCCGGATGCATTCTTGAAAGTCGTCTGCTTCATGCCGAGCAGCCGCGCGCGGCGGGTCATCATCTGGGCAAAGCTGTCCTCGTCGCCGGCAATCACTTCGGCGACGGCGACAGCCACGTCATTGGCCGAGCGGGTGATCAGCGCCTTGATCGCCTGTTCGACCTCGATCGTTTCGCCGGCCTTGACGCCGAGTTTGCTCGGCGGCTGTGCGGCGGACTCCGCGGAAATCTTGATCTTGGTGTTGAGCTTGAGACGGCCGGCCTCGATTTCCGAGAACAGCATGTAGAGCGTCATGATCTTGGTCAGCGAAGCGGGATGGCGCAGTTCGTCCGCCTTGGTGGCGTCGAGTACTTCCCCGGTTTTTCCGTCGACGACGATGTTGGAGAAGCCCGCACGCCATTCACCGGCGGGCATGCGCGAGCGCTGACGCGCTTCAGCATCGAAGGCAGCCATCTGGCTGATGACGATGGCCGCGAATGCAATCGCCCACGCCGTTCCTAGACGGGGCGGCGCCCCCCTACGCCTACGCAACATCACAAAAACAGTCCCTGATCCCTGGCCCGCGTAACGCCTCTGCTTCGCGGCCCCGTTGCTTCGGCGATCAAATTAGGTAAACGCCGTTAGGATTGGGTAAAGCGCCCAAGTTCCATGCAGGACAATTTGAAGGCGCTGGTTCGCTGCATTGCAAACCCACGGTTCAGGCAACGAACGGATAAATAACAACGTTATTTCAGTAACTTACTATTAACCATATCGCACTGCGAAGATTATGGTTGACATGTATGTTGCAGTGCACTAATTGGGCGTCAGAGCGGTCAAGCATTCAGCGGGGACGCTCCAGTCTAGTTGAGGCCAGGACCGGCACCGCCGGCCAACTTAGGGAACGACCATGTTTGAGAATTTCGAATCCCTCCAGAAGCTGAGCAAGGACAACGTCGACGCCGCCACCAAGAGCTTTGGTGTTGCGTCGAAGGGCATGCAGGCCATCGCGACCGAAGTCGCCGACTTCCAGAAGAAGTCGTTCGAAGACGGCACGGCGGCCCTCGAGAAGCTGTTCGCCACCAAGACGCTCGACAAGGCGATCGAAGTGCAGACGGACTTCTACAAGACCGCGTACGAAGCGTTCGTCTCCAAGGCCACGAAGATCGGCGAACTCTATGCCGATATCGCCAAGGAAACCTACAAGCCGATCGAAGGCGCCTTCCAGAAGGTTGCCAAGTAACCGCTTGAAGTTAATCGTCTGAAGTAAGTTCGCTTTCCGGAAACGGATGAGTTTAGTAAAGCCCGGCCCACAGGCCGGGCTTTGTGTTTCCGGAGCCTGGAATCAATCGCCCTGAAGCTTGCGCATTTCGTTGCGCAGTTCGACGATCTGGCGGTGCATCTTGGCGACTTCGGCCTCGAGCTTTTCCACCCGGTAATCCATGTTCACCGAAGCCGCGCCGGGCGAGGGGCCATCCCCCGGTTGCGCGCTGACATGCGTGAACACCACGCCCGCTTCGTCGCCCTTCCGCCAGCGGATGTGCGCCGGCAGGATCTGATCCTTGTTCGGGATCTGCAATTCGATCACGTCCGGCGTGATGATGGCGGAGGAAAACATCAGCCGCGCGCCGTGATCGGTCAGGTCGCGGATCAGGCAGTCGGCGCTCGACTTCCTGTTGTTGAACAGGATGATGCCCTTCAGGAAGGTCTTGTTTCTCGGAAGTGCTCTGCGCTCGTTCATGGCGGCCTCCGGAGCCGCATTCGCTATCATTTGGCGAGATGCAGGTTGGCGATCTCAGTGCCGATGGCGTTGAAGACACCGGTCAATTCACTTGCGGAACGCACGTCATAATACATGCTCGTATCGGTCGCACAGTTGCGTAGCAACGTTGCATTACCGTTGATCACGCGCACCGTATATATCTTGATGTAAGGCTCTCCGTTCGATTTCTTTAAAGCCTTGATATTGTTGCAGGTGGCTTCGGTCCGTGCATCGATTGCCGATCCGCTTGAACTCCAGCGGTTCTGCGTGTTGTCACCATCCGTCAAAAGAATGATAAATTTTTGTGTGTTCGCCGTTCCGTAGGCAGTACCCTCCGTGAAAGGTTCGGTCGGCGAGAGCAAATGCCAGGCCCATGCCAGTCCGATCGTCACATTGGTATTTCCCGATGCTGTCATGGAATTCACTTTGGATTTGAGTGCGTTCCAGTCGTAACTTAGCGGCATCTGCGCCTGCAGCGAGCCGTTACAGTCGCTTGCAGGAAAACGGGTCGCGTCGTTCGTAGGCTCAGTATCGAGCGTGTCGTAATTGACGTTGGTATCCTTGTCGCGATCTTGTACGCATCCGTTCCACTCGATGCGGCTGGCCGGTGCGCAACTGGTTGAGCTGCCGCCACCTTTCTTGCCCTTTTTGCTGCTGCCGCCGGTAGTGACGCAGACCTCGTTCTCGTCCTCCCAGTTGTCCCACCTCAACCAGGACGCATTCACGTAACCGGTGCCGACATTGACCATTGTATCGAAGGGAACGATCGCAACTTTTGCGTCTCCTGCGTTTCGTGCGGAAGCTTGCAGGACATCGAGCAGATTGTTGGTTGCCGCCTTCAGCTGGGTGAGTTTTCCGCTTGAGGACATCGAGCCTGTGTTGTCGAGCGCGAGGGCGACCTCGACCTTGCCGATGCCCCATTTGGTCAAGGTGCGAGCACCGACTGGAAATGTGTCGATGCCCAAGATCCCCGCCAGCTTTGGCGTATAATCGCCTTTAGCCTCGACATGGAGGGTGCCAGTGCCGGGCGTGATGGTCAGTTCAAGATTTGATAGTGCTAGGTTGTTCGAGAGGCTGGCCTTGAAAAACTGCATGCCCTTTTCGTCCAGCGTTGCCTGGCTGACGGGCATCATTCGCGTGAGGGTCAGAGCTGTTGAATCCAGCGCTTTTTGGATGTCGGTGCGGGCTGCGTTTGCGAGACTGTAGTCAAGCGCGGCACCCATCGCACCCACCACGGGTATCGTGGCGAGGGCAAACATGATCGCTACATTACCTTTACGGTCAGACCAGAAACGGCGCATGAATAAACTCCCGAATATCCCTTAGGGATACGCTCCGAAGCTTGCCCGTTTCTTGATTTGCCTCGATTTTTAAGCAGTTTTGCTGGAGTTCCGGCCGCATTCGGCAACGATGGTTGCCTGGCCGTTAGCGCATTCCATCAATATTGAATGAACCGCCCCCGGCGTTCCTCCCGGACGGCAATTCCAGTGTAGTAATCGTGAGGCGATTGATCTCCGGAAGTCACTTGGCGAGATGCAGGTTGGCGATCTGTCCGCCGATCGCGTTGAACACCGGCGTCAACTGGCTCGCGTCCTGCACGTTGAAATACTTGCTGGAGTCCGACGCGCAGCCCGAAAGCAGGCTCGCGTTACCGTTGATCACGCGCACCGTATAGATCGTGATGCCGGCGGCCTTGATGTTGGTGCAGGCGGCCGAGGTGCGCGCGTTGATCGAACTCTCGCTCGACGTCCAGCGGTTCTCGGTGTTGTCGCCGTCGGTCAGCAGGATGATGACCTTCGTCAGATTAGGCGAGCCATATCCGGCTCCGTCGGAGAAGGGGACGCCCGGCGACAGCAGATGCCACGCCCAGATCAATCCGATCGTGACGTTGGTATTGCCGTTCGGCTGCATGGAATCGATCTTGCTCGCAAGCGCGGTCCAATCGGTGCTCAAAGGCATCAAGGTCACGAGCGATCCGCACTGCACCGCCGGAAACTTGGTCGAGGTTGAGGACGACGGCGTCGTGTCGTTCACGTCGTTCGACTGGTCGCGGTCCGCGACGCAGCCCTCCCACTGATCCTGCGGGTTGCTGCCGCAGCCGCTGCCCGATTGCCACCAACCGTTACAGTCGAGTTCGTCCCAGCGCAGCCAGCTTGCATTCTTGTAGGCCGTGCCGACGTTGACGGTCGTGTCGAAAGGAATGATGGCGACTTTCGCGTCGCCTGGCTGTTGCGCGGAATTTTGCAGAATGGTCAGCAGGTTTTTCGCCGCGGCCTTGAGCTGCGTCATCTTTCCGCTCGAGGACATGGAGCCGGTATTGTCGAGCGCGAGCGCCACCTCGACCTTGCCGATGCCCCATTTCGTTTCGGAATGGGCGCCGATCGGGAACGTGTTGATGCCCATGATGCCGGCGAGCTTCGGCGCGTACTGCGCCGTGGCGTCGAGCTTCAGAATTCCGTTGGACGGCACGATCGAAAGCTGAAGATTGGAATAGGCGTTGTTCGCGCCGAGGCTCGCCTTGAAGAAGGCGAGGCCCTTTTCGTCGAGATTGGCCTGGCTGGTCGGCATCAGCTTCGTCAGCGCGAGTGCCGTGGAGTCCAGCGCCTTCTGCATGTCCGTCCGATGCGCGTTGGCGAGGCTGTAATCGACGGCCGCACCCATCGCGCCGATCACGGGGATCGTGGCGAGGGCGAACAGGATCGCGACATTGCCTTTAACGTCAGACCAGAAACGACGCATGGACAGCTCCCGATAATGAGTATCGGGATACGCCGGGTTCCTTGATCGTTTGTTGATTTGTCTCGATTTTTACGCAGTTTTGCGGGCGTTCTGGCGGCATTCGTAGGCGATGGTTGCCGGCCCGTTAGCGCATTCCCTCAACATTGAATGAATTGCCGCCCGGCGTTCCTGCCGGACGGCAATTCCTGTGTATCAATCGTGAGGCGATTGATCTCTGGAAGTCACTTCGCGAGATGCAGGTTCGCGATCTCCGAGCCGATGGCGCTGAACACGCCGGAGAGCTGCGCCGCGTTCTGCACATCGTAATACATGCTTTCTTCTGTCGCGCAGTTGCGCAGCAGGTTCGCATTCCCGTTGATGACGCGGATCGTATAGATCTTGATATACGGATCGCCGTTCGCGTTCTTCAGCGCCTTGATGTTGTTGCAGGTCGCCGTCGTGCGGGCGTTGATGGACGACTCGCTCGACGAGAAGCGGCTCTGCGTGTTGTCGCCGTCGGTCAGCAGGATGATGTATTTCTGCGTGTTCGCCGTGCCGTAGGCGGTGCCCTGCGTGTAGATTTCGGTGGGCGAGAGCGCATGCCACGCCCACACCAGCCCGATGGTCACGTTGGTGTTGCCGACCGCCTGCATCTGGTTGATCTTGCCGTGCAAGGTCGAGGCATCGGTGCTCGTGCTGGTGCCCCAGTTGTGGTTGAGGCCCATCACTTCGGCGAGCGATCCGCATTCCTGCGCGGCGGGAAAACGCGTGGCCACGTTGGCGGACGTCTGCGACGTCGTCAGGTTCGGCGCGGTGTCGTTCACGTCGTAGTTGACGTTGGTATCCTTGTCGCGATCCTCGATGCAGCCGTTCCAGGTGCTTTTGTTGGCGGCTGTCCATGTGCGGCCGGCGTTCTGGCACGACGTCTTTGTGCTGTAGCTCGAACTGCTGCATGTACCGTTGTCGTTTTCCCAGCGATCCCAGCGCAGCCACGCAGCATTGACGTTCGACGTCGGTACCTTGACCTGCACGCCGAACGGGACGATGGCGACTTTGGCGTCGCCCGGATTTTTCGCGGCGGCCTCCAGCACGTCGAGCAGGTTGTGCGCGGCGGTCTTCAACTGTGTGAGCTTGCCGCTCGATCCCATGGAGCCGGTGTTGTCGAGCGCCAATGCGACCTCGACCTTGCCGATGCCCCACTTCGCTTCGGAGCGCGCGCCGACTTCAAAGTTTGTGATGCCCAGCACACCGGCCACACTCGGCTCGTAGTAACCCTTGGCGGCGAGCTTGATGATGCCGGTCTCCGGCGTGATCGTCAGGTTCAGGCCGGTCAGCTTGTGGTAGCCCATGCTCGCGCTGAAATACTGCATGCCTTTCGTGTCCAGGTTCGCCTGGTCGGTCGGCATGAGGCGGGTGAGGGCGAGGGCGGTGGAGTCCAGCGCCTTCTGCATGTCGGTGCGGTAGGCGTTCGCCATGCTGTAATCGATGGCGGCGCCCATCCCGCCGATGACCGGGATCATGGCGAGGGCGAACAACACCCCAACGTTGCCCTTTTCCGCTGGCAAAAAGCGGGACAGAGACAGCAAACTGCGCATGGCACGCTCCCAAATTCGGTGCTGCCACCCTGCGCCCGGCCCCTTGCCTGAACCTTGCCGGAATAGGTGAGTTTTTTCGGCATCTGCCGCTGTTCCATGGTCGAGGTTAACCAAGGCCAGCGGGATCGTTAGAATTTGAATGAATCAGGGCGCAAACTTGCTGGCGAGGCGGCGGAGCCATCCCCTAGAATGGCGGCTCGCCCTGCCTCCGGAAAGCAAGCCCGCCGTCGAGGCACAATTGAACTTGGACTGTTGAAATCGTGACCCGGCCCGGACCATCCACCCTCGATTTTCTGAACGTGCATACCCATATGCCCGCTACCGGGATGGGTAAGGACGACCGCACACGGAAAGGCGAGGACGAGGGGACGGGAACTTCCGTCGCCACGAAGGTCAAACCGCAGACGAAGCGGCCCAATCTCTACCGCGTGTTGCTGCTGAACGACGACTACACCCCGATGGAGTTTGTCGTTCACGTGCTTGAGCGGTTCTTCAGCAAGGATCGTGAGGAAGCCAGCCGAATCATGCTGCATGTTCATCAGCACGGCGTCGGCGAATGTGGCGTTTTCACGTATGAGGTTGCAGAGACGAAAGTCACGCAAGTGATGGATTTCGCCCGCAAACATCAACATCCTTTACAATGCGTGATGGAAAAGAAATGATCGGGGTGTTGGGGAACTAGGGAATTCGATGCCGACTTTTTCGCGTAGCCTGGAACAATCCCTCCACCGCGCTCTGGCGCTCGCCAATGAGCGCCACCACGAATACGCGACCCTCGAACATCTGCTGCTGGCGCTGACCGAAGATCAGGACGCATCCGCCGTGATGCGCGCCTGCAACGTGGATATCGAGCGCCTCAAGCGCAGCCTCACCGATTACATCGACGGCGAGCTCGAAAACCTGATCGTCGATGCCAACGACGACAGCAAGCCGACCGCCGGCTTCCAGCGCGTGATCCAGCGCGCGGTCATTCATGTGCAGTCGTCGGGCCGGGAAGAGGTGACGGGCGCCAACGTGCTGGTCGCGATCTTCGCGGAGCGCGAGAGCCACGCCGCCTATTTCCTGCAAGAGCAGGACATGACCCGCTACGACGCGGTGAACTACATCAGCCACGGCATCGCCAAGCGGCCGGGCATGACCGAAGCGCGTCCGGTGCGCGGGGTCGATGACGAAACCGACAGCAAGCCCGAAGCCGACGGCAAGAAAAAAGCCGACGCGCTGGAGGCCTATTGCGTCAACCTCAACAAGAAGGCCCGCGACGGCAAGATCGATCCGTTGATCGGCCGTGACACCGAGATCGCGCGCACAATCCAGGTGCTGTGCCGCCGCTCCAAGAACAATCCGCTGTTCGTCGGCGATCCCGGCGTTGGCAAGACCGCCATCGCGGAAGGTCTCGCGCGCCGCATCGTGATGGGCGACGTGCCCGAAGTCCTGAAGACCTCCACCGTATTCGCGCTCGACATGGGCACGCTGCTCGCCGGCACGCGCTATCGCGGCGACTTCGAGGAGCGGCTCAAACAGGTCATCAAGGAGCTTGAGGCGTTTCCGAACTCCATCGTGTTCATCGACGAGATTCACACCGTCATCGGCGCGGGTGCCACGTCCGGTGGCGCCATGGATGCGTCGAACCTGCTGAAGCCCGCCCTTGCGTCGGGCAACCTGCGCTGCATGGGCTCGACGACCTACAAGGAATATCGCCAGTATTTCGAGAAGGACCGCGCGCTCGTCCGCCGCTTCCAGAAGATCGACGTGGCCGAACCGACGCCGGAAGATGCCATCGAAATCCTGAAGGGCTTGAAGCCTTATTTCGAGGACTATCACCGCCTGAAATACACCAGCGATGCCATCAAGGCGGCGGTCGATCTTTCCGTGCGCTACATCCATGACCGCAAGCTGCCCGACAAGGCGATCGATGTAATCGACGAGTCGGGCGCGGCGCAGATGCTGCTGCCGGAAGCAAAGCGCAAGAAGACGATCGGCGTGAAGGAAATCGAGGCGACCATCGCGACGATGGCGCGCGTCCCGCCGAAGACCGTTTCCAAGGACGATGCCGAAGTGCTCGCCAATCTGGAGACGACGCTGCATCAGGTCGTGTACGGACAGAACGCCGCGATCACTGCGCTCACTTCCGCGATCAAGCTCGCCCGCGCGGGCCTGCGCGAACCGGAAAAGCCGATCGGCTCCTACCTGTTCTCCGGCCCGACGGGCGTCGGCAAGACCGAAGTCGCGCGCCAGCTTGCGGCGTCGCTCGGCGTGCCGATCCACCGCTTCGACATGTCGGAATACATGGAGCGGCATACGGTTTCGCGGTTGATCGGTGCGCCTCCCGGCTATGTCGGCTTCGATCAGGGCGGTCTGCTCACCGACAGCGTGGATCAGACCCCGCACTGCGTGCTGCTGCTCGACGAAATCGAGAAGGCGCATCCGGATCTGTTCAACATCCTGTTGCAGGTGATGGACCACGGCAAGCTGACCGACCACAACGGCAAGTCCGTCGACTTCCGCAACGTCGTGCTCATCATGACGACGAATGCGGGCGCCTCCGAAATGTCGAAGGCGGCCTACGGTTTCACGCGCGCCAAGCGCGAGGGCGAGGACACCGACGCGATCAACCGGCTGTTCACGCCGGAATTCCGCAACCGGCTCGATGCGGTCATCACCTTCGCGCATCTGAATTCGGAAACGATCAAGAAGGTCGTCGAAAAGTTCGTGATGCAGCTCGAGGCGCAGCTCGCCGACCGCGCCGTCACCATCGAACTTTCGGAAGAGGCGACCGCGTGGCTCGTGGACAAGGGCTATGACGAGCAGATGGGCGCGCGGCCGATGGCGCGCGTCATTCAGGAATACATCAAGAAGCCGCTGTCCGACGAACTCCTGTTCGGCAAGCTGAAGGCCGGCGGCCATGTGCGCGTGATCGTCCGCACCGACGACGAGGGCCGCAAGGTGCTCGGTTTCGAATATGTCGAGGGCGTTGCCACCCCGAAGGCCGAGCCGGAAGAGGGCGGCAAGAAGCGTCCGCCGCGCCCGAAGGCGAAGAAGCCCGATGGCGGCGACGATGACGACGATGGCGGCGGTGGCGGACCCTCGAAAGGCTCCGGCGTTCCGAAGCTTCCGCTCGTTCGCGCCTGACCGGCTCTGACAGCGCCGCGCCATGACCGAATTGCATGTCCTTGGCCTCGCCATCGTCCTTGGCGTCGTTCACATCATGGCGCAGGGCCGTGCCGCCACGATGCAGCGCGGCTATCGCTGGAACGCAGGCCCGCGCGATGAACCGGTGGCGCCGCTGACCGGTGTGGCGGGCAGGCTCGAGCGGGCGAGCCGCAATTTTCAGGAGACGTTCCCGTTCTTCGCCGCGGCGGTCTTGATGGCGGTCGTCAGCCAGCGCACCAGCGACTGGTCGCTGTGGGGTGCATGGCTCTATCTCGGCGCCCGGATCGCGTATCTGTTCGCCTATGCGTCCGGGGTCTTTTTCGTCCGTTCGGTTATCTGGCTTGCCGCGATGGCCGGTATTTTCATGATCCTCTATTCGTTCGTCCGCTGAACGAAGGCCCGGTGCGTTTCCCGCAACGCTGATATTCTGGCCCGACCCTTCCGCTGCCGGTCGCGGGCATGCTTATAGTCGCGCCCGTGAAAGATTCTCCGAAGTCTTCTCCAAGCGAGAGTGAAACCGAACTGCCGCCCGGCGAAGGGCGGCGGCAGTTCCTGCGCGGCATGATGGTGGCCGCGGCTTCGATCCAGGGCTGGGTGCTGTTCTTCACCTTCATCGGCTTCGGCGGCCTCGTGCGCGATTTGAACTTTCCGCTCGGAGCGGCGGTGCTTTCAACGTTCCTGATCTGGGCGATGCCGGCACAGGTGCTGCTCGTCGGCGGCTGGGCGGCGGGCAATCCGGCTCCGGTGATCGCGCTTGCGGTCGGCCTTTCATCCGTTCGCATGTTCCCGATGGCGGCGTCCTTGATGCCGTATCTGCGGCCGAAGCGCGGCGGCGTGTTCGTGCAGATGCTGGCCGCGCATTTCGTCGCCGTCACCGCATGGGTGGAGGGCATGAAGCGGCTTCCACACATGCACGAGGGCAGGCGGCTTCCGTTCTTCTTCGGCATGAGCATGACGCTGGTGCTGCTGTCGATGGTGTCGACCTATGTCGGCTACGAACTCGCGGGCCTGTTGCCGCGCGCGCTCGCGACCGGGTTGCTGTTTCTGACGCCGATCTCGTTCCTGCTGCAGCTTTCCAGCAATGCGCGCGACATTGTGGACAAGAGTGCCTTGATTTTCGGGCTGGCATTGGCGCCCGTGTTCGCGGAAATCGGCGGCCGGCTCGACATGCTGTGGACCGGCTTGGTCGCGGGCGGCATGGCGTGGGCGCTGCATTTCTTCCTCAAGCGGAGGAAGAAATGACCATCGATCCGGCACTGTGGCCGTATCTGCTCGTGGTGCTCGTGGGCTTCCTGCCGACGGAAATCTGGCGCTCGCTCGCCGCGGTATTCGCGCGCGGGCTGAACGAGGATTCGGAGATCATCATTCTCGTGCGCGCGGTGGCGACGGCGCTGCTCGCGGCGGTGATCGCGCGGCTGGTGCTGTTCCCGTCCGGCGATCTCGCAGCACTCCCGCTCGCGATCCGGGTCGGGGCCGTGATCGGCGGTTTTGCGGTGTTCTATTTCGCCCGGCGCTCGGTGGCGCTTGGTATTCTCTTTGCGGAAATCGTCATCATCACGGGTGCGTGGTACACCGCCGCCTGATTTATTTTCCGGCGATTGCGTTCCGCAACTTTTCGGCGTTGGCCGCCAGTACTTCGTCTTTTTCGCGCGCGCTCGCCGGCGCCTTCAGCGCCTCGCCGTCATGGCGCGGAATGACGTGGAAGTGCAGGTGGAACACGACCTGTCCGCCGGACTTCTCGTTGAACTGCTGCACCGTGATGCCGCTCGCACCGAAGGCCGCTAGCTGCGCCTTGCCGATTTTCTGCGCGGTCTGCACGACATGCGCGAGAAATTCCGGCGGGCAGTCGAGGAGATTGCGCGCGGGCGCTTTCGGGATCACCAGCGTGTGGCCGGGCGCGCGCGGCATGATGTCGAGAAAGGCGTAGGTCTTTTCGTCCTCGTAAACCTTGAAGGCAGGCATCTCGCCCCGGAGAATTTTCGCGAAGATGTTGTTGTTGTCGTAGGCGGGCATCGCTTCCTCCGGATTGCTCTATTTCATCCCATCTTTACGAAACGGAGCGAGTGCCGCAAGCGCCTCCGCTTCCATCCGCACATGCAGCCGCTCGCGCTTCAGGTAGTCGGCGACCGCATCGCGCAGCCCCTTGTCGCGGATGTAGTGCGCGGAATAGGTGGCGACCGGCATGTAGCCGCGCGCGAGCTTGTGCTGGCCCTGTGCGCCGGCCTCCACGCGCGCGAGCTTGTTCCGGATCGCGTAGTCGATTGCCTGATAGTAACAAAGCTCGAAATGCAAAAACGGACGGTGTTCGATGGCACCCCAGTAGCGGCCGTAAATCGAGTTCGCGCCGACGAAGTTGAGCGCGCCCGCGATGTAGCGGCCCTCGCGCTTCGCCATGATCAGCACGATTTTCTCGCCCATGGATTTTCCGGCGAGCGAAAAGAATTTGCGATTCAGATACGGCTGCCCCCATTTGCGGGAGCCGGTGTCGATATAGAACTCGAAAAAAGCATCCCAAACATTTTCGGTCAGCGCATCGCCGCTGAGATGCTCGATCTCCAGCCCTTCCTGCGCCTCGCGCCGTTCGCGCATCAACTGTTTTCGTTTGCGCGAGGCCAGCGCGGCGGCGAAATCGTCGAAGGTCTTGTAGTCCTCGTTCACCCAGTGGAACTGCCGGTCGTTGCGCGCGAGCATGCCGAGGCCGGTGAGATATTTCCATTCGCGTTCCAGCAAAAAAGTCAGATGGATCGACGAGGCCTCGCGCAGCTTGCAGAGTTCGATCGCACCCGCGACCAGCGCCTGCCGCGCTTCGGTCTCCCGCTCGCCGCCGCGGACCAGCAGGCGAGGGCCGTTTACCGGCGTGAACGGCACCGAGACCTGCAGCTTCGGATAATAGTCGCCGCCCGCGCGCTCGTAGGCGTCGGCCCAGCCGTGATCGAAGACGTATTCGCCCTGCGAATGGTTCTTCAGGTAGCAGGGCATCACCGCGAGCAGGCGGCCCTCTGCGTCCTCAACGAGGATGTGCTGGGGCAGCCAGCCGGTCCTGCCGGAGACGGAACCGCTTTCTTCCAGCGCGGCCAGAAAAGCGTGTGAAATGAAGGGGTTTTGGCGGTCTTCGGCATCGGCCGCCGCTTCTTCAAGTAATGATTCAAGTTCCTCAGAGTTTGATTCAATCGCTTGAGAACCTGATTCAACGATTGCGCGATCCCC
>VFQR01001215.1_pt1:0-20000 | contig 21269 bp, 13 predicted proteins | sample 3512321 | NCBI WGS metagenome assembly VFQR01 (sample SAMN10412374, study PRJNA504923) | tailings metagenome | isolation source: Relicate 3 Philex TSF1 revegetated site | place: Philippines: Tuba, Benguet | collected 2017-08-29 | reverse complement strand
CCTTTGAGCGTCTGCCTGATGGAAATTTTGGTTCGGTCAGAGCGTGGGCTGTTTCTCAGTTCAAAAATCTTTCTCCAGCCGAGCTGGCTGATTATCGCCAGCAATGGGCAGCTCGTGCTGCTGATGAACTGCGTCAACTGGATGATCATGAGAACAGGGAACTTTACCTTTTAAAGGTGTGCCGAAGTTTTCCTTTACTTCCTGAGGGCCAGGGGGCTGCTCTGGAGGCCGCCCGACGTCTCCTGGAAGCTGGCGATTTTGATCTTGCCGCTAGAGTCGGGACTGTTTTTTTCCGTGAGACTGATGATCGAAAAGAAACTTCTGATCACCCGGATGTCCTGCAAAAGATTCTGTTGAGACTCCAACCGGCGAGTTTTCGATCGGGCTCTGTTCCACCGGCGACAAGCAACAGAAATTCTGCCATCAGTCAGTTGATGGAATGGAACCGCAGGCTCTCCTTATCGTTAGACGCTCAAGGCGAGCCTGTTCGGGATTGGCTCTCGATTCGTGGGTCTGTTTCCCGAAGTCGCAAACAGCCGGGAAGTCTGCCAGCACCTCGTTCGTCGTGGAGTCTGTCTCTGATTGAGAGAACTCCGACTGAACTTCTGGGTGGATATCTGGATCGCTGGGCCATGCAGCAGCGGGATGCCGATCGACTGGCAAATACATCCCAGTACGCCCTGATTGTCGGGGATCAGGTACTTCTCAGAGATTCTCAGGGGGTGGTGTGTCTCAATCTGGATGGCACCAGAGCCTGGGAGTGGTCATCGGCTTCCAGTCTGGGGAAGTTGTTTCAGGATCTGGAGAATGTTTCAGGTCGGAAGGGGATGAACCTGCCGACTATTTCGTCAGTCATTGAGCCTCAGGAATTTGTCGGTGCCAATACCCTGCAAGGGATCATGGCTTCGGACCAAAGGCGTCTGTATCTGGTTGATCAGTTGAGTTTTAGCTCGCCGCGTGGTGCAGCCTCCCAGCAGTTTCGTCAGTTCGGTGAAGCGAGGCTGGTCGGCCGGGCGACGAATCGACTTGTGGCCCTGGATCTTTGGGCACAAAATGATGCGCAGCGGGTCGCTTGGGCGATTGGTGGCAAATCCAGCGATACCTCGACAAAAGATTCTCCAATTGCGACCGAGTCGATCACTAATGACTTTGACGGACATTATTTTCTCGGGGCCCCGGTGATCACACCCAGTGAAATGCTGGTACTCACTGAATTTGATCGGCAAATCATTCTGAACAGTATCGATCCCGTGACGGGTCAAAGACTCTGGAAGCAACCACTGGCATTTGCCGATCAGCTCGTGAGCGAAGAGCGAGACCGCTTTTTTCAGGCCTGCCTGCCTGCTGTCAGTGGAGGGATTGCTGTCTGCCCCACTCGGACGGGGGTGATTGTCGCTTTCGATCTGGCGACACATCAACTGCTGTGGCATGCGAGGGAATACGAAGCGAATGCCGAAGTGAACGGTCGCTTCGGGAATTCTGCCAGCCACCGCCGTGGTGCCAGAGGCATGCTGGATGGCCCGCTGATTTCCGGCGATCGTGTGGTCTGCCTCCCGGACACGTCGGATTTTATCCGCTGTTTCCGACTGGAGACTGGTGAAGTTTTATGGGCCAAACATCGGATGGATGCGGAGTACATCGGAGCTATCGATGGTCAGGTTGTGCTGGTCGTCGGCAGGCAGCAGACTCGCGGTCTGAGTCTGAATGACGGGAGCGAACTCTGGAAGGTGAATACGGGTTTACCCAGTGGCACTGGAGTTCTCCTGGGAGATCGATATGTCTTGCCGCTGGATGATGGGCGGTTTGGTACATTTGAAATTGGTACAGGAGTTTATCGCACTCACAATCTGCAAGAAGATGATTCCAGCTTAGGGAATCTGATTCCTGCAGGAGATTTGGTTTTATCCATTGGTCTGAAAGAGTTGAAAGCTTTCCCACAGGCTCAGGCGAGGCTTTCGGCTTTAGACCGAGAGTCGCAAGAGGCTGTCAGCAATAATGCAGAAAGAGACCTCGAACGAGCGGAACTGGAGGCAGTTCTCGGCCGGGCAGATCGAGTGGAAGCGGCTGTCATGCTGGCCTTGCGGGGTTCACTCTCAACAGTCAGTCGCGAGCGAGCTCAAAGACTCTTAAGAAGCACGTTGAGCCAGCAGTTGTACGAAGGCAAGCGAAGCTCAAAAGAGATTCTCGGTTTGCTGCGTCCACTGGCATTATCGCCCAGTGATCGACTGCATGACGTGGCGTGGCTTTCCAAGATCAGCCTCGATGAAGGGGACCGCCAGACGCTTGAGCAGGCTCTCGAGATCCTTATGAACCTTCCTGAGGAGGCACTGACGTTAGCCCCGGGCGAGAATGTCCTGCAGGTCTCTTCCACAGCCTGGCTGCAGCGATTGGCAGAAGTCATTTCGGGAACTGGCGAATCCCGAACAACGTTAAAAAGCCCGGCACTTCAAGCCATGCTTTCGGAATGTCTCGATCGCTGGGCACCAAAGGCCACTGATGCCGCTTCGATCGATTTTTCCCGAAGATGGCTGGCCATTGCCGGAGAACATACCGAACGCGCCAAGGTGGTCGCTCAATTGGCAGATCGACTGATGATTCAGGGAGATCTGCATGCTGCCGAATGTCTATTGAAAGCCGAGTTCACTCAGAATGCGACAGCAGTCAATGCTCGTCACTTATCAAGTCTGTACGAATTGGCCGGGTATCCTGCGAGTGCGAGGCAAATTGAAAGGCAGTTCTCGCAGACTGGCGATTCATTGCGCAAGCCGCTGAAAAATGTCGCTTTGTCAGCAGAAACATCGATCAAAGACGCGAATGATCAGGATGATCAGGAAGTACGAATCTCCGTCCGAAACGGACAGGGGCTGGGGAGTGCTCAACTGGAATGGAACGGGCTCCCTGCCAGTGTGAACGCGCCTCAATATGAGGTGCTGAAGAGCCCGTATCTGGAAAATCGCCGGCGCTCATTTCCTCCTGCCGGCTTTCCTGTGGATTCATTGGTGACCGGTGATGAACAGGCATCGCGGCTGATGCTGTTTGATAAATCCACTGGTGGAAATTCCCGCTGGACAACGATCGAAGGACGTTACAGTGCTCCTTCGGCTGGAAGCCAGGCGTTTTATGGTCACACCGCGACGATGGCCTGGCCGGGGGGAATTTCGCTCTTGTCTTTGCTGCAGCAGGGTGACGACGGGCTCGTGTGGAAATGCCGCCTGCCTGATCGAAAAGGGCAGAGTGTCACCCCGGCTTATGGACCGGCGGGCGCTTCGTTTTTGACAATTCAAAGCCAGCAGCGTCTGTATATGATCGATCCGGCAACAGGTCTCGTCACCTGGCGTCGAGACGATCTGGAGCCTTTGAGTGGCCTGCAAGCTGATTTGAGCAGCGGGATCTTTGGCGATGATCGAGTGCTCGTCGTACGCGGAACAGATCGACTCAGTTATACGCTCCTGGAGACGGCAACAGGCCAGAAACTGGAGACTGGGCGTATTGAACAGGAGTTGAGGCAACCTTCGTTTCTCTTCGGACGCAAACTGTTTTGTGTGGTCAGTACCAGAGAGCAGGGGACATGGTTGAGATTGTGGGATCCGATCGGTCAACAGATTCAGATTAACGAGCCAGCCGGCGAACGTGTGCTGTTCAATCGGATTGGCGAACATGAAATTGCTTTGATCAATGCCCAGAAAGAACTCAAAATCTACGATGTTCGCGGCCCTGTGCTGAAAAGCACAATTCCTCTCAGCAAAGGCGAGTTTGAAGGGATTGTGCAGATCCGCGGATTTGTGGATCGAGAACGCTATTACGTCAATTTTGGCCGCAGCATGATCGTGGTGACTTCGCTGCACCACAACAATCAGATGAACGATGGCTACATTCCTGCCATTGGTCTGAGAGACGATCTCATGGCGATTGATCGACAAACGGGGGAGAGTCTCTGGGTCAGAGCTGTTCCCAATCGATCGGTACTGAACCCTCCCGAAATGCCAGACGATCTGCTCGTCCTGGCGAGTCGAGTTCGTGACCGGGATGATGGAAATCTGGAGTGGCTGTTGGTGGAAGTTCTGGATGCAAGAACCGGAGCAACACTGGCCATTAAAGACAATATCCGTCTGAAGTTCGGGATATTCTTGCCGGATCGAAACGGCGGAAGTTCGGAAAATGATCGGCTGATAACCTCTTTCCATCACGTCGATCAGCAGAAGTTAACACTCTACGGGGTCGATAAGACCATCGAGATTGATTACCGGCGGTTGAAAGCGAATGCGTCAGAAAGTCTGTTGCCGAGCCGATGATCTTGTCTCGTGAGTTTTCTTTTGTCTCGAGTTGATCCTGTTCTCGGGCGAGTCGCTTTCGATATGCTTGACCTGTGCTCATGGGCTGATGTAGCCTTACGGATATGCGGGTGTAGTTCAATGGTAGAATGAAAGCTTCCCAAGCTTTAGGTGAGGGTTCGATTCCCTTCACCCGCTTTTTCGGTCGATGCCGTGCTTAGCGGCGGCTTTTGATGTCATGGAACATCGACCATCTGGCCCGAGTTATCGTTTTGTGCCAGTTCTTTCGCTGAGCCAGTTCTTTCGCTGAATCAGTGTCTCTGTGCCAGCCCTGCTGATGTGAGTGGCTCAGCAGCGACGATTCAGTTCGATAGACGGTGGAACAAAACACGCTTTTCACGTGAGATTTGATCCTCAGCCCTCCCGGGCATGCCGCCACTCAACTTTTGATGGCATGGGAACAGATCGCAGGTCCATGCTGCTCTCGGCTGTCATCGCGACCGGAGAAAACCAGTCCGCAAGTTGGACTTCGCTTCTGTTTATGAAGAGATGCTTGAGGAAGCCCGGTTTCTGAGGATCGTTGGTCGTCAATCATTGCAAAATTGCCAAAAACCCGCATGATACAACAAGATATTCTTGCTCGTTGATTTGAGAGGGTTGTTTATGATTCGCCCCTTGAGACTCCTGTTGCTGGCCACCTTCTGTGCGACCAGTTCCCTGGCCTGGGCTGCGGAAGAGACCGTATTCGTCGAAGCCGAAAGTTTTCGCGAGCCGGGCGGGTGGTCGCTCGATACTCAGTTCATTACGGAGATGGGATCACCCTATCTGTTGGCACATGGGTTGGGGAATCCTGTTGCAGATGCCACAACGACCTTCAAGGTGACTGAAGGTGGGAAGTATCGTGTCTATGTGCGAACGAAAGACTGGGTGGCCCGCTGGAAAGCCGCTGGCAAACCGGGCCGGTTTCAATTGCTGATTGATGGCCAACCTTTAGCCACTGAGTTTGGAACAGAATCAGCAAACTGGTTCTGGCATCAAGGTGGGGAAGTCGAACTCAAACCTGGTGAACATCGTTTGGCGCTGCATGATTTGACTGGTTTTGATGGTCGCTGCGATGCGATCGTATTGACGAAATCCTCTCAGGCTCCACCTGCCGCAGCGAAAGAATTAGCAGCTTACCGTGCCAAAGGTCTAGGGCTCAGTGAAACCCCAACGATTAAGAAGGGTTACGACCTTGTCGTTGTCGGTGGCGGTTATGCAGGGATCGGTGCCGCACTCTCGGCAGCTCGGATGGGTTGTAAAGTCGCTCTGATCCAAGACCGTGGTGTGCTGGGCGGAAATGGATCGAGTGAAGTTCGTGTCTGGTCGATGGGTCTGATTCGCCGGGGCAAGTATCCCCGGGTGGGCGAAATCGTCGAAGAGTTCTGCGATCACGCGAAGAAATCGCCCGGCACCGCAGAAGAATTCGAAGACGCAAAGAAAGAACGAATTGTCAGTGCTGAAGACAAGATCGATCTTTTTCTCCACACCTTTGCCAATGGGGTCAAAAAATCTCAGCCAGCACGGATCGACGCCGTCAAGGCGTTTAACGTCAAGACCGGCGAGCAATTCGAGTTCTGGGGTAAGCTCTTCGTCGATGCGACAGGGCACGGAACGATTGGTGCTCAAGCGGATGCCGCCTGGGAGATGACCGACAAGGGCCGCATGGGCATGAGCAATATGTGGACATGGGATGAAGTCCGTTCACCCACGACATTCCCGGAGACTCCGTGGGCGTTACCACTGACGATGAAGGATTTTCCCTATCCTGTGGATCATCACGGCCAGTGGTTCTGGGAGAGTGGTTACGACAAAGATCCTCTGCAGGATGCTGAAGGAATTCGCGACTGGAACCTGAGAGCCGTCTTTGGAGCGTTTAACGCCATGAAGAATGGCGACGGGGCTGAGAAGCATCGAAATGCCATTCTGACCTGGGTGGCATTTATTGGCGGGCCCCGAGAATCACGCCGTTTAACGGGTGATGTGGTGCTGACTCAGGAGGATATTGTCAGTAAGCGCGAGTTCCCGGATGGTTGCGTGCCGAGTACCTGGAGCATTGATCTGCACTATCCCAAGAAACAGTTTGCCGAGAAATTTGCCGACAATCCTTTCATTTCGATCGCTGTGCATGATCAGCGGATTGATCGGGCTTACGGCTATCCCATTCCTTACCGCTGCTTCTATTCGAAAGATATTAACAACCTCTTTATGGCAGGGCGGAACATCAGTGTCACGCATGAAGCCTTAGGGACGACCCGCGTGATGAAGACCTGCGGCATGATGGGCGAAGTTGTCGGCAAAGCCGCCTATCTGTGCGCATTACATGACTGTCAGCCGCGTGATGTTTATGAAAGCTACTGGAAGGAGATGGATACACTCCTCCAATTGCCTGGCAAAGCCCGCCGAGAATCACTTTCGAGCGATGTCGTCATTCCGCCAGATGCGATGTCATTACCCGGGCCACCGGGTCTCGATCCAGCCCGGATGGAAGGTGTCGTAATTGATAACCGCGATGCCAAAATTACTGGCAACTGGACGAGTGGCAGTGGTCTCAATGGGTATGTGGGTTATGAATACCTTTACGCATCTGCTAACTCGGGTGCTAAGGTCAAGTACTCGTGGAAGACGTCTGAAGAAGGGCTGATTTCATTTCGGTTGATCTATGGGGCTCATGAAAATCGGGGGAAGGCCGTCCCGGTCACCATCCAGATTGGCGATTCGACCAGGCAGGTGCTGGTCGATATGAACAAAGCTCCTGCCGGGAAAGATGGCTCGCATGAGCTTGGTCGCTTCGAGGTCAAAAAAGGTGAAGAGGTCTTTGTCGAGATTGGAACCGAGAATGCTGGAGGTGTGGTCCATGCCGATGCACTACAGTTGGTGAAGATCGTTCCGCCAGTGAAGACTTCTGCCCCATGAGTGGCGTTCGCCACGACCTGCTGCCCATTGTCGACCGGGAAGCCCTTTCAAAGCCATTGAGAGGGCCCGGTCGATTTTTTTGGAATACAGTCATCCATTCAGGCCGGGTTCTGCTGCTGGTGCTGCTGATCCTCATGATTCGCTGGCAGTCTGAGCAGATCAAATCCCGGGCGCAGGCGAAGGATCTGACCGCACGATATCTGCCACTGGTGCAGAAGTTCTGGCCGGAAGCTCAAAGATTGGTATCGCGCGGGCAGGCTGAGATTTCTGACGGCGGATTGCCCCGCAGCAATTCCCGGAAGTTCGACCAGCTTGTGGATTTTGTCGTGCTTGATGCACAATCAGTTCCCGTGGGATATGTCACACAGACCACACCGGCGAGTGATCGCTTCCTGGGATTTTCCGGGCCCACGAACTTATTGATCGGTTGGGATATCGAAGGCAAGGTGGCGTGGGCAGAGATCGCAGCCAGTCGAGATACTCGTGACCATGTGGAACTGATTGTGAGGGATGGAAGATTCCTGGCCCAATGGAATGGGCAGGGCTTTGAAACGGTCAGTGAAGACATCGTTGATCAATCAGCCATGCGGCATGTGGCTGGGGCAACTCTCACATGTCTGGCTATCCTCCAGGGGTTGGAAGCTCGACTGAATTCACAAGATTTAGTGGCTGCCAGACCAGCGGATTCGACGCGTTTCCCTTTGGCTGTGACGATTGAGGATGTGCAGAAGCTGTTTCCGCAAGCTTCACGTTTTGAACCTCATTCCGAGACATCTTTGCTTCAGGATGTTTTTGCTGCTGATGGCCGGAGGTTAGGCCAGTTTTTTCGAACGGTACCAGCAGCCGATCAATTGATTGGTTATCAGGGACCGACAGAAGTGCTGGTCAGCCTGCTCCCCGATGGACATCTGGGCCCACTGCTGGTCGGTCGCAGTTTTGATAACGAGCCCTATGTGGGATATGTTCGCGACGACGCCTGGTTTGCCGAACTCGTTAAGGGCAAAACGGTCAAGGGACTTGCCGAAACGACTTTTGAAGAGTGGGGTGTCGAAGGAGTCTCTGGTGCCACAATGACCAGTCAGACGATTGCCCGGGGTCTGCTGGCTGCTGCAATCGAGTTATCCAAAGAAATTGAAGCTCAGCAGAAACAGCCGTCGATCGACTCGAAACATCAGACTTCGGGCTTTTTTGGCTTGATGAGAACCATCAACTGGTGGTCGCCTCGACTCTGGCAACAAACATTGACGGGACTTGTCGTCCTTCTGGCTTGTATGGTGGGATTAACCCATCTGCGGGGAAACTTATGGGTGCGGCGGGGATTGCAACTCCTGGTACTGGGATATCTGGGAGTCATGAACGGAGAGCTCCTGTCGTTAGCCATGTTCAGCGGTTGGGCTCAGAGTGGGATCCCTTGGAATAGTGCGGGCGGATTGATTGCCATGTCGATGGCTGCTGTGGCATTGCCACTGGTGGCTCGGACGAATGTCTATTGCTCGCATATCTGTCCACATGGTGTGCTCCAGCAGTGGATGGCTGGTCATCGACATTGGCGCCCCAGGTTGCCAGCGAGGGTGGTCTCTGTACTGAGGCTGGTGATACCGGCTTTACTACTGGTGGCGTTGTGTGGATCGATGGGAGTGCTCTCGATCAGTCTGGTCGATCTGGAACCATTCGATGCTTACTCGTGGCGAGCCGCTGGCTGGATCACGACAGTGCTGGCGGTCGGAAGTCTGGTGATCTCGTGGTTCATTCCGATGGGATATTGCCGGTTTGGCTGCCCGACAGGAAGTTTGCTTGAGTATTTGCGTCGGAATGCCCGGAGTGGCCAGATTCAGCCGGGAGATTTTCTGGCGTTGGCCTGCCTGATCATTGCGGGTGGCCTGATGCTATGGGATGTGGTTGGACCATGACCGGGACACCATTCCAGACAGTGCGGGCGATGGATGATCAAATGCAGACCCGCATGGGCAGACCATCTTTGAATAGACTGCTCGTGGTGCTGGTCTGGTGGTCTTTTGCTGTTATCTGTCGTTCGTCAGAACCTGATCATGCGAATCAACTGGTGGGGGTGACTGCTGATCAACGGGAATCAAAGCCATCTCCAGATAGCAGGGTTGGCACACAGCCTCCTCCATCAGAAAAGAACTCGTCTCAAGTTCCCGTGGCTGGTTTTGTAGAGCCAGGGGCGACGATCGCTTCTTATGAGCTATCTGGAATGGCCATGGGGATGGGGTGGAAGGTTCACGTCTGGTGTCGGGATGATGTCGTCCTCGATCGACTGGCTCTGAAGCAGCAGTTACAGGCGGAACTGGAGAGGCTGGAATCCATCTTTTCGCTGTATCAGAGCCAATCAGAAATCAGTCGGTGGAATCACCATAGGGCGACCGATTGGCAGGTCGTCTCGCCGGATTTTGCACGACTGGTTCAGGAAGCGTTGCGACAGGCCAGACAAAGCGAGGGAGCCTTTGACCCAACGATTGCCGGTGTCATGGAAGCCCGAAAGTTCCGCTCGATCTGGCCCACTTCCAGTTCGAAGAATCCTCAGCCTCGTCGACAGAATCCAGAGGTCATTCCCACGATTGATTGGGAGGCTGTGGAGGTGACGACTGAACCACCACAAGTTCGAAAAAATCATCCGGAGATCCAACTCGATTTGAATGCTCTGGTCGAAGGTCTCGCGCTGGAGAAGATGAGGGGCTGTTGCCAGAGGGCAGGCGTATTGGCTTGCCTGGTCTCTTTGGGTGGAGAGTATCTCATCGATTGCGAGCGATTATTCTCACAGACCTGGAATCAGGCCGGAGTGAAGATCTTTGTCGAATCGCCCGCTGATGCGACGAAAAGCCTGGCAGTTGTTCGCTCTATCAAGGGCTGCGTGAGCACATCAGGGACATATCGACAAACATGGCCCGATGTCGAATCACGTGATCAGGTTTCTCATCTGATCGCACCACAGACTGGGCAGCCACTGAAAGCCGCAGCCTCGCTGGTCAGTGTCTATCATGAGAACCCGATTCTGGCAGATGGCTGGGCGACATCACTCATGGTTGCTGGTCGAGATAAAGGGTTGAGGCTGGCGAATCAATATCAATTGGCGGCTTTGTTCTATTCGGCCGAAGAGGATGAGCCACTGATCATCAGCGAGGCCGGGAAGGGAATCTTCGTACCGCTGGAAACGGCTCTGGTGCCCACAAATCCATTCAAGGCACAGCCAGCCAAAGATGTTCGAACCCCCGAAGAGAATTCGAGTCCCGCTGTGAGTGGATGGTCGTGGGGTTGGAAAATGATCCTGTGCATCGCAGGAATGACCGCCCTGATCAGGTTCGCGCGTTTCGCTGCCGGACGTGTGGATGGATGAGCGGCCGGAAAATGACTCTGCAGCTCATCTCAGGCTGCTTGAATTCGTGAGTTACTGAATTCGTGAATTACTGTGCTGAAGGATCATTGGGGCGAGTATAGAAAATATCTCCTTCGAGCGAATTGTAGCGCAGCAGGGCATCGCCATCGGTTTTGTGTTCACCAAAAGGAACGCCGAGTGATAATTCGTGGTCGGTGACTTCGAGAATTGGATCAGCCCAGACATGTCCTGGCAACACTTTTTTGAGCCAGGCTTCATGCTGTTTAGCCAACTGCTGATTTTCTTCGGGAGCCTTCATGAGCCATTCGTGACGATGAACTCTGGCCAGCGCACGGGCATCACGGAGAATTCGATACCGCTCTTCAGGCGTGAGCGTGGAGAACATCCGTTCGTCAGTTTCCAGCTTACGCAGTGACAAAAGAGCCTCTTTACGGAGATGATCCGAGAGATTACGAGGGCTCGCGACATTTCTCATAGCCGCTAAAGCGAGGGCCTGTGTCCAGGCGGCAAACTGTTCGGGAGTCACCTGTTCGATCCGTAGTGCCCGCTGAAGTGCTGTGGATCGATTCCATTGAGCTCCCAACTCTGTCGGGTTCCATTTTTTGGCCAGCAGGCCCGTTTCCTCCTTGAGCAGATCAGAGATCGAAATTGTCCGCTGATCTTTCCATTGAGGAGGCGGTGCGAAGAGCGGGCCAAAGGCCGGGAGTTTTTCGCCAGGTAAGGACTTAACAATCCGCTCGAAGGTCGACCAATCTTCCGGGGCCAGCGGTTCGTCCGGGCGAATAATCACAACCGGCCCAGGTGGTGCAGATTCGCAACCCAGGGCGGTGATCGTACCAATGGAAAGGAAGAGCACCAGAAACTTCATGGCTGCCCAGGTAAGCGGGATGAATAACTTGGGGCAAGTGCAGCGAAACATACAGACTCCTCCAGTGTATGCTTCAGCTTGCCCTCATGTGCGGCGATGGGCTGGCTACTTTCGGCAAGAGTGAGCGATGATGGCCCTGCACTCTGCCAGATTTGCCGAAAAGTTCGAATACAAGGGCGGTTAGTCAAGCCACATCTGTTGCGAAATGTCGACATGTTGATGGGCAGGAAGGAACCTTCAAAATCCTTAACTCAACAAACCGCCACCAAAGTCGAACCCTGAGATGCGCCAGACGGTCAACAGGCAGATTATGATCTGTGTGCTCAGCCAGATGGCGGGAAGGGTAGGTTCCCACCACGCAGACTCTGGTTTCGGCAATTCCGGTGCTGTTCCCGTCCACAGGTCGGCTCTGGTCAGCGTGGGCACCCAGAGCAGAATCGGCATGAGAAAAATCCACAGCCGAGCGGCTTCGCCACTGTTTTTCCCGGAGCACCAGAGCCACAACCAGACACTCAGGCAACAGGCCGCCAGACGCCATCCATCGGCAATGCGGGTGGGCTGAGCGAAGGATTGCCCAAGCCGCTGCCAGCGACTTTTGAGGGTTTGTTCGTTGCCAGATGATTCCGGAAAACGCATAGAAAAGAGAAATCGCAAAAAGACAGGCCAGCCCACCGCAAAAGCCAGTTCCACTGGCGAAACAACGAACCATAGCCATGTCGTTCTCGGGGAGACTTCATAAAAGCGGCTGTGATTGATCGAATTCTGCCACCAGATGAACCATAGGTTGGCACCTGTGAGGATTGAAAAGAGAATCGTCGATCCCAGGAATCCACTAAGTACAGCCAGACCTGCAACGAGATTCCTCACGATATGTGACCACCCATCGTGATCTCCCCGGTGGATGTAACAGGTCGCAGTAGTGGCCAGACCATAGAGGAAGCACATCAATAAAACGGGAGCGAAGGCCAGGGATTGAAGCATTGAGATCATGGCCAGAATCCCCCACAGGAATCCGACAATCATGAATTGCCAGGCAGGTCTTGTGGATCTGACCTGACAGAGCCAGCCGATCCCCATGAGAAGTGTGGTCGAAAGCCAGGGAAATGCGGCATCAGACTTGGGGATAAAGATCAAACTGGCCGGAACCAGTGGCCAAAGAGCAGCCGTCAGCCAGGCACCGCGTGGCGATGAATATTGTGCACATAGCAGATACAGAGGGAGGGTCGTCCCCGCAGCCATCATGAGGACGAGCATGGTGGCCAGCCAGAGAATCGCCGCATCATTTGAGGTCATGGGGTGAGGCGTGTTTTGCCCGTTCTCTTCAATGATTCCACAGGCGTCACGGAATGAAACTGGCATGGTGGCGAGTGCGAGATTCCGCATGAGAGGTAAGTGATCCACCAAGGACGAAATCGCATGAAAGACCAGAAACAGACCCGGGGGATGAGTGCCGACATGCAGGACATCGCCTTGCTGCACACGCTCAGGATAAGTTTTCAGAAACTGATCGACTTGAGGACTCTCGTGCCTGGCAATGGTGAAGTACCCGGATGAAGCCGGATAATAGAGCACGAAAGGGGCTTTGCCGAACCGGGCAGCAGAGGGGGCCAGTTCAATGACCAGAAAATTCCAGACGAGAGCAGCGATCAGCAGGCCGCCGATCCAGAGTTTTTTTGTGGTGGATGATAGGTGATCGATTCGGCGTGCGCCGGCCAGAACGAAGGCCAGATAGGCCAGGCCAGCGATCAAACCCAACAGCAGATTGATCCATCGATCAGGTTCATTCCAGGGAGTTCGCCACCAGATCCATTCACCGGGAATTCCTAATGGCCAGCGGAAATACCAGAGGGCCATCCATGTTAAAACGATGGCGCAGCCGGGGAGGAGAAATGATTTCGCAAGTTTCTGGGGGAGCGAATCATCTTTCATCGCTCGTTGAGTGTGTGGGTTCGCACGCTCACGCTGGCGGGAAAATTCACTGAGTTTGGGCGGCTTGTTCACCATGCCAGAAGTTTAGCCCATCCCCCTCCATGCTGCACGGTGTCGGGCGGGAGTGTGTTTGGCCGGAAAGTGTTCGACCAGTCAGCAGTCAAACTGACAGTCGCTGGCCTCACTGATACTTCCAGTGAAGACAACAATCTCCTTGCTGGTCGAACAAGCTCTACGCCAGTCGATCGAGTGCAGGGATGGTTTCATCTCACATGATGAATGAATCATCGCAAAGAGAAACGATCTTCGATCAAAGAGGGATGAGGTGCATCGGCCGATGCCACCGCGTTGAGTGATTTTCGAGCTGTGGCCCAGGCCGCATCCTGGCCCTCATCGAAGCCTGCCTGATAACCGGCGGCCCAACACATAAAGCAGCCCCAAGCGAGGGCTGGAACACTCCAAATCATCCAGGGTCTCGTGAGCATCTTGCCACTCCTACCACACAGACAGATTCGGCGGGCGGCATCTTGCCGTTCGTCGATAATTTATTGTTCGTTCATTGTATTTTCATAATGTGGCGAACTGTCGTCAACGTTACTTCGACCGAATTAACAATTCCGGTACCACAAACGGGCTGAAAGCCAGAAAATTGTAGTTTTTTCAGCGTTTTGCCTCAGTTATGAGTCCTTGGTATGGCGGTTCGGGAGGTTCGTGTCGGTGAGCGACTATTGTGGATCGATTGTGAAGATCGTTTGACGATGCTGACTGCCAGACTGCTGGGCACGATGCTCGCTCGTTGAGCGGATTTTTCGGGCAGAATGTGGGTGCCTTGCAAGTGGGGAGGTCGCGAGCTTCAGGTAAGTTGATGGTTGAGAGTTGTTGGTTGTTGGTTGGTGAGAGACGAGAGTTGTAGGCGGGTGGCCCGGCCAACTTGTGGCCGGGTTGTTGTGCGTTGACATAACAACAGGAAGCTGTGCCATGCGCCTGATTGGCCATGACCATTTACTATCGAGCCGGTAAGTCAGCCTAAACCTCGTCTTCATCGAGAGGAATGGGCCCGGCCATGCGAAAAATCGCTCCCAGAGTCGGGAGGGCATCGCGATTTCCGTGGTGGCTGCATTTGATCGCTCCAGCAGCACAAGCAAAACGCAGAATGTAGTCGGCAGGCCAGTTTTCAAGCCAGCCATGCACAAAGCTGCCACAGAAGACATCCCCTGCGCCATTCGTATCCCGTGTCACAACATGGAACGCTTCCTGCTCAACAACATGGCTGCGGGTATGTAAGACCGCTCCCGCTTCCCCAAAGGTGGTGATGACCCAGCGCGGCCCCAGCGCCTGTAATCGCGCAGCGGCATCTTCCAGAGAATCTGTTCTCAAAAACTCCTGGATCATTCGTCGGGAAGCATTCAGCACATCGACATAGGGCAGCAGATCCTCCATCCCCGGGCGATAACTTCCCGCATCCAGAAAGACTCGTAATCCACATTCTCTGGCAAGTTTGGCAGCCGCGATGGAAGTATTCACAGGCCATCCGTCGAGATACAGACATCTGGCTCCCGCAAACATGGGACGCTGAAAATCGGCCGGCTCGAGAGATTGCCTGGGGCGGTGACTGACCACTGTCCGTCGACCCGTCTGCTCATTGATCCAGATGTGGGCTAAACCCGTCTCGCGTTCCGCTCCCACCAGAGAGTACTGCAGATCGATTCCTTCGGATGTCAACTGCTGGGAAATAAATGCTCCGGCCTCATCCTCACCCCAGCTACCAATCATGCGGCAGGAATGCCCCAGGCGTCTGAGCATCGTGAGCCCTGTGGGGACAGGCCCACCCACCTGACGAGGTAAAGCCTGTCCCGAGATTTTCGTATCTTCCTGAGGAAAGTCTGGGACAATCATGCGGTAGTCGGCCACAACGAGGCCAGTTCCTACGATTTCAACCTGATTGACCACGCTGCTTTCGGATGCCGACATAACCCGGGATTCCTGGATCGCCTCAAGAGATGTCCCTGCGATGAGCACGTTATTGAGGCTTTAATGTGAATGACAATCGACGTGATTACTGATCTTCGTTGATGAGTTTCCAGAAGGGGTCGTCGTCAGCCAGGCTGGATTTCTGGGCTTTCACAGAAGTCCCTGGCTGAGAGGTCGAATTCACCACTCTGGCTTGTGCCTTCGGTTCCTGAATCTCGGAAACATCAGCGTCTTCCAGGAGAATGATTTCTTCTTCCTGAGCGGCCCGCTCCCCAGGAAGTGCTGTCTTTCGGATGCTTTCCTGACGGATGACTTCGGTATGGGCTGAATGACCCGTCTTGCGGACTTTGGCAGAGACCTTGACGCGGGCATCGGCTCCATATTCCAGCTTGACATCGATTATCGAACCTTCCGGAAGGCCGGGTGGGAGCGAACTGATTTCGCATTCACCTACGGGTACAAAATCGCGATCGACGGCATTGCCGCTTTCGACAAGCCGCAGAGTGACTTTGCTCTGATTGGCAATCACGGTTCCGTAAGTTTGCGTACAACTGGCCGGCAGAGGGGTATTGGCGGGAATGAGCCAGTTGGGTTCACGCTGGCCCGAAGTTTCATTACGCACCAGGATCCCGAGCGATCTTGAGTTGACATCAATCTGTTTGAATTTAGAAAGTTTGGAAATGGCCTGAGAATTCAGAACCGAGCGGGCAAAATCCTGATCGGACATCAGCATGCCCGCAAAGTAGGTCGCACCGTGGGCAATCGACAGATCGGGAGAAAGTGTCGAATTCAGAGTCTTGTAGCCCGCCATTTTCTTCAGCAGTTGCTGAACCATGGGCATACGCGACGCACCTCCAGTGGCCAGCACCACATCGACGTGAGCCCATCCCAGTTTATTGTCGCGCAGTAACCCTTGGGTGATCGATTCGATCCGTTCCAGCAGCTTGGCCGAGAGTTTTTCGAATTGTCCCTGCTCGACAAGATAAGTCTTGCGATAACCTTTATGGGCCACGTTCAGGGCAGCCTTGGGGCGTACGGAAAGACTGCGTTTGGTCTGTTCAACTTCGAGTGCCAAGGCCTGCAGGCTTTCGCGGTCATTGCGTGGATCGAGCCCGAATTCTTTCTGGAACTGCCGGGCCAGACCATTGAGCAGTACCTGGTTGAAATCGAGACCACCGAGATTGAGATCGCCCGATGAAGCGATAACGCGGACTTCGTTCTTGCGATAAGAGACCAGCGAAAGATCGTAAGTGCCGCCCCCCAGATCGACGACTAAAATCCGCTGGTCTTCAGCAAGCTCGGTAAACCACATCCCTTCGCTGCCAATCACATAACATAATGCGGCAGCCACTGGCTCGTTGATGATATCCACCTGCTTCAGTCCCGCCTTGAGGCCGGCCTCAGCAGTTCGCGAACGCGAAAGATCTGTGAACTGGGCAGGAACGGTAATTACAGCGTGTTCAATTTCGCCAATCACCTGGCGAGCCTGCTTCAACAGAGATTCCAGAATATAGGCGGAAACATCGACGGGAGTGATTTGGTGGCCATCAATCTCCCACGTTTTGGTCGGGTCGCCCATGTATCTTTTGGCAGCAGAAATCACCCGCTGCGGGGCACGGATCGAGTTGCGCAGAGCTTCTGTCCCGACAATCACCTTGTTCTTTTCAAACAGCACGACCGAAGGGGTGGTCATCTCACCATCAACATTGGGAATGGTGACTGGTTCACCATGTTCATTGAGATACGCAATGGTTGAATAAGTTGTTCCTAGGTCGATGCCGACGGCGTGGTGTCCAGCCATGGATGTTCACTTCATGAAAGGATGTCTGCTGCAGAGGGGTTCTTCAAGAAGAACATCATACGCAATCCGTCAGGTTGCAGCGATGAAAATCAGACGCCGTTCGTGGAGACAAGTTTGAAGAGCTGGTGCCCCTCAATAGACACGAACTGACACGCCGGCGACTCCGGATCCTCGCATGAGCTGGTCAACCATTCATGAAACCGGGTAACCCTGTTGCAGCCATGGTGTGCTGTGACAAGGAAGTTGGCGGGCATAGCACCAGTCGATTTGCGGGATGTGTCCCGCCAGTCCGGGAAAATAAGGATCGACAATGCCTGTTCGAGAGGCTTCGAGAACTGGCATCTTGTCTGGCACAGGAATCGATTTGCAGAGGAGAAGATGTCGGGCTTGCCAGCGGCAGGCAAACCAGGCGGCAATCGAGTCGCTGGTCACATCCCAATGATGAGGAAGGGGTTCCGGTTGTTGGCCATCCTGTGACGAACTCTCTGCGAGCTGCAGAGCTCTGCTGGTTCGCAGTACAGGGAAAAGCCCCTCTTTCCAGGCCTCCAGTGACTTTTCGAGTTGATCCACCAGGCATGACTCAGGCAGCAGGGATTGGATCAGGCGGGCATTCAATTCGAGAGACTCACAAGCCAGCCAGTGAGCGGCTTCCTCCTCAATGTGATGCTGCTTCTGCCAGTCACGGATCACATCAGCGGTGGCACCGCCTCCAGGAATCAGCAGTGGGCTGCCATCTGAATAAGCTTTTCCCGGTTGAAACCAGCTTCGAATGGAAGCCAGCACATCCCGGAGATGTTCATAATCATAAAGGCTGCCACCGACCTTGATGACCACCAGCATTTTGGACCGGTTCTCCAACAGCATCCCATCAATTGATCGAGGCATCGCTAGTCGATGATTTTGTTGATCGGATACTCAACCAGCCCGCGAGCCCCGGCCTGTTTCAACCTGGGAATGACAATCCGGACATAAGATTCGTCAACGATCGTATTCACGGCGACCCAATCGGGATCGGAAAGCGACGAGATGGTGGGCTTCTGCAGCGCGGGAAGCTGCCCGAGGACTGTCGGCAGATCTCCCCGGCGGACATTCATCATCAGGCCGACTTTCCCCTCGGCAGCGAGACAGGATTGCAGCATGAGTGCAATGTTTTCGAGCTTGCCACGCTTCCAGTCGTTGGCAAAAGCGACTTTGTTGGCAATAAACCGTGTCGTACTCTGGAGGACTTCATCCAGAATCCGCAGATTATTGGCCCTGAGCGAACTGCCGGTCTCTGTCACTTCGACGATCGCATCTGCCAGACGCGGGGGTTTGACTTCTGTCGCTCCCCACGAAAACTCAACGTCAGCAGTGACGTTATGTCGAGCCAGATAGGCTTTCGTTAAGCCGACGGCCTCTGTCGCGATGCGCTTCCCTTGAAGATCCTGCACCGTCTTGATTTCCGAATCGTTCGGTACACAGAGAACCCAGCGGACAGGTCGACGGCTGACCTTTGAGAAAACGAGTTCACAGATTTCATGAACATTGGCCTGAGTTTCGAGCACCCAGTCGTGACCAGTCATACCCGCGTCGAGAATGCCCTGTTCGACATAGCGCGCCATTTCCTGAGCACGAATGAGCATGCACTCAATCTCAGGATCATCAATTTCAGGGAAGTACGATCTCGATGAAAACTTGATGGTATAGCCCGCCTTCCGGAACAGCTCGGCTGTCGCCTCCTGAAGGCTGCCTGCGGGAATCCCTAACTTGATGACTTGTGACATCGCAATTCACTCGACTGTAAGTTGATCACTGAAAAGTTGACATATTGGAACAGATCACTGGCTTCAAGGGGAGACCATGAAGCTCAAATGTTCCTAAAATCACTGTCTGATAACGTTTTGGAACGTCTGGTGACGATTTGAAGGTCTGGAATGCCCGATTACTTGTGATAGACAACTTTCGGGTCAAAAACACGTTCGCCGATGATGGTGACAGTACCGGTCTCAGGTTGAATCTGGCGGAAGAAACAACTGCGATAACCTTCGTGGCAAGCCGCCCCACCAATCTGTTCGACTTTGACCAGCAGTGTGTCGGAGTCACAGTCGAAGTACAACGCTTTGAGAAGCTGCACGTTGCCGCTCTCTTCGCCTTTCCGCCAGAGTTTAGAGCGACTCCGGCTGAAATAGACGACTCTGCCTGTGGATAAAGTTTCCTGATAGGCCTCGGCATTCATGTAAGCCAGCATCAGGACATCGCCCGTGGCGTGATCCTGAGCGATAACAGGAATGAGCGGATGTTTTTCAAAATCCGGGCCATTTGGATTACCGGTGCTCCCCATGCTGAACGCTCTTCTCCCAATCAGTCGATTGACAACACATTTTCAGTGTTTCTGGTGATTTCGGCCTGGCAATCAGTGAAGCGGTCGATCGAGTGCACTCGCATCAGGCACAATATTTAAAAGACCAACTTCTGCCACTCAAATTCATTCAGAATCTCAAAAGCATAATAACTGGCGGCACTGATCGGGGCGAATGATGCAGGCAAAATTGATGCCTCTTCATCTCAAAGATCGATCGACTGCTCGAGGTGACACGAATGAATGAATTCGGTGGAGACAACACTTTGGAGACCACACAGTGGAGACGACACCATTTCGCAAAGGGAGGTTCTGTGTTGGTTGCCGAATTTCGGGAAACCCGCCTCTTCTGACGACCCGCCACTTCTGACGACCCGCCACTTCTGACATCTCGCCACTTCTGACATCTCGTCAAGAGGGAACTCTGCAGCTAAGACAGAGGCGTCTCCCGGGGGTAACGATGTTTGGTCAGCGTGACTTCGTTTCCTTTTTTGCTGTAAGTCACTTCATCC
>VFQR01001214.1_pt1 | contig 21281 bp, 24 predicted proteins | sample 3512321 | NCBI WGS metagenome assembly VFQR01 (sample SAMN10412374, study PRJNA504923) | tailings metagenome | isolation source: Relicate 3 Philex TSF1 revegetated site | place: Philippines: Tuba, Benguet | collected 2017-08-29 | reverse complement strand
AACCCGACCTATCCGATCCACGCCTTCGGCTTCATCATGTCGGGCGGCGTGATCCGCTCGATGCAGGTCGAGCCGGACGACGGCTTCATCCCGGCGCTGGAGCGCGCGGTGCGGCATTCGATCCCGAAACCGCTCGCCCTGATCCTGAACTACCCGTCGAACCCGACGGCGCATGTCGCCTCGCTCGACTTCTACCGCGACATCGTGGCCTATGCCCGCAAGCACGACATCATCATCCTGTCCGACCTCGCCTATGCCGAGATCTATTTCGACGGCGAGGCGCCGCCTTCGGTGCTGCAGGTGCCGGGCGCGATGGACGTCGCGGTCGAGTTCACCTCGATGTCGAAGACCTTCTCCATGCCGGGCTGGCGCATGGGCTTCGCCGTCGGCAACGAGCGGCTGATCTCGGCGCTGACGCGGGTGAAATCCTATCTCGACTACGGCGCCTTCACGCCGATCCAGGTGGCCGCGACCGCCGCGCTCAACGGCGACGGCTCCGACATCGCCGAGGTTCGCGAGGTTTACCACCGCCGCCGCGACGTGATGGTCGAGGCCTTCGGCCGCGCCGGCTGGCACATTCCGCCGCCGGCCGCGACGATGTTCGCCTGGGCGCCGATTCCCGAGCCCTACCGGCAGGCCGGCTCGCTCGAGTTCTCGAAGCTGCTGGTCGAGAAGGCGCATGTGGCGGTGGCGCCCGGTGTCGGGTTCGGCGAGCATGGCGACGACTATGTCCGCATCGCGCTGGTCGAGAACGAGCACCGCATCCGGCAGGCGGCGCGCAACATCAAGAAGTTCCTCGGCACGCAGACCGCCGCGCCGGACAACGTCGTCGCGATCGGTGCACGGCGCTAGACAAAGATTCCAGACGAGAGGGGACGAGGGACGATGAACGATGCTTTGCGCGTCGGGGTGGCCGGGCTTGGAACGGTCGGCGCCTCGGTCCTGAGGGTGCTCTCGCAGAAGTCGGACGAGCTGACGCGCCAGTGCGGCCGGCCGATCGTGGTCGCCGCCGTCTCCGCGCGCGACCGCGGCCGCGATCGCGGCGTCGACCTCTCCGGCATCGAATGGTTCGAGGATTCCGCAGTGCTGGCGCGCGAGGCCGCGGTCGACGTGGTGGTCGAGCTGATCGGGGGCGAGGAGGGGGCCGCTCTTGCCTGCGTGAAGGCGGCGCTCCAGTCCGGCCGCCATGTGGTGACGGCCAACAAGGCGCTGCTCTCGCGCCACGGGCTGCAGCTCGCCGAGATCGCCGAGAAGAAGGGCGTGCTCCTCAACTACGAGGCGGCGGTCGCCGGCGGCATCCCTGTCATCAAGACAATGCGCGAGGCGATGGCCGGCAATACGGTCAGCCGCGTCTTCGGCATCCTGAACGGTACCTGCAACTACATCCTGACGAGGATGGAAGCGGAAGGCATCTCGTTCGACGAGTGCCTGAAGGACGCGCAGCGGCTCGGCTATGCCGAACTCGACCCGACCTTCGACATCGAGGGACACGACACGGCCCACAAACTGTCGATCCTGACCAGCCTCGCCTTCGGCACGAAGATCGCACCGGACGACATCTATCTCGAGGGCATCTCGAACATCACCCAGGCCGACATCCGCGCCGCGGCCGAGCTCGGCTACCGGATCAAGCTGCTCGGCGTCGCTCAGAAGACCGACAGCGGGATCGAGCAGCGGGTGCACCCGACGATGGTGCCGACGGCCTCGGTGATCGCGCAGGTGCACGGTGTCACCAATGCGGTGGCGGTCGAGACCGACATACTCGGCGAATTGCTGATGTCCGGGCCGGGGGCAGGCGGCAGTGCGACGGCTTCCGCCGTGGTGGGCGACATCGCCGACATCGCCAAGAGCCGGCCGGGCTTCCAGCACGGCCCGGTCTTCGGGCGGCCGGTCAAGGAGTTGCAGCCCTACAAGCGCGCCCGCATGCGCAGCCACGAGGGCGGCTACTTCATCCGCCTTACCGTGCACGACCGCACCGGCGTCTTCGCGGCGATCGCCAAGCGCATGGCCGATAACGACATCTCTCTCGAATCGATCGTCCAGCACGCGAACCGCGACCAGTCGGCCGACGAGAAGACGGTCATCCTCGTCACGCACGAGACGACGGAGGCTGCCGTGCGCAAGGCGGTCGAAGGTATCACCAAGGACGGGCACGCGACGACCAAGCCGCAGGTGATCCGCATCGAGCGCGCGGCCTAGGCGAGACCCGCCTCGCGCACCGCCTGCAGGTAGTTGCGGCTGACCGGCAGCTCGGTCCCGTTCTTCAGCACGAGATGGAGCCGGTCGTTGCGCCGCGCGGTCCGGGCCACCGCATCGGTCGCGACCCAGTGCGAGCGATGGATTTGCAAGCCGGGCACGCCGCGCGTCTCGGCGATCGCGTCGCCAAGGCGCATCAGCACGAGGTGCATGCCGCGGTCGGTGTGAACCTCGACATAGTGGTCCTGCATCGAGAGGTGTGACAGCGCCCCGCGCAGATGGAGCGGCAGGCGGGCGAGGAGCGGCGGCGGTTCCGGCCGCGCCGGCGTAGCAACATCCGCCGGCGCCAGACGGATGCTGAAATAGGCGATGAGGGCGGAGGCCACGGCGGCGATCGCCGTGGTGTAGAGGACGAGCGGCAGGAAGCCGATCGCCCGGCCCGGCTCGCCATCGAACACCGCCCAGTTGATCGCCCAGACGACGGCCGCGCCCACAGGTCCGGCCAGGGCGCCGAGGAGCGCGTAGCCCGTCGGGCCCGGCCGCCTGCCGAACAGGAGCTCCTGCAGGAAGGTGATGGTGGCGAAGCCGGCCAGATAGGTGGTGACGACGACGACGCTCCAGTAGGCGAGGCGGGCGGGCAGGCGAAATGCCTCATAGGTGCCGAACGGACCGACCAGCCCGAGCACCACCGACGTACCGGCGAGCGCCGTCCAGAGGAGCGGCGAGCGCAGCGCGGCCTGCAGTTCGCGCATCGTCAATTGCAGCGGCGTGGATTTCACGAAGCCTGGCGTCCGGTGGCGAAGATCGCCTTGAGAAAGCGCACGCCCGCGGTCGAGGTCAAGCGAATGCCGGGCAGGTCCCGGCCGTCGCAACGACCGGATGGAGACCGCACATGACGCTCGAACCTCTTCTGCAGGCGAGCCTGGCGATTCAGCTGCACGCCTATTCCGCAATCCTCGCCTTCCTGCTTGGCGGCTTCGTGCTGTTCCGGCCGAAGGGCACCGCGGCGCACCGGCTCGCCGGCCGGCTCTGGGCGGGGCTGATGCTGGTGACGGCGGGCTCGTCCTTCTTCATCCATATCTCGCAGATCTTCGGCATCTGGAGCCCCATCCACCTCCTCTCGGTCGCCACCCTCTGGTTCCTGGTGCAGGGCGTGCGGGCGGCGCGGGCAGGGCGCATCGTCGAGCACCGGCGCGTGATGCAGAGCCTCTATCTCGGCGCGCTGGTCCTGGCCGGCTTCTTCACCTTCATGCCGGGACGCATCATGTACCGCGTGTTCTTCGGCGGGCCGGAGCCGCTCGTCGGCGTCGCGGTGGCGGCGCTGCTCGCGGCGATGACGGCAGCGTTGATGTGGCAGGTCTTTGCCGCGCCGGCGCGGCGGCTCCTCTCGCGCGGATAGGCCGCGCCTCACAGCCGGCCGGCGTCGATGATGCGCTGCAGGAACCTGCGTGTGCGCGGGTCCTGCGGATGGGCGAACAGCCTGGCGGGCGGGCCTTCCTCCAGGATGCGCCCGCCCTCGAGGAAGCAGACGCGGTCGGCGACGTCGCGCGCGAAGCCCATCTCGTGGGTGACGATGAACATGGTCATCCCGTCGTCCTTCAGCCCCCTGATGATCCTCAGCACCTCGCCGATCATCTCGGGGTCGAGCGCCGCCGTCACCTCGTCGAGGAGCAGCACGTCGGGCCGCGAGGCGAGCGCACGCACGATCGCCACGCGCTGCTGCTGGCCGCCGGACAATTGCTCGGGATAGCTCGCCTCGAACTCGGCCATGCCGAAGAGCGTGAGGAGCTGCCGCGCTCGCTCCTCCGCCTCGGCGCGCGGCACGCCGTGCACCCTGCGCGGCGCCAGCGTGATGTTGGCGAGCACGGTCATGGTCGGGAAGAGGTTGTAGGACTGGAAGACGATGCCGATCCGCTTCTGCAGCCCGGTCTGGCCGAAGCCCTGATCCTCGATCGACACCCCGTCGAGCCGGATTGTGCCGTGGTCGAAATCGACCAGCCGGTTGATGCAGCGCAGGAGCGTCGACTTGCCCGAGCCCGAGGCGCCGATCAGGCAGACGACCTCGTGCGGCGCGACCGCCAGGCTGACGGCGTCGAGCACGAGCGCGTCGCCATAGTATTTCGTCACCTCCTCGATCGAGACGCGCGGGGTCATCCTGCCCTCTGCAGCCGCCGTTCCCGGTCCTTGCGGGTGACGTAGTCGGCGAGCCGCGCCATCGGGATGGTGGCGGCCAGGAAGAGCCCGGCGGCGACGACGAGCGACGAGTAGTTGAAGGTGGTCGCGGTGTAGATCTGCGCCTCGCGCACCGCGTCGCGCACGCCGATCACCGAGAGCAGCGCTACGTCCTTCTGCAGCGCGACGACGATGTTCATCAGCGCCGGCAGCACGTTCCGTATCGCCTGGGGCAGCACCGCATAGATCATCGTCTGCGCCTCCGTCAGCCCGAGCGACTTCGCCGCCGCCCACTGGCCCTCGTGCACCGCGTCGATGCCCGAGCGGTAGATCTCGGCCACATAGGCCGAATAGGAGAGGATCATCGCGACCGTGCCCCAGAAGAGGGCGCTGCTCGGCAGGCCGGGCAGGTTGAGCGCCGGGATGCCGAAGCCAAAGAGCAGGACGAGCAGCAGCACCGGGATTCCGCGGAAGATGTCGATATAGACGACGACCATGAGCCGGAACGGCGCGCACCAGGGGGCGCGCAGCGAGCGCAGGAGCGCCAGCACCAGCGCCCAGACCGCGATGCAGAGAAGCGCCGTCAGCCAGATCCGCATCGAGATCCAGAAGCCGGCCAGCACCCGCGGAAAGGCCTCCGCCATGGCGGACGCGTTGAAGAACTGGAACTGCACGCGCGGCCACTGCTCGGCCGAGGTGATCCACCAGTAGAGCGCGCCGAAGACGAGCGCGATGCTCACCAGGCTGATCAGCGTCGGCCGCACCGCCGCGCGCCACTCGTTGCGGCGCCGCGGGGGCAGGGGACGGCGGCCCGCGGCCGCGTCGACCGGCGCGCCCGCAGGCGGCAGGCTCATTCGGTGATCATCTGCAGGTCGGGATCGGCGACCAGATACCGGTTCTTCAGCTCCTCGACCGTGCCGCGCGCGATGACCGCCGAGAGCGCCTCGTCCACCCACTCAACCAGCGTGTTGTCCTTCTGGAACAGCAGGCCATGGCCGCGGTCGTTCTCGTCGGCCGGCAGGAGCGCGACGATCGACGCCTCGGGGATCTGGACGGCGGTCGCAAAGAGCGCGGTCGGCAGCGCGACGACCGTCGCGTCGATCTGGCCTGCCCGCATTGCCTGGAAGACACCGATCTGGTCGTCATAGACGGCCGCGCCCTCGATGCCGAGGACGTTCTCCAGATAGAGGAGGTCGGTGGTGCCGATCGAGGCGCCCCATGTCGCGGTGCGCAGATCCTCGAAGCTCGTCGCGTTCTCGACTGGGCTGCCGGGCAGCGCGATCACCGCCTTCTCCGGCTGGAAATAGACCTGGCTGAAGGTCACGACCTCGGCGCGCGCCTCGGTCACCGAGATCTGCTGGATGTTGAAGTCGAAATCCTTGGGGCCGGGTGCGATCGCCTGGTCGAAGGTGGTGGGCACCCAGACGACGTCGGCGCGGTCGAAGCCCATCTCCTCGGCAAGCGCGTAGACGAGGCCGTTCTCGAAACCCTCGCCGCTCGCGGGATCGTTGTTCATCATCCACGGCGGGTAGACGGGATCGCCGGTGCCGACGGTGAGCTTGCCGGGCGTGACGAGGCGCGGGTCCTCGGTCGTCCGCTCCTGCGCCGCGGCGATGCCGGCCGAGGCCGCAAAGGCAATGGCGACGATGCCCGCCATCCGGGACAGTTCCTGCAGCATGACGATCTCCCATCGATTTCTTCGCGCCGGCGGAGGATAGTCGGTCGGAGAATTGCCCGGCAAGCCCTTACGCGACGGGCTACGGCAGTGAACCCGGGTCAACCGGCAAAGCTTCTCCTCCGTCATTCTCGGGCTCGTCCCGAGAATCGATCGTCGCGACCGGTTCCGCTCCTTCCGCACCGATGATCTGGACGGACGCGACAGCGGGATGGTCGTGGATTCTCGGGACAGGCCCGAGAATGACGAGCCGGGCCGGCCGTGCAAAAGGTCAGTGCATCCGCGATCTGCTTGCCGGTTTGGCCCGAGTTCAGGACCGTGGGCGACGGGGGCGGGCAAGGGGCGTCGCCGGGCCGCAGCCCTTCGCAGAACATTCAATCGATTCATGTACATCAAGTGCGGCGCGACCCCGGCCGCGGCGCTTGCCGCCTCGCGGCCACTTTGCCAAAAGAGCGCCACGTCGGGCCATCGGCCCCAAAAGGAGCGGGAACAAGAGATGCTGAAGAACCTGTCGTCGTCGTCGGGGCTCGACCGAATCCTCACGCTGGAACTCGTGCGCGTGACGGAGCGCGCGGCGGTCGCGGCGGCAAGGCTGCGCGGGCGCGGCGACGAGAAGGCGGCTGACCAGGCGGCAGTCGACGCGATGCGCTCGGAGCTCAACCGCCTGCCGATCCGCGGCACGGTCGTGATCGGCGAGGGCGAGCGCGACGAGGCGCCGATGCTCTATATCGGCGAGGAGGTCGGCTCCGGCGACGGGCCGGACGTCGACATCGCGCTAGATCCGCTCGAAGGCACCACGATCTGCGCGAAGAACCTGCCCAACTCGCTTGCCGTCATAGCGATCGCCGAGAAGGGCAGCCTCCTCTATGCGCCCGACATCTACATGGACAAGATCGCCGTCGGCCCCGGCTACGAGGCGGGCATCATCGATATCGACGCGGCACCTGCCGAGAACATCGGCCGGCTCGCCGAGGCGAAGGGCGTGCCGGTCGGCGAGATCACGGCTTGCATCCTCGACCGGCCGCGGCATGCTCGGCTGATCGAGGCGGTGCGGGCGACGGGCGCCGCGATCCGGCTGATCGGCGACGGCGATGTCGCCGGCATCATCCACACGACCGACCCGGACGAGACCGGCATCGACATCTATCTCGGTACCGGCGGCGCGCCGGAGGGCGTGCTGGCGGCAGCGGCGCTGCGCTGCATCGGCGGCCAGATGCAGGGCAGGCTGCAGATCAACACCGAGGAGAAGCGGCTGCGCGCCGAGCGCATGGGCATCAGCGATCCCGACAAGGTCTACGCCATGGAGGAGATGGCGCGCGGCGACGTCCTGTTCGCGGCGACGGGCGTCACCGACGGCAATCTGCTCGCCGGCGTCAAGTTCGGGAGAGACTCGATCGACACGCACACGATCGTGATGCGCTCCTCCTCGCGCACCGTCCGCGAGATCAAGGCCCGCCACCAGGACCTCGACAAGTTCTGATTGGGCGCGGAAGATCGCTCGGCTACTCAGAGCCTGAGCGAAGACGGGGCGAATCATCGGAACCGAGCGGCGCCTATTCCTGGGGGTGCGACAGTCGGCCTGCGGGGTCGCCTGGTGCCATAGGCTCGACCAGCGCCAGGAGAACGCCGCGCTCGCCATGGCGCAGTCGCACGGGCTGCCCGACATTGTCTGCCGGGTGCTGGCGGGTCGCGGCGTGGGCCAGGACGAGGCGCCGCGCTTCCTCGATCCGACGATCCGCGACCTCCTGCCCGATCCGTCGTCGCTGACCGACATGGAGGCGGCGGCCGGGCGGCTGGCCGACGCCGTGATGCGGCGCGAGCAGGTGGCGATCTTCGGCGACTACGATGTCGACGGCGCCTGCGCCTCGGCGCTGATGAAGCGCTTCCTCGACTTCCACGGCATCCGCAGCGAGATCTACATCCCGGACCGGATTTTCGAGGGCTACGGGCCGAACCCCGACGCGATGCGCGAGCTCGTGGGCCGCGGCGCGACGCTGATCGTCACAGTCGACTGCGGCACGAACAGCGCGTCCTCGATCGAGGCAGCCAATGCGGCCGGCGCGCAGGTCGTCGTGCTCGACCACCACCAGATCGGCGGACCGCTGCCGCCCGCCGTCGCCGTCGTCAATCCCAACCGGCAGGACGATCTGTCGTGTCAGGGGCATCTCTGCGCGGCAGGCGTGACCTTCCTGGCGCTCGTGCGCACCGCGAGGCTCCTCAAGGAGCGCGGGCTGCAGGTCGGGCCGGACCTCCTGTCGATGCTCGACCTCGTGGCGCTCGCCACCCTGTGCGACGTGGTGCCCCTGACGGGGATCAACAGGGCCTTCGTCGTCAAGGGGCTGCTCGCCGCGCGCCAGCAAGGCAATCCGGGCATCGGCGCGCTCGCCCGCGTGTCGCGCATTGGCGAGCCGATCAACCCGTTCCACCTCTCCTTCCTGATCGGGCCGCGCATCAATGCCGGCGGCCGGATCGGCGACGCCGCGCTCGGCAGCCGGCTGCTCGCCACCGACGACCCCGTGGAGGCGGGCGAGATCGCCGCGACGCTCGACCGGCTGAACCAGGAGCGGCAGGGGCTGGAGCAGGAGATGTTGGCGGCGGCGCGCGCCGAGGCCGAGGCCGAACTCGCCGCCGGCAATGGGCCGGCGGTCCTCGTCACGGGCAGCGAGAAATGGCATCCGGGGATCGTCGGGCTGATCGCCGCGCGGCTCAAGGAGCATTCGCGGCGGCCGGCCTTCGCCATCGCCTTCCAGCCGAACGGCACGGGCACCGGCTCCGGCCGGTCGATCCCTGGCTTCGACCTCGGCCGGCTGGTGCGCGAGGCCCTGGAGGCGGGGCTGCTCGTCAAGGGCGGCGGCCACGCGATGGCGGCGGGAATCACGCTCGAGCGCTCGCGGCTCGGCGCGCTGCGGGCCTTCTTCGAGGAGCGGGCCGAGCAGGCGGTGTCCAGGCTGCGCGAGGAGGATTCGCTGCCGATCGACGCCGCGCTGGCGGCCGAGGGCGCGACGCTCGACCTCCTCGATACGCTTGAAAAGGCCGGGCCGTACGGCGCGGGCCATGCCCAGCCGACGCTGGCGCTGCCGCGCCACCGGCTGCTCGACGTCCGCCAGGTCGGCACAGACCACCTCCGGGTTTCGCTCGCCTCGGAGAGCGGCGGGCGGCTGCAGGCGATGGCGTTCCGCGCGCACGGGCAGCCGCTCGAGGATTTCCTGATGGCGCGCCGCGGCGCCGCCATCCATGTCGCCGGATCGCTGTCGTCGAACTACTGGAACGGCAGTAGGGGCGTGCAGTTCAGGGTCACCGACGCGGCCCCCGCCGACGGCTATTGACGGCTAGGCGAGCACGCTCTGCAGGCGCTGCAGCTCGCCGATCTGCGCCTGCGTCGCCTCGTAGCCGAGACGGATCAGCTCGTCGGCGCGGTGGAAATCGGTCAGCCCGACATGGCCGAGCTTCGGCTGAAGGGCGAGGTCCGGCGGGTCGCCGGCGAGACGCGCGCGGGCGATGCGATCCTGGATGATGTTGAAGGCCTCGACCATCACGCCGGTGATGCCGATGCGCGCCTCGCGCTCCTTCGGTCCCCGGTCGACGACGAGCGACGGGCTCGCCTCGCCGTCCTTCGAAAGCTCCGCGCTGTGCTTGATGACCGCGGCGCGGCCGAAGAGATCGTAGTGCAGGTTGACGGCGACGACGAGCCTCTGCTCGTGGGCGCGGCAGGCGGAGACGGGCACCGGGTTGACCAGCGCCCCGTCGACCAGGATGCGGCCGTTGCACGGCACCGGCTCGAACACGCCGGGCAGGGCATAGGAGGCGCGCATGGCGGTGATGAGGTCGCCGGAATGGAGCCAGATCTCGTGGCCGGTCCGCACCTCCGCCGCGACGCAGACGAGCGGCTTGGGCAGGTCGGCGAAGGTGACGCCGGCCATGTGCTCCTGCATGCGGGCGGTGAGCTTCATGCCGCCGAAGAGGCCGTTGCCGCCCCAGCTGAAATCGAGCAGGCCGAAGACGCGGCGCTTGGTCAGGCTGCGCGCGAACTCTTCCAGCTGGTCGAGCTTGCCGGCGAGATAGCAGCCGCCGACGAGCGCGCCGATCGAGGTGCCGGCGATCATGTCGACGCGGATGCCGGCCTCGTCCAGCGCGCGCAGCACGCCGATATGCGCCCAGCCGCGGGCGGCTCCGCCGCCGAGCGCGAGCGCAATGCCGGCCTGTTCGGGCTCCGGCTTGACGACTGTCTCGGGAATCGGGGGAGAGGGCGGAACATCGTTGAGGACGTTCACTTCCGGCCTGCCGCGCAATGACGCCCACTCAAGCATGATGCAATCCCACCCTGAGACATATTACACCGGGAGGAGTATCGATTCCATGAATCCATCTGACTTGCACGCGCCGTCTCCATTGACGGCCGGCGGGGTCAGCCGGTCGCCTCGATCCTGCCGTCGTCCCTAACCAGGGTGAAACCCGTCCCGGAGGCTTCGATCTTCCTGTAGAAACAGGAACGCCGGCCGGTGTGACAAGTTGCATTGTCGCCGCCGACACGGACCTTCAGCCAGACCGCGTCCTGGTCGCAGTCGGTTTTCGCCTCCACGACCTGCTGGACATTGCCCGAGGTCTCGCCCTTCTTCCACAGCGTGCCGCGCGAGCGCGACCAGTAATGGGCGATGCCGGTCTCGAGCGTCAGCGCGAGCGCCTCGGCATTCATGTGGGCGACCATGAGGAGCTCGCCGTCGGCCGCGTCGGTCACGACGGCGGTCACCAGCCCCGCCGCGTCGAAACGCGGCGTCAGCACCGACCCTTCCTCGAGGGCAGCCTTCTCGGATGGTGGCGGAAACGCTGTCATGGAAATGGTCGCACGATCGGGCGTTGCCTTCAGCCCTTGCCGTCACGCAGCATCATCATGAAGCGGACCTGCTCCTCCGGCGTGTCGCGGAACGCGCCGGTGAAGGCGGAGGTGAGGGTGGTGGAGCCCGGCTTGCGGATGCCGCGCATGGCCATGCACATGTGCTCGGCCTCGATCATGACGGCGACGCCGCGCGGGCTCAGCACGTCCTGGATCACGCCGGCGATCTGCGCCGTCATCGATTCCTGCGTCTGCAGCCGCTGGGCGAAGATATCCACCACGCGGGCGATCTTCGACAGCCCGACCACGCGCCCGTCCGGCAGGTAGCCGACATGGGCCTTGCCGATGATCGGCACCATGTGGTGCTCGCAATGCGAGTGGAACGGGATGTCCTTGATCAGCACCAGCTCGTCGTAGCCCGACACCTCCTCGAAGGTGCGGCCGAGCTCGGCGGCCGGGTCCTTCTCGTAGCCGCTGAACATCTCGCGGAAGGCTTTTGTGACGCGGGCAGGCGTATCGCGCAGGCCCTCGCGGTCGGGATCGTCGCCCGTCCACTCGATCAGCACACGGACGGCGGCCTGCACCTCCGCTTCGGACGGCCGCTTGCGCCGCGGCAGGTCGGTGTTGTCGGCTCTTGGGAAGCTGGCCACAATGGCGTCCATGAAAGGCGTCTCCCGTAGTCCCGCTATATAGGTTGGGACGCGTTGAACGGACCACAGCCTTTCGCGGGCTGTTCGTTGACACTGTGTCACGCGCCCGGAAGCGGCCTTGTCAGGCCCATCCCCCGGCGAACTTGCCGGCTGGCGGGCACGATCATTATATAAGTGCAGCGGCTACGAATGAAAGACGCGCGAGCGGCACCGGCTGCTCCGGAAGCGGCCGCGGACGGAATATCATGATCGACGACGTCTACAATGCGAAAATCCTTGGCTTCGCCGGAAACATCGGCCGCGTCGGCCGTCTCGACGCGCCCGACGCGTCGGCGACCGCGCATTCGAAGCTCTGTGGCTCGACGGTGACGGTCGACATCCGCATGGAGGACGACCGCGTCGCCGATTTCGCGCATGTCGTGAAGGCGTGCGCGCTCGGCCAGGCCTCATCGTCCATCATGGCGCGCAACGTGGTCGGCAGCACCGCTTCCGAGCTGCGCGAGGTGCGCGAGGCGATGCTCAGGATGCTGAAGGAGAACGGCCCGGCGCCCGATGGCCGCTTCGCGGACCTCAAATATCTGGAGCCGGTGCGCGACTACAAGGCGCGCCACGCCTCGACCATGCTGACCTTCGACGCGGTGGTCGACGCGATCGGCCAGGTCGAGCGCCGGCGCGCCGGCCAGGCGGCATAGGCCGGAGGGCGCGATGCGACCCTCCGAAGCGCTGGCGAGACACCGGGACGAGGTGCTGGAGATCATCTCGCGCTATCCGGTCAGCAACCCGCGCATCTTCGGCTCGGTGGCGCGCGGCGAGGACGGCGAGGGGAGCGACCTCGATTTGCTGGTGGAGCGCGAAGGGCCGCTGACCTTCGTCGATCTCGCGCGGATGGAGATCGAGCTCGAGACGTTGCTGAGGGTGCCTGTCGGGGTTCACACGGCGGGCGAGTTCGGGACGGATGCAGCCAGGGCCATCGATCGCGACAGACGCCAGCTCTGATGCCTTCCGAACGATCCCAGAGCAAACTCCTGGACAACATGATCGGCTGGGGCGACCGCCTCGGCCGCTTTCTCCGGGGAGTGACCAAGGAGGATTTCGCCTCCGACGAACTGCGGCAGGCCGGAACCTCCAAATGCATCGAGGCGATCGGTGAGGCGGGAGGCGAGCTCCTGAGGCGCTTCCCGGACTTTGCCGTCCGACATCCCGAACTCCAACTTGCCGAGGCGTACCGGGCGCGGAACCGATTGTCCCATGGATACGACACGATCGACTGGGAACTGCTGTGGGACACGGCGACGATCTATGTGCCACGCCTGCTCGACCAGCTTCGGCGCATACGGCACGACGGCGATGCCTAGCCGCTCCCGCAACTTCGCCGGTCCATGGCCGAAGACGCCGGGCCGGCTACTCGGCACGGGGCTGGTGCGGCTCTACCAGTTCACCCTTTCCGGCTTCATCGGCAATTCGTGCCGGCATTTCCCGACCTGCTCGGAATACGCCTACGAGGCGATCGCGCGGCACGGGCTGTGGGCCGGCGGCTGGATGGGGCTGTTCCGGGTCGTGCGCTGCGGCCCCGGCGGTACCCACGGCGTCGACCTAGTGCCCGACCGGTTGGGCGAACGCTTCGCCTGGTATGCGCCGTGGCGGTACTGGACGATCTCCAAGAAGCCGCGTGGCGGATGAGCCCGTTGTCCTGACCCGACAAAGTGTTCATATTCGATGTCGAGGCTTGGCTTTGAAAGGCGCCGTTGCATGGCAAAGGTAGTGATATCGAATCTGGCGGCCAAGACACGGGAGCGCGCTAAGAAGAAGAGTACTGCCGTGGCTGAGAAGCGGATTCGCGACCGGAGCGGGCAGCTTGTGGTGATGCGGACCGTGGACATGTCCAGCCCGACGCTTGCAGACGACCTCACCTATGTCTTCAAAGGCAATGTGGCCAAGGCGCGGCGCGAAAACAAACGGTTGGTAGGCGCGCCTGACCGTGTTCCGGCAAAATCCTGATCAACCCGCCCTTCTGATCGTCGCGGGACCGAACGGATCGGGAAAGAGCACGGCCTACGATCGCGGCGACTATGAGCTGGGCGGCCGATCGATCTGGATCGTCAACCCCGACCTCCTATCAAAGCGGATCGCGGAGCAGGAAGGTTTGGAGAAGGACGCGGCCAATCTGGAGGCTGTGAAGCGGATCGAGGCGTGGTTGGACGCTTCCATCGAGGTTCACAAGACTGTCGGCGTCGAGACGGTGCTCTCAACGGACAAGTACCGTCGGATCGTCACGAAAGCGCGCAGCCGTGGATATCTGATCTGGTTTCTCTACGTCTTGCTCGATTCGCCGGATCGAAATGTCGAACGCGTTGCATTGAGGGCGAAAAAGGGCGGACATGACGTGCCCGAGCAGAAGATCCGCGAACGATATGGGCGCTCCCTCGTGCAGTTTCCCTGGTTCCTGGATCAAGCCGACCAGGCTTGGGTCTATGACAACTCGGGCGCGGAAATCCGGCTTATCGCGGCCAAGGCAGAGGGTGTCATCACGATAGACGCAAAGGCACTTCCTGCAATTCGGGACGCGATTGATACGCTTCGGACCAGCTGATCTTCTTTACGCATGAACCATTTGAAGCTAGTTGGGCGCCGCACGATCCGTGCACAACCCCACCCGCGCTCGTAGGCGGGACTGGATAGGAGCCCAGAATGTCTTCCGTTTCCCTCACATTTCCCGATGGCTCGGTTCGCGACTACGACGCAGCGACGACCGGCGCGGAACTCGCCGCCTCGATCTCCAAGTCGCTCGCCAGGAAGGCGGTCGCCTACGCGCTCGACGGCACGGTGCGCGACCTTTCCGACCCGCTCGGCCGGTCCGGCCGTATCGAGATCGTCACCCGCGATGATCCGCGCGCGCTGGAACTCATCCGACACGATGCCGCGCATGTCATGGCGGAGGCCGTGCAGGAACTGTGGCCGGGGACGCAGGTCACGATTGGGCCGGTGATCGAGAACGGCTTCTACTACGATTTCGCGCGCGAGCAGCCCTTCACGCTCGACGACCTGCCGGTCATCGAGAAGAAGATGCGCGAGATCATCGGACGCAACCGGCCCTTCACCAAGGAGGTGTGGGACCGCGACCGCGCGCGAAAAGTGTTCGCCGAGAAGGGTGAGGCCTACAAGGTCGAACTGGTCGATGCGATCCCGGAGGGCCAGGATCTCAAGATCTACTTCCAGGGCGACTGGTTCGACCTCTGCCGCGGGCCGCACATGGCCTCGACCGGGCAGGTCGGGAACGCCTTCAAGCTGATGAAGGTCGCCGGCGCCTACTGGCGCGGCGATTCCTCGAACCCGATGCTGACGCGCATCTACGGCACGGCCTGGGCGGAGCAGGCAGAGCTCGACGCCTATCTCCACATGCTGGAGGAGGCCGAGAAGCGCGACCACCGCCGGCTCGGCCGCGAAATGGACCTGTTCCATTTCCAGGAGGAGGGGCCCGGCGTCGTCTTCTGGCACGCCAAAGGCTGGCGCATGTTCCAGAGCCTCGTCTCCTACATGCGGCGGCGGCTGGAAGGCGAGTACGAGGAGGTCAACGCGCCGCAGGTGCTCGACCACTCGCTGTGGGAGACCTCGGGCCACTGGGGCTGGTACAAGGAGAACATGTTCGCGGTGCAGTCGGCCGGCGAGGAGGCGGAGGACAAGCGCGTCTTCGCGCTCAAGCCGATGAACTGCCCCGGCCATGTCCAGCTCTTCAAGCATGGCTTGAAGTCCTATCGCGAACTTCCAGTTCGATTGGCGGAATTCGGCGCCGTCCACCGCTACGAGCCGTCCGGCGCGCTGCACGGCCTGATGCGGGTGCGCGGCTTCACGCAGGACGACGCGCACATCTTCTGCACCGAGGAGCAACTCGAGGCCGAGATACTCAAGATCAACGACCTCATGATGTCGGTCTACAAGGATTTCGGTTTCGAGGAAGTGCTGGTCAAGCTCGCCACGCGGCCCGAGAAGCGCGTCGGAACCGATGCCATGTGGGATCACGCCGAGAACATCCTGCGGCGCTCGCTCGAGAAGATGGCGCGCGAGGACAGCCGCATCAAGACGGGCATCAACGAGGGCGAGGGGACCTTCTACGGCCCCAAGTTCGAGTACACGCTGCGCGACGCGATCGGCCGCGAGTGGCAGTGCGGCACGACGCAGGTCGATTTCAACCTGCCGGAACGCTTCGGCGCCTTCTATATCGGCGCCGATTCGGAGAAGAAGCAGCCCGTCATGGTCCACCGCGCCATCTGCGGCTCGATGGAGCGCTTCCTCGGCATCCTGATCGAGAATTTTGCCGGGCACTTCCCGCTCTGGATCGCGCCGCTGCAGGTCGTGGTGGCGACGATCACCTCCGACGCCGACGACTACGCGAGATCGGTCGTGGCGCGGCTGAAGGCGGCGGGGCTGCGGGCGGACGCCGATCTGCGCAACGAGAAGATCAACTACAAGGTCCGCGAGCATTCGCTGACCAAGGTGCCGGTCATCCTTGTCTGCGGCCGCCGCGAGGCGGAGGAGGGCACCGTCAACGTCCGCCGGCTCGGATCGCGCGACCAGCAGTCGATGGCGCTCTCCGAGGCGATCGCCAGCCTTGCCGACGAGGCGACGCCGCCTGACGTCAAGCGCGAGCGCGAGACTGCGGCGGCCGCCTGAACGGTCGAAGCGGGCGCCGGAGCGCCCGCTTCATCGGCCTGTCATCGGCGTGGTGCATGCAGGCGGCATGCACCTCCTGCCGCGTCGTTTTCCCGAACTCTCCTATGCGAGCGACAGCCACTCGCGGGCAGAGCGCCTGTTCATCAGGACCGTCGAGACGCTCTCGGGGCGGGAGCGGTTCGCGAGCCTCTACGACCGGTGGCGCCGCGAAATTTGGCCTTCGGGCGAGGGCGTCTTCCAGGGCATGCTCGACCTGCTCGATATCGAGCTGCGCAAGGTGGGCTCGGTCCCGGCGCCGCCCGCGGAAACGCCTCTCGTCATCGTCGCCAACCACCCTTTCGGGATAGGCGACGGCATCGCGATCCTGGCACTGGCCGAATCGCTCGGCTGGGCCGTTCCGGGTGATGATCCACTCGGAGCTGCTGAAGATCCGCGAGATGGCGGGTTTCGCGCTGCCGGTCGACTTCTCGGAGACGCGCGAAGCCACGCGGCGCAACATCGAGGTGCGGCACGCGGCGCTGCGGCTCCTGCGGGAGGGAACGACCATCGTCGTCTTCCCCGCCGGCGGCGTCGCCACGGCGCCGCGCGGGATCGGGCGGGCTCAGGACCTGCCGTGGAAGCTGTTCCCGGCGAAGCTCATCCAGGACGGGAAGGCCGCCGTGCTGCCCGTGCATTTCGCCGGCCAGAACGGGCCGCTCTTCCACCTTGCGAGCCGGCTGTCGCTGACGGCGCGTACCTCGCTCCTGATCCACGAGTTCGCAAAACTGTCCGGGAAGGCAATCGACATGCGCATCGGCCGCATCATGGCGTCGGAGGAACTTGGCCCCATCCGCGACCGCAACGCGCTGATGCGCCATCTGCGTGCGGCGGTCTTCGCGCTCGATCCGGCTGCCGTCAGCGCTCCCGCACGGCGCTGGATTCCGCCTCGATGGCGAGAACCTCGACATCCTGATTGCGCCCCGCAACCACGGTGAAGTCGCGCTGGTAGATGCGGTCGCGGTTCTTGGCGACGATCGCATACTCCCCCTCGGCCAGAACCATCGATGCGAAGGCGCCGACGCTCTCCCGGACGATGTCGCCGGAATCGGTCAGGATCGACCACGACGTGTCGGCGATCGCCTCGCCGCCCGGCTCGCGCACCAGCTTCATCGTCAGCTCGGCCGCGCGGTGCTCCACCGTCGCCTCGGTCAGCTTGCCGGCCTCGACGCGGATGTCGGACCGGATGACGGCGTTGACGCTGCCGTAGTTGGAGACGACGTGATAGGTGCCGGCATTGAGGCGGACGATGGCGTTCGGCCGCACGTCCGGCGCGATCAGCGCACGCTCGCCGCTCGCATCCGGCTCGCCCTCATAGATCGCGAAGCGCAGCTTCTGCGCGGGTATGCGAACTCCGCCGGAGAGGATCGCGTCGAGCTTCAGCCCTCCCGCCTCGAGCACCAGCGTCTCGTGCGAGCTGTCGCGCTCGACCTTGATGCGCTTGGTCGCGCCGGCCCGCCCGAAGGAGGCGTGGACGAGATAGCTGCCGGGCTCCAGGCTGAAGACGCCGGTGCCCCCTTGCGCGGAGGCGACCAGCGGCAGCTTGCCGTCGGGCCCTGCCTCCGGCCTGAAAATGCGCCAGACGAGTCCGCGGTCCAGCGACGGCGAATCGGCGGTGAGATGGGCCGACAGCGTCACCTCGCCATGGCCGGCGGTCGCCAGCGGCTCGTCGATCTGCGGCGGCGCGTAGCTCGAGATGCCGGGGAGTTCGAGCTGCAGGCCGGGCGAGCCGAGGCCGGGCGCGGCGAAGTCGGGTGTCGACACGCTCTGCGCACGGGCGCCCGCCGCGCTCGCGAGGACGAACCCCACGGCCAGCACGAGCGTCCGGAGTTTCCGCGAAGCGCCTCTCATGACTTGCCTTAAGCCCGAAGGCGGTGGCATTTTCAAGACGTTCCGCACGCTGCCCGTGCCGGCCGCGTCCTTTCCCGATCCCTCCGGAGACCTGTTCTTGTCCAGCCCGTTCATCGACTTCATGCTGTCGCGCAAATCCCCGCCCATCGCGGAACTCCAGGGACCGCCGCCCTCGGACGAGGAGATCGCGCTGATGCTCAAGGTCGCGACGCGGGTGCCCGACCATGGCCGGCTGGCGCCCTGGCGCTTCATCCTCTATCGCGGCGCGGCGCGCGAGCGGGTGGGGGAACTGCTGGCGCAACTCGCCGAAGCGCGCGAGGGGCCGCTGCCGGAGGCCCGGCTCGCGCAGGAGCGGACGCGCTTCTCGCGCGCCCCGCTCGTCATCGGCGTGATCTCCACCCCGCGCGACACTCCGAAGATCCCCCAGTGGGAGATGCTGCTGTCCGGCGGCGCTGCGGCCATGAGCCTCGTGTTCGCCGCCAACGCGCTCGGCTACGGGACCCACTGGATCACCAACTGGTACTCGGACACGGAGGAGGGGCGCCGGCTGCTGGGTCTGGCCCCGAGCGAGCGCGTGGTCGGCTTCGTCCATATCGGCCGTCACCACGGCGAGGTGCCCGAGCGGCCGCGGCCCGATCCGGCCGGCCTCGTCTCCGACTATGCCGGACCGTGGAGCGGATGAGCGTGTTCTACGAGCCTTCCCGAGGCCACGGCCTGCCGCACGATCCCTTCAAGGCCATCGTCGCGCCGCGCCCGATCGGCTGGATCTCGGCGCTGAGCAGGGAGGGCGCCCTCAACCTCTCGCCCTATTCCTTCTTCAACGCTCTCAACTCCTACCTCGTCTGGTTCTCCTCCGAGGGCGAGAAGGACGCCGTCTCCTTCATCCGCGAGACGGGCGAGTTCGTCGCCAATCTCGCCTCGCGCGACCTCGCCGAGAAGGTGGTCGCGACCTCGGTCGACGCGCCGCGCGGGGTCAGCGAGTTCGACTATGCGGGGCTGACGCCCGCCCCATCGCGGCTCGTCGCGCCGCCGCGGGTCGCCGAGGCCCATGCCGCGCTCGAATGCCGGATGACCGACATCTACGAGCCGAAGCGGCTCGACGGCAGCCACGCGGGCGTGTGGGTCGTCGTCGGCGAGGTGGTCGGGGTCCATATCGAAGACGCCGTGCTGACCGACGGGCTGTTCGACGCGGTCAAGGCCGGCAACCTCGCCCGGCTCGGCTATTTCGATTATTCGGCGGTCGAATCGACCTTCCCCCACCGCCGCCCGCGCTGGAAGGAGGGGTGATCTTCGGCGTAATGTGATCCCGGCCCGTGACATGGGCCGCAAGGAGCGGAGTGGCCGACAGGCTCGACCAGAAGTGACCGCACGCCGCCGGCAGAAGCCGGCTTAGTTCGCCTCGTGCCGGGCCGCCGCCCGCGCCAGAAGCCGCTCGGCCTGCCGCAGATGCGGCCGGTCGTACATCTTGCCGTCGATGGCGACGACGCCCGCGTCGCCCTGCCGCACGAATTCGGCGACGATCGCCTCGGCCTGCGCGACCGCCTCGGGCGAGGGCGTGTAGACCTCGTTGATCACCGGCACCTGCGCGGGGTGGATCGCCATGCAGGCGGTGAAGCCGTCGCGCTCGGCCGCCTCGCATTCGCGCCGGAACCCGTCCAGGTCGCGGAAATCGGGATAGACCGTGTCGACGGCCTGGACCTCGGCGGCGGATGCGGCAAGCAGCGTCATCGCCCGCGCCAGGCGGAAGAGGTCGGTATAGGCGCCGCTCGCGTCGCGGCTCGCCCTGGCGCCGACCGCCGCCGACAGATCCTCCGCGCCCCAGGTGACGGCGGTGAGCCGCGGGTCGGGGGAAGCGTAGCTGCGCACGCTGAGGAGCCCGACCGCGGTCTCCGTCACCAGCGCCATGATGCGCGTCGCGCCGTCGGCGAGCCCGGCGCGCGCCTCGTGCACCCGGAGCTTGGCCGACAGGCGCGCGACGTCCTCGGCGCCGTTCGACTTGGGCAGCAATATCGCGTGCGGGGCGTGCGGCATGACGTCGGCAAGGTCATCGTCGGTGAGGCCGGTCGAGAGATCGTTGACCCGGACGAAGAGAAGCGGCCCGGGGCGTCCCCGCTGCGCCGCCAGGAATTCCGCCGCCCTCAGCCTGGCCGCCGCCTTTGCCGGCGGCGCGACCGAGTCCTCAAGGTCGACGATGAGCGCGTCGGCCTCCGAGCCGAGGCCCTTCTCCTGCTTCCTCTCGGAATCCCCCGGAACGAAGAGCAGCGAGCGCATCAGGCGGGCTTCCTGAGAATCATCGCCTGGCGCAGGCAGCGCGCGACCAGCACCCCGTCCTGGTTGTAGGCACGGTGCTCGAGGTCGACGATGCCGCGGTCGGGCTTCGAGCGCGAGGGGCGGATGCCGGCCACCTCCGTCTCGACCCTGATCGTATCGCCGTGGAAGACCGGATGGGGGAAGACGGTCTCCTTCATGCCGAGATTGCCGATCGTGGTGCCGAGCGTCGTGTCGTGCACCGAGATGCCGATCATGACGCCGAGCGTGAAGATCGAGTTGACCAGCGGTCGGCCCCACTCGCTTTCGGCCGCGAAGGCGAAGTCGATATGCAGCGGCTGCGGGTTCATGGTCATGGTCGAGAAGAGGACGTTGTCGGCCTCGGTGATGCTGCGGCGGATCGGATGGCGGATGATTTGTCCGACCTCGAATTCCTCCAGCCACAGCCCGGCCATCGCCTTCTCCCGCTCACGGTGATTGTCGAGCGACGGTCTTAGACCCGCAGCATGGAGATTGGAACCGCCGGGGTGGGCCCGTTGCGCACGTGCGGCCGGCCGCCTGACCGGGCATCGCGCACCGTCAGGACGCGGCAGGAAACTGGGGAACCGGCGCCGGCGCGCACTATCGGTCTCCCCGATCTGATGTAATGTGGGTTCTTCGGCTGGGTGGTTGGCCCGGCCGGTTTGTTGCCGTCCCTTGTTCGGGCGGGCGGGTTTTCGGTGCCGCGGGCGAGGGATATGGCCGCGGGTTCGGGTCGGCGTATCGGCCCTGGGGTCTTGCGTAACGGGTCGGGTTGGCGTTTCGGGTGGGGGTTGGTCGTTGGGGTTGCGCCTTTGGGGGCGGCTTCCGTTGTGATGAGAGGGTTTTGGGGTGTCTTTAATTCGCAGGCTCGCCTTGGCGGCGTCGGTTGCCGCGCTTTCGGCTCTTCTTCCCT